>Ga0335070_10004687_pt1 | contig 16012 bp, 17 predicted proteins | sample Lox_Sample_13_FD_206722 | JGI IMG/M metagenome (GOLD analysis project Ga0335070, IMG submission 206722) | Soil microbial communities from Loxahatchee National Wildlife Refuge, Florida, United States - Lox_Sample_1.3 | ecosystem: Environmental > Terrestrial > Soil > Wetlands | place: USA... | reverse complement strand
GCCGTATGCCGAGGCGAAGGAGCACCTCGGCGGCTACCACATCATCGAAGTGCCCGACCTCGACACCGCCCTCGCCTGGGCTGCGCGCTGCCCGAGCGCGAGCCGGGGGCGCGTCGAGGTGCGTCCCGTCTGGCCGCTGTAGGCGCGGCGAGGTGCTGCAGGACGACGGGCAGCGCGCACGCGACGCCGCGGAGGCGGTCGCCCGCCGCAGCAACGGTCGGCTGGTCGCCCTGCTCGCGTCGCGCCTGCGCGACGTCGCCGGCGCCGAGGATGCGCTCTCCGAGGCCTTCGCGGCCGCCCTCGACGACTGGTCCGCGCATGGCGTGCCCGGAAATCCCGAGGCCTGGCTCCTCACCGTCGCGCGTCGCAAGGCGATCGACGCGTCCCGGCGCCGGCGCACGCGCACCCTGGCCGGCGATCCTCTGCGCCTGATCTCGGAGGAGCTCGAGGCCGCGGCCGCGAGGACGAGCGCCCTGCCCGACGAGCGCCTGTCGCTGATGTTCGCGTGCGCGCACCCGGCCATCGAGCGCGGCATCCGCGCGCCCCTGATGCTCCAGACGCTGCTCGGCTTCGATGCGGCTGCGATCGGGTCGGCGTTCCTCGTCGCGCCCGGCGCGATGCGCCAGCGCCTCGTGCGCGCGAAGAACAAGATCCGCGAGGCCGGCATTCCCTTCGAGGTGCCCGAGCGAGCAGAGCTGGCGGAGCGCCTCGAGGCGGTGCTCGAGGCCATCTATGCGACCTTCGCAGAGGGCTGGTCCGATCCGGCCGGGACCGAGGCCCGCCGGCGCAATCTCGCGGACGAAGGCATCTGGCTCGGACGGCTCGTCGTCTCGCTGCTGCCCGAGGAGGCCGAGGCCCAGGGCCTGCTCGCGCTGATGCTCTACGCACAGGCGCGGCGCGGCGCGCGGCGCGATGCGGACGGCGAGTACGTGCCGCTGGAGCAGCAGGATCCGGCCGCATGGGACCCCGCGCTGATCGGCGAAGCGGAGGCGCTGCTGCGGCGCGCCAGCGCCCTGCCCGGCGTCGGCCGCTACCAGCTCGAGGCCGCGGTGCAGTCGGCGCACGTCGTCCGGCGTCTCCACGGCCGCTCCGACTGGGCCGCGATCGAGCGCATCTACGACGCGCTGCTGGCACTGACCGGCTCCCCCGTGGTGGCGATCAACCGGGCCATCGCCGTCGGCACGACGCGCGGCCCGGCCGCGGGACTCGCGGCGCTCGAGCCGCTCTCGCAGGACGCGCGCCTCGCCGACTATCAGCCCTACTGGGCGGCGCGAGCGGGATTGCTCGCGCGCACGGGGCGGGTCGACGAGGCGGACGACGCCTACCGTCGCGCGATCGGACTCGAGCGCGACCCGGCGGTGCGCCGCTTCCTGGAGAGGCGCCGCGCGGGGCTCCGACCGTGAGCTCCGGCGCCGGGCTGCGCACCCCCTCTTGTCGGCAGGCCTGCCGCGGTCCCTGGCGTGCGAGCGTCCGCGCTGGAATCCTCGCCGCAGGAGGAATGCGATGCTGACCCTCTTTCACGCGCCGCGCACGCGCTCGACGCGGATCCTCTGGCTCCTCGAGGAGATCGGGACGCCCTACGCGATCGAGTACGTCTCGATCCGGCGCGGCGACGGCTCGGGCGCTCCGGACCCGCGCAACGCGCACCCGGACAAGAAGGTGCCGGCGCTGCTCCACGACGATCGCCTCGTCACGGAGTCCGCGGCGATCTGCCTGTATCTCACGGACGCGTTTCCGAAGGCGAAGCTCGGACCCGAGGTCGGGCACCGGGACCGCGCGGCGTATCTCACCTGGCTCTTCTACTACGCCGGCGTGATCGAGCCGGTGCTGATCGCGAAGCTCGAGGGGCGCACCGAGAAGAGTCCCGATGAGCAGCGGGCATACCAGGCGATGGAGGCGCGCCTGCGCGGCGCGCTGCGCAAGGGGCCGTATCTCCTCGGGGAGGCGTTCTGCGCGGCGGACGTCCTGGTCGATAGCGCGTTCCAGTTCGGCCGCGCGATGATGCCCAAGGGCCCGGAGGTCGACGCCTATCTCGAGCGCCTCTCCTCGCGTCCCGCCCGCCAGCGCTCGCTCGCGAAGGACTCGCCTCCGTCGCGCTGAGCGGGCGGCGGGTCCTCGCGGCGCCACTCCCAGCTCTCCTGGTCCGCGGGATCGCCCTTGGCGACGAAGCCGGCCAGCGAGATGCCGTCCGCGTCGGGGTCGAAGCCGCTGTCGAGGATCCGCAGCTCGCGCATCCGGTCGGGACGGAAGCTGCGGTAGTCGCCCCGGAGCTCGCACCAGGCCGCGAGCGTCCACTTCCTGCCCCAGAAGTAGAGGCCGAGGGGCCGCGCGTCGCGCTCGCTCTCGGCGCCGTCCTCGCGTCCGTACTTGAAGTGGACGCGCCGCCGCTCGCCGATCGCGCGGCGCAGCAGCGCGATCTCGCCGGCCATCGCGCTCGCGCTCGGGAGCCCGGGCGCGAAGAGCGGCATCTCGAGCACCACGCGGCGCAGTCCCTCGGGCAGCACGGCCTCCACCTTGGTCATGGCGCTCGCCACGGCCTCGGCGAGGTCGGGGTCTCCCCATGCGGCCACGATGCGCGCGCCGAGCACGAGCCCCGCGAGCTCGTCGCTCGTGAAGATCAGCGGCGCGAGCTCGTAGCCGCGCTCGAGCCGGTAGCCCACGCCCGCCTCACCCTTGATCGGGACGCCCGAGCCCTGCAGATCCGCGACGTCTCGATAGATCGTGCGCTTCGAGACGCCGAGCTCCTCGGCCACCTGCTCCCCGGTCGCGAAGCGTCGCGCGCGCAGGAGCTGCACGAGCCGGAACAGACGATCCGCGCGACGCATGGGGCGATCCTCAGCTGCAGAGACCGACGGGATGACCTTCCGGATCCGAGATCACGGCGAAGACCGTCTCGCCGTGCTGCGTGGGCGGGACCAGCACCCGGCTGCCGAGGGAGCGGGCCTTCCGGATCGTGGAGTCGAGATCCGGCACACACGTGTAAAAGGTGACCCACCAGGGCGGCCCAGCGGGAGTTCGCGTGCTGCGCCGCGGGAAGATTCTCCGACTCGTGGCGGCCGCAGCGGTGCGGGGCGGCGGGGCGCGGCTGTCGTCGTCCCGCCAGCCCAGCAGCTCCGAGTAGAAGTCGTGCAGAGTGTCACTATGCTGCCCGATCAGCTCGAACCAGACCCGATGAGGCCGCATCCGGGATCTCCTCGAAAAGGTTTTTGGTTCTGGGGACCTACCGAGTACGAGACCGCAGTTCGCTGCGCGTATTGTGCACCAATCGAGCTGACAGCTGCCTGTCAGCAGGACGGCCCTGAGGCGGCCTCGAAGACGCCCTGCTGACAGGGCTCGACAGCAGCAGGACGGGCGACGTGGTGGCATCCGTTCCTTCCTTGTCGCTTCCCTTCTCCCTTCACTCGTTCGTAGGATGAGCCGAGTTGCGAGGGGGCGAGGCGAGGAGGATCCCGATGAGCCGCAGCGCACGCCGCTTCACTCGCTCGAGCGTCCTGCGAGTCCTCGTGATCGCCGGCGTTCTCCACGCCTCGGCCGCAGAGGCGCACTTCGGCGGCCCGATCGCGTTCACGGACAAGGGCTTCGTGAAGGGCGCGTCGACCGACACTACGTACGCCTTCCGCGGCATCCCCTACGCCGCCCCGCCCGTCGGCGATCTGCGCTGGCGACCGCCGGAGCCGGCGCAGCGCTGGAGGGGCGTGCGCGATGCCACGGAGTTCGCGCCCCATTGTCCGCAGCTCGGATCGCCGTTCGGCGACGCGAGCACGACCGAGGACTGCCTGTACCTGAACGTCTACGTACCGAAGCGTCGCCCGCGACACTTCGGGCCGTACCTGCGCCCGGTCATGGTATGGATCCACGGGGGTGCGTTGTATCGCGGCGAGAGCGACACGTACGATCCGACCCGACTCGTCGAACAGGGCGTCGTCGTCGTCACGCTCAACTATCGCCTCGGCTGGCTCGGCTTCCTGGCCCATCCGTCGCTGACCGCGGAGTCGAGCTACGGCGGGTCGGGCAACTACGGAATCCTGGATCAGCAGGCCGCCCTGCGCTGGGTGCAGCGCAACATCTGGTTCTTCGGCGGCGATCCACGCAACGTCACGGTCTTCGGCGAGTCCGCTGGCGGGCTGTCAGTGTTCACCCACCTCGCTTCGCCCGAGAGCGCGGGGCTCTTCGATCAGGCGATCGCGCAGAGCGGCAGCTACGCACTGACGCAGGCCTCGCTCGCGCAGGCCGAGAGCAGCGGAACCGGGCTCGCGACCGCGGCGGGCTGCCCGGACCAGACGGCGAGCTGCCTGCGGGCGCTGTCCGTCGAGGCGCTGCTCGGCGCGCCGGTCGGCGCCGGCTTCGTGCCGAACCTCGACAACCACGTCCTGCTCCAGACGCTGCGCGACGCGTTCACGAGCGGCGACTTCAATCGCGTGCCCGTGCTCGAGGGCACGAACCACGACGAGTGGCGGCTCTTCGTCGCGATCACGGAGGTGCTGGCCGGGCCTCTCTCGCCGGCGGGATATCCGGCCGCGATCGCCGCCACGCTCCGGATTCCTCTGAGCTCGGCCAACCTGCTCGCGGCCTTCGTGTATCCGCTCGCGGCGTATCCGAGTCCGAGCATCGCCCTCGGCGCGCTCGGCACCGACGCGATCTTCGCGTGCAACGGACGCACCGCGGCGGGGCTGCTCTCGCAGTACGTTCCGACCTACGCCTACGAGTTCGACGATCCGAACGCGCCCTCGGTCTTCTTCCCGCCCCTCAGCTTCCCTCTCGGCGCCTATCACGCGGCGGAGATCCAGTACCTCTTCGACACGCACCCGCCCGCGTCCGTCCCCCCGCTCGATCCGGACCAGCAGGCGCTCGCGGATGCCATGGTCCGCTACTGGACGCGCTTCGCGAAGCGGGCGGATCCCAACGGGTTCCAGACCCCGACCTGGCCGCCCTACGACGCGGCTGGCGATACCTATCTGTCGCTCGCGCCGGCCGCGGTGCAGTCCACGACGGGCTTCGGCGCGGACCACAAGTGCGACTTCTGGGTGCCGCTGCTGCCCTGAGATCGGCGCCCGACCCGCTAGTCTCCTCTCATGAAGATCCCGGGTGGCGCCCGGCCCGACGCGAGAGTCCGGAAGGGACTCTCGATTCTCGTCTCGCTGATGATGGGGACGGCGTTCGCGGCGGGGTGCTCGGATGCGGTACCCGAGGCGGGGCCGGTTCCGCCGTCGGCGGTCGCCGACGGGCCGGCAGGCGCCGTCGACGTGGCGGCCGCGCCGGGCGCTCCTGCTCCGCCGAGCGCGCTTCGCCGCGCGGTCGCGCCGGTTCGCCGCGAGCTTCGCAATGCCGCGAGCGCAACGGCTGCGACCGCTGCTCCGTCGGCGGATGCCATGGTGCCGCTCGAGTCGCTGCGGCCCGCCCCGTACGGGTCGGGCGGGGCGCTCCAGCGCCCGCTCGACCCGCTCGGACCGCGCGAGCCGTCTTCCGCTCCCGAGGCGCATGCTTCGCCCTTCGAGCGGTGGAAGGACCTCCTGCGGGTCGAGCGTCGCTCGGAAGCGATCGGACCCGCCGGGCCTCGACAGGGCGCGCTCAGCAGCACCGAGGCCGGTCTGCGCATTCCGCTCGACGACGCGGTGAGCCTCGACGGCGGTGTTCGCGTCGATCAGCGCAGCGGGCCCGACATGCAGCAGCCCGAGCGAAGCTCCTCGCCGCGCGTCGGACTCGAGGTGCGCTTCTGACGTCGGCGCGCTCCGTGCGCACCGAGGCCGCGCGAAGATCCTGGTGGCCCCGGGCGGACTCGAACCGCCGACGCACGGTTTAGGAAACCGACGCTCTATCCATCTGAGCTACGGGGCCGTGGGGGCGGAAGCTAGCGGAGCGGCCCGCTGGCGGCGGCGCCGCGCGACCGGTGGCATGCTCGCGCGTCGATGCAGGCCTGGCAGGTCGTTCGCCATGGGCCGCCCGCGACGGCGCTCGAGCAGGCCCTGCTCCCCGATCCGCAGCCGCCGGGAGCCGGGCTGGTGCGCGTCCGCGTCGCCGCGGTGTCGCTCAACTTCAACGACATCGACATGTGCTACGGGCGCTACCCGACGATCCGGCCGGCCCTGCCCTTCACGCTCGGCATGGATCTCTGTGGCGTCGTCGACGCGGCCGGCCCCGGGCTCGAGTCCTGGATCGGGCGCCGCGTCGTCTCCACGGGCCTCGGCGGCTTCGGCGCGCTGGCCGGCTTCTCGTACGCACCGGCCGATTCGCTGTTCGACGCTCCGCGCGCGCTCGATGCAGCCGAGGCGGCGGCGTTCTTCATCCCCTTCCACACCATGCACCTGGCTCTGTTCCGGCGCGCGCGCCTCCGGCCGGGCGAGACGCTGCTCGTCCATGCGGGTGCGGGAGGACTCGGATCGGCCGCCGTGCAGCTCGGCGTCGCCGCCGGAGCGCGCGTGCTCGCCACCGCCGGGGGCCCGGAGAAGGTGGCGTTCTGCAAGGAGCTCGGAGCCGAAGTCGCGATCGACTATCGCGCGGAGGACTTCGTTCCCGGTGTGCTCGACGCGACCTGCGGGCGTGGAGCCGACCTCGTCTGCGACCTCGTCGGCGGCCCCGTCGCGCTCCCCTCCTGGCGCTGCGTCGCGCACGAGGGCCGTTATCTCGTCGCTGGATTCTCGTCCGACGTCGCGGCGGGCGAAGCCGGACTGCCGATGCGCCCCGTCGCGAAGGGCAACTTCTCGATCGTCGGCGTCATGCTGGCCTACGTCGACGCGGCGATCCCCGGCCTGCGCGACGCCGGCTTCAGCCCGTTCTCGCGCAGCGTCGGAGAGAGCGTGCACGCCGATCTCGTCCGGCTCCTCGACGCGGGCCGGATCCGGCCCGTCGTCGGGCGCCGCGTCGGCTTCGACGCCGTCCCCGAGGCGTACGAGGCGCTCGAGGCGCGGCGTACACTGGGCCGGACCGTGGTCGAGGTCGAGCGCTGAGCGCTCGCCCCGCAGAAGGAGACCCCGCGATGTCGAACCCGATCGAGACAGAGGCCCGCGAGACCTACGCCCGCTTCGTCGCGCTGCGCGACGAGATCGACGCGGGCCGGAGGCCCTGGAGCGCCCTCGCGGACTTCTTCACGGAGGACGCGGTGTACATCGACCCGGCCTGGGGCCGCGTCGAGGGCCGCGAGAAGATCCGAGAGTTCTTCGAGAAGTCGATGGCCGGCCTCACCGGCTACGGATGGTCGACGCCGGAGAACTGGACCATGTGCGAGGGGCATCGCCTCGTCAGTCAGTGGGACCAGATCCTCGGAACCCGGGACGATGGAACCCCCTGGCTCGTCGCCGGCCTCTCGATCCTCTACTACGCGGGGAATGGTCTCTTCTGTTACAGCCACGACATGCTGAACATGACACACATCGGTGAGACGATGCGGGCGATGGGCTGGAAGCCCCCGGCCGTGTTCAACATGCCGCCGCGCCGGCCCGATCGCGACATCTCGCTGCCGTCCGCGTGGGCCCACCTCGAGAAGAGCCGCTCGCGCTGACGCCCTAGTCTGCGTCGGGCGGCGGAGGCGGCGGCGGCCCCTCCGGCGGCGGCGGGGGTTCGGTTGCGGACCCGGGCGGAGGCGGCGGCGGCCCGGCCGGCGGCGCGGGCACGGCGCGGTGGGAACGCGACGGCTGCGGAAGTGGCCCGGCGCGCCTCGCCGTCCTCTGGTAGGTGCCCGCCGCGACGGGGATCTGGTTCCCCTTCGCGTACATGCACTGCATGTACGCGTAGTCGTAGCGCTGCTGCATCTCGTAGGCCGATCCCGCGGCGTTCGAGGTGCCCTGGGCCGTGCCGACCAGGAGGCCGATGGCGGCGCCCGTGGCGGGAGCGCCGGCGGCCGCGCCGATCGCTGCACCGGCCGCGGCGCCGACCGCCGTCCCGACTGCCGCGGCACCGATTCCCGCCTCCGTGGCCGCCTGGTTCGCGGTCTTCCCCGTCTGCTGGGCGGCCCACGAACGGCACGCGTAGTCGTCCACCTGGAACTCCTCGAAGCTCGTATTGCTGCCCGGCAGCACCATCACGCTCGGCCCGGTAGGGACCGTCACGCAGGCCGTGCCGAGCAGACACGCCAGGCCGAGTGCGCTGCGTCCGACTTGGCTCGTCATCTTCCCTGGACCTCACTCCGCTTCGGGACGCGGCGGGACCTTCACCCACGGCTCGGGGCAGGTCCGGACGCTCGGATAGTAGGCGCCTGTGCTCTCGCAGTAATACCAGTAGCCCGCCGTGCGAGAGGGCACGGCGTCGCGCTCGATGTATACGGGCGGCTGCTGCACGCTCATGCTAGGCGCGGCGTAGTACGGCGGGTAGTACGGGTACGGTGCGTAGTAGCCGTAGGGGTAGCCGGGTCCCCACCATCCGGGTCCCCACCATGCCGGACCCCACCACGGTCCGACGCCGATGTACCAGTTCGTGTGGCCGTCGTGGTCGTGACCGCCGTAGTAGTATCCGCCGCCACCGTGGTAGTACCCGCCGCCGCCGTGGTAGTACCCGCCACCGCCGTGGTAGGCGCCGCCCCCACCGCCGCCGTGATAGCTGCCTCCGCCTCCGCCGCCGTGCGCACCTCCGCCCCAGCCCGGACCCGCCCATGCCGTCCCGGGAGGAGACGCCGAGAGAACCAGCCCAACGATTGCGACGAAACTCCAGCGCTTCGCCGTCCTCATCGATTCCTCCGGTCCCTTTGGACACCTCAACGCGGCATTTGACGTAGCCTAGCCCCGCGCGATTCAGCAATGCGGCCCGCGGGGCGTTCCGCCCCGTCTATGGGCGCGGAGGAAGATCGCGGCCGCTGGTACGGTGGGAGCGGTGCAGATCCCGGCGCGGCGCAGTCGAGCGGAGCTTCTGGCAGCGATTGCCGTGATCGTCGTCGCCGCGCTGCTTCGCTTCGACACGCTGGGCGCGCGGCCGCTCTGGTCGGACGAGCGCGCGGTGGCAGCGTTCGTCGCGCAGGCGGAGCGGGAGGGCTTCGCGCGCGCCTCGAGCCCGGCGGGGCCGAAGAGCCCCCGGACCGAGGCTCAGCTCTCGCCGCTGCACGTGGCGCTCGCCTACGCCTCGGCGCACCGCTTCGGCGGCTCGCCCGCCGCGCTGCGACTCCCCTCGGTGCTGGCGGGCGTCGCCACGGCGGCGCTCGTGATCGCGCTGGGCCGCGCACTCTGGGGCGGACCGGTCGGGCTCGTCGCCGGAGCCCTGTTCGCGATCTCGCCCTACCAGATCGAGTACGCGCAGGACGCCCGCTCCTACGCGCTCTTCGTCGCTCTCGCGACCGCGCAGCTCGGAGCCTGGCTGCTCTTCCTGCAGACCCGACGCGGCGCCTGGCTCGTGGCCTTCGCCGTGGCCGGCGCGGCGAGTCTCTACGCGCACCACCTCGCGCTCGTGAACCAGGCGGCGCTCGCCGCGCTGGCCGGCGCGACTGCGCTGCGAGGTCGCATCGCGCGCGATTCCGCGAACCGGGCGCGCGCATTCACCGGGCGGGAGGCGGGCCTCGTCGCGCTCGCCTTCGCAGCGATCGCGCTGCTCTACCTGCCCCAGCTCCCGAACGCGCGGGGCTTCTTGCGCTCCGGCGTCGCCAACGCCCTCGTCGTTCTCGCGCCGTCGCCGCGCTTCGTCCACGAGCTCGCGGGACGCTGGGGCTGCGGCCGCGGCGCGGCGGCCTGGCTCTACGAGGCGGCGTTCGTAGCCGGCGTCTTCTCCGGCTGGCGGACGGGGCGCCCGGTGCTGGCGCTGCTCGCCTGGATCCTGTGTCCGATCGTCGTCTTCAGCGTCGTCCCGTTCTCGAAGTTCTTCGACCTCCGCTACCTGATGGCCGGCCAGCCGGCCTTCCTGCAGCTCGTGGCGGCGGGTGCCGTGGCCTGCATCGAGGAGGCGGAGCGTCGGCTGCGGAGCTCCGCGCCTGCGCACGCGCGCACCGCGTCGCTCGCGCTCGCCTCGCTGCTCCTGCTCGCGTTCGCCGTGCCCGCGGCGCGCGCCCACCTCTCGCTGCGAAGGCTTCCGCTGCGCTGCAGCGAGTTCTTCCTCGAGCCGCGCATCCTCGACCTCGCGAGCGGCGCCTGCCGGCGCTACCTGGTGCTGAACACGCTCGTGCCGGAGGATCGCTACCTGCTGCGCGTGGTGGCCTCGGCGGCCGTGGACGGCAGCGCCGAGGCGGTCCCGCGCGGACCCGAGTCGAGGTAGTCCATCGGGTCCTGCGGCGCGCGGTTCCGGCGCACCTCGAAGTGGACGTGCGGACCGCTGGCGTTGCCCGACGCGCCGACCTCCGCGATCACGTCGCCGCGCTCGACGAACTGGCCTTCCTCCACGAGGTTCCGGCTGTTGTGTGCGTACACCGTCGAGTACGGACCCACGTGCTTGATGATCACCACCAGCCCGTATCCGCCGAGCCGCCCCGTGTGGATCACGCGGCCCGCCTCGGCCGCGCGGATCGGCGTGCCGAGCCGCGCGGAGATGTCGATGCCCTCGTGGTTGTGCGCGCCGCGCCACCCGTAGCGAGAGCTGAGCGTGCCCCGCACGGGCCAGCCGAAGTCGAGTCCGAGCTCGTGGGCCGACGGCCCCCGAGGCACCGACGGAATGAACGCGGCCAGGGATCGCTCCGGCGGCGTGCGGTCCGTGCCGGGGATCATCAGGCGCGCGCCGACGGGCACGTCGGACACGTCGCGGATCCCGTTGGCTCGTACGATGTCGTCGACGGATACGCCGTAGTAGCGCGACAGCCGGTACAGATTCTCGCCCGGCTGGAGCACGTGCACGACGCCGCCCGACGGCGGCGCGCTCGCGCACGCGAAGAGCGCCGCGGCGAGCAGCGCGGATGCCGCCGCGCGCGCGCGCCTCATCCGCTCCACCCGTGCGTCCCGACGAGGTCGACGAAGCGGCAGCGGCCGAGCAGCTCCTCCGAGTACGCGTGCGAGCCGTCGCGACGCACGCGCACGAGCCGCTGCTCCGCGCGAGCGCCGAAGGGCCCGACCAGCCGGCCGCCGGGCGCGAGCTGCTCGAGCAGCGGCTCGGGCACGCTGGGCCCCCCGGCGGTCACGACGATCGCGTCGAAGGGCGCGTCGTCCGGGCGGCCGCGCGTGCCGTCGCCCCAGTACACGACGACGTTCCGGATCCCGAGGTCGTCGAACGCGCGCCGCGCTCGCGCGGCGAGCTGCTGTACGCGCTCGATCGACACCACGCGCCCCGCGAGCTTCGAGAGGATCGCCGCCTGGTAGCCGGATCCCGTGCCGACCTCGAGAACCGTCTCGTGACCTTCGAGCTCGAGCGCCTGAGACATGGCGGCGACGATGCCGGGCGCCGAGATCGTCTGACCCTCGCCGATCGGGAGCGCGGCGTCGCGGTAGGCCTGCGCCTGCAGCGCCTCGGGGACGAGCCGATGGCGCGGCACCTCCGCCAGCGCAGCGAGCACGCGCCGATCCCGGATCCCCGTCGCCGCGAGCCGCTCCACCATGCGGCGACGCGGCACCGACCAGTCGGCGCGCCCGGGGGATCCGCGCGCGCCTCGGACGCTGTCGTCCATCGCACCCCCGCGGAGTCGGAAACTTAGAGGGGAACTCCGCGAAATCAAAACCCGCGCCTGGCCGGGCGCGTGCCCCGGAGCCTCAGCTGCGGGGAGCCGGCGGGGTCCCGGCATCCCGGGCGACCGCCTGTCGGGCGGCCGGCGAACGCGCCAGCTCGAGCGCGGTCAGCGCCAGCGCGCGCGCCGCCTCGAGCAGGCCGGCCTGGCCCCCCGGCCCGGTCGTGGCCTCCGCGAACTCGCGCGTGTGGAGCTTCAGGTCCCTCCCGATCGGGAAGTTCGGGTGGATGGTGGGGACGACGCGGGAGACGTGGGTGATGTCGCTCGAGCCGATCGACTCGGTCGGCTCGCTCTCCGACTCGGGCAGCCCGAGGCGCGCGAGCTGACGCCGATACGTGTCGGCAAGGGCGAGGTTCGGGTGCAGGGGCGGCGAAGAGCTCTCGTCGATGCGGACCTCGAGCCGCGTCCCGCTGGCGGCCGCGGCGCCCTCCGCGCAGCGCAGCACGCGCGCGACGCTGGATTCGAGCACGTCCTCCTCGAGGGCGCGGACCCAGATCCGGGCGGCGGCGCGCTCGGGGATGATGTTCGGCGCCTTGCCCCCGTCGCTCACGATGCCGTGCACGCGCACGCCGGCGGGCAGCTGCTGGCGCAGCAGGCCCACCGCGACGAAGAGCGCAATCACGCCGTCGAGGGCATTGATGCCGCGGTCGGGCGACGCCGCCGCGTGGGCGGCGCGGCCGTGGAATACGAGCTCGAGCTTGCGGTTGCCGAGGAAGAGACGGTGCGCGCGCCGCAGGTCGGAGGCGTGGGCCATCATCGCCGCGTCGAAGCCGTCGAACACACCGGCTTCGACGAGCTTCCGCTTGCCGACGCCGATCTCCTCCGCCGGGCAGCCCACCACGGCCAGCAGGAGTGCGCCTTCGGGCAGGACGGCGCCGAGCGCGTGCGCCGCGAGCAGGCTCGCGGGACCCGACAGGTTGTGTCCGCAGGCGTGGCCGATCTCGGGCAGCGCATCCATCTCGGCGAGCAGCGCGATCCGCACCGGAGCCGCGTCCGTTCCGCGGCGCCCTACGAAGGCCGTCTCGAGCCCCGCCGCGGCGCGCTCGATGCGGAACTGGCGCGCCTCGAGATAGGCGACGTAGCGGGCCGAGGTCTCCCGCTCCGCGAGCGAGAGCTCCGGGTGCTCCGACATCCAGCGGGCGATGGCCAGCGCCTCGGCCGCGCCGGCATCGACCGCCCGCAGGAGGGCCTCGCGTTCGCGCTCGAGCTGGGCGTCGCCCGTCACGCCCGGGCGTATCGGCGGCACGCGGCGCGAGCTTCGCCCGCGCTCACGGCCGCGGCGCTCTCGCCACGAGCAGGGGCGTCTGCGGGGCGCCGGATCCGAAGGCCTCCACGAGGCTGGCGGCGGTGGTCCGCGCGGCGCGCGTCAGCGCCTCCTCGACCGCGGCGTCCCGCTCGTGCCGGAGCCACGCGCCCGAAGGGCTGTCGAGGAATGCCACCGCCGTCTCGATCTCGCGGGTCGGAATTCCGGCATAGCGATGCCGCAGCCCGTGTGCGTCGCCCGGGGTGGAGGCGGCGATCTCCCGCTGCCCTTCGAGGAGGTCCTCGATCTCTGCCTGGCTGTAGCGCTGCCACGCGGGCAGCCACGGGTTCGCGGCGCGCAGCAGCGCCGTGAAGACGAGCTGGGCGCAGCGCTCGGCGCGCGCCGCGCGCCCGGCCTCGCGATCGAAGTGACGCAGCAGCGCGTCGCGGCGGGTCTCCCCCTCCCCATCGCTTCGCATCGTGTCCGCATGGGCGGCGGCGACGCCGGCGTCTGCGGCAGCGGCGCGCGCCAGCAGAGACTGCGTCTCGGGGCGCGCCAGCCAGGCGAGTGCGGCGCGTGCATGCGGCGCGTCCAGGCGCGCGGAGAAGACCTCGAGCGCGCGCGCGCTGAGCGAGCGCGGGTCGAAGCCCGACTCGACGGCGCTGCGCAGCAGCAGGCCGTCGCCGGGCGGGAGGGCACTCATCGGCGACGCCAGGCTGGCCACGGCCGAGCGCGCGATGTCCTGGAGCTCGAGCTCGACGTGCAGCGCCGCGAAGATCTCCCGCGCGCGAGGGTCGAGCTCTCCGGCGCCAGCGAGCCGTGCGATCCACAGGGATGCCAGCACGCATCCCGCGGCGCACACGGCGCGCGTCGTGCCTCTCTTCCCCGACACGGCGCGCAGCCTAGCGCGTGGGTCCCGGACGTCCCACGGCTCCCCAGGCTGTGCTAACGCTGGAGCCGCGTTGCCCGCCGGAGGATCCCATGATCGATCTCCACTACTGGCCCACGCCGAACGGCAAGAAGGTGACGATCCTGCTCGAGGAGGCCGGCCTGCCCTACCGGGTCGTGCCCTGCAACATCGGCCGCGGCGATCAGTTCGGCGACACATTCCTCGCGATCAGCCCGAACAACCGCATGCCGGCCATCGTCGATCATGCGCCGGCCGACGGAGGCAAGCCGATCGCGGTCTTCGAGTCGGGCGCGATCATGCTGTACCTCGCCGAGAAGGCCGGGAAGTTCTACCCGCAGGACCTGCGCGGGCGCACCGAGGTCAACCAGTGGGTGATCTGGCAGATGGCGAACCAGGGGCCGAAGACCGGCGAGTGCGGTCACTTCCGGCGCCTCGGCGATTCCCAGGGCGATCAGTCCTACGCGGTGCGCCGCTTCACGGACGAGGTGAACCGTCTCTACGGCGTGATGAACAACCGCCTCTACGATCGGCGCTACCTCGCTGGGGACACCTACACCATCGCGGACATGATCTCCTACCCGTGGACCGTCGGCTGGGAGAGTCAGGGGCAGAATCTCGACGACTTCCCCTACTTCAAGCGCTGGTTCCTCGAGCTCGGCGCGAGGCCCGGTGTGCAGCGCGGCATGGCCGTGGGCTCGAATCTCCAGAACGACTTCTCCAAGCTCACGCCCGAGGAGATCGAGCGCGTGCGCAAGATGCTCTACAACCAGCGCGCGCGTCCGGCGCCGCCGGGCGGGCTGCTGTAGGAGCCCGCGTCGCGCGGCGGAGCAGCCTCGGAAGAGCAGCTCAGGCGCTACGCACGGCGCCTTGCAGGTGCGGAGGGAGCTCCAAGGGCGTCGAGGATGCGACTTCGAAGCGATCCGCACCGGGCCCTCCCGTCCAGGGGCTGGTCGCCGACCTGGCCAGGGAGCGCGGCCTCTCTCCCGCCGAGGTGAAGGCCGAGCTCGAGACTCGCATCCCGCTGGGACGGATGCCCGAGGACCGGGAATGCGCTCACACGATCCTGTTCCTCGCGTCCGACTTCGCGAAGGTCGTGATCGGCGCGTCGTTCGACGTCAATGGCGGGCAGGTGCTCGGGGCGTGAGGGAGCCGCCGTCCTGAGCGGCTGACGCCGACCTCGGCGAAGGAGGCGCGCACGCCGCTACTTCTTCTTGACCTCGATCTCGGTGGCGGTCATGCGATAGTGGATCGTGACCTTGTCACCGGGCTTCACGGCCGGCCCCTTGGTCGCGGCGTCCTTGGCGATCGTCCAGTTCTCCTTGCCCTTGGCGACGACGATGGCGTCGTCCGTCACGGAGACCACCGGACCCGTCACCTGATACGTCTTCATCTCGGTGCCGCCGGCGGCGGTCGCGAACAGCGCGGCCGCGGCGAACAGCACGAGGGCTCGCTTCGTCATGGTGTCCTCTCCTCGCGTGCGTCGATGCGCACGAGTGGCGAGCGAAGTGTCCGAAGTGCTGGTCGGGCCGGAGAGATTCGAACTCTCGACCTCCAGACCCCCAGTCTGGCGCGCTAACCAGGCTGCGCTACGGCCCGAGCCGCGCGGAGGTGTAGCAGGCGGGCTCCATGGGGTCGAGGCGCGCGCTGCGTCCGCCCGCGTGCCAGCACGGCGCGTGGCGAATGCCGCTATTCGAACACCACGATGCGGTGCTTCTCGTCGATCGGGATGCCGCGCTGTCGAACGCGCCCGTCGGGATACGTCGCGCGGAACAGACGCATGCCGGGCTTCACCTTCACGCCCGCCAGCGGCGTCTCGCCCACTTCCTCTCCGTCGATCGCGATCTTCGCCCACGGCGTGGCATTGATGGAGATCTCGATGCGCTCCTCGGTCTCGGGCGGTGCGGACGGAGACGGCGGTGCGGCTGGGGCCGGTGCCGGCGAGCTCGCCGACGCGGGCTCGGCTGCGGGCGCTCCAGGCTGCACCGCTTCGGGTGCCGGTGCAGGCGGCTGGTCGGAGGCCACGGCGGGCGCCGGCGCACCCGCGGGTGCGGAGGGAAGGATCGGAATCGGCGTCGGCGCAGGAGCCGGGAAAGTTGCGACGGGCGGCGGCGCGATGCGAGCCGCGAGCGTCTCGAGGACGCGCCAGGCCCGCTCGCGCTGCAACGCGAGCGCGAAACCCAGCACCGCGGACAGCGCCGCGACCCCCGCGACGACGAGGACCGGCGGTGCGCTGCGCGACGCGCGCGGCGCGGGCTCGGCGGGTGTGGCCGCGGGACGCTGCGCGGGTCTCGCGGCCCGTGCA
>Ga0335070_10004684_pt1 | contig 16016 bp, 16 predicted proteins | sample Lox_Sample_13_FD_206722 | JGI IMG/M metagenome (GOLD analysis project Ga0335070, IMG submission 206722) | Soil microbial communities from Loxahatchee National Wildlife Refuge, Florida, United States - Lox_Sample_1.3 | ecosystem: Environmental > Terrestrial > Soil > Wetlands | place: USA... | reverse complement strand
GAGGAGCCGCTGGAGCCTCATGCTCGATCCCTCCCGGGCCCGGGGCTGCCGGCATCGATCTGCTGCAGGAACTGCTGGACGGCCACTCGTTTCTCCACTTTCTTTTTCGCGAGACCCAGCGCGACCGCTACGCCGTACAGGATGGCCTCGGGCCGCGGCGGGCAGCCAGGGATGTGGTAGTCCACGGGGATCACCTCCTCGATGCCGCCGTGGACATGATACGTATCGAACCAGACGTCACCGCCGATGGCACAGGAGCCGATGGCGAAGACCAGCTTTGGCGCGGGGACGGCCTCGTAGAGGCGCTTCAGGGCCGGTTCCACCTGGCGCGTCACAGGTCCCGCCACCAGGAGGACATCGGCATGGCGCGGCGAAGCCACCAGCTTGATCCCGAACCGCTCGGCATCGTAATAGGGGGTGAGCACGTTGACGATCTCGATATCGCACCCGTTACAGCCGCCGGTGTTCGTGTGGTACACCCAGAGCGATCTGGGAAAGCTCTTCCGGCACAGCTCCTCCAGCATCCCCCGCCTCCTTATGGCCCCGAGAGCAGCCTCAGGATGATGTTCGTGGCACGATCCAGCACCGGATGGACGAGCTGGGGATAGAGCCCGAGCAGGATGGACACGCCGGCAAGGATGATCATGCCGGTCCACATCGTCGGCGGCACTTCCAGGATGACCACCCCCGGGTTTGCCTCGGTGGCATCGGGGGGCGCCGTCCAGAAGATCTGGTAGGCGGCCCGACCGAAGCACGCGATCGACAGAAAGCCCGTGATGACGGCGATGACCGCCGCCCAGAGGAGCCCCCGCTCTGCCAGCGCCAGGAAGATGGTGAACTTGCTCAGGAACCCGTTAAAGGGTGGAACCCCACTGATGCCCAGGGCCCCGACGAAGAAGCAAAAGGCCGTGACGGGCATCCGCCTCCGCTGCGAGGCCAGCTCACTGATCTTGCGCATGCCGGTAGCCCACATGAGGGCGCCCGCGGTCAGAAACAGCAGCGCTTTCAGGATGGTGTGATTCATGAGATGGAAGAGGCCACCGTACACTCCGAGGTACGTCCCGAGGCCGAGACCCTCCACCACGTAGGCGATCTGGCTGATGCTGGAGTAGGCCAGCATTCGCTTGATGTCGTCCTGCACCAGGGCCATCATCATCCCCACCAGCATGCTGACCGAGCAGAGGACGGCGACGAACAGCACGACGGCAGGGAAGCTGGGGGAGAAGATGGTGATGGTCCTGGCCAGGGCGTAGGCCCCCACCTTGATGACGATGCCCGAGAGCAAGGCGCTCACCGGGATGGGCGCCTCGGCATGCGCATCGGGGAGCCAGGCGTGGAAGGGAACCAGTCCCGCCTTGGTACCAAACCCGGCGATGATGAGGGCGCTGGCCAGGAGGACGATATTACCCGGAATCTTGCTGGCAATCCGGCCGAGCTCCGTCAGGAGAAGCACCCGCGACCGCGGCAGATACGGGATGGAGGCCGAGTAGAGCAGGACCAGCCCCAGGAGGGCGAAGGTGACCCCGACCGTCACCAGCAGCAGATACTTGTAACCCGCCTCCAGCGAGTCCCGGTTCCAGTAGAACGTGACCAGGAAGGCCGTGGCCAGCGTCGTGGCTTCCAGCGAGACGAACAGCATGATGATGCTGTTGGTGGCACAGGTGAGATTCATCATGGACAGAAACAGCAGGATCAACCCGTAGTATATCCGAAGCCGTCGCTCCGGGAGGTTCCCCAGGCGAGGGTTGTGCACCACGTAGGAGAGGGAGTACAGGATGACGATAACGCCCACGAAACTCCCCAGGATCTCCATGAGGGCGCTGAGGCCGTCCACGTAGAAGTTCATTCCCCAGAAGGTCAACACCTCCCCCCGGAGGATGCGCTGGGCGATCAGCACCGAGATGAGAAAGGTGAAGAAAATCCCGACGAAGGCCGCCCCCTCTCGCAGGACACGGGAGATCCGACCGAACAGGAAGATTACCAGGGAGAAGGCCAAGGGCACGAGGAAGACCAACACGGCCAGGATCGATTCGACCTGGATGATGGGCTGCGTGTCCATGGACCTGCCCTACCGCTTCAGCGACGAGAGCTGCAAGGTGTCCATCGTCCCGAACTGCTGGTAGATCTGTTCGGTCAGGTACAGCAACAGGTACGCCGCCACGATGACGTTGCTCGTGATCCCGAAGACCGTGGTCTCGGGCATCGTGGGAGCCAGCGTCACCAGCGAGAGGTGGACCCCGTTCTCCAGGAGGATCAGGCCGATGATGATCTTCACTGCGTCCCGTCGGGCCATGACGACGTAGAGCCCCAGCGCAAAGATGGAGAAGGCGATGGCCAGATTCGACCGCGCCGGCTCCACCAAGGCCTCCGTCGTCGGCGCGATGAAATCGACGTAGGTATGGACGAACCGGTAAAAGGCGGTGAGAAAGATGAGCAGGAATATCAGGGACGCAGCAAAGCCGACGAGGGGCTTCACCTCCACCTGGGGAAGCCGGCGCATGTAATGGTAGAGGATCCACGGGAGGAGGATCGCCTTGGTCAGCACCGTGGTCCCGGCCCACCAGTACAGGGTCGGGTTCTGGGAGATGACGGCAAAGGATGCGATGATGGCCGACAGGAGCAGGGATTGGACGCACAGGAAGCCATTGGAGAGCTTCAGGTTCCGGACCTCGGCGGCGGCGATCGAGGCCAACAGGTGCGCCACCACCAGCGTGATGATCACGTCCCCGGTCACCCAGGCCATGTCTGCCTCACTTTCCCTCCCCGTCCCGCATCCCCGTGACCATCAGACGGTCGAGAGGGCTCGCGGGGCGGTAGCACCGGCCACAGCGGCGGCAGGTGGCCATATACACTTCGACCCGGATGTGAAGGTCCTCCCGGTTCCCGGTTGCCAGCTCGAACTCCGGCGTCAGGAAGACGGCTCCTTCGGGGCAGACCTCGGCACAGCGGGCGCAGTAGGTGCACCGCTCGAGGTAGAAGTCGAGCCTGCGGCGGTACCCCTGATCCGCGATGCAGATGAGGCGAGAGGGACACGCGTTGGCGCAGGCCCCGCAGCCGATGCAGGCCTCCGCGTCCACCTCGAGCTTCCCCCGGAATCCCTCGGGGGGCGCCGGGGCGGGGCCCAGGGGGTAGGGGAGCGTGACCCTGCCCGCCTTGAGGCAAATCCAGGCTTCCTTCACCTTGCTCCGCAGCATCCCGGAGACCTCCTCACGAGCCCACCAGGGCCAGGGCCAGGCCCGCCAGCGACACCATGGTCACCCCGAAGAAGAACGCCAGGGCCTGATCAATCCGGAGGCGCGGATTCACCGCGTCGATCCCTGCCACCACCACAACGATCAGGAGGACCTTGCCCAAGGTGAGGCCCAGGTCCGGGATGACCTGAAAGGTCTTCGGCCAGGGGACAAAGACCTCGACGAACAGGGCGGTGAAGACCAGGAGCTTCGCCTGGACGCTCCACCGGAACAGCGCCAGCTTCGGTCCGCTGATCTCGATCGACGGTCCCCCCATGATCTCCGTTTCCGCCTCGGCGATGTCGAAGGGGAGCCGGCCGAGCTGCGCCTGGAGCACCAGGAAGAAGGCGATGGCGGCGATGACGGTCGAGATTTGCGGTCCCATGGCATGGTTCCAGAGGACGAGGTCGTACAGCCTGAGCGAGCGCGCATGGACCGCGGCCGTGATCAACGTGACGAACAGGACCGGCTCGACGGTCAGGTAGAGCATCATCTCCCTGGATGAGCCCAGGAAGCCATAGGGGCTCCAGGAGAGCATCCCCATGAAGATCACGGCCACGGCCGAGATGCCGACAAAGTAGAGGAAGACCAAGAGGTCCCCCGCCCCCGCCAGGGGCGCCTCCCCGCCCAGCGGGATCAGCAGGCTGGCCGTCAGGGTCGAGGCCAGGGCCAGCATGGGGGCGAGGCCCAGCCGCGGGTCCGCGGCCCTGAGGTCCTCCTTCCCCAGCAGCTTCAGCAGGTCGTAGTAGGGCTGGACGATGGGCGGGCCGATCCTGGAATGGATCCGCGCCCTGAGCTTGCGCATGATCCCCTCCAGCAACGGGGACAGGAGCAGGGCCAGGCCGACGTTGACGATGGCCATCAGCGGGTGGAGCGACATCGCCCTGCCTCCCGGGTCATCCGCAGCAGCTCCTCTTGGCCGTAGACCCTGATGGCGCCCGTCCGCACATCCACCGTCTCCAGTCGCTCGGTGCACGAGAAGCACGGGTCGATGCTCCCCAGGGCGATGGGCACGTCGGCCACCGTCTGCCCCTGGATCATGGTGGGGATCGCCTGGAGATTGGGGTAGGACGGTGCCCGGACCCTCCAGCGGAGCGGCCGATTCGCCTTCCCCGTCAGGACGTAGTGAAAGTCCTCGCCCCTAGGCGCCTCCACGAAGCAGGTCCCCTCCAGGCCCTGGTTGATCTCTCCATCGAAGGTTGCCATCAGCGGTCCCTGCGGCAGCTGGGCCAGGGCCTGGCGGACGAGGCGGATGGACTCCAGCAACTCTTCCAGCCGGACCAGGGTCCTGGCCAGCGCGTCCCCTTCCTCCTTGAGGATGACCTTGGGCGGGATCTCCCTGTAGGCCGCGCAGGGGTGGTCTCGCCGCGCATCGAGGTCCACGCCCGAGCCCCTGGCCGTAGGACCCACGACGCACAGGCGAATGGCATCCTCACGGCTCAGGGGCCCGACCCCTCTCAGGCGCATCACCAATGGGGTGTCCCCGGCGACGACCCCTAGGATGGCCAGCGCCTCCTTCTCGACACCGGCCAGCACCTCGTGGATCTTGGGATGCAGCTCGGACGGGATGTCACGGCGCACGCCACCCACCAGGTTCATCCCGTAGTTCTTCCGGCTGCCCGAGATCTGCTCGCAGAGCCACATGACCGGCTCCCGGATCCGCCACGCCTGCATGAGGATGGTGTCAAAGCCGATGATGTGGCCGGCGATCCCCAGCCAGAGCAGGTGGCTGTGGATCCGCTCCAACTCCAGCATGATGGTGCGGATGTATCTTGCACGGGGCGGGACCTCGATCCCGGCCGCCTCCTCGGTGGCCTCGCAGTAGCAGGTGCTGTGGACATAGCCACAGATGCCGCAGATCCGTTCCGCCAGGAAGGGGATCTGGTTGTACGTCAGGACGCTGTCGCCCAGCTTCTCGATCCCCCGGTGGACGTAGAAGCCCCGGTAATCGCACCCCACCACCTGTTCCCCTTCCACGAACAGGCGGAAGTAGGCCGGCTCCTTCAAGACGGGGAAGTACGGGCCGATGGGCACCACCGTCGCCCCCGGCGGGGGCTGCTTCGGCTCGAAGGCCACCCCCTCCACCGGCTCCGGCCGGAGATCGTGGGGAAAGTCCTTGCGGAGCGGGTGCATCCCTGGCGGCCAGTCGTCCGCCAGCACGAGCTTCCGGGGATCGGGATGGCCGAGCGGGGTGATCCCCAGAAGCTCCGCGAACTCCCGCTCCGCCCAATTGGCCGCCGGAACCACGGGGGTGATGGAATCAAGCTGCGGGGTCCCGTCCTCTAGGCGGACGCTGACCTCCACATCGAGACGGTCCGCATCCCGCGCGAAGAAGTGCACGACCGCGAAATCCCTCGAGACCTCGCGCCGGTCGAGGCCGGCGCTGATCACGAAGCGGCAGCCCATCTCCGCGCTCAGGCAGCTCGCCAGCGACCGAAGGGCCGTGGCGGCCACGGTCAGCGACAGCTTCCCCGGGGCGCGCTCCCGCATCCGGCTGAGGCTCTCTCCGAACCGCTCCTCGAGCAGCGTCTGAAGCTCGGCGCCCGTCATTTCGCTCCTCCCGCGCCTTTCCTACACCCTCGAAAACGCAAACAGGATCAGGATGGCCAAGAGCGCCCCGGCGACCATCCAGGCGACGTAGACCTGTGGGATGCCGACGTGGAGCCGGGAGAATCGCTCCATGAATCCCATGGACCACCGGACCACCGGTCGGTACAGGTATCGGTCCACGTCGAACGCGCCCGGGAACTCTGCGCGGAGTCGCACCGCGCGTAGTCGCACAACCGGGTAGACTCCCTCTTGTTCGTAGCGCCCCACGTGCAGGTGAAAGAACCTCTTGAAGGGGAGGTACAAGCTGAAGGCGCTGAACTTCACCTCCTGCGGCCGGTGCGTCTCGCCGCAGTACCAGAGCGCGGCCTGTCGCGCCGGTGCCCCCCCGGCGCGGTAGAGGAGCGCCGAAAGGGCAAGGCAGGCCAGGAGGGCTGCCACCATCACCAGGGGATTCCAGGCCGCGGCCATCCCCTCCCCGAGATTCGATATCACGCCCCAGCGGCTATCCCCGAAGAGCGCCTCGAACGTCGGGAAGGCCAGGCTGGGGCTGATCGCCCGGTACAAGAGCCTGAGGACTGGCACGGGGAAGAGGCCCATCAGGAGGCAGAGTGCGCCCAGCCAGAACTGGGCGATCCGCATGCTCCACGGCACGTCCCCCGTCTCCTTCGCCTGAAGGGATGGATGCCCGAGGAAGGCGGTGGTGATCAACTTGAGGACAGAGGCGAGGGTCACCGCGCTGCCAAAGAACGCGAGCAGGGCGTACAGGACGTACGCCGGCCTATCCAGGCCCCCCAGGATGGTCACCTGATAGATCAGCCACTTGCTGGTGAAGCCGTTCAGCGGGGGGATGCCCGCCAGGGCCAGTCCCCCCACGAGGACAGTGACGGCCGTCCAGGGCATGCTTCGCAGGAGGCCGCCCAGGGCATTCAGGTTCCGGGTCCCCGCCACGTACAGGATGGAACCGGCGTTCAAGAACAGCAGGGACTTGAAGTGGGCATGATTCAGGAGGTGGAACAGGCCGGCGATGAGCGCCACGGCGCTGATGGCGGGGTTGATCCTGCGGAATGCGATCCCCATCCCGATGGCGAGCAGCACATACCCGATCTGGCCCATGGAGTGGAAGGCCAGCAGTCGCTTGCTGTCCCCCTGGTACAGCGCCGTGAGGCTGCCCACGAACAGGGACAGGGCCCCGAAGAAGGCCAGGATCCCTCCCCAGGTCGTGGTGAGGTAGGAGGACGGCAGGATGAGCAGGAACACCCGCAGCAGGCCATAGATCGCCATCTTGATCATGACGCCTGAGAGGAGAGCGCTCATCCCCGAGGGGGCCGCCGGGTGCGCATCGGGCAGCCAGTCACCGAAGGGGAAGATGCCCGCCTTGGTGGCGAAGCCGAGGAAGAAGAGGGCGAGGACCAGATGGGCCAGGCCAGGGTTCTCCTGGATGATCAGCGCCAGGGTGGATCGGAGAACGTCGAAGCTGAATGACCCTCCCCGCACGTACAGGATAATCCCCGCCAGGAACATGCACGCCGTCGCGGCATGGGTCATCAGGAAGTACTTGAACCCCGCCCGGAGGTTCTCTTGCTTCTCCCGCTCGAACACGACCAGGGCGTAGGAGGCCAGCGTCATGACCTCCCAGAACACGAAGAAGAAGAACAGGTCCGCCATGCCCACCACGGCGATCATCGAGGCCAGGAAGATGAGGAGCGGCGGGTAGAAACCCACCAGGCTCTCCCGCCGGTAGTGCTCCATGTACCGGACGGAGAAGAGGCTCGCCGCCAGGCCCACGATGACAATGATGCACAAGAACAGGGCGCTGAGATGGTCAATCCGAAGGACGAGGGAGGCCCCAAAGCCGGGAACGGTGAAGAGGGCCCGGCTGCTGGTATGGCAGCCCATGCAGGCCGCCTCCCCCTTGAACTCCGAAAGCCCCATCACCCAGAAGAAGGACTCCCGGGCGTCCAGCGGACCGTTGCGGTAGACCTCGACGACGACCCAGACGAGAACCGTGGAGGCAATCAGGACCAGCGCGAAGGACAGGTATCCCACGAATCGCTGCTGGCGGCCGATGAAGAGGGTCACGAATGCGCCGCCCACGAGGAGGAGGAGTATTATCGCGTAACCTTGTATGGGCGTCACTCCGTCTCCTCAACCCGCATTATTCGCGGATACAGCTCGCGAACAATGCGGGCTTAAGAAAAGCCCTTGTAGTGCTGGCCCCAGGACGGATCACGCATCCCTGCGGCACTCCACACCGCGCCCATCCCGCGGGACACAGGGCCAGAACTCCATCCGCCGACCCCCATCCGTCTTCCCTCCTCGGGAATCCTCTTTGCCCCGTAAGCCCGGATTATTCACAGCTTGTCCGTGAATAATCCGGGCTAGTGGGTGATCTGGTGGACGATGGGCAGGCCGATGAGCGGCGCCAGCACGCAGAAGACCATCAGCACCACCAGCACCGCACTCATGGCAAAGCCGGGGTCCTTCGCCGCCGCGGCCGCCGGGGACACCTCACCAAAAAACACCCGCTGCCCCACCCGGAGAAACCAGGCGAAGGCCACGATGACTTCCAGCACGAAGGGGATCAGGATCAGCAAGCCCGTATTGCCTCCCACATCCACGGCGCCGGTCAGGAGGAAGAACTTGCTCCAGAAGGTCGAGAAGGGAGGCACCCCCGTGACCGACAGGATGCCGACGAAGAAGGCCAGGGAGACGAGGGGCATCCGATGGGAGAGGCCGGAAAGCTCGCGGATGCTCTTGACTCCGGTTGCATAGGCGACCGCCCCCACCGTGAGAAACAGGAGTGCCTTGGCGAAGGCGTGATTGATGATGTGCAGGATCCCCCCGATCATCCCCGTAGCCGAGCCCAGGATGCCCAGCCCGGCGCCCAGCAGGATGTAGGACAGGTGGGTGATCGTCGAATAGGCCAGGAGCCTCTTGAGATCGTCCTGGAAGAAGAACAGGAAGCACGCCATCAGCATGGTGAGCACGGCCGCCGCAGCCACCACGAGGCCCATCCACCACGGGAGAAACGCCGGCGTGATCACGATCCTGGCGATGAGGTACACGCCGGCCTTCACCATGGCGGCCGCGTGGAGATACGCCGAAACGGGGGTCGGCGCCTCCATCGCATCCGGCAGCCAGGTGTAGAAGGGGATCTGGGCTGCCTTGGCCCACGCGGCCAGGAGGAACAGGAGGAACACCGCGACCCGGACCCGAGGCTCCAGGCGCTGCATCGCGTCGAAGGCGAAGGAATGGGTCGAGACATAGAGGATGACAATGGCCACCATGAAGCCGATGCCGCCCAGGTTCGTGAGGAGGAGGGCCTTGAATCCGGCGCTGAGGGGCTTGCCCCCGCCATAGAACGCGATGAGGGCCCAGGAGCAGATCGAGGTCAGCTCCCAGAAGATGAACATCTGCAGGAAGTTCGGGGAGAGCACCAGGCCGAGCATGGAGCCCACGAAGAGGAACATCCAGAGGAAGTAGCGCCCCTTTCCGTCCGCGAGGGCGTGATCCAGATTTCGGGGGCTCAGGTATGCCGTGGAGTACAGGATCACCAGGAAGCCGATCACGCTGATGATGATGACCATCATCGAGGAGAGGGGATCGAGGAAGAAACCGAAAACCGGACCACTCTGGGGAAGCCAGGGGATCTCGTACAGGGGGAAGGTGAGGCTGGCCCGTGGGCGCAGGAGGACCGCAATGACCGCCAGCACCACGCTGGATCCGGCGGTAAGGATGGCCAGGGTGTCGCTATCCCGGCCTCGAGTCGGCGTGGAGAGGAAGGCCCCCGCGAAGGGCACCACCAGCAGCGCGGCGAGGATCAGGAGCACCGGGCACCTCGCACCAGGATATCCGCGATCAGGTCCCCGACCAGTTCCACGGTCCTGAGGACCTCGGGACTCATCCCGGCGTTGAAGGTCAGATCCTTGGGCTGGATGCCGAGGACGAACACGTCCGCCCCCGTTCCCATCTTGAGCAGGTCCAGGAAGAGGTTGAGCGGGATCCGGTGGGTGGAGCAGGGACGGCTGCTCTGGCCGACCTCCTCCACGAGGGCCACGGACCCCGGGTCCCCGCCCCAATCGACGGCGTCGATGACCAGAACGGCCTGGGGCCGATAGGCGGTGATCTTCCCCCAGTAGGCCTCCGGGGCTTCCCCGCCATCCACGAGCAACATCGGAATCCTTCCCGGCAGCCGCGCGTGCAACCAATCGATGAGGGCCGGCCCTGCCCCGTCATCCCCCCGCAGGGCGTTGCCAACGCCGACGAGGGCCACCTTGCCCTTCAGGCGCCGCTCCAGCTCTTGGCGCATGATGCTCCCCCAAGATCACGGCGGCTCGGGGAGACCCTTGATCTGCCTGTAGGTGAAGACCGGGCCATCCACGCAGACGTACTTCGGTCCGATGGCGCAGTGGCCGCATTTCCCCACCCCGCACTTCATGTACCGCTCCAGGGTGGAGACGATCCGATCCTCCGCAAAGCCCATCTTGAGCAAGTCCTGGATCACGAACTTGATCATGATGGGCGGTCCGCAGGTGTAGGCGATGGTCCGTGACGGATCCGCGGTGACCTGCCGAAAGAGCGTGGTCACGACCCCCACCGGTCCGGTCCAGGTGTCATCCCCCACGTCCACCGTCTCCAGCAGGAGGAGGTCTCCCCGGCTTCTCCAGCGATCCAGCTCCGCCTTGTAGACACGATCCTGGGGCGTCCTCGCCCCGTACAAGATGGTGAGCGCACCGAAGGCGTCTCGCTGCTGCAGGATCGCCTCGATCAGCGATCGCAGCGGGGGCAGCCCGATCCCCCCGCCGACGATCAGAATGTCCTGCCCCTTGGCCTCCTCGACCGGGAAGCTGTTTCCGAAGGGGCCCCGGATCCCCACCCAGTCCCCCGCCTGCAGGCGGTGCAGGGCCCGCGTGACCGAGCCCATGGCCTTCACCGTGATCTCGAAGCCGTTGCCCTGCGAGGGGCCCGAGGCAAAGCCAATGGGGACCTCTCCCACCCCGAACACGGACACCTCGACGAACTGTCCCGGCGCGAAGCGGAAGGACCGCCTGACCCCGGGATCGGCGAACCGCAGCCCGAACGTCTGGGTGTCCGCCGTCTCGCGTCGGAGCTCCGCGATCTGCGTCAGCCGGGGCAGGTAGATGTTCTCCATGCGCGTCTCGTCAGCCCGCATTATTCGCGATTGGAGCCCGCGAACAATGCGGGCTTAAGTAAGACAACACCTTGCGGGTAGCGGCCCAGGCCGGATCAGGCTTTCCAGGGGCCCCTCGACACCGGACCCGTCCCCCGGGATGCGGGAACGGTACCCGCTGCACCTGCCACCCCGCGTCATCCTCCCGCGGGATTAGCCAGTGGCATGTAAGCCCGGATTCTTCACGGCTTTTTCGTGAAGAATCCGGGCTAGGGGCTCGTCCGCGGCTTGGCCGCCCAGGGCGGACCCCACTTCGGCTTCCGGGTGAGCTCGCGAAAGCGCATCAGGACCGCCGCCATGTCCACCGCCGTCATGCACGTGGTGAGACAGCGGCCGCACCCCACGCAGCCGGGCCGCCCCTCCCGCTGCAGGTACTGGTAGCTGAGCTTGTGGAAAAAGCGCCGCTTGAACTGCTCGCACGCCTGGTCCCGCGGGTTATGGCCCGAGGCCTCCCGCGTGAAACCGGCCAGGATGCAGTGATCCCACCGCCGGAAGCGCTCCCCTTCCTGGCCGTCGCGGCTGCGGTCCGACACGGTGAAGCAGGTGCAGAAGGGACAGAGGTAGGCACAGCCCCCACAGTGGATGCAGCGCTCGGCCAACTCCTCCCAGACCTCCTCGGGAACGGCGTCGTTGGTCACCTTGGAGATCCCCCGGGAGAGGTACCCCGTCGTGGAGAATCGCTGGTCGATCCCCTCCAGCATCTCCGTCCGTTCTGCCAGATCGGCCGCCGTCGCGTCCCGGAACAGCTCCGGGGCCCTCGCCACGAGTGAGGCCCCGGCCTCGGAATCCGCCTCGACCAGGTAGCGGCCCGGCAGGGGGGTGAGCTGGATGTCATGGCCTTCCCCCGGCTTGAGGAGCGGCCCACCGTCGCAACAGGGGCAGAAGCAGGTGGGCAGCGCGGGCGCCGTGCAGGCCAGGCTGACCAGAGTCGCGTTCGCGAGTCGGGTGAGGAAGTAGACGTCGGGAAAATCCCTGCGGAAGAACTGCTCCTGGTAGCGGATCCCTTTCACATCGCAGGAGCGGATGCCGAAGAAGATCCGGCGGCGGTCATCGTACTCGGGGATGAGCCTCAGGCCGTCCCCGGCCCGGAAGCGAAAGAGGATCTCGGTGGGTGGCAGCAGATAGCGGGTCGGAGGCAGGAGGTCATGGGTATAGGCGAGGTCCAGCTCGTCGACCGCGTGCACGGGCGCCAGTTGCGGATCGCCATTCGGCCCGCGGCGGGGCCCGATGATAGTCCCCGCCGCCATCAAGGCGTCCACCCAGGGCGACACGGCATCCTGCTGGATCACCTGAACCCGGCTGGCCATCGCGCTCGCGTCCATCTACGCCGCCCGTTCGAGCTGGACCGGTCCCTCCAGGAGCTCATGGGGGGTGATCAGGATCCCGCGCGCGACCCGGTCCGACACGCGGGCCCTGGCCTGAAACTCCCCACTCTCCCCTGTGACCCGTACCATCCAGCCTGGCCGCAAGGCCAATTGTTTCGCATCCTCGGGGTGAATCTCGACCCACCGGTCCTGGTGCTCGCGCTGCCAGTCGTCCGTGTGGCGGAGGACCGTGTCCCGGAGCCACATCCAACCGAGGCGATCAGGAACATGCTGGAGGCTCGTGTGGCCCGTTGCAGCCGTCGCCGCATGCTCGGGCGCTGGCCCTGCCGGAGCAGGCGTCAGCGGCTGGGAGGCCATTCCGCTGCGGATCTCCTCCAGCGTCGATCCCACCTCGCGGACCCCGAGACGGCGCGCCACTTCGGCCAGAATGACCCATTCCGGCCGTGCCTCCCCGGGGGGAAGGACCGCGGGCTGAAGCTGCTGGTCCCGCCCCTCGCTGTTGGTGAGTGTTCCCTCCTTCTCGGCGAAGCTCGCGGTCGGTAACACCACCTGCGCGGTTTCCGTGGTTTCCGTGGGGAAGAGATCGAGCGCCGCCAGGAACGCGAGGCCCTGCAGCATCTCACGGCAGGCGGGACTCCAACTCGCGGGGTCTTCCTCCACCACAAGCAGGGCCTTCAGTTCGGGACCGCCCGGGCGAGGCGACTCCAGCCTCTGGCGATAGGCCCCACGGGAGTTGGCCCGGGGGAAGAGCAGCAAGACCTTGGTCCCATCCTCGGCGGCCAGGCGCTCGAGGGCGGCGAGGAGGCGCAGCTCGCGGGGGAGCGGGAGACTCTTGAGGGGGTAAATCAGGACGCGGGATCTCGCATCGCCCCAGAGCCTCGGGAGAGACTCGGGCGACCCCTCGCCCCCGCTGACCAGGCCGGCAAGCACATCCTCGGGGGAGGCAACCTGAAGATGCAGCGTCGCGGGCCTGGCGAGCAGGTCCCGCCGAGGCGCGATCACGATCCCCCTTTTCCCTTGGTCCATGGCCTTCAGGAGCCTGGACGCGGCCTGCGGGTGGTGCTCTCCCAGGCCATCGCCGAGGACGAGCAGGAGATCCGCGGCCTGGATGTCCTCGAGGCAAGCGGCTTTGGGCCCCTCGAGGAAGGCGGCCGGGATGCGATCCAGGCTGTGCAGGGAGGGATCGAAACGGATCGCGCTGGTATGCAATCCCTCTGATGCGATGCGCCGGAGGAGAAACAGCTCCTCATTGGTGAGGCGCCCGGAGGCCCACAAACCGATGGCCTCACCCGTGTGCTCGAGACGAGCCCTCTCGAGTCCTTCGACCAGGAAGGCCAGCGCATCGTCCCAGGGGACGCGGGTCAGGGTCGCGTTCAGTCTGGCCTGAGGGAATTCGAGGCGTTCGGGACGACGCAGATGCTGGAAGCTCGTCCAGCCCCGCATGCAGAGGGTGCCCCGCGAGACGGGATGGCCGGCCGAGGGCATGACCCCGATGACCTCTCCCCGCTCTATCAGGAGGTAGAGGCCACATCCAGCGCCGCAGTGAGGACAGGTGCTGAGGATGCGCTGCATCGCTCGGGCTCCCGACCACACGATTCGGTACGCCAGTCGCATACTCTTTGCCACGCCGGGTGGAACCGTCATGGCCTTGGCACCACTGGCTACCCCCCCCGAGTGTTGCGAGCCGCGCCCGGACCCACGGAACCCCTCTCACCTCTGGCCCCCTCTAGGGCAGTGCAAGAATGGCGACCCTGCGCATCCCGATTGGTCCGGCCGGGACCCGCCATTAATATGTGACGCGTGTCGAGAGATTTCCAGATCGGCACTCGCAAGAGAATTCCCTTCTCCCCCCGAAAATGGTCCGCCCGTGGCGAGGTCTGGAATTTCGCGGGGCTCTGCGGTTGACTGTGCGGCTCCCAGCACCACCACCAATCTGTGTGGTATGCCTCAGGAGATTGCCCTTCATCTTGGGGATCGGTCCTTGCCAGCAGGGCCGCCAACCAGCCGGTCCAGCGTCGACGGCTCGAAAAAACGCCGCAAGGCTCGTGCGAAGCGGTCCAAGGACACCATCAGGGGCTGGAAAGTTCCCGAGCGGGGAATCGGGTGGCGGGAAAGGATGCCTTCATCGCCTCGGGGATTTCCGGGCATCCCCAGTCGGTTGGACGGAAACAAAGGGCGCAGAGCGTGGAGAAACGGTGGGAATGCAGCCGACACCCTGTCGCCCGGGCCGGGCCGGGCCGATGCCGGTGGTCAGATCACGCGGGCCGCACACGAATCGTCTGGACGCGTCCCCTCTCCCGCTGCCCCCCGGCTCGGACGTGCTGCTGCGCGCGTCCTCCCGTAGGCTGCCGAGCGGACGCCCCGGCAACCGCCTACTTCCTCTTGGCCTCCGCGAGGGCCTGGTCGATCTCCCGGATCAGGGTCGGACCACTCAGCGGCTTGTCCAGGAACTTGCTGATGGGCAGTTGCTCGCCGGGCGTGAAGTCCAGGGGTGCCTTGAGCTGGTCGTTCAGGCTGGAGACCATGAGGATAGGCGTCCCCGGGAAGCGCGCGGCGATCTCCTTGGCGAGGTCGAAGCCGGGGATGCCCTCCTCCATCATGATGTCCACCACGGCGAGGTCCGGCGTGAACCGCTTCAGGACCCCCCGCGCCTCGGTGGCGGAGTAAGCTACCGCCAGCTCGTGTCCGGTTCCAGCGAGCACGGTCTTGTATGCGTCGATCACGTCCAGGTCGTCGTCCACCAGGAGCAATTTCGCCATGGGTCCTCCTCCACGCCGGGCCGCGGCGGCTCCCCGACACGCGACCGGGATCCGATCCTCCCGCGCTAACCATGGCCCCCCCGGCCGATCGAGGTCAAGCGGTTTGCTTTACTTGTCATCGGATGCGTATCTCCGGGGAGGGGAAGAGGATGAGCTGCATCAGCAAGGTCGAGGTTCCCGTCTTTGGGTTCGACGCGCTGACCCTCGGTGCCGTGCGCGGAGCCGACATGGAGGCCCTCAGGGACGTCAAGGGCGCCAGGAAGCCGAAGCGCTCCACGAGGTCGCGTGAGCCGCGGTGGGGAGGGCACGAGCGGAGGAGGAAGCCTGCCGGTGCACGGGGCATCAACCTCGGCAGGACGGCGCAGGCCGACGCCTCGCGCGGAGGCCGCAAGCAGGCACCCGATGGGCCGGCGCGGGCGCGCCGGACCGCGACGCTCTCCGCTTCAGAGAGAGGACTCAGCTCTTGCGGGAGGTCTTGGCGAAGAAGCCGGACATGATCGGCTCCAGCTCGGTTGACCCGCAGGCCGGGCAGACCGGCTTCGTGCTCTCCCGCTCCTTGATCGTCGTGGTGATGGAGAACTCCTTCTGGCACTTGGTGCAGAGGAACTCGTAGGTCGGCATTGTCGTCCTCCTTTCCGCCATCGCTCAACACCGGCCACGAAGTCTCGTGCGGTCATTGTACTCCTGACGCCCGCCTCGATCCAGTGGCGCGGGCACCGGGGCGGGCAGTCACCCTGCGCGGGCTCCGGGCGTGCCGGGCTTGCGCAGTAGGTACAGGAAATAGAGGCCGCCGAATGCGAGCGGGACCTCCCGCAGCATCTCCAGCGCGGTCTCTGCGAGCATCGAGTGGAAATTCCGGCTCACCGCCGTGACGTATCCTCCCAGGAGGGCATTGGCGATCCGGAGGAACAGGGGAGGGGGGGCGGGGCGGTTCCAGAATTTGTCCAGGACCACGAGCAGT
>Ga0335070_10004683_pt1 | contig 16017 bp, 22 predicted proteins | sample Lox_Sample_13_FD_206722 | JGI IMG/M metagenome (GOLD analysis project Ga0335070, IMG submission 206722) | Soil microbial communities from Loxahatchee National Wildlife Refuge, Florida, United States - Lox_Sample_1.3 | ecosystem: Environmental > Terrestrial > Soil > Wetlands | place: USA... | reverse complement strand
TTTGCGGTACCCATCGATCTTGTCCCGGGCCCGCGTGAGTTCGACCTTCGCACGTTCGTTCCGCATCAACAGTTCGAGTTGGTGAGCCACGATCGAAGGATCAATGGATGACTTCGCAAGGACTGAGACCGCTGTGCGGGGCCCTTGGGTCGCAGTATCGTGGGGATATTCGTTGATCTCCAATAGGCCAGTACCATAGGCCCGCAGTTCGTCGGCGTTCAGCCCCAACTGCTTCACGGCCGGTAGCTCCGCCAGATACTGGACCGCTTGTTCAACAGCGAGGGTCTTAGCATTCAAGAAGGCGAGGCGCCTCGCATCTTCCAGGCTGTCATGGTCCCCCATCCTGTGTTCACCCGTGGCGGAAATGGAATGCACCTCCGCCCAAACCGGGACCGGCATTGTGCCCAGCGAGAGCAGCATCAACAGACAGACAGTGCGGCGATCCAGCATCTTCCGGAACCTAGCTGAACAATCATACGGTAAAGGAAAGCACTGGTGTCAGGCACCTGCTGCGTTCCTGTTTCTCGTCAAGCGTCTCTCATGGAGGGCGGAGCTAATAGCGTATGGCTTATAGCATATAGCACGACCACAGAGCGCTCTGCTTTTCTCTCGCTGCTTGTGCCATAAGCCATCGGCCATATGCTCTTCGCGTTCGGTTGCGAGCGACGAACGACTTCCGGTTGTCCGCTTCACGTTCCTGTCATCAGCCATACGCCATATGCTCTTCGCTTTCTGCTGCGGGCCTAACTCATCCCTGCTTTCGCTGGTACGTGATCTCCAGCATCTTCGTTTCCTTTCCGCCATGGTGCGCCCCGTACATGTCGAACGTCTGGGTATTGTTATCCACGATCTTCCAGACCGCACGATGTGTCATCTTTCCTCCGCCCGGCTCAGGATGCGACCCCTTCAGCGTGATGGTCTTACCGTCGGCGCTGGCCGTGCCTTCCATCATGAAGATCCCCGTGCCCATGGAATCGATCCAGGCGGTGACATATTTCTTGGTCATGTTGTCGTAGGCGTCGATGCCGATGCCGGAGAAGGGTTGTCCCATCATCTGGCTGTTGTATTCCTGGTAGAGAAAGCGTCCGTCCAACAGCATCTTCATTTCCGCTGTGCCGGTCGATTCTGTCGGGGGTTTGCCGGGCTCCATCCATTCCTTGGTGGTGGTCGTCCAGCTGCCGGCGAGGCTGGCAAACAACTTGTGAGGTTCGCCGGGCGTGGCGAGCTTCTTCCAGAGCTCCATCATCTCCTGTTGGTCCATCTGCTTCTGTGGCTTCTTTTCTTTCGCCGTCACAAAAGATGCGGACATGACGAGACAGAGACAGATGAGTGTGATAAGTGTACGTCGCATAGTCGCCTCCTTGATGTTAAGTGTTCATCTTGAGCGATCGGGAATGAGCGGTGGACTCAGCCACAGCAAGGCTTCTGTCGCGGCTTCAGCCTCTGTGATCCCCCTTCACCTCCCGCATCCCCTCCTTAATAAGGAGGGGCTAGGGGAGGTCCCCCCCAGCGAGGCCGAGGGCAGGGTAGGGGAGTCCGCCGTCAGATAAAATGGTTATCGTGACGGCGGCAGAGGTCCAGCCACTCATCGTCGCTGAACTGGCGGCCTGCGGCTCTCTGCGCGAGTGCTTCGAAGTACGCCTCCCGCGGCGCGCCGGGCGCGAAGAGCAGCAGCATTGAGGCGGGCTCGTCGGACTCGTTCTGGAAGGCGTGCACGCCGCCCTCCGGGACGTAGAGAAAGTCTCCCGCCGTCGCGTCGATCCAGTGCTCCCCATTGAACAGCCGTACCGTCCCGGAAACGATGAAGAACGATTCCGACATGGTCCTGTGGAAGTGCGCGCTTGGTCCCGGCGTGTGTGGTCGCGCATCCCACCGGTACAAGCCGAATTGTCCCTGCGTGGATGCTCCAGTGGCCAGATAGCGCACTGCGGTCCCTTGACCGATCGTCAGCTCGGGCCTCTGGTGCGCCGGGCGGTAGACCGCACTGATCTCGCCCTTCTCACCTCGATAGCGGGGATCGGGATACGACATCTGTCATTCCTTTCTGGTGCCTGGCGCGGGTGCGGTTCGCGTGAACAAGGTGTCGGGCACCATCAACTCCCCGTGGTCTCCACGTCGGTCGGAGTTCCGGCGGGCAGCCAACTCAGCCGGTGACCGAGGCCTGCTTCCTCGAAGGTCCGTTCGATCTCTGTGCGCGATTCTGAAAAATGCGCCCACCCCTCGTAGTGGACAGGAACGATCGTGGCGTCCGCGAAGGCACGCGCCGCTTCAACTCCCTCACTCGCGGTAAACGTCAAGGGCCAGTTGCCGACCGCCCGGACCCGCGCAGCTCCCATGAACAAGACAGCCATGCGGATGGAACAGCGCTTGCTCACTTCCCGCACTCCCTCGAACCACACCGTATCGCCGGAGAGGTAGATCTGATGTTCCGGATCGTCCTTGAAGCCTAACACGAAGCCAACGACAGGACCACGGTCTGCGTGCGCCGGTCCGTGCTGAGCCGGTGTTCCTGTGATCGTCAAGACTCGTCCGTGGGGCGCTTTGATCTCGAGGCTCTGCCACGGGAGGAAGCCGATGGCCCCTTGACCCAAACGCGACGCGCCGGCCACCGTCGTGAAAACCGGTGGCGTATGGCTGACGAGATTGCGTCCCGCATGATCCAGATTGTCGTAGTGATGATCATGACTCAAGAGAATGGCATCGAGCGGGCCAAGCGCCTCAGGCGCGATGGTCGGATCCATCGTTTTCCGCAATGAGTACGAGGGCGTGTTGTAGATCGTGCCTGACGGATCAAAGGTCGGGTCTGTGAGCAGCCGCAGGCCTCCCCACTCGAGCAAGAGCGTCGGTCCTCCGATATAGGTCAACCGTGCGACCGAGGTACTCATTTTCATTCGATCTCCCTCCGGCGTTCGGCATGGGGAACCGCCGAACGTTCGAACCTGCTGCACATGGCGTGCATCTCCGTGCAAGTCGGCAGAATCACTTCCCGCTCCCGGGTGATTTCACCGGCGCCTTGATCGCCTCGCCTTCCTGCGAGAGGAGAAACACGAGGAGCTTGGCCGGCTCCGTCTGACTGGCATTCTTCGACACGAGGTGCGGTTTCTTCGGAGGTTCATACCAGCTCTGACCTTTTGTATAGGTCACCGGTTGCTCTCCCTCTAATTGCGAGACGACGGCTCCCTCCACGACGTATGCGAAGACCGAGCCGGGATGGACATGCGGGTCCGATACCGCTCCCGGCGTATAGTCCACCGTCAGCACTGTGGCCACTTTCCCCGCCATGTCGGGCAGGCTCTGCTTTATCAGCACCGATGCTGTGTCTCCCGCCAACACAGCTGTCTGCCCCAAGACCAGAGCCGCTCCGGCCAGTGCCGCCCCGGTCAGGACTTGTTTCACCGCTCTTGTGGCGGGGGATGCGATCGTCATCATTTGGACTCCTCCTCTCTCGCTTCTGTCGTCTCGATTCATTCACACTTCGCCTATCTGCAGGACGTTCTTGCCGCGCGCCGGTTTCTGCTCGTACGCCTCCCGAAAGCGCTCCATCGGAAAGACGGCACCCACGACCGGTTTCATGACGCCGGCATCGATCAGGCGCGAGACCTCGATCAACTGGGCCCGGTTCGGTTCGACGATGAAGAACGCGTCGCGCACTCGCGGCAGGCTAAACCGTTCGGCATCGGCCGCAATGGTCACCAACTGCCCGCCCTTTCTGAGCACGCCCCACGAACGGTCTCTCGTGTCTCCTCCGACCGTATCGAGCACCACATCCACGTCTCGGACGACCGCCTCGAACGGCGTGGTCCGGTAATCGATGACTTGGTCTGCGCCGAGCCCCTTGACGAACTCGGCATTCGCCGCTGACGCAGTGGCGATCACGTGTGCCTTCTTATGATGGGCTAGCTGCACGGCAAAGCTGCCGACACCACCGGCTGCACCGTGGATCAGCACCCGTTGCCCTTCCGAGAGGTGTGCGCGATCGACGAGCGCCTGCCAGGCGGTCAGGGCGGAGATCGGTACCACGGCAGCCTGAGCATGTTCGAGGGAGGCCGGTTTCGGCGCAACGTTCGCCGGAACGGTCAGGCAATAGTCCGCCTGGGCACCGTCGATGAACCAATCGTTTAACCCAAAGACCGCATCCCCGACCTGGACGCCGGTGCAAGCAGGCCCGATCGCTGCCACCACACCGGAGAACTCGTGGCCGAGAATCACGGGAAACGGTCTCGCGCTGCCGTCAGGTTTGTGGAAGGTGGGATACCACGCGAACTCCGTCGGCGTGATAGCGGCCGCAAAGACCCGCACGAGGACCTGATCATCCTTCGGAACTGGTTTCGGCGCATCTTCATAGACAAGTGATTCCGGCCCTCCAATTTGATTCAAGAGTATTGCCTTCATTGGGTAGTCTCATGCGTGCCTTTGGTTGTCGACCTTAGCAAAACAATGGGAACAGGGTACCGACGGCCAGTCATGGCTCTAACCCACAGTGAGCAGCTCGAGGATGTGCCCGTTCGGGTCGCAAAAGTACACCCCTCGTCCGCCGCCACGATGATTGATCTGCATATCCTCTCGTGAGAAGGGCTCGCTCCCATACGGAAGGCCGTCGGCCTTGATGCGGCCGAAGATGGCGTCGAACTCCGGGTCGCTCACATGAAACGCGTAGTGATGGATTTCGAAATCGTCGGCTTCGTCGAAATCGAACGTCAGCGTCTCGTTGACGCGCACGGGCGCAAAAACACCGACGGCTGTGTCATCGAAAGCCAGGCCGAAGATTCTCGCGAAGAACTTCGCGGAGGCGATCTTGTCGCGTGCCGGCACGATCGTATGATTGAGTTCGATCGTCATCATGCAGTAGGAAATGGTGCTTTTAGTTTCTTTGGTTTGTTTTGATACTTTGGTTGATCTGATGTATGCGCGACATAAACGAGATAAACTCGATAGACTAAACACACCGCCCTAACTCGGCCCCAATGTTTCTCGCATGACGGTCGCCAGATCGCGCAACGCCTTTCCGCCGTCGCCGACGAACGAAGATCTGATCCAGCCACGACGATTCATGAGCGATGTCCTCCTGAGCACTTGTCGTAATCGAACGCGTGATCCAAGACTTCGATCAACTTGGCCGGCGAGGCAGGGTGTAACAAACGCCCTTGGAGCGAAGCCGCTCCCGGACGATGGTGTGTGGAATCGGTCATGGAGCCCACCGACGGGATAGAAGAAGGAGCACGTTTGCGAGAGCGTTGGTTGGGAGCGAGCATCGCCCGGACCGTGCGGGCAACTCCTCCCCAGGATCCGAAGGTATCGTCGACCGCGGAGGCCTCATAGCCGCAGTGCACCATGCAATCGGCGCATTTCTCATTCCGTCCGGTGCCATAGCGATCCCAGTCCGTGCCGTCGAGGAGTTCCTGAAAGGTCTTCGCGTAGCCGTCCTGCAGGAGGTAGCACGGCTTCTGCCAGCCGAAGATGTTGTACGTCGGGTTCCCCCAGGGCGTGCACTGATAATCCCGGTTTCCCATGAGGAACTCCAGAAACAGCGGAGACTGATTGAATCGCCAAGACCGCTTGCGGTTGCTGAGAATGTCTGCAAACAGCGCGTGCGTCTTCTCCCGCCGGAGAAAATGCTCCTGATCCGGCGCCTTGGTGTAGCTGTAGCCCGGGGAAATCATCATCCCTTCGACGCCGAGTACCATCATCTCGTCGAAGAAACTGCGAACCCTCTGCGGGTTCGCATCGCTGAACAGGGTCGTATTGGTGGTGACCCGATGGCCTCGCCTAAGCGCGGCCTTGATGGCGCGAACCGCCACGTCGTAGACCCCGTCCCGGCAGACGGCATGATCATGGTCCTCCCGAAGGCCATCCAGGTGAACGCTGAAGGTGAGATATTTCGATGGTTCGTACTGGTCGAGCCTCCGCTCCAGCAAAATGGCGTTGGTGCAGAGGTACACATATTTCTTGCGCGCGACGATTCCGCGGACGATCTCCGGCATTTCCGGATGGATCAACGGTTCTCCGCCGGGAATGCTGACCATCGGAGCCCCGCATTCGTCGACCGCAGCCCAGCATTGCTCCGGCGTGAGACGTGTATCGAGGACGTGATCGGGGTACTGAATCTTTCCGCAGCCCGCACAGGCCAGGTTGCAACGGAACAAGGGCTCGAGCATCAGGACCAGGGGGTACCGTTTGACGCCCCTCAGCCGTTGAGTTAGGACATACCGCGCGACCGTGGCCATCTGGGACAGCGGAACAGCCATCACCCGCTCCTGTTGATCGTATCGAGAGTCCTCGCGTCTTGAACGAGGAGCCTGTCACCCTGAAGCTGCACGCTGGGCCCCAGCCGGTCCGATCCCGCTTCGCGCCGAGATAAGGGGCGGTGCTTGTGGAATCGATATGGGACGGGAACCAGCCGTAACCCGTTCACCATCGGGCGATCTGGCAGGGACAGCGTTGCGGGTGCCGGAAGCTTGCCAAGCAGCCGCAAGAGCAACAGCACAGTGAGAGGAACGTAGATCAAGATCCCGGTTATACCTATCAACGGTTCATCGATCCAGAACGCGATGGTGAGGTTGAAAAGCAGGATACTGTAATAGAGGCCGCAGCCCATCAGGAGGTTGCTCGTGACAGACCCATCAGAGCGTCGCTCCGGCTCGGGCAGGCGCCGATCAAAGAGAAGATAGATCAGCAGAGAGACCACTCCAACCACCGCCCAGCCGACATAGTTGGCCAGAGGGACGCCGAAGTGGAGGCCCGGATCGGGGTAGTAGTAGATCTTGCCGAGAAACCATCGGTCTCCACGCAAGGCGACAGGGTCGATCACCATGTCGGGAAAGACGAAGAAGAGGGCGGTCAACATGCACGCGGGCCAACCGGTGCGAACCGATCGGTCAAGCGTCAGGGCGAGGAGCCGCCCGTTCTTAGCAAATGGGTTCTTTCTCGCGCTCTCACCATGAGACGGGAGAAGAAAACTCAGCGCGAAGCAATAACTCGCATAGAGGATCATGGTAAATGAGAGGGAATCCATGAACGGTACGTTCGAGAGGTAGAGTTCTTGTCCGACCGTCGAGCCGGTGTAGTGATACCACCCGAAGGGAAAGCCGGTGCGAGTCGATGAGAACTCACAGACAAACGCGGTCAGCCAAACGACCGCGAAGAACAGACCGGTTCGTTGCCACCCGATCAGGCTCGGGGCTGACAAGAGAAAGGCGGCGAGGAAGAGAAACACGTACGGCCGAAGCTGGACGGTCTTGATGAGGAGAGTCAGCGTGTCCACCAATGCTGAAGGCTGAAGGCTGAGTACTGAATGTTGAATGAGCAGGATCATCACCGGAATCTCACTATTCGGCTTGACACCCCATTCGGCACTCTACTCCAGGCTACTTTTCATACGCGTTGCCGGTTGCATAGAGCGCTTTGGTGTCATGAACAACGTAGCCCGTCCTTATTTCTCGCCTCTGATCATGACGAACGACAGGCCGCAGAGCAGCAGAAAGCGTCGCTTGAACGACCACATGCCGCCATCCACGTCAAATCAATCCCCGAGCACCTCCCGCATGACGGTCGCCAGATCGCGCAGCGCCTTGCCGCCGTCTCCCGCGAACGAGGACCCGTGCATGAGCGCCAACCGCTCTGGTTGAAGATCGGCCAGTCCGTGGAGGATCGGCTCCGTCAACGGCGTGTAGGGATAGGCGTTCGCAAACGGGCCCTTCTGACCATCGACCAATGATCGTTTGGCGCGATCGACCACATCCGACCCGGTTATCGGTTCGACATCTCCCTCGTGGGTGAACAGATCCGAGCACAGCAACGTCCGGGTGACCTCTTCGAACAATAACCCTGCTTCCCAGTTATGCGGCACGTGTGGTGTCCGGAGGAACCGAAAACGGTACTTTCCCGTTTTGAGTCCCTGATCTTGCGAGAGCACCCGCGCCTGACGAAGAGAGAAGTCATTCACACTGACGAGCGCCCCGACCAGACCGCACACAGGCTCAGCGTGCGGCGCGACGGCGAACCATTCGTTCAACGCCCCACATTCGTCCGCTTCGAAATGGCTGAACGAGATCCATCGCATTGTCGAAGGATCAATGACGCGAGCCACCGCATCCCTGATGAGCGGAAACATATGCTTCATCCCGGTGTGAAACAGGAGCGGTTCCTCGTCCTTGATCAGGAAGTGGTTGAACCGCAGGTTGAATTCCGGAACGTAGATCGACAATGCATAGTGATCCGGAGCGATCTCCACCACCCTCGCCTTGTCTGTCATCGCATCTCCTTAGATTGAGGCCCCCTCATCCTAGCCTCTCCCCAGCTGGGGAGAGGGGGCTGTCGACCTTACGACGCAATCGGGTGGGAAACCCAGTGCCGCGATTGGCCGCCGCACGTGAACTCCTTATCCAACGACGCCCCCAACGAAGCTTTGAGGCGTTTCAGAACAGCCAAATGCAACAGGATCGATAAGGGCACGGCATAGAGCGGCACCAGGACAAACGGGAACGCCGTGATCAACGTGTTGGGGTCCTCCAGGGCAAGCGTTTGGAACGGCCCCGGCGAGGTCAGAAACCCCATGGCCACCGCTACGACGAGATCGAGAATCCCGAGTAGATTCCAATTCAATGTCGCCAGACATGACCACCGGTCGCCTTTGTAGAGCAGGTAGGCGACAACCGGAGCGGCCAGACCGACTGCGACGTCTCCCCAACCTGCGGGGATCGCAAACTCATCTGGCAGTCGGCCGAGCGCGTACAGCACCAAGAAATTCAGGCCCACCAGCCGATAGACCTGCACACCCACCAGCCATGGCAGCGGGGTTGCCGCAAGGACGGTCTTCAAGGCAGAGGATCGATACAGCAGCCACGCGCCCGTGGAGATCAATAAAGCGATGCCAAGCCCCAGTGCCGGAAACGCTCTCGAGGGAGTCGCTTGGAATATCCCGCTGCCCCCCAGCACGAACGCGAGCACGAGCCACCCAAACAGAAAGGCCCCGGAGGCGATGCCAAACCGCCGCCGCGCCGCGCTATTGAGTGATGAGCGCCGCGCAGAGAAGGTGAGCAATGCCCACACCGAGCATGCAATCAAGACACTTGACGAGACAATCGTCCACCAGACGACTGACGGCATAGGCCACCTCCTTCTTCGACCGAGTACAGGTTCGATGATGCCCCGCGTCTCAACTCATGGATGAGCCGTGACTACTTCTTCCTCCCGGCTTCCATATCGTGAAAGCGCTCCATCGCCTCGCTGGGGCCGAAGTCTTCCAGCTCGAACAACTGGCGCACCTCGATCTCGCTTTCCTTCCCGTCGACCGCCGGATTGGGAAAGCGCTTGGTCCATTCGATCGCCTCATCTTTTGACTTTGTCTGGATGAGCGTGTAGCCCGCGATCAGCTCCTTCGTCTCGGCAAAGGGGCCGTCGATCACGGTGCGCTTGTCTCCGGAGTATTTGATACGCCAGCCCTTCGAACTCGGTTGGAGTCCGGAGGCATCGAGCAGCGCGCCTTCTTTCTGCAGTGTCTCGTGGTACGTCGCCATGTCCGCAATAAGATCCTCGCTCGGCATGACACCCGCTTCCGAATCCCTCGTCGCCTTGACGATGATCATGAATCGCATCCTGGCCTCTCCTTTTGGTTTTCCCCATCACCCTCTCCTCTCCACCAGCAGGGGAGAGTGCTGGGTGCGGGGGCCTGTTACAGTGTGCTCATGTCGATGACGAAGCGATACCGCACATCGCCTTTGAGCGTCCGGTCAAACGCCTCATTCACCTGTCGAATTGGAATGACCTCGATCTCCGCCATCACGTTGTGTTGCGCGCAGTAGTCGAGCATCTCCTGCGTCTCGCGAAGACCGCCGACGCCAGAGCCGGTCAGTTTCCTTCGCTTGAGGATGAGCGAGAAGGCTTGGACCTCCAAGGGTTTGGCCGGAACTCCGACCATCGTCATCACTCCGTCCCGACGCAGCAGATTGAGATACGCATTGACATCATGAGGCGCGGAGACCGCGTCGAGGATGAAATCGAACCGGTTGGTGAGGGCGGCGAAATTCTTCGGGTCGAGCGACACCACGAACTCGTGGGCGCCCAGGCGACGAGCATCCTGTTCCTTGGTTTTGGACGTGCTGAAGACCGTGACCTCCGCACCCATCGAGGCCGCCAACTTGACCGCCATGTGGCCCAATCCGCCCAACCCGACGATCCCGACCTTCTGCCCCGGGCCGACGTTGAAATGCCGCAGCGGGGAGTAGGTCGTGATGCCGGCGCAGAGCAGAGGGGCGATATTCGCCGGAGGAAGTTTCGGGGACACCTTGAGCGTATAGTGCTCGTCCGCGACGATGTGAGACGAATATCCTCCATATGTCGGAGTCTTCTGATCTTGCTCGGTTCCGTTGTACGTCCACGAGACGTGTTTCGCGCAATATTGTTCCAGGCCTTCCTCGCAACTGTCGCAGACTCGACAGGAATCCATGATCGTGCCGACGCCGGCCAGCTCGCCGACCTTGAATCGCGTCACCTGAGATCCGACGCGAACCACGCGTCCGACAATTTCATGGCCGGGAACCATCGGGAAGATCGACCCGCCCCACTCGTCCCGCGACTGGTGGATGTCGGAGTGGCAGACTCCGCAATACAGGATCTCGATCAACACATCGCGCGGGCCCGGCTCACGTCGCTCGAAATTGAATGGCTCGAGAATCGAGGTTGGACTTTTGGCCGCATATCCACGTGTCGGTAGCATGGCTTGTCCTCCTTCTCCTCAGCCGCCAGGCTTGCCTGATGATGAAGGTGCTCCGGCTGAGTTCCTGCGAGATTGGCTCGATCCCCTTTAAAGACGTTGCTCTTCCAAGTCGTACACGTCGAACCAGCGGTACACCACCCGGTGGCGCGGCACGTACTGCCGGATGTAGTCCTCCATGTACTCCTGCAGCTCCGGCGTCAGGTCGCTCAGGCGCAGGTCTCGTTCCTTATTGTTCCAGATGACGATGTCGGCACGGGAGCGCTTTTTGGCATGCTTCTCAATCCATTCGGCGATCTCGTCGTCAGTCGCACCGCTGGCGACAAACAGCCGGAACGCACCGTAGTCGATCTCGGCGAACTTCAGCCACCGCTGATCGAGCGGGCAGTTGGAATGGAACTCGCCCTGCCACCCGACGAGGACGGCTCGGCATTTGTCGACTGCACGGGCAGCCAGCACGTAGCCGCCCAGCGTTTCGCGCGGGCTGCGCGGAAACTGTTTGCCGTTCCGCAGATCCCGGGCCAGCAACTGGACTTTTTCTAGGTTCTCTTTCATGGGCATCTCCCTGCCGGTTACATCACCACGCCGCCACCGGCGTGGATGTTCTGCCCGGTCAGCCACCGCGCCTCTTCGCTCACGACAAAGGCTACGACGTCCGCGATGTCCTTCGGCATGCCGAGTCGTTTCAGCGGCGAGGCCTGTTCGCCGATCTGCCGGAACGAAGAATCAGCCGGGAGCATCGCCGTGACCGTGTATCCGGGAGAGACCGTATTCACGGTCACTCCCTTGGGTGCCAGCTCGTGAGCCAAACCTTTCGTGAACTGTTCGAGCGCCCCCTTGCTCCCGAGGTACGCGGTGGCCCCGCCAAACCCGATATGGGTGCCGTCTGTGGAAATGTTGACGATGCGCCCGCCTTCCTGGATGACCTGCGCTGTTTCCTTGAGCGCAAAATACGGACCCTTGGTATTGAGGGCGAACATGCGGTCGAACTCGTCCTCGGTCGTCTCGGTCAGAGGCTTGAACATGAACATGCCGGCGTTGTTTACCAGGATGTCCAGCCGGCCGAATGTCTTCACCGTATCCTTGACCAACCGGCCGGCGTCGGCGGCTTTGCTCATATCGGCTTGGACCGCGACGGCCCTGCCGCCTTTGGCCTCAATGCCCGCGACGACCTGCTTGGCCTTGTCCGCGCTCTTTCCGTAGTTAACCACCACTGTGGCGCCGTCCTGCGCCAACCGTTCCGCAATGGCACGCCCGATTCCGTCCGATGCCCCGGTCACGATTGCCACCTTTTCTTTTAACGAGCTCATGGTTCCTCTCTCCTTTTTCGACTAGTTGGTTTGTCCGGGCGCGATGGCCGTTGCTGCTTAGAAGATCAGCCCGACCCGCTCCGGACTATGCTCGGCCGTGCGTACCTGATTCAGGGTCTCGGTCACAATTGCCCGCCCAAGCCTGGCCTGTCGTTCGGTCTTGAAGATGTCATTCAATTTCTTCCCGGCCTGTTGAGCAATGGTCACGATCCGTTGGTTTTCCTCCTCCGCCAGCCGATCCGCCGTCACCATACCGGCTCGCACCCTGTGCCTCGCCAATTCCACGATGACCCGCCCCATGACCCATTGCACGCGAGCAGCATGATCGACCTCCATTGCCCTTGTGTAGACCGAGGCCTGTGCAGGGGGATTCCCACCATTTAGGCTGTGTACCGCCATCGTCGCTTGGTTGGAGACCTTGATCGCCTCACCGATCAGGCTGCCATACTGCTGTTTGATCAGCGTGTCTTCCACAATAGCTTGGCCCAGTATTGGCTGTATCCAGCGCATAGAGACCTGAAGATCAACCGATCCGCCGGCCACCGTCTCCGGTACAGTTGCCCCGATGGTGACGGGAAGAAAGAGGAGGAAGACACACAAGAAGATTCCACCGATCGATGTCACTATTCCTATCAGTGCGACGAGATCCATGGGTCTCAGTGTCCGGTCCATGTGTCCTCCATTTCAATTTGTGTGAACCATCGACCAGTCTTTACCATCGGGAACAGCAAGTAACATTCCGTCGGCTCGTGTTTGTGTCAGCGCTATACAAGTCGTCGATAGGGCGAAAGAAATCTCCAACCAAATGTGGAAGCGTGTTTGATGATCCATGACCGTCACCGAGAACTCTGTGCCGGTATCTCGGCGGATGACGAAATATCGGCGACCGCTCATCAGCAAGGTCGATCTTGTTTATATTCCCCGTTCCCACTTTGGCCATGGCTCCCTGTTCATGTGCCAACTGTTCGTTGGCCTGCGGTACCGAAAGCCTCCGCCGGAAGAATGTTGTACCCTATTGCTTCTCTATTCTTCAGGGAGTCGGCATGCCAGGCCTCAATGCCACCGGCAAGCGGCCAGACATGTGTGAACCCTCGCTCGCGGAGCCGGAGCGTGCCTTGGACGCTCGCTGCATCTTGCGGGCAGTCACAATAGAGGATCACCTCGCGATCGAGCGGAAGATCCAGGCGTTCCGCAGTCAGTTCTTCAAGTGACAGAGGAAGGGATCCTGGAATTCCTTCCTTCTCCTGTCGAGCCGCAGGAGCACGCAGATCAATGATCATTGGATCTTCTCCCGCGGCAAGTTTCTCGGCCACTTGTTGAGCGGTCAGCCGCGGCACAACATGCTTGAGGCGATATCGATGAAGAGTCTTATAGACGACATACCCGGCCACAACGCCGAGCAGGATCAGCCCGATGGTTGGGCCAACTTGGGCGCTCACGAACAATGCCTGTTCGAGTTGGTCACTGAACAGATAGCCGAGGCCGATTCCCGATCCCACCCAGAGGATCGTTCCCACGCCGTTGTACAGGAGGTACTGCGGCACAGAGAGCCCCACAATGCCCGCAAGCGGCGGCGCGATCGTGCTCAGACCCGGGACAAATTTCGCGAGAACCAGTGAGCGGACTCCATGCCGGGCAAAGAACTCCTCGGTCCGACTGACGCAGGACGTCGGCTCCAGTGAGATGCGACAGAGCCAGTTCAAGACTCGGCGGCCGCGCCGCCGGCCGAGTTCGAACCACACCTGATCACCGACAAGAGCCGCGAGGACCGCTGTCCCGACAGCCATACCCAACGCCATCTGGCCGGAGCCAACCATGGCTCCGGCGGCGATTAAGAAAGGAACGGCTGGCAGCGGCAGCCCGATTTGCTCCGCGAAGACAGCGGCGAAGAGGACAAGGGTTCCGTGTTGCGTGAGAAACTGAAGAGCTTCGTTCATACCGGCCTCGTGTACATCGAAGAATGTGGATGATTGTGCCTGCTCGTGGGTCTTTTCATCGCAACGACCGTTCCACGCGAACCCTTAATTTCGAAAAAGTTCCAAGTGAGGGAAAAAAGAGAAGAACTCACGCTGCGAAGAGAAATGACTTGCTCGTCATGAGAGGCCGACGACGGCGTGAAACTGCCGACATCTCGGCAATTGCCGAAACATCGGCGCGTTCGCGAGACCTCTTCGTCGTCCGTTCCTCGTCGTTCGTGAAGCGTATCTCGCTGGGGATCAGAGCTGATAGCTGAAAGCTGGTAGTTTTGGTCGCGAGATACGAGTAACGAGATACGAATGACGAAGAATTAGGATGGGTGGGAAATGCCGAGCTTCTACATCGTGGATGGGAGTGTGGTTCGCTTCATGCCGAGCTTGGCCGCGGCGCCGAACTGCACAGTCAAATACGCCGAGCTTAACGCTGAAATCCTCGCGGCCATTGAGGACTCTCCTGCCGATCCATTCTCTCCTGGATGAAAGCGTGGCTCGCTTATTCCCACAATCTACTCAGGGCCTTGAACCCTTCGCGGGAAGCACCTGACAGATCGTTTCCACAAAGGGCGGCTCCATTAGAATTGCTCGAGGAGTTGGCGTTTCTTCGCTCAGTACTCGTCCCTGTCATCAGCTCCTGCTCTCTCAACCGCTTGTGCAACTGCAGCCACTCTTCCATGGACATACTCGGCCTCCTAGACCAGCCCTCAAAGTCGATCAAGCAGCTGCTGTTTCTTGGCTCGATATTCTTCGTCAGTGATCAGTCCTTGCTCTTTCAATCTTTTCAAAGTCTGCAGCCGTTCCTCAAGGGACAGGGTTGACGGCGACGTTTGGCTGGGCAGAGGCGACATCTGGCTTGCTGACGGATTTTTCTGCGCAGAGGGTGAGGACACTGCCTCCGCCATCAGCAACTGTTTGTACTCAATCGAGAGCGTGGGCAGACTGAGCGAGAAGAGCCGACGAACGGGATCTTCTCCAACCGCCACTGTCTGATGATCGCCGGGAACAAGGTCGTAGAATGGACCGGCTTTGGTCCACATGGGATCCCGCCACAGCAACTCGAGGACGGATGGCATGGTGACCGCGTACCGATAATTGGCTAACACAAGATGCAGGGACGGTCCGCTCACAAACCATCCCCCGCTCGTGACCTCCGTGAGGTTAGCCGGCTCATGCCGGCTCAGGGCAAAGACCACGCGCTCATTCGGGTCCGCATGCGCGAACACCCGGCTGAGCGTCGTGCTCAGGTATTCCACCTCGTCGTCTGTATAGGCCGGTTCCACAGGGCCCTTCGATGTGAAGAGGAGAAACCCTTGTTGTTGGCTCTGGACCTGAATGCTCTTCAGAATGACTTTCCAATCCTCAGGACTCAACAGGAACGGATGGGTAAAAGGCGCCTGCCCCTCCTCGTGAGGGGCAGGTTGTAACCGGACAAGACGGTCTTGGCCCTCACATGCACCGCAAGCAATCCGACCTGGTTGCGCCGGGCTTTGGCAGGCCTGACCCAACAGCCCTATCATGCCGGTCACGAGAAGGACGCACAGATCCTTCCGCACACCTTCAAGATGTCTTCGTACCACCTATTCCTCTTTGCACACAGGGCGCCAGGGCGCTTCCGTCCAGTGGCCCTTGACGAGATAGTCACTCAGGGTCTGGTCAGCCGGTCGGCAGACATCTGGTTTCTGCATCATCTGAACGGTATCGACCCCCCAGAAAAATACCTCTCCAGGCAGCCCGACTACAAATCCCACCACGGCGATTGCGCTGTAAATAATACTCATGATCTTACCTCCTTGGTAGATCTCCCCTTTCTCCGGGGAGACGAACTATAGGCTTGTGCAGCTCCTATTGCGCCCAGTGGCACCGCCCGGCCACATATGTCTTGAGGGTTTCTGGCATGTCAGACAGGAGGCCCTCGTTGACGGCTCGCTCGTGAAAGACATAGTCTTCTTCGAACCAGCGGCGACGGATGGCCGCCAGCCGACCGGATTCCTCGAGTTGAAAGAGCACATCGTTGACGAGCCAT
>Ga0335070_10004682_pt1 | contig 16024 bp, 16 predicted proteins | sample Lox_Sample_13_FD_206722 | JGI IMG/M metagenome (GOLD analysis project Ga0335070, IMG submission 206722) | Soil microbial communities from Loxahatchee National Wildlife Refuge, Florida, United States - Lox_Sample_1.3 | ecosystem: Environmental > Terrestrial > Soil > Wetlands | place: USA... | reverse complement strand
ATCGACTTGCTTGCGGTTGAACAGGATCGCCGGACTTTCGATGCGCAGCTGCGGGATCAGGATGGCGGTCAGCACGGCATCGTAGAGCGGCACGAAGTCACGGATGCCCTCCACCATGATCGTGGCGAAATCGAAGCGCCCGGACCATTCCAGTATCCCCTCCAGTTCGTAGACCTGCGTCGTCACCCGGATTTTATACTCGATCAATTTCTGGTATCCGCCGCGCGCCAGCGCCTGCGGGCCAACGTCCTCCCGCCGGGTCAGACAGACGGCAAAGATGTTGTTCTTGACCACATCGATCACTTCGTACTCTCCGGCCAGTTTGGTCGGCATGTGCGTGCGTGCCATCTTGGCGTCCAGCACTTCCATGAATGAGGTGGTCGTGTCGTTCATCATCCCGACCATGCCGGTGTTGGGCACCATCAGTTTCCCCACCACTCTGTAGCTGGGGGTGAGAAAATCCGCAGCCAGCATTCGATGGGTGACACTCGGTTCGGGCATCTCCAGCTCTCCTGCGATGGGTTGGGAAACTATTTGGTCAGCGGGCGAGGCTGGTTGCGCTTTTCCAGGCGCGGGCGAACCCGCCGCGGTGAAGGAGAAGGCTTGCCGGTATCTGGATTCAATAAAGTGGTGAGCCAGGCGATGGCGCGGGTGTCGTACTCGCGCCGGCCGCAAACGTCGCATACCCAGGCCGGGAAGTTCGGCACGGTCACCAGCTCCTCACCGAGCCAGGTGAAGTAGGTCATGTGCTGCAAGCGCATGACGCCCGCCTGGCATTCGTTACAAGGAAAGGAATGGTCGTCTTCGCCGATGTTCATCCATGCTCCTGAAGGGTTACCCGATAAATGTGGTTGATACGCTAATGAGCGGCCAGGGCCGCCGGGGTGCGCAGGATCATCCAGTCCGTGAACGGCCAGTAGACAAGCACCGCCTTCCCGAGCACGTTCTCGATCGGGAGGAAACCCCAGCTGTGCGAATCCGACGAATTGTTGCGGTTATCCCCCAATACGAAGAGGTAATCCTGGGGTACATTCCACGTGCCGGTGTAAGAGGGGTTTTGGGCGATGTATGGCTCGTCCAGCGGAGTGCCGTTGATCAGGACTTTACCGCCCGTCACCTCGACCGTGTCACCAGGCAGGCCGATCACCCGTTTGATGTAATCCTCATACAGAGTGGGCTGGCCGATCAGCCGCCGCAGGAAATCCTCGCGCGGGTACATCGGCGGCCGGAAGACGATGATGTCGCCGCGCTGGTAATGGCTGACCATGCGGTTGACCAGCACGTACTGGTTGTTCTGCAGCGTGGGCAGCATCGAGAAGCCGTCCACGCGCACGCGCGCCGAAACCATGTTGATTGCAATGAACAGGACGACCGCCAGACCGAAGGTTTCCAGCATGTCGAGCAGGAAATGTCTCAGCGAGCCATGGGGCGCTTCCTCTTCAGTGGGGAGCGTTGGTTCGGAAGATAGCTGGGTCAAAAAAACCTCCACTGTCATTATAACGCTTCTTGAAAAAATACGTAAACCGCCACAAGGATTCCGTCCAAGCTGTAAGGTTTTTGATGCACCCCATGTGGATTTGTAAAAATCCTTGGTGGACAAAAGAAAAAGCGTGGAAAAGCTCTGCACCCCGACGCCGGATCCGTATCAATGGGGTTTCTGGGAAGTCTTCCCTGATCTTCCTCTGGTTTGCCCATTTGGGGGATTGTAATTTATATCACAAGACCTATAATGATTATCGGTGAAGATTGGTTCGGTCAAGTTCGGGGAGGTGTTTATGAAGAAGTGTTGGATCACCTTTGCGATCCTCGTTGCCGTCCTCACGCTTAGCCCTATCGCCTGTTCTAAAGGTCTGGAGAGTCCGACGATCGTCGTTCGCTCAGCGGGCAGCCCCATCCCCGTGGTCAATCCAGCGGACCCTTATACCTGGTTTGACAAACCCCTGGAGGGCTTCAGACTCTCCCGGCAGCCATATGAGGTCGTGCTGCACGCTTCCGCCTACCAGGGTATCGCGGCGATCGAATTAAGGATCACCGGTGAGCAGCCGTTGACTATCGATAACCCGGCTCCGGGCGAGACGTTGGTGACGATCAAACGCACCTGGACGCCCCCGAAGGCGGGAAGGTACGTACTGCAGGCCAGGACGAAAGATTCCAAGGACCAATGGAGCCAGACGGCCGTCGTCACGGTGGATGTCGTCGACACAACCACGCCGACTCCCACGCCGACGCAGACCGTCACACCCACCGTCACCCAAGTCCTGCAGGCGGGATTCACCGGGCCGGTCTTTTCCCCGGACGTGATCGTCCAGAACAGCAGCTGCGAGCCGAAGCAGCTAACGGCAACCATCGGCGCGACCGACCCGGCTGGCGTCAAAGTGGTGGTGGCCTTCTACCGTTTGGTGGACAAGGCAACCGGTGACACCTCCGATTGGGCCAGCACGGCCATGCAACCGATGGGTGGAGATAAGTATACGCTCGTCTTCCAGCCGGCTCCGTTGGGCGGCGATCTGCACCATTTTGTGACGATGCACATCGAAGCGCAGGGCGATAGTTTTGCCGCCTGGGTGAAGATGCAGTTCGCCATGCAGACCAATTCGGGGACGACCATTCGCAGCCAGGTGTACACCGCCGCCACCTTGAAGAACTGTCTGCCATGACCGGCAGGTCAGCTCGGGGATTCGTTTTGGGAATTGGAGTTCATATGAAGATAAGAATATATCGATTCTTCATCGGGTGGGTCATCCTGGCAATGGTCATCGCGGGGTGCAATTTACAAAAGCCCGGGACAGGCACGAATACACCGGCAGCGAGCGCAACCCTGCCTGCGCCGACCGCCAACCGCAATCCGATCGTTGCGGATATGCAGCGCCCGAAAAATGGCGGCAGTTATCCCACCAACGGCAATCTGCCCGTGTCTGTCGCCTTGAACAGCCGGAAACCCATCCAGCTGGTGCAGGTCTGGCTGGACGGTGAGCTGCTGACCGACAGCATCCCACCGGCCGGAGCCAAGGTAGCCAATCTGAATCTGCCTGCCTCTGTCCTACAAGGGGACGGCCTGCACACCCTGGTGGTCATCGCCGTGGATGCAGACGGGCGCAGCGCTCCCACCAACGTGGTACGCTTGAAGGGCATCCCACCCGTCCCGGCGGCGTTCGTCATCACCACCCAGGGTGGCGAAAGCCTGCAATCGATTGCCGCCCATTTCAATCAGGACCTCTCCCAGGTGATGAGCGGCAACCCACAGCTTGTCCTGAAAAGACAAATTTCCACCGGAAGGGAGGCCTTACCGGCCAACCTGCAGGTTGTGGTCCCGCTCGGTCCGCCGCCCACGCCCGGGCCGGAGAAACCGGCTGGCGAGCTTCATACCGTTGCAATTTCGCCCGGGCTGCCGGAGCCACCGACGGTTTCCACGCAGGTGGCAGGCTGCGAGGTAGGCATCACGGTCGGAAATACATCGGACAAGGCGAGCGGTTACACCCTTTACCGCCTCGACCCGGACAAGGCGCAGTTCGTCAAGGTGGCAGACATCCCGCCGTCGGAGAAGAATGAACCGATCAGCATCAAGGACCAGGCTGCTTATGGGAATCCCGAGTACTACGTTTCCGCCTACAACGACAACGGGGAAACGCTCAGCCCGCTGCAAGGCGTGACGCTGACCGATCCCCAATGCCAGAATCCTTCGGACCTGGCCGTCGATGACGGCATCCTGCACCTTCCCGCAGATGTCGACAAGGTTTATCTTTATGTGTCGGTTAACAAGGGGGAGTACAACCGCTGGCCCGAGAAGCAGGGAGAGTTTTTAACACCACAGAATGGCAGCCTTGACCTGCACGCTTTGACCGACACGCTGGTCAACCCCAACACCTACACCAACTACCCGTTCAACGTGCAGGCGGAGGTGTGGGCATGGAGCTATAACGAGCTGACCTATCTGGGCAAGGTGAGCGCCCGGCTGGATGCTTCGACCCTGGTGGTCTGCAACCTGATCGGCACCTGCACGGGCGATGTCGGCAAAACCCACAATTTGACCGCCATCCAGGTCGGCTCGGACAGCCCGAAGCAGGTGCGCGAGTTCACCTGGACGAGCAGCATTCCCAATACCTCGACAGCCTTGTTCCAGCTCTCGCTTGCCCCCTTCCCGGCCGGCTACGACGCCAATCCGATCGGCCTGGTGTACTCGCAGCTGGTGGCGGGCAGCGGCGGGAGCGGCGGAAGCAGCGGATCCTTCCAGGTGGATTTTGCCATGTTCAAGAAAGGGCTCCACGCCGCGCTGCAGACGGACGCGCCGTTGGTCATCAACCAGCCGTATGGACTGGACAAAAACAACTTTCTGACGGCGAACCTGGGCTGGGTCAATCCATCCAACGCGGCATGGACCTATTCAGAGTTGTCGAATACCGCCCTGCAAAACCAGATCAAGAATTTCCCGATGCGGTACTACGGGAGGATCATCCCCATGAACGGGAGCCAGCCCTCCGGGCCGGTCTCCAACATGGTGACGGTCGACTACCTGCCGCTCGGCCCGGCCTCGACCATCCAGATGATCAACGACGTGCCGCCCCAGATCTACGATGTCCAGATCGGTCAAAATTTCTCGCCACCCATTCCGCCCACCTTGTGGTGGGGCTGCGTGGATATCGTCAGCGTGAATCCAGATTCGTGGTGGTGGAAAATGCCTGTCGTTTATCCCACGAAAGCGCAATTTATTGAGGCGATGAACAAGAACTGGGCCTATTGTCCCAGCGCCTGGAAGGGGATCGGTGAAAAACCCTGGTATGAGCAGATGTGGGATGCGATCACCGATGTGTTTACCTGGATTGCGAAAGCCTATGAGAGTATCAAGGACGCAGTCGTGTCGGTTGCGGCGTTTGCGCTTAATCAGATTCCACCGGGCGGCTTGTGCGGGGATTCGTGCCAAAAATGGTTGAAGGAGGGCCTGGAAGCCGGGCTGGCGGCGCTGGGCATCCCGCCTGAATTTCCGGATTTGAATAAGCTGACCGACGAAGGCATCGCCGCCCTGGTGGAAGAGGGGGCAAACGCGATGGGTTTCCCCTGCGATTCGACCTGCAAGGATGTGCTCTCGCAGCAATTGCACGATCTCAAGGATCAGATGACGCAGCAGCAGGTAGCCAGCTACAGCGATGCGGGCGAGGCCCACGACCACGGTGTCAATCCGCTGCCCCTCCCGCCGGCGGACGCCCTGACGGTCGTGCCGGCCGCGGCGGCGACCTGGCAAATGGCCACCACCACGGTCACCGTCACCCGCCACGCCGACAGCGGCCAGTACTCCAGTGATGAACTTAGGAACAAATACAATTACCACGTCGTCGTCGATATCGAGGGCCGCAACGATTGGATGGTCGGACAGACCATCCCCGTGGCGACGGCGATCGCCTGTAACGATGCCAGCTGTTGGCCGGATAATTATCTAAACGATCCGGTCACCGAACCCCTGACTGGGCAGCTTTTTACCGCCATTAACATTCCCATCCCCAACCTCGCCCCAGGGGAGAGCCAGCAGATCACCCTAGTGCTGATCCCTACGGAATGGTGGTATAAGGATCACAAGAAGTATGCCGGGAATACCTGGAAGTGGGCCAACGAATGGTCGTATCTCTGGTACCATGGGACGGGCACGCTGACGGCCGCCATTTATGCCGACGGGATCCAGGCGGGCATGCCGTACGCCTATCCGATCAGCAAGGACGGTCCCTGGGAGTTCGACCTGCCCCTGGTCGACGTGCAGGGGATGGGCAACCCCGGGCCTTGATTGATTCTCGCCAATTGATGCAACCGTCCCGGCATGCAGAGGCCGGGCAGTGGAGTGCAAAACGGGCGGCTGGGATTTCAGCCGCCCGTTCCTCGTGCGGGTGCGACGTTCGTTGCTCAGACTTACTTGATCTGCCCCCAGGCGAAATGGGTCGGGACGAAGAGCACGCGCTCGCCCGCCAACCAGGCTTGCTCATCCAGGTTTTTCATTTTTTGGAGGTCTTGGGCCGGGACGCTGCCCGTTAAATCGGCTTCCAGCACCGCCCATTCCAGCTCCCGCTCCGCGGCCGTCGGCGGACGCTCGCCCCACCCGCGCAGGGTACCGGTTTCGATGGGCCGCATCTCCGCCTGGGCAAACAGCTCCGCCAGCCGGCTGCCGAGACCCGGGTCGGCGCCCTGGGCGCGCAGCGCCTCGGTCTGCCAGCGGCCGAGGGCGTTCAGGGGCTCCGGCCCGTCCACGCGGGCGGTGTAATCCGGCTCGGCCAGCGCCAGGACGAAGCCGCCCCGCCGGGTGACGCGCTTCATCTCCCGAAGGGCCTGCAGCGGGTCATGCACCCACAGGAGCAGAAAATGGCAGAAGGTGAGGTCGAAGGCTGCGGCGGGGTAGGGCAGGGACAAGGCGTTGCCGCAGGTCAGGGCGGCGGCCGGGGCGTGGTGCCGCGCCTCGGCCAGGCGAGCTGGCTCCAGGTCCAGCCCGTGGATGGAGGTGCTGCGCGTAGCCATTTCCATCAAAATTGCCCCCGTCCCACAACCGACCTCCAGAACCCGGCGCGCCTTATCCAGGCGGGTGCGTTTAAATAAATACTCCCGCAGAGGGCGCGTCCAGGCGGCCTGCTGCAGGAAACGGGCATGCCAGTCCATCATCCTGACCAATCCCGGATAAAAGCGACCTGGCGGCCATTCTCCGGTGAAACCGGGTAGAAGGCACTCTGGCCCGCGCTGCGGTACAGCCGGGCCAGTTCGTCCAGCGCTTCCTGGCCGCTGCGCCCGTGGCGGACGAGATAGCAGCCCACTGCCATCCCGGTGCGTCCGATGCCGCCCACGCAGTGCAGGTAGATTTTATGACCCTGGGAGAGCGCCTCGTCGATTGCGTCCAGGACAGCGGTCATCGTTTGGAGGGAGGGAACGGAGAAGTCGGGGAAGGAGAACTGCTGGTGGGAGGCCGGGCGATTCAAACGCTGCGCTTCGGCCTGCAGGAGGGGAAAATAGTCCGGCCGCTCCCCCGGGTGGGTCAGGTCGATGAAGGTGTCGAAACCCGCAGTGAGGAAGGCGGCCAGGCGCCGGCGGGCTCGAACGTCATCATGAGAACCGGGGTATTCCCCGGCCAGGAATCTGTCCACCAGCACCCAATAGGTTTCGGGGATGGGTTTGTCGGGCTTGTCCATGGGAAGCGGTTACTTCACGTAGCTGCACAGGTGGTCAAGGATGGAGGTGCGCAGCGCCACCAGCTCGGGGTACTCGTAAAAGAACAGGATTTTCTCTTCGGCGACGGTGTTCCCTGCCGGACGGGGAATGAAAATGAAAACCATCCACGACTCGGCGATATCCTCGCCGGGGTCCGTGACGGCATATGGATCGACGAACTGGTCGGAGTACTCATTGTAAAAGTCGCGAAGTTTTTGGTGCAGGACCTGCGGGTCCTTTTCGGTGTTGATGACCTCCCATTCCAGGTAGATCGCTTGCCAGAAGCGTTGGAAGAACTGGTTGATGTATGCCTCTGACCGGCTGCAGCCTTCGGGCATGGAGTAGTTTGGACAGGGGGTCGCCAACGGGTCGGCGGGTTGATAGCTGATGTTGACCTGGGAGTCGTTCAGCGTCAACAGGTGCCCGAATTCATGGATCAGCGTCGTCGACAGGCTGGCGAAATCCGCCGCATCGAGGATGTCCAGGCGCAGCATCCAATTGTGCGGATTGGTGGTGCGCATCACGGAGCCCAGGGAATTGCCGCGGCCGTCAGTGAACAGCTCGAATTTCGTGATCCGCGTGCGCTGGCCGGCGGGCAGGATGTCGGTGACGAAATGCCAGATTGCCGCCTGTCGCGCCACATCCTCCTGGAGAGCCTGCAGGTCCTCGGGAACGGTTCCCAAAGAACGATCCTTGAGCGTGTCGCCGTCGACGGCATAGGTGACCAGAATGTGTTCCTGAACGGTCGGGGTGCCAGCCTCGGATGGGCTGGCGATTGCCGTCTGCTTCAACATCTCGCTCAGGCTGGCGTTACACGCAGACATGCCTCCCGCGAGGGTCGGGGTTTCGGTTGCTTGGGGGGTGCGGGACGGCAGACGGGTGGGGGACGCGGTGGGGCTGGGAGGCAGCCGGATGTTCCGGGCGGGAGGCGGCCAGAGATACAGGTAGGCGCGCGGGGCGAGGATGCCGGTCACGATTAGGACCAGCAGACCGATGATCGCCAGGAGCAGCCTCTTCGGCAGCTTTTTTTCCAGCATCAGTTTCACGGTTTGACCTCGACCGGGCAGCACCGCTTCCGGGTCCGCCTCGGCAGGTGGTCGGTCGGCTCAGGCTTTCAACAGCGCATGGGCCATTTCCACGGCATCGCACACCAGGGGCGTACACACGCCGGTAAAGACGTCTTTTTCGGCCGCCTGCTGCCAGCCCTCCTCGGTGGTGAGATCGCATGCGATCAGCTGGCGGCAAATCACGGTGCCATGCTTCGATTCAAAGCGTCGCATGAACTCCTGCGCCAGGCGGTAGGCTTCCTGCTTGCCGGCCTCCGTCGCCGCGCCACTCGCCAGGCCCAGAACCAGCAGCGCCCCGGTCACCGCCCCGCACACCTCCCCGCGGCGGGCAAACCCGCCGCCGAAGGCGGAAGCCAGTTTCAAGGCCGTCTCTTCCGGAATTCCGAACCGCGGGGCAAACGCGGCGAAGACGGATTGGGCGCAGTTGAAATCGCCATTGAAACGGGCCAGGGCAAGATCAGTTGGAGCGATCATGGATGCGCCATCGACCTTTGAAATCGAAACCGCGCGGGCGAATTTATTTGTAAAAAGAGGCCAGCGCCAGCGCGAACAGGCCGAAGCCGAGCAGCGAGACCGTCGTATCCAGCGTCGCCGCGTTCAGGATGCTCAAGACGATGACAGCCACGCCCATGGCCAGGGCGACGGCTTTTAAAACCAAGACGAAATTCTTATTCATGCTATTCTCCTTGTCCGGGTAAATTTAGGCAAATGAAACGCCGCTCTTCAAGACTTGGGATAAATCTTCTCCCATGGATCTCGCAGCATGTTTCCGAGAATCTTGTCCGCCTCGCCCTGGGTTGGCAACACGTCGCCGTCCGGCTCGACGTACAACCAGGCCTTGCCCGCGCCGGAGGGGACCTCGTCCTCGAGGGTCTCGTGGGCCACCGGGTTCTCGGCGGAATAAGGCACGGGCAGATCCCAGCGCAGGGTCATGCCCAGGCTGGCGACCTTGTCGTGCATGCCGTGCAGCGCCTCGTGCAGCGAGGCGTCGGAGGCGCTCAGCGAAAGCGACTTGACACCCAGCTTCGCCAGCCGCTCGAGGGTCGCGGCCGCCTGCTTCACGTTTTGCGGCGTGACCGTCCAATGCACGGTGGTGAACAGGTCTTCGGGCAGGATCGTCCCCAGGGCTTTCCAGGAGGCCTCATTCTCCGGCTGCAGGATGAAGAGCAGGTGGTCCAGGCCCGTCTGGAGCAGCATCTTGCGGTACTCCTGATCCGCCAGCTTCAACCCGTCCGAGAGCAGACCGGTGACTTGGCCGATCTTCTCGCCGTGGGCGATCAAGGCGGGCAGGTCGTCGCGCAGGGTCGGTTCGCCGCCGGTGAAGGTGACGTGGGGGACGCCGGCCGTCCAGGCTTTGTCCATGATCGCCTGCCACTCTTCGGTCGTCAGCTCGCGGTCGACGCGCTTGGTCGGGGCGTATTCGGCCTGGGTCCCGGCGGGCAGGCGGTAGGTCAGGGCGCAGTCGAGGCGCAGCGGTGCGGAGAGGTCCTGTGAGTGCGGCGCGACGCGCTCGAAGTCGAGGTATGCCGTCGGGTCCAAGTCCGGGGTGTGGATCATGGTCTGGACCCGGTCGCGGAAGTCCACATAGTCTTTCAGCGCGGTCGCCCGGTTGATGCGGTAGCGTTTGGAGACCTGCCCGGCGGCCTGCTCGGGTGGAGTGCCTTTCATCATGTGGTAGGCAAACTCCGCCGCGGTCGGGTTCAAGTGCAGGACCGTGGCGGCATTGACGATCAGCAGGCCCGAGCCGTCCTTCTCTAGGCGCAGGTGCAGGCGGTAGGCGGGCTCGTCCGGCCCGGATTGGTAGTGGTGCGTCTCCGCTTCCAGCGATACCACCCGGGCGGGCTTCTCGGCCAGGATGACCCCGACGGCCACCGCCGCGGCCGCCAGCAGGACTTCGATGATCAACCCGTAGGTCGGGATGAAGAGGGCGGCGGCTGCCAGGATGAGGACGCCTCCCAGGATTCGAACCAGCGGGCCTTTCAGCTTGTGCTGGGATATATTGACTTTGCCAATAATAATTGCGGACAAACCGGAGAGACCGACCAGGACGGTCAGCACGATTTTGACGACCGGAAGAACAAAGTGCGTCCAAATTCTCAAGAGTTCCAGTGCAAATTGATTCGACATACTCTCCTCCTGTCAGTCACGCACGAAATGCGGCATGTCAAACGGAATCTCAACCACGAGCTCGATGAAACCGGCGTACTTGCCTTTCAAGGTCCAGGGGGACTGATAGACCAGCTTCTTGACGCCGTTTTTTTCGACGGTGTAAATATTGACCTTGCGCGCATCCATGATGCGCTCCAGCTTGCCGCGCGCCGGGTCGGGGTGGCAGTCGAACATGTTCTTGCCGATCAGGGCGTAACCGCCGTCCTTCTCGAAGGTCTTGGCGGCCTTGTCATTCATCTCCAGAATGATCCCGTCCGGGTCACAGATGGTGATCGCTCCGGGAAATTCCTTGATCCAGGCATTCTTTTCAGGTCTCATGGTTCACTCTCGCAGATAGTGAGGAATTTCGCCTGGCACTTGAAAGGAGATTTCGACGAATCCGGCATACCGTCCGTCCCGGTACCAGGGCGATTGAAAGAAAAAGGTCAGGCTGCCACTTTCTTCGTTGATATAGGCGTTCGAGCGGCCTTCCTTGATCATCCTTTCCAGCTTGCTGCGGTCGGCGCCGGAGTGACAGTCCAGCACGTCCGACCCGAGCAGGCCGCGGCCGCCGTCGGAAGCGAAGAGCTCCTCGGCAGCCTCGTTCATCTCGATGAGCAGCCCGGCGGCATCACACACGATGATCTCGGCAGGGAGCTCCTTGACCCAGGCATGCGCCTCCAAATTTCTTTGTCTCACTTTTCTGCCTCTGCCCATCCGGGGGCTATCTGGCAAGGTGGCTTTCGAAGAAGAATAATATAAAATAGCCGATCAAGAGGATGATCCAACCAGCCAGCTGGACAGCCTCCAGGAAACCCGACCAGGAAAGGGAAAAATTCTCCTGGATGGTCTGGATGATGCCTTCCAGGTTATCGAGCTTGGACTTGACCGTCTCCTTCCAGTGATCGAGGTAGAACTGGTCCAGGATGACGTGGTAGAGCTTGGAAGAGTACCAGTCGCCGATCAGCAGCAGGTTCTGGTCGGTGCGCTCGAAGTCGATCATCAGCTCCAGGCGGTGCGAGACGATACGGCGCAGCGAGCCGCGCGTCGGACCAAAGAGCAGCTTGCGCCGGTCGGCGTGGAACTCGCGGTTGATCCGGGACAGGTCCTCCTCGATCAAGCGGTCGAGCATGCGGTAGCGCAGCAGCTGGTAATTGCCGACCTTGAGCAGCTCGATGTCGGACTGGTAGTTGCCTTCCGGTGCAATGATCACCGCGCCCTCCCAGTCCACCAGGGTGAGGTCCTTCTGGGAATAGCGCACCCGGGCGGCCAGGATTTCGTCAATCTCGGGCTGGTCGAGGACCTCGCGTTGCGAGCGGATAAAGCGCGCCAGCTCCTCGGAATGGCGCTCGACGGCTTCGTCCGGGGAAGGATCGGCCTGCGGAATGCAGACGATGATGTACTCCTCGAACATCCCGCCCGCCAGGTGATCGGAGGGGACCAGTTTCTGCTGCAAGGCAAACCTGAGCTGGTCCCGATGCTGGAGCGCGGCGGTAGAAAAGATCTCGGGCAGGGTGAAGCGGCATTCCTCGATGCGCACTCGGTGATCGAAGCGCTGGGTGAGAATGGTCACCGGGGTGTTCTCGACCTTGGCCTGCACCTGCCCCAGCGTGACCACACGGATGTCCACCGGCTGGAAATAGGGTGCGTCCTTGAAGCCCCTGATCACCTCGGGCGCCAGGAGACGGTCCTCACCCGGGTCGGGGAACGCCAGCAGGTAGCAGATTTCCACGTTTTCCAGCACGGCCTCGAATCACACCTTGGATAGCATCCCGGAAAGTCCGGCTTCTGTTTCGAACTGGAGCGGGCAGCCGCCGCCGCATTCCGCCAGCAGGGTGCAGTCGATGCATTTTTCCGGCAGCCCCTGGCGTTCGCGCAGCCTGACGGCCAGCTCATGATTCCAGATGGCGTCCCATTCGTCGTCCAGCAGATTCCCCAGCGGATGGTAAAACGACTGGCAGGGCAGCACGCCGCCGTCCGGCTCGATGCACATATTGTACAGAGCTGCCGTGCAGCCCTTAACGCCCAGGTCGAGGCTCATTGGGTCGAAATTGCAATACTGCGTGGGCGTATACCAGATGAGACGCTGGCCGCAAGCTTCGGTCTTCCGGCGGGCGACCTCCAGCAGCGGGGTCAGATCGGACTCGGGCAGACCCGTCCCGACCGTGGAGCCGCGCCCGGAGTGGATCAGGGCGTTGAGCCCGACCGTCCGGACGCCGGTCTCGGCCAGGAAGTCCAGCGTGTCCGGTATGGAGGCGAGGTTGGTGCGCAGCATGGTGGTGTTGGTCATGACATACAGGGGGCTGGCCAGGGCGTTTTGCAGGCCCCTGACCGTCTGCGGGAAGGCACCCCGGGCGCCCACCATGCGGTCGTGGACTTCGGCGTCGCTAGACTCGAGCGTGACCTGCACGTGATCCAGGCCGGAGGCGACCAGGGTTTCCACGTAACGCGGGTCCGAGAGGCGGCGGGCGTTGGTGTTCAGGCCGGTGATCTGGCCGTTTGATTCAGCATGCGAAATGAGCTCGGGTAGATCGAGGCGCAGGGTCGGCTCGCCGCCGGTGAAGATGATGTGCGGGATGCCCAGCTCCCAGGCCCGGTCGAGGATGTGCATCCAGGCTTCGGTGGTGAGTTCCCGGCCGGCACGTCCCTCGACGTTGTAGCAGTGAGCGCAATCGTTGTTGCAGCGGTAGGTGAGTGCCAGGTCCAGGCGATAGGGAGCGGTCGGGCGGGCGGAGAACGGCATGACCGTCTCCAGCCCCAGCTCGTGGATCGGGCAGGCTCCGTCCGGGCGGGCGAGCTCCTCCAGTTGGGAATTTATATTGTTAAGATCCGCACGCGCCTGGGCCGTCCCGACACGGTATTGAGCCCGGATGCTGCGCACGGCCTGGTCCGGGCCGACGCCTTCCAGGACCAGGTAAGCCATCAGCGCCGCGGTCGGATTGAGGTGCAGGATGCGGCTGGCGTTGACGATCAGCGTGCCGTGCCCGTCCGGGTCGAGGCGCAGGTGCAGGCGGCTCTTCTCAGCGCCGCGTTCGCGCCGGTAATGGTAGACGCCCGGCTTGGGATTGACGATTTTCGATTTACGTGTAAACCAATTCATCTTAACATCCTTTCATCACCAATAAAGCCATCCAGCCTCAATCCCCTCCGGGGACGCTTCGCAGTCGACAGTCCTCGATCCACAATTGAAAATCACCGTCCGCCACCGGCACAGGCGCAGGCACAACCGGCACAGGCACAGGCGCAGGCACAGGAATGTCCGCCGCCGCCCGACCAGCTGCCGCCGCGGCTGGATGAAACCGGGACGGGGTTGGTCTTGTTGGTCACGCCGGAGGTGAAATTCTGCAAGTTGCCAATGACCTTGCTGGAGAAGCCCTGCACGCCGGTGACCAAGGAGGCAGCCACGGCTGAACCCGGCAGGGAGACCCGCCCTCCGGAGCTGGCCGGTGCACCGCCCGCCGAGCCGGTCGAGATCGGGGCAGCCGATGGTCGGAAGGTCGGGTCGTAGCGGCCCCACCATATCGGGATGAAGATCGGGCCGGTGAAGACGCGGCGGGTGCGCTCGTCGTAGTTCTTGTCGAGCATGGTCCATTCCAGTGCCTCGTCGTACATCTGGCTCTTGACCTCGGGCGTGCCGGCGGCTTCGATCTGCTGCCAGGCGCGTTCCATGATTCCCTTGTAATAGTCCACCGTCTCCTTGCGGCTGAAGCCCTTCATCTTATCGGAGACGCTCTTGACCAGGTTGATCGTCATGCTCTGCAAACTCTTGCGGCGGGTCTCCAGGTTGTCGTCGGCAAAGGCCGCCAGGAATTCTTTTTCGTAGTCGTGCAGGTCTGCCGGCAGGGGATCGGCGTTTTGTAATTTCAACGGGTCCTTGCTGACGACCGTGGCGGCGTTCTTCTTGACCAGCCCAAACAGGATCATGGTCATGACCTTGTCGAGCGGCTCTTCCATGAGGATGCCGGCTTCAACCGCCGTCAGGCCGCGCTTGATCCCGTGCCCTTCGATGGAGATCTTGGGCGGCAGGTACTGGAGCTTGCGGCGGTTGGCGTTGATCGCGCCCAGGATCGGCGCGCCGACGAAGATCAGCAGGAAGAAGCCGATGCAGCAGATGGTCTGCAGGCTGCCGCCGATGCCGGCCAGCAGGCCGCCGAGGTTGAAGGCCGGCGGCACGACGATGGCATCCGCCGGGATGTATTGCTTCGGGAAGGAAGCGCCGAACGTGTACTGCTCGGAACCACTGGCGCTGGTGCTGTGCCAGGTATAGATGATGCGCCCCTGGGGATCGTGATCGGCCTCTGGCGCCTGGTTGCCGGGCCAGTTGCCGGAGGGCGTGTGGTAGCGCGGCTCGTTGGGCTGGACGCCGGGCGGGAGATGGAAGGTGACCGTCAGGTCGGTGGTCCCGTGGACGTATTGCGAGCCGAAGTAAACCGGAGCGAAGTCTGCGCTGGCATCCGTGTCGGGCTGGGTGGTATCCTTGTAAAGCACACCCGTAATCCGCCCTACCGCAACGTGGACGACGCCGTTCGCCCCCGGCTGGATGGTAGATGCACCCATCACGACTGCAAAGCCCGATCCGCTGCCCTGGTAATCCGAGGTGGAGACGCCCACCTGATTCCCATTGACGTCGGCGCTGACCGAGCCCAGGTCGAAGTTGCCGTTCGGCATGCCCATGTCGACGAAGTCGATGGGGTGCGCGCCGGGGTCATTGTTGAAGGCCAGGGTATAGTCCAGCGCCAGTGCCCCATCCGCATTCCAGTACACCTGGACGACTTCCCGGTCCAGGCTGAAGGAATAATCCGATTGGGCTGCCGCGCTGGAGGACATGGCAGAAATCATGCCTACAAGCAGGAGCAGGCTGATCAGGCGGAGTTTCATGGTGCCTCCTCTTCCACACGCAATATTATTTTTGTTTTATGTTTTTTGTTTTTCTTTATTGTTTTACGTTTTATTCTTTACGTTTTATTCATTACCACTTGGGCTCTTCGGTCAATTGGTAGACAGAGTTGCAGTACGGGCAGGTGACGACCGGCGCGCCGTTGACCAGCTTGATGTTGTCGGCGGTCAGCGTCCCGCCGCAGGAGCGGCACTTCATTTGCTCGATCTTGGTCTCGCCGGGCAGATCCACCTTGACGGTCACGTTCTGGACCGTCTCCTGTTTCGCTTTGCGCACCGCCGAGACGACCAGCACGACCCCGCCGATCACCATCAGGACGCCGATGAACATGAAGATGCCACCCTGCACACCCCATGCAGACTGACCTGAATTCGGATCCGTGGAACCGAGGATCAGGATCCCACCGTACCCGATTCCACAGATCGATACAATGAATAAAATGACCGCTCCAATATACATCCAGGTTGTAGATTTCATCCCGACCTCCATGAAAGTCTACTCAATATACGCTTGTGAGTGCAAATAGTATACGGTAAGTGTAGCACCATCTATTGAAGCGGACAATTGATAAAAGTCGGTTTTTGGATGTTATCCGTGCTTTTTCACCCGACCCTCGGCTTGCCCGACCGGCAGGACGAATCGCAGATTGTCTTCCGGGCGGCTCACGCCGGGCTGCGTTTTGGTTTTGAGGTATGCCTGCGCAGCCCGCGAATTTGGGACACCGGCAATACCGCCAACA
>Ga0335070_10004680_pt1 | contig 16026 bp, 11 predicted proteins | sample Lox_Sample_13_FD_206722 | JGI IMG/M metagenome (GOLD analysis project Ga0335070, IMG submission 206722) | Soil microbial communities from Loxahatchee National Wildlife Refuge, Florida, United States - Lox_Sample_1.3 | ecosystem: Environmental > Terrestrial > Soil > Wetlands | place: USA... | reverse complement strand
TCCCGACCCGCGTCGGTGATCCGGTAATAACGCCGCGCCGGTCCCGCGTACGAAGGCACCACACGGCTCGTGAGAAGTCCGGCCGCGCTGAGCGCCCTCAGCACCGGGTAGACCGTCCCCTCCTTGAACAAGGCTTCTCCCTCGTTGGCCTTCTGCAGCCGCTTGGCGATCTCGTAGCCGTACAGATCCTCTGTACTGGCGCTCAGCACGGCCAGCAGGACCAGGGCCACCAGCCCCGCGTTGAGGTCCTTCTGGAATTTCCGGGCGTTACTATCGTCCATGGGCTAGTACTGTAGACTCTACAGTACAGGTATTCAAATAATACTATCGACTGTAGAGGGCACTTCGTCGCAGCCCCATCGCCCCCATCGCCCCCGTCGCCCCCGTCGCCCCCGTCGCCCCCCGTCGGGCTCCGCCACCGAGGGGTCTCCCGGCCCCCGGGGCCGGCCGGACTGAACTGCTAGACTGCGCCTCCTTTTCGCCAGGGGCCGAGTCGCCGGATGAGAAACCCGCTGCTGGAAGTGACCCCGGTGCTGCCCGGCAACCTCGGGCGGCTGCCGGAACTCACCGGAAACCTGTTCTTCGGCTGGCACCGGCCCGCCCGCGCCCTGTTCGAGGACCTCGATCCGGAGTTGTGGAAGCAGACCGGCGGCAACCCCCGCCTCATGCTCCGCTGCATCAGCCAGGAGACCCTCGACCGCGCCTCCGGCGACCCCGTCTACCTGGCCCGGTACACCCAGGTCCTCCAGAATCTCGACGCCTATCTCTCCGCTGCCCCGCCGACGGCGGATGCCCCCCTCGTCGCCTACTTCTGCGCCGAGTACGGCTTTCACGAGAGCTTCCAGATCTACTCCGGCGGTCTCGGCGTCCTCGCAGGCGACTACTGCAAGTCAGCCAGTGATGCCCGCGCCAACTTCATCGCCGTCGGTCTGTTGTACGAGCAGGGTTACTTCACACAGTCCGTCGATAACGACGGCATTCAGCACGCCGAGTACACAGAGCGCGATCCTCGCGACCTGCCTGTAGAGCCTGCGCGCAAGGCCAACGGCGAGTGGGTGCAGGTCTCCGTCCGCATCGCCGGCCGTGAAGTGCTGGCCCGGCTGTGGAAAGCGCAGGTCGGACGCGTCCCCGTCTACCTGCTCGATACCAACTGCCCGGAGAACGCGCCTTCCGATCGCGATATCACCCATCGGCTATACGGTGGCGATGAATCCACGCGCGTACGTCAGGAGATGATTCTGGGCATAGGCGGCACACGGGCCCTGCGAGCCCTCGGCCTCTCGCCCGCGGTCTGGCATCTCAACGAGGGACATGCCGCCTTCCTGATCCTGGAACTCCTGCGTGAGCGCCTGGGCGAAGGCCTGCAGTTCCCCGCAGCCCTCGAAGCTGTGGCATCGGACTGCGTCTTCACGACGCACACGCCCGTGGCGGCAGGTCACGATGCCTTCTCGCACGATCTGATCATCTCCCACTTCAGCGACTTCATCCGCGAGCTGGGAGTGACCGTCGACCGCTTTCTGGATCTCGGCCGATCCCCTTCGGTCCCGAATCTTTTCAACATGACGCGACTCGCCCTCAACGGCACACGCCGCGTCAATGCCGTCAGCCGCATCCATGCGGCCGTGTCCTCGCGCCTCGTCGCCGACCAGTGGCCGGAGATTCGCCCCGAGGAAAATCTCATCGGCTTCGTGACCAACGGCGTCCACGTTCCCACGTTCCTGCACCAGCGTTGGGCAGACTTCTTCGACAATCATGTGGGCCGCGACTGGCGCGACCGCCTGAGCGACGTCGGATACTGGAAAGCGCTCGAACGCGTGGAGGACGAGCGCTACTGGACCATGGCGCAGTCGGTCAAGGCACGCATGCTCGCCAGTGTACGGGAGCGGCTGGAACGCGAGTACGCGCGCAAGGGGCTGAGCCCCGCCCAGCTCCGCCACGTCACCCGCTTCCTCGATCCCACTCGCCCGGATGTGCTCACCATCGGATTCGCCCGGCGATTCGCCACCTACAAGCGCGCGACCCTGTTGCTGCGTGATCGCGCGCGTCTGGCGCGCCTGTTGGCCGATCCCGAGCGCCCGGTCGTCATGCTGTTCGCCGGCAAGGCCCATCCGGCCGATGAGCCGGCCAAGCAGGTGCTGCGCGAAGTGCGCCAGCTCATGACCGCGCCGGAATTCCTCGGTCACATCATCTTCCTCGAGGACTACGACCTGCAGCTGGCCCGCTGGCTGGTCTCCGGCGTCGATGTGTGGCTCAACAACCCGATCGCACCCCTGGAGGCCAGCGGCACCTCCGGCATCAAGGCCGCCATCAATGGCCGCCTGAACCTGAGCATCCTCGATGGCTGGTGGGCGGAAGGCTGGATGCAGGACAACGGGTGGGGCATCCCGCCCGCGAACGCGCAGGATCCGGACCGCCGCGACGCACTCGAGGCCGAAATGATCCTCGACACGCTGCAGGAGGAGGTCGTCCCGCTGTATTACGATCGCCGCGATGGCGGCTTCTCCTCCGAATGGGTCAGGCGCAGCAAGCGCGCCATGAGCACCGTGATCCCCCGATTCAACATGGAGCGCGTGCTCCACGACTACACCCGTGGCCTGTATCAGCCCGCCGCCAGCCAGTACCGCCGCCTGGCGGCGGACAGCTACGCGGGTGCGCGTGCGCTGGCCGAGTGGAAGCAGCGTGTGCGACAGGCGTGGCCGAAGGTGAGCCTCAGGCTGATCGATGATGCCGCGCCCGAACTGCCGCGTGGCGAATCACTGCGACTCAAGGTCGCTGCCGGCCTGAACGGTCTGCAGCCCGGTGATGTGCGCGTCGAGTTCGTGGCCCGGCGCCTGCTGCCCGAAGCCAATCTCGGCGCGCCGCCGCTGTCCGCCTACGGCCACGACGAGCCCGACGGCATCTGGCGCGCCACGCTCAGCTGCCTGTCCGAGCAGCAACCCGATGGGGCGGCCGTGTTCTCGATGGATGTGCAGCCCAAGGAGTGCGGCCAATTTGCGACGGAGGTCCGCATCTATCCCTGGCACGAGCTGCTGTCCCACCCGTACGAATTGGGTTTGATGAAATGGCTGTGAAATCGGGCAGCAGAGCCTTGCGTGCCGGCTGGTAGTGGTATGTAGTAGTCGCGCCGCCAACGAGAGGCCTGCCGAAGCAACTCATGCCGCGACAACCCGCCCGCGCCTCCTCCGGACGTTACGTGAGCCGCCTGACGGGCGGCACCCTCGCCGTGATCATGGCCGGTGGTCGCGGCGAACGGCTCAAGGACCTGACCGCGCACCGGGCCAAGCCCGCGACCCCATTTGGCGGCAAGTTCCGCATCATCGACTTCGTGCTCTCCAACTGCGTGAACTCCGGCATCCGCCAGATCTCCATCCTCACGCAGTACAAGGCGCAGTCCCTGATCCAGCACGTGCAGCGCGGCTGGAGCTACCTGCGGGGGGAGTTCGGTGAGTTCGTCGAAGTGATCCCGGCGCAGCAGCAGATCGGCACCCAGTGGTATCGCGGCACCGCCGATGCGGTCTACCAGAACATGGACCTGTTCCTGTCGCATCGCCCCAAGCACATCCTGGTGCTCGCGGGCGATCACATCTACAAGATGGATTACGGCCCGATGATCGCCTACCACGTGGAGAAGGGGGCGGACATCACGGTTGGCGTCGTGGAGGTTCCCGCGCAGGAGTCGCGCAACTTCGGCGTACTCACCGCCACCGAATGGAACCGAGTCACGAAGTTCTCCGAGAAGCCGGCCCAGCCCGACACGCTGCCCGGCCGCCCCGACAGCATCCTGGCCTCCATGGGCATCTACGTCTTCAACACCCGCCTGCTGGAGAAGCTGCTGGCCGAAGACGCTGGTGTACCCGATTCCACGCATGACTTCGGCAAGGACATCCTGCCGAAGGCGATCGCCAACAACCTGCAGGTGTTCGCGTACCCCTTCCAGGACGTGAAGACACGCGCGCAGAGTTACTGGCGCGACGTCGGCACCATCGACGCCTACTACGACGCCAACCTGGAACTCGTGCACGTGAAGCCCGAGCTGAACATCTACGACCAGGACTGGCCCATCTGGACCTACCAGGTACAGCAGCCGCCGGCCAAGTTCGTGCTCGACGAGGACGGCCGGCGCGGCACGGCCATCAACTCGGTGGTCTCCGGCGGTTGCATCATTTCCGGCGCCGTGGTGCGCCAATCGCTGCTGTTCTCCGATGTGCGGGTGGACGAACGCTCGAACATCCATCGTTCGGTCATCCTGCCGCACGTGGAGATTGGCCCGAGCTGCGTGATCGAAGGTGCCATCATCGACGAGGGGTGCGAGATTCCCGGCGGCATGCAGATTGGCGTGAATCGCGAATCGGATGCGAAGCGGTTCCATGTGACGGAAAAGGGAGTCGTGCTGGTCACCGCCGATATGCTGCGCAGCCGGCCGACGTCTGCGCAATGACCGCCGCGGCACGCCTTCCTGTGGTGCTGCTGTGGCACATGCACCAGCCACAATACCGCGACGCGCTCACGGGGCAGTACGTTCTGCCCTGGACTTACCTGCACGCGATCAAGGACTACACGGACATGGCCGCGCACCTCGAGTCGGTGCCCGGCGCGCGCGCCGTCGTCAACTTCACACCCGTCCTGATCGAGCAGCTGGAGGAAATCGCCCAGCGGGTGACGGCTCACCTGCAGAACGGCACGCCGCTGCCCGATCCGGTGCTCGGGCTGCTCGGCCCCGATCCGATCCCGCGCGAACCTGCCGAGCGCCTCGAGCTGATGCGCGCGTGCCTGCGGGCGCAGCGCAAGCAGATGATCGAGCGCTTCGGTCCGTACCTGGAACTCGCGACGATCGCCGAGACGCTGGCGACGCCGGAGCGCGTCGTGTACGCCTCCAATCAGCTCATTCACGACCTGGCTGTCTGGTATCACCTCGCCTGGCTGGGCGAAACCATCCGGCGGTCCGACCCGATCGTGAGCGCGCTCACCGAGCAGGGTCGCGGCTTCAGCGCCGAACAGCGGCGCACACTGCTGACCCTGATCGCCGACCAGATCAATTCCGTCGTGCCGCGCTACCGCCAGCTGGCTGAACGCGGTCAGTGCGAGCTGTCAGTGACTCCGTACGGCCATCCCATCGTGCCGCTGCTGCTGGACTTCAAGGCGGCGCGCGAAGCGGTTCCCAACATGCCGCTGCCGGCTCACCCGGGTTACACGGGGGGTGCCGAGCGCGCGGTGTGGCACATCGAGCACGGACTGAAGGTATTCGAGCGCGCCTTCGGCATGCGGCCCACGGGCTGCTGGCCGTCCGAGGGCGCGGTCAGTCGCGGTACCGTCGAGCTGCTGGATCGGGCGGGCTTCCGCTGGGCAGCCACCAGCACGAACGTGCTGAACGGCAGCCTCGCCGTATCGAACCCGCACGCGATGTCGGATCCGCTGTCCTACAACCGCCCGTACCGCCTCGCGGAAACCCACCTGCAGATGTTCTTCCGCGACGATGCGCTCTCGGATCTCATCGGCTTCAACTACGCCACCTGGCACGGCGACGATGCCGCCGCCAACCTGGTGAATGAAGTCGCCCAGCTCGCGCGCCGCTACGCCGCAGCTCCCGGGCATGCCGTGCTGATCGCGCTCGACGGCGAGAACGCCTGGGAACATTACCCGTTCAACGGCTATTACTTCCTGCGGGCGCTGTATGCCGGCCTCGCCAATCACCCGCAGATCGAGCTGACCACCCTGTCCGATTGTCTGGCGCGCGGCATCGAACCGGCGCCGCTGCAGCAGCTCGTGGCCGGAAGCTGGGTGCACGGCACCCTGGCCACGTGGATGGGTGACGCGGAAAAGAATCGCGCGTGGGATCTGCTGTGCGACGCCAAGACGGCGTTCGACCGGATCACCCGTCTCGGCACGCTGGAAGCCGTCCGGCACGCGGCTGCCGAACGGCAGCTTGCCTTGTGCGAAAGCTCCGACTGGTTCTGGTGGTTCGGTGACTACAACCCCGCCGAGGCCGTCAGCCAGTTCGACCGGCTCTACCGCCGCCAGCTCGTCAATCTCTACCGGCTGCTCGGCCTGGCCGCGCCGGAAGTGTTGTCACAGCCCATCTCCGCCGGCCGTGGCACGCCCGAACACGGTGGCGTCATGCGGCGGGCCAACGCGTGACCCCGCCAGCAGGCCAACGTGTGACCCCGCCAGCAGGCCAACGCGTGAGCCGTCGCTGACGCGGCGCTCCGCTTCGATCCATGACGGCATCCGTCACCCGACCCCTTCCCGTATTCGACCGGCGACGTGCCGGCGCATTGCTGCATCTTGGCTCCCTGGATGCGGGCCTGGGTCGCGGCGGTCGCGCGTTCATCGACTGGCTGGCCCAGGCCGGGTTCAGCCTGTGGCAGATCCTCCCCGTCGGACCGACAGGACCTGACGGCTCTCCCTACTGGGTGCGTTCGGATTTCGCGGGCCAGTTTGCGTTCGTCGATCCCAGCGAGCTGCCACACGCTCCCTCGCCGGAGTACGACGCTTTCCTGGCCGAGTCCGCTCGCTGGCTCACCGACTACGCTCTGTTTGAAGCCCTCAGTACCCATCAGCGAGGTGAGCCCTGGTGGCAGTGGCCGGTCGGTCTGCGGGATCGGCATCCGGAAGCACTCGCGGATGCCGCGCGCCAGCTCGCCGCTGACATCGACCGCATCCGCTTCGAACAGTTTGCGTTCGCCACTCAGTGGAGACGTTTGCGCCAGTATGCCGCTGATCGTGGCGTGCGACTGCTGGGTGATCTGCCGTTCTACGTCGCACCGGATTCGGCTGAGACCTGGAGTCATCGCGACCAGTTTCAGCTTGATGCCGCCGGCCGGCCGACCGCCGTGGCCGGTGTGCCGCCGGATTATTTCTCCGAGACCGGCCAGCTCTGGGGCAATCCTCTTTACGACTGGCAGGCGGTGCGCGCTGGCGGATTCGCGCTGTGGCGGTCGCGCGTGCTGCAGCAGCTTGAACGCGTCGACGTCCTGCGCATCGATCATTTCCGTGCGCTGGCTGCGCACTGGGCCGTACCCGCGACCGCTCCCGATGCCCGCTCCGGCGAGTGGCGCCCGACTCCCGGCGAGGAGCTGCTGCGGATCCTGCAACAGGAGTTGGGCGAACTGCCCATCGTTGCCGAAGATCTCGGCGTCATCACCGACGACGTGGAAGCGCTGCGCCGGCACTTCAAGCTGCCGGGCATGCGCGTCATCCAATTCGCTTTCAGCGGCAGCTCCGACAACCCGCACCTGCCGCACATGCACGACCGCGACAGCGTCGTCTATACGGGCACACATGACAACGACACGGCGCTGGGCTGGTTCTCCACCCTCGACGGTGAAACGCTGCGTCGGGTCGAGTTCTTCCTGAGACTGACCCCCGGCGCCATGCCAGACGCCCTGATCCGCGCGGCACTCGGTTCCGTCGGCCGACTCGCCGTGATCCCGGTGCAGGACATCCTGCGGCTCGGCTCCGAGGCGCGCATCAACATCCCCGGCACGGTCAGTGGCAACTGGACCTGGCGTCTGCCCGCGGGCGCGCTCACACCGGAGCTCGCGTCCCAGAGCCTGCTGCTCAACCGGATCTACGGTCGCGCCTGATGTCCCGTCACGCCGGTACGTTTCCGTTCAGCCGCCCCTTGTCCCGTTTCGCACGCACTGCGCGGGTCGCGCGCGTTCCGGCCATCTGCCTGCTGATAGCCGCTCTGCTGCTGTCCGGCTGCTCTGCGTTCGTGCCCAGACTGCAGGCCCCGCACCTGTCCGTCATCAACGTGACGTTGCTCAGGAGCGATCTGTGGCACCAGGAACTCAAGGTCCGCATGCGCGTGCAGAACCCCAACGACCGTCGATTGCCCGTCAAGGGCCTGACCTATGTGCTTGACGTGGATGGGCAGGAACTGGCCCACGGCCAGTCGGACGCCGGCTTCGTCGTGCCGCCGCTGGGTGAGGCCGATTTCGACATGAGCGTGTCGGCCAACATGGCCGGTCTCGTGGTGCGGCTGCTGGGGCAGGGCGCGACCCCGATGGAGTATCACCTCACCGGCCGTATCTCACTCTCGCAGGGCCTGCTGCGCGACATCCCGTTCGACGAGCGCGGCTCCTTCCGTCTCAACTAATGAAGCAGGCCGAAGACCGCCACGGCGTTCTGCGTCCCGACGAACACCTTGCCGCCGCTGATCATCGGCGTGATGAACTTGTTGCCCGCGCCGAACTGATCGCGCCCGCCGCTGGCGGTGTTGCTGCTGTAGAGCTCGTTGGCCAGATTGGTGGCGTCGAACGCGTGCAGCACCGCCGGGTTGGTGTTCTCATGCGCCCAGACGATGCCGTTGCTGGTGCCGTTCGCCGAAATCGCCGGCGAAGCACCCGGATAAGTGAAGCTGCCCCCGAAACCCGTCGTGGACGATGACTTCGTCCGTGATGACGCCGACGTAGCCAGCTTGGCCGCACTGACCGGGAACGCGCGCAGCGTGGAGCCCGCGGCCGCGTAGTACACAGTACCGTTGAACCACGCGGGGGACGAGAACACCGATCCGCCCAGGGCCCCGTCCACTTCCTGCCAGATGTTGTTGCTGGAGGAGTTGAACTTGCCCATGTTGTCGCGATTCACCACGTAGATGTTGCCGTCCTTGCCGGCGCCCACCACCAGGTGCCGCACCGTATTGCCTGAATCCGTCAGGTCCGGAAGCAGCATCTCACCGCCCGATCCGAGGTCCTGGTCGGCCTGCGACTCGCTCACTTCGTTGGACATGGCGAAGTAGTCCGCCACGGCCAGTGCGCCACCCGTGTTGGATACCTTTACGAACGAGTTGCCGTAGTCGCCCTGGCTGGGGAAGCCGTTGGCGTCCTGAGTCGTCTCGAAGCGACCGTTGCCCGTCAGGAAGTACACGTTGCCGGCCGGGTCCGCGCCGGGCCCATCGCCACTCATCCAGATCGCAGGCCCGTTGATATCGTAGTTATTGTGACTACCGGAGGCCGATGCTCCGCTGTTGGGGGCTACGTTGACTGCCGACGTCCTGGCCAGCGTGGTCTGGTTGAACGCGATCATCCAGCCGCTGTAGGGAGCGTTATCGCAGTGAGAGGTCCACGCCGTATAGATGAGTCCGTTGGCCAGCAGCAGTGCGGCGCGCTCCTCGTACTGGCCCGGACTGAATGTCGTCGTGCCCGCGGCATTCGGGAAGGTCGCGGTGATGTCAGTCGGCCCATTGAAGAGCTCAGCGCCCGTGGTGACATCGAGCGCATGCAGTCGCTGGTGATAGTTCGACGATCCATCGATCGACATGGCGACCACGTAGAGCACGCCATTCGATCCCGCGTTACGGTCGATCACCGGAGTCGAGGTGATGCCGATCTCCGGTGTCACCTGGCCGCAGCCGTGCGTATCACTAGTCGTCTCGCCCGACTTGAGCAGCGAGACCTGCCAGATCCTGGTGCCGGTGTCGGCATCGAACGCGTACACCGAGGCGTGCTCTGTGGCGACGAACACCGTGTTGTGAACGGCGCTGCCAACCGTCAGCTGCGAGAGATATAGTGGCTGCGCGTCCACTTTGCCGTCCACCGCGAGCATGCGCAGCAGGCCGAACGTAGTCGAGTTGACGTTCGCGGGCGTGAGGATCGTTTCCTTCAGATTCTGACCGGTACGCCCGACGTCGTTCTTGAAGGTCACGACATCTGCTCCGGAAGGAGTACTCGGCGGCGCTGCCGTGACCGTCAGAGTCGCGGCGTTGCTTGCGATGCTTCCTTCGGTGTTGGTGACCACCACGACAAAAGTCGAACCGTTATCGCCGGTCGTCGTCACTGGCGTCGTGTACGAAGCCGAAGTGGCACCCGAGATGTTGGTGCCGTTCCTGCTCCACTGATACGACAGGATGCCGCTGCCGGAGGCGACCACACTGAAAGTTGCCGTCTGTCCGGCGGTCACCGACATGCTGGCGGGTTGAGTCGTAATCGTTGGAGCCGTGGATCCCGGCGATGACGGCGGCGGTGTTGGCTGCGAGGGAGGTGTCGGCTGGCTCGGCGATGTAGGCGTGGAGGATGTGTCCCCGCCACAGGCGACGAGAGAAGCGGCCACGACACCCGCCAGGCCGGCGGCGAGTCTTCGCATCATGACGGGGGCTCACGCTGGATCGATCGGGAAACGCTACCGGACTCACTCAGGCGGTACAACCTTCGGCAAAATGCGACAGTTCCCGCCCGATCGGACTATGTCACCCGGCCACCGCCCGCCATCCGTCACCGGCCATCCACCACACGCCATCCACAACGCGCAACGCGCACGCCGACAACGCGCGACGCGTACCCCGCCATCCGCACCGCGCGACGCGCACCCCGACATCCATCATGCGGCCGCTCAGCTCAGCAGCTTCTCGTACAGCGCCACGTACTGCCCGGCCTGCCGTTGCCAGGAGAAGTCACGGCTCATGCCGTTCTGGACCATGCGCGCCCAGTGCTGGGGCTCCGCGTGCAGGTCCAATGCCGTGTTCAGGGCCCACTCCAGCGCCTCGGAATCGTAGTCGTTGAACACGATCCCGGTGCCTTCGCCGGTCTCCGGGTTGTAATGCTCCACCGAATCCGCGAGACCCCCGGTCCGGCGGACGATGGGCACCGTGCCATAGCGCAGGCTGTACATCTGGTTGAGGCCACACGGCTCGTAAAGCGAGGGCATGATGAACATGTCGCTGGCGGCTTCGATCCAGTGCGCCAGTTCGTCGTCATAGCCGCGCCGGAACACGACGCGACCGGGATGTTGGGCCTGCAGCTCGGTGAAGAACTGCTCGTACTGTGGATCGCCGCTGCCCAACACCACGCAGGCCATGTCGCGCCATTCGAGTACCTGGGGCAGCGACTGGAACATCAGGTCGATGCCTTTCTGCGAGGCCAGCCGGCTGACGATGCCCGCCAGCGGCGTGGACAGGCCCGCACTGAAGGACAGGCGATGCAGCAGCTGCCGCTTCAGCTGCGCCTTGGTGCTCAGGGTGTCCGGGTTGTAATGCAGGGGCAGGTACCGGTCACGCCGCGGGTCCCACTCATCGTAGTCCACGCCGTTGAGAATGCCAGTCAACGCGCTGCCGCGGGCACGCAGAGTGTCCTGCAGGCCCATGCCGTACTGATCCGTGCAGATCTCGCGGGCATGCGTGGGGCTGACGGTCGTGATCGCATCCGCGTACATGATCCCGTGCCGCAGCGGATTGATGCGCCCGGCGCGCAGATCATCCTGGTGCAGCAGCGAATTGCGCGCCCCGAGTGCGAGATCACCGAGACCGGACGCCGGGAAGATGCCCTGGTAGCCGATGTTGTGAATGGTCAGAACCGAGCGCGTCGAGCGGAACAGCTGGTCCCAGTCGTAGGAGGCGCGCAGGAACAAGGGCCCGAAGGCGGTATGCCAGTCGTTGCAGTGGAGGATCTGCGGCGACCACTTCAGATGCTGGCAGCAGGCAAACGCCGCGCGGGTGAAGGCCAGGAAGCGCAGGTGCTCATCCGGGTCCGCCGTGTAGAGCGTCGGCCGTGCAAATAGCGGCGGACAGTCGATGAGGTACACATTGGCGGTGCTGTTCGGCATGCGCGCCGTCCAGACCGACATCGTGTAGCGGTGCGAACCGACGCTGACCGCGAGATTCTCCAGGCCCTGAACCGGTGTCAGGGGGAAGCGCGTCCGGTCGATCGACGAGTACAGGGGTGTGAACAGCCTGACATCGTGACCGGTCGCGTTCAGGTATTTGGTGAGCGCGCCGGAGACATCGGCCAGCCCTCCGGTCTTGGAGAAGGGGGCCGCCTCGGAGGCCAGCAGGCAGACGGTCAGATTCATGGCTGCGGTTACCGGTTTATCATGTTGCGCCCGGGACCGTGTCGGCCCGGGAGTGTTGCAGGGGGATGCATTGCGTCGTCGCCGTGTCCTGATCGGTTTCGTCCTGGTCGTGCTGCTGCTCGCCTCCGTGGCCATCGGCATCGCCGTGGCCCGCTGGCCCTACCTCGTGCAGGAATGGCGCGCGCCGCATCGTTGACCGCCTCACGCCTCACGCCTCACGCCTCAACGCCCATGGCCCATGGCCCATCGCCTCGCCACCCGCCACCCGCCACCCGCCACCTCGCCGCGTCCCGTCTCGGCGCAAGTATTCGAGTCCGCACCCGGCCGGCCCGTTTTCACACCCGCTCCGCCAGCAGCCCCGGCAGCGTGGCGCACCACGTCGACCAGTTGTGGCCCCGGTCGGTGCCCCACAGGAGCAGGCGTTGCGGTATCGCTCCCGCCGCCAGTGCCGCCGCCATCCGCCGCGACTCATCCGGCGTCTCCAGCTCGCCCGTGCCGCTGGCCAGCAGCAGCGCCCGCTCGCGCAAGCGATCCCGTTGCGGGCCACTCGAGGTCGCGAGCACGGTCTCCGGCGCGAACGCACCCACCTGCGCCGCCGGTACTCCGCCGAAGCGGCCGGCCAGATCAAACACGCCGCTGACGCACACGGCGCCCCGGAACAGTTCCGGATGGCGGCACAGCGCCTGCAACGCCGACGCGGCCCCGAGGGACAGGCCTGCGAGCAGCGGTTCGATGCGCTCGTCGTGACAGTCCGCGCGGATCCGTTCCAGCACATCGGTAGCCACGAACTGCGCGTATTCCTCCTGCAATCGCACACACTCGGCGGGCGGCCGGCCCGACAGCCAGCCCCGCACGCCTGTGCCGTCGATCGAATAAACCTTGAGACGTCCGGTCCCGAGTAACGCATCCAGCGCCGCGATCAGCTGGAACCGCTCGATCTCCTCGCAGTCACCCCCGGCGGTGGGAAAGACCAGCACCGGCATTCCATAATGTCCCCAGCGCACCAGCCGGGCCGCTCCGGGGTGGCGCCCGCTGCTCCAGGTCCAGGCTTCTTTCTGCATGGGCGCGCGAGTGTAGCGGAAGCCAGCCGCAAGAATCGGGTCGGCGCCCGCGCGCCGGCTGCCTAAGATGGCGCCCATGAACACCGTACCTGAGCACTTCCTCGACAGCCGGGACTTCGCCCGAATCGCCCGCGCCATCCGTTACATCGAGCGGCAGTTCCGCGCGCAACCGCGTCTGGCCGACGTGGCGGCCCACGCCGGCCTGTCCGAATTCCACTTCAACCGCCTGTTCCGCCGCTGGGCCGGCGTGACGCCCAAACAGTACCTGACCTACGTGACAGGACAGGCTGCACGCGATGCGTTGCGTTCCCAGCCGGTGCTGGATGCGGCCTATTCGGTCGGTCTGTCAGGGCCCGGGCGCCTGCATGACCTGGTGGTCACGCTGGATGCGATGACTCCCGGCGAGCTGAAACTCCAGGGCCGCGGCGCGCAGATCCGCCACGGCTTCACCGACACCCCCTTCGGCCGCGCGCTTCTCGGAACCACGGATCGCGGTATCTGCCATCTGTCCTTCGTCGAGCCGGCGGCCGAAAAAACCGCGCTGCGGGAGTTGCAGCAGCGCTGGCCCGCCGCCGATCTCGAACTGGACGAGCGGCACGCGCGCGCGATTGCCGAGCGCATCTGGGGGTCGAACGGCGCAGTCGGGCAGGGCGGGGAAAACGGCGCGGGCGGCAAGCTCGCGGTCAGCGTCGGCGGCACCAACTTCCAGCTCAAGGTCTGGCAGGCGCTGCTGGATCTCGGTCGGGACGCGAGCACCACCTACACTGATGTCGCCCGGGCGATCGGACATCCGGGTGGAACTCGCGCCGTCGGGAACGCCGTGGCCTCCAACCCGGTGGCGTGGTTGATCCCGTGTCACAACGTGCTGCGCAAGGACGGCGGCCTCGGCGGCTATCACTGGGGAGAAGACCGCAAGCGGGCCATGCACGTGTGGCAATCCCTGCCACGGACCGCCTGAATTATGTCTTTCCGTGCCTGACCCCCCTTGTGGCGTGTCAACCACTGTGTCCCATTCCTAAGCTAATGATTTAGCTCATAAAAGGTTCTGAGGAGACCGGCTTGACCGTGCCCCGCTGGTAAACTGGCGGCCGTCCGACCCCGCGCCCGCGCTGCAGGTCCGCAGCCGGGGCCCGAGTACCAGAGCCATGTCAGCCTCGCCCTACAAGCAACTCGAACAGGAGTTCAAGCGTCTATATGCCTTTCGGGGCGCCCTCGCCCTGCTGAGGTGGGATGCCGCCGTCATGATGCCGCGAGGCAGTGCGGATGTGCGTGGCGAGCAGCTCGCCGCGCTCGAGACAGAGCATCACGCGTTGCTCACCGCTCCCAAGATCACGCGCCTGCTCGACCGCGCCCAGGCCAACAGCCAGGGGCTGCTCGACTGGCAGGTCGCCAACCTGCGCGAGATGCGTCGCCAGCGTGACCACGCCATCGCCACGCCGGTCACGCTGATCTCGCGCCTGACCAAGGCCGCCTCACGTGCGGAAGCCCGCTGGCTGGAAGCGCGCCAGCAGGGCAAGTTCGATCTGTTCGCGCCCCATCTGGAAGAGGTCGTGCACCTCGTGCGCGACAAGGCCGCGCTGCTCGGCCAGGCGCTGAACCTTGCACCTTACGATGCGCTGGTGGACGAGTTCAGCCCCGGCATCACCACGGCCGACATCGACGCGCTGTTCAAGGCGCTGTCGCGCCGGCTGCCCTCCCTGATCCGCGAGTCCATTGCGCTGCAGGAGGCACGACCGGCGCTGCCGCTGACGGGCAAGTTCCCGCCCGGCAAGCAGAAGGCCCTGATCCTCGAAGTCATGAAAGCGGTGGGCTTTCCGTTCGACCGCGGTCGTCTGGATGAGAGCGAGCATCCCTTCACCGAAGGCGTACCCGGCGACATCCGCATCACCACGCGCATGGATCCCAACGAGCCCTTCTCGGGACTGCTGGGCGCGCTGCACGAGACCGGCCATGCGATGTACGACCTCGGCCTGCCGCAGGACTGGCGCGACCAGCCCGTGGGCCGTGACCGCGGCATGGCGCTCGAGGAAAGCCAGTCGCTGCTGTTCGAGATGCTCGTATGCCGCAGCCGGCCGTTCGTGCGCTACGTGCAGCCGCTGCTCCTGAAGCATTTCGGCGTCACCGGTCCCGAGTGGGATCCGGAAAACATCTACGCGCACCTGACACGCGTGCGTCGCGGACTGATCCGGGTCGACGCCGACGAGCTCACTTATCCGCTGCACATCATGCTGCGCTACGAGCTGGAGAAGCAGCTCCTCAGCGGCGAGCTGGCGGTGCGCGACCTGCCGGAGGCCTGGAACGCCGGCATGGAACAGCGGCTCGGAATCCGGCCGCAGAACGATGCCGATGGCTGCCTGCAGGACATCCACTGGGCCGTGGGCTCGTTCGGCTATTTCCCCTCCTACGCGCTGGGTGCCGTGATCGCGGCCCAGCTCTACGAGACGCTGCGCGCCCAGGTCGAGACCCTGGACGAGCAGCTCGCGGCCGGGGAATTCACGGGCCTGCTGGAGTGGCTGCGCACCCACGTGCACAGCCTGGGCGCGAAGGTGCCCGTGCAGGAGCTTCTCAAGGGCGCCACCGGCAAGCCGCTGTCCGCCGTGTCCTTCATACGTTATGTCGAGTCCAAGTACCTGGAGAGCGCGCAAAGCAGCGCGGCGGCCTGAGCCGAGTTGGTTTGCGGATCGCCAGCCCTGCGAGCCGCGCTGACCTGAGCCGGCGTACGCGCGCGCCGTGGCGGGCAGGGCAGTGCCGCGCAGGCGGCGCTGGTAGGATTCGCTCCGATGACCGCTCCCATACGACTCTCACGCACCTTCCACCGGCTGCAGGCGCAACTGCGCGGCCAGGTCGGCAAGGCCATCGAGGACTTCGGCATGATCGCCGCCGGCGATCGCGTCATGGTGTGCCTGTCCGGCGGCAAGGATTCCTACACGCTGCTCGACATCCTGCTGTCCCTGCAGCGCAGCGCACCGGTGCGCTTCGAGCTCGTGGCCGTCAACCTCGATCAGAAGCAGCCCGATTTCCCCGAGCACGTGCTGCCGGCCTATCTCGCCGGACACGGAGTGGACTACCACATCATCCAGCAGGACACCTACAGCGTGGTCAGGCGGGTGATTCCGCAGGGACGCACGATGTGCGGCCTGTGCTCGCGGCTGCGGCGCGGTGCGCTCTATCGCTTCGCCGC
>Ga0335070_10004679_pt1 | contig 16028 bp, 11 predicted proteins | sample Lox_Sample_13_FD_206722 | JGI IMG/M metagenome (GOLD analysis project Ga0335070, IMG submission 206722) | Soil microbial communities from Loxahatchee National Wildlife Refuge, Florida, United States - Lox_Sample_1.3 | ecosystem: Environmental > Terrestrial > Soil > Wetlands | place: USA... | reverse complement strand
TCCGGTGCAGGATGGCGCGAGCGCGGATGCGCTCCACAATCTCTTGCCCGATGTAACAGCCCTTGGTGAAGTTGAGCGCGTGCCTCTGCTCGGTTTCCTGGGGCAGGTCGCGCTGGCTGAGGTCGATACCGTAACGAGGCACGCCACGGGCGATGCGATACCATTCGAGCGCTACGCTGCCGACCGGCGCAGCGCCAGACTGGACGAGCGCATCCCACACTGTGGGAGTATGCTCGGGGGCGAACCAGACTTCGTAACCCTGCCAATTGGGATGAGTATGGCGTGCGACGGTGATGCCCAGGCCGCGCCAGACGAGGTCGGTCAGTTCGCCGGGCTGAAGGTGCGCGGCGGCGATGCCTGCGCGCTGCAGGACGTCGGGAGCTTCCGGCCCGGCTAAGCCGAGGGCCGAGAGCTTGTCGCTGATGTCGGCGACTTCCACGTCGTCCATGATGATGTAGCGGTCGAACATTTCGCTAACAGCCTGCACTTGCGAGCGATCGGTTGTGACTAGTAGGAAATCGGCGCGGTTGTAGGCGACCAGATCGGCGACGATGCGGCCCTGGGCGGTGAGCAGGAAGCTGTAGTTGCCGCGTCCGACGGCGAGGTCGCGAATGTTGTTGGTGACCATGCCGTTGAGCCAGCGGACGCGGTCTTCGCCGGTGAGGACGAGCTTGGCCTGCCAGCTCAAGTCATAAAGACCGCAGGCTTCGAACAGCATGCGGAATTCGCCAGCGGGATCACCGAACGAAAGCGGAGTTTCAGCCCCGCGATATTCGCCGAGAAGGGCTCCCTGAGCGGTGAAACGGTCTTGTAACGTCGAAACGGGCATACAGAACTATTGATTATAACGACGGGAAAAGGGTTCGGGGGTGACCGGCCAAGAGTGGCGGTTGGGAGATGGCTTTTTGCTCCTCGCGATTCGCTTATGGCGGCCGAAAGACCATTCCCGGGACACTCTGATTAAGTCCTTCAGCGGCTGAAGCCGCTTCCTGGAACGGGCGTCTTTACGGACGGCCTGAAGGCCATCCCCTTCAAAGCGTCACTTGATCAGCGGTTCCCAGGTTGCTAGTTGCCAGTGGCTTTCGTTATCGTTCGAAATCGTGAGCAATCGCGAACGCATTGCGGTAGTGCCGGGGGACGGCATCGGGAGAGAGGTCATTCCACTCGCCCTGGAAGTGCTGCGGGCATCGGGGGCGCCGCTCGAGTTCACGACATTTGACTGGGGCGCCGACCGGTATCTGATCGACGGAACGACAATTCCGGACGACGGGTTTGAGATGCTGGGGCGCGATTTCGACGCGATCTTCGTCGGAGCGCTGGGCGATCCGCGGGTGCCGACCAATATTCATGCCAAAGAAATCCTGCTGGGCATGCGCTTCCAGATGGACTTGTATGCGAATGTGCGTCCGGTGAAGCTGATCGATGCTTCGCTGTGTCCGCTGAAGAACGCGACACCTGCCGACGTGAACTTCACCGTGATCCGCGAGAATACCGAGGGCGTTTACGCCGGCATGGGCGGAAACTTCAAGTTCGGCACGGCGGACGAGATCGCGACGCAAGAGGACATGAACACGCGCAAAGGCGTGGAGCGGGTAATTCGCTACGCCTTCGAGTATGCACGCTCGAAGGGACGCAGGAAGGTGCTAATGGCAGACAAGTCGAACGTGATGACCTATGCGGGCGGCTTGTGGCAGAGAGTGTTCCAGGAAGTCGCGCCGGAGTTCGCAGACATAATCGCGCAACACATGTACGTGGATGCGCTGTGCCTGCAGATGGTGCGGGCACCGCAGTCGCTGGATGTGATTGTGACGAACAACATGTTCGGGGACATCATCACGGACCTTGCCGCGGCGTTGCAGGGCGGATTGGGGATGGCCGCGAGTGGGAACATTCATCCGGGGCGCACCTCGATGTTCGAGCCGGTACATGGGTCGGCTCCCTCGATAGCCGGAACGAATCAGGCGAATCCAATGGGAGCAATTCTGACCGCGGCGATGATGCTGGCGCATCTGGGGCTGGAAGGCGAATCGCAGAAGATTGAAGCAGCGGTGGTGGAGGCGGTGCGGGAGAAGCAGACGACTCCCGACGTTGGCGGGAGGCTGGGGGCGCGAGAGTGCGGGGAATGGATTGCGGGACGGGTAGCGGGGTAGGCAAATGGGTTGGTCGAGGAAATCAGCTCGTCAAGTGGAACGGTGCGGTTTTGCGGTTGCATCCGGCACGTTTGTGACAGATAATCGTCTCCCCTAAAAGAACCTAACAGGAGGAAAGCGATGAAACGGGCCCTTGCCGGTGTCGCGCTCTGCTTGCTGGCCGTCGGCGCGGCACACGCCGGCACCATCAGCGACAACTTTGAAAGCTACGCGGTGGGGACATTCCCCTCACCAACCTGGATGGACGCGGGAGCGGTATTTGCGGACCCAAGGACGCCGGTCCCTTCCGCAACGGTTATCGCCACGACGGATGCGTTCGGCCAGTCCACGCAGGCGCTGCAAATTGCAAACGCGGTTTCCTACAGCCGTGGCATCTATGCGACGGTGCCGGTGAGTACGCAATACTCGCTGGCGGCGGACATCCGGGTGGACCAGTACAGTGACCAGCCGGAAGGACCGGCAGCGGACTGGGCCATGCAACTGACGTTCGCACAGGCCGGGGTTGATAATTTCTGCTGCACGCCGCAGTCGGGAATCTATGCCAGTTCGTTGACGGGAGGATGGCGGCTGTTCGTGACCTCCAGCGGCCCCAATGCAGATCTTGACCTGGGAGCAGCGGCCAGTGTGGGTACGTGGTACACGGTGTCGCTGGGCTTCGACGTGACGACCGCGACGTTTCACAGCGTAATCACCGATGAAGCGACCGGGATAGTGCTGGTGGACCGCTTCGACGTCGTACCGGGCTTGAACATCGGCAACACACAGTACGATTCGATCGCGTTCTTTGGGGGTGAGGTTTCGTCGAACGACACGATTGCCGACGTGGGAACGGTGGACAACGTCAACATCTCGTCCACTCCCACGCCGGAGCCTACGACTTATTTATTAGTCGGCCCGGCGTTGACGCTGCTGGCATCGAGACTGCGTAAGCGCCAGCACAAGTAACCGGCATGCTTCGCGTGAGGAAGATCGGGGAGGTGGAATGCGCCGCGGCCAGGGAAGCAACCGGAGGCGGCGCACGTGGTTTTGGCGGGCAACAAAAACGGGGCGCGGACTCTGTACGCACCCCGAATTGGAGGGCTTAATAAAAGGGGGGAGGAGGCCCTCCGATGAATTGCCTGCCGGATGGTTCACTCGCCTCTTGCTCGCTGTTTTCGAAGTTGCCGCAATCGGGCTTCCCACCGATGAAGGGACAGTAAAACAGTTGCAGAACCTTGTATGTGATTCCTGTCACAAAGTTCGACAATAGTGGTAGGTCTCGGGCAGGGAAGGAGTGCAACGCCGAACGCGACCGGCTGGCGAGCCGAGGAGGCTGCTGAAAAACTCAGTTTCAGCGCGAGAAATGATTACAGGGGCTAAAGCCCGAAGGTATTTCCAATGGTTTGCGGTGCTGCTGAAGCCGCACCCTGATACGAATCGATCGCTGAAAGGAGTTTTTTCAGCAACCTGCTAGGTTAGGATGATTCGGTTGTTAGCCGAAAGGGATAGGCCAGTTCCGCATGTCCTTGCAAGCGTGGTTGACCCTGAGTCTGCTGGTAGCGATGTTCGTGGTGATGGCGTGGGACCAGCTGCCCACGTGGGTAATCTTCATCGGTGCGATGACGGTCGCGATGACGCTGCGGCTGGCGCCTGCGGCAGGACTGCTGAAAGGCTTCAGCAATTCCGGAGTACTTACCGTGGCGGCACTGTTTCCGGTAGCGGCGGGGATGTATTCGACGGGCGCAATTTCCCTGCTGTCGCAAAGACTGATCGGCCAGCCGAAGACGGAAATCAGCGCTAATCTCCGCATTCTGCCGCCGATTGCAATCGGCAGCGCCTTCATCAACAACACGCCGATGGTGGCGATGATGATCCCGGTGGTGCGCGACCTGCGGCGCAACGCTGGGCTGAAGGCTCCGAGCCTGCTGATGGGCATCAGCTTTGCATCGATCCTTGGCGGCAATACAACGTTGATCGGGGGCGCGACGAATCTGATTGTGGCGGGAATGACGTCGGATGCGATGGCTGCGGGCAAGCTGCCGGGCATGCGAGCGATCGGCATGTTCGACCTGGCATGGGTCGGCGTGCCGGCAGCCATCGCGGGGATCTTGTACCTGGTGTACGTTGCACCGTGGTTGTTGCGCAAGGTGAAGACGGGTGATTCGCCGACGATGGTCAGGCAGAAATATTTGAGCGAGTTCCGCGTGCAGCCGAAGTCGATCCTGGACGGGAAGACGATTGAAGGAGCCGAATTGCAGTCTTCGCCGAACCGGACCTTGCGCTCCGTCTTGCGCCACCAAGAGGCGATCGAGGTAACTCCCCAGACGGTCCTGCGCGGCGGCGACAAGCTCACGTTCTCGTCCACCGCTGACGGCCTTTGCGGCCTGTGGACGACGATTGGGCTGACGCCGTCGCGCGGCACGGTCATGGACAAGGCACGACATCAGCATCAGCTCATTGAGGTGGTGGTTTCGGGCAAGGCGCCAGCCATCGGGCACCGTGTAGCCGACCTACCGCTCAGCGAGAGTCCTTACCGGGCGCGACTGGTGGGAGTGTCAAGAAACGGTGAGGCCCCGGAAAGCGAGCTGGACGAATTGCGCGCGCAGCCGGGCGACTCGGCCATGCTGGAGGTCAGTGATGCGTTCTTTCACGAGAAGCGGCGCGAGGCGGACTTCCTTATCGTGAAGACCTGGGAAGGCAGCGCAATCAAGCGAGTGGAACGAGCGGTTATGGCGGCCGTCATCACCGCCGCGATGGTCGTGCTGGCGGCGATGGGCGTGCTGACGATGCTGAATTCGGCGCTGCTGGCATGTTTCGCGATGCTGCTGACCGGATGCCTCTCGCTGGAGCAGGCGTGGCAAAGCGTGCAGTGGAAGACCATCGCAGTGCTGGGGGCGGCGCTGGGACTGGAGTCGGCCATTACCGGCAGCGGGTTGTCGGCAACCGTCGCCCAACTGTGCGCCGCCATAGGCGGAAGCAGTCCCAGGATCGCGTTGACGGTAATTTTCGTAGGCACCATCGTTATGACGAACCTCATCAGCAACACCGCCGCGGCAGCGTTTATGTTTCCGGTAGGGTTGTCGTTAGCGCAATCCCTGGGCGTCAACTTCAAGCCGTTCGCGATGATCATCATGATCGCCTCATCGTGCGCCTTCATAAACCCGGCCGGCTTCCAAACCAACCTGATGGTGCAAAAAGACGGCGGCTACGGCTTCGCGGACTTCGCGAAGGCCGGCACGCCCATAAGCCTTCTGGTCGGCGCGGTGGTGCTACTGCTGGCCCCCATCGTCTATGGTTTCTAAGGGGAAGACAGGGAATGATATTCTTGCGGCGTTCGCCGGGCCAGGTTGAGCTATGCAAGCGATTAACCCCGTTCATTTCGTCAAGACCATGATGGTGGTATTCCTGCCGCTGTTTCCGGTGGTGAATCCCATCGGCGACGCGCCGATATTCCTGGCCCTCACGAATCGCTATCCCAACTCGGTGCGAAAGGTGCTGGCGCGCAAGATTGGCGCGTATGGGTTCGCGATCCTGGCGGTTTCGTTTCTGTTCGGCAGCGTCATTCTGGACTTCTTCGGCATCAGCATTGTGGTGATCCAGATTGCAGGCGGCCTGGTGCTGGCAGCAACGGGCTGGAGCCTGCTCAACCAGAAGGACGACGACGCAGGTGCGTCAAAGACTCCGGACACGCTAGAGGACGCACTGTCGCACGCATTTTATCCGCTGACGCTACCCTTGACAGTGGGACCGGGGTGCATCTCGATTGCGATCACGCTGGGGGCGCACATCCGACGGCAGACTGGGCCTGGATGGGAACATGGTTACGCGTTGCCGTTCCTTGCTGCGCTTACGGGAATGTTCTTGCTGTGCGTTATGGTGATGCTGTGCTATGGCAGCGCCGACCGGCTGGTAACGCGGCTGGGGAAATCCGGTACGACGATTGTCGTCCGGCTGTCGTCGTTCATCCTGCTCGCCATCGGGGTGCAGATCATCTGGAACGGACTGGAGAACGGTCTGCCGGAACTTCTGTCGTTCCTGAAGTGAGAGCGGGGACGATGAACTGCTCGCAAGGCATTCGACGAATCGCGACGGTTGTGATGGTGGCGATCACGTTACTGTGCCAGTGCGCGGGGCAGCAACCGTGCTCGGCTGAGATCAAAGTGTTGCTCGCGCCGAAGCAAGCGGATCAAGCAAAGGCTGCATTGCAGGCAGGGCTTCCGGTCACGGGCCACGTCTATCTGTATGACACCGACACGCTCGAGCTGCTGGCGCACGGAATTGTGGTTCGGGTGCGAACCGGGTTCGCCTCGGACCTGATGGTGAAGCTGCGGGAGCATGATCCGAAGACGCAGCTCGGTGCGGAGAGAGGCGACCCACGGATCAAGTGCGAGGTGGACTGGAGCGGAGACCATGGCGTCCGCTCATACTCGGCCGAGGTGGACTTCAGGGGCGAACCACCGCAGGCGGGGCCGGAGCTGGCTGAGTATCTGACAGCGGCGCAAATTGAGCTGCTGGTGCAGTCGAAGGCGGCCGTGGACTGGTCGAAGGTGAAGCGTAAGGCCGAAATTCGAGCCACGCGCTGGGCCATTCGGGGCCAGGCGGGCATTGCCAGGCTGAGCCTGGAACGCTGGCAATGGACCGGAGGCGAGGCGCTGGAAGTCTCAGCCCGCGCTGGCGTCGAGGATCTCGCGGGATTCGACGCCCGGTTGCAGGAGCTCATGGCGGCGAAGCATCTGGCGTTGAATCCCTCGCAAGAGATGAAGACCACCCTGGCGTTGGGAGTGCCGGCGAAATGAGGGTTGAGGCAGCGCCTGCCTTGCCCTAGAGCACTTAAGCGGTTGCGACGTTCGCTTGCCGGGCCGCCTTTTGCGCCGCCCCGAGGTGACGCTTCAGGATACGGACCGCGGAATCCACGTGCTTCTCTTCGATGAGGAAGGGCGGAAGCAGGCGGACGACGGTATCCTGGGTAATGTTGAAGAGCAATCCGTCGGCCATGGCGCCTTCAAGAATCGGCTTGCCCGGTACGGTGAGCTGCAGCGCCTGAATCATGCCAACACCGCGGGCTTCTTTCGCGATTGCGAACTTTTCGACCAGTTCGTGCAGCTTCTGCGACAGGTATGCGCCGACGCGCTGCACCCGCTCGAGCAGGTTTTCTTCCTCGATAATCGCGAGGTATTCGAACGCAACGCGGCAGGCCAGTGGCCCGCCGCCGAAGGTAGTGCCGTGGCGGCCGGGTGTAATGAATTGGGCGAAGGATTCCTTGGAGAGGAACGCGCCCATGGGGAAACCGGCGGCCATTGGCTTGGCGATGCAAACGACGTCTGGTGCAACGCCGAAGTGCTCGAAGGCGAAGAGCTTGCCGGTGCGGCCCATGCCGCATTGGATCTCGTCGAACACCAGCGCCGCCTGCCGCTGGTCAGCGAAGCGGCGACATGCCTGAAGGAAGTCAGGGGTCGTTTCGTAGATTCCTCCTTCGCCCTGGATTGGTTCCAACACAATCCCGCAGACGTTTTCGTCCATGGCGGCCTGCAGCGCGGCCACATCATTACGGGGCACAAAACGAACGCCCTCGAGCATGGGGTCGAACCCCTGGCGATACTTTGGCTGAGCGGTGAGGGCCAGCGCGCCCATCGTACGGCCGTGGAAGGAGTTCTCGAGGGCAACGATCATCGTCTTGTTGGGCCCGGAAGTGGCGTGTCCGGCAGCACGGACGAGTTTGAGTGCGCCCTCGATGGCTTCCGTACCGCTGTTGGTAAAGAAGGCGCGGTCAAGGCCGGACTTCCGGCAGAGCTTCTCGGCAAGCTGTCCCTGATACTCGTTGTAGAACAGGTTTGACAGATGGATGAGCCGAGCCGACTGCTCGCGGATTGCCTTGAGGATGCGGGGGTGCGAATAGCCGAGAGAGTTCACCGCCAACCCGGAGAGAAAGTCGAGGTAGCGTTTGCCGTCAACAGCATAGAGATAGACGCCTTTACCGTGGTCAAAAGCTACGGGATAGCGGGCATAGGTGTTGAGAAGGTACTTCTGCTCGAGTTCGACGATTTCCTGATAGGTAGGCACGATGATGACCTCTACTTCCTCCCATTTTATTGCACCGAGCGGAGCCGCAAGCCAGGTTCGAGCCCGCTCCAGTGAAGGCGACTGTGATTCAGCCCCTCAGCGGCCAATGCCTCCTGGAAAAGCCATCTTTACGGACGGCCTGAAGGCCGTCGCCTTCAAAATGTCAGCGAGTCAGAGGTTGCTTGGCGCATATGGCCGGGCTCCAGGTTGGTTCGAACCGACGTCGCAGAGGTATCTGGTCGAACCAGCGACCCGTGACCCGGAGACGCATGGCTCCAGCTTGTACGGTGCTGGACAGCGAAATCTGGCACGCAGTGACGGGATGCCGGCAAAAGAAATGTGGCGTCGTGGCCTATTTGTGGTATTCACAGAGTTGAGATTTGCAAATAGCCTTACTCTGATTAGCTGCGAGTTACCAGCGAGGTGCGAACGGCAAAAATTGCCGTTGCAAGTCCTCGCAAGCTTCGTCATCGCGGCCTGTGGGGTTCCCCTATGCGCATCTTCTCACGGGTTGGACGAACCCTGTCGAACCGAAACCTCGCCCTCTGGCCCACCAATCCTTCGATCGACGATGACGAGCCGGAGCTCAGCGCCTTTCGCGGGCTGCTCATCGCGACCATACTGTCAGCCGCCTTTTGGGCTGTATGCGTCGCCGCGGTGTGGCTGGTCCGCTAGAGGCCGTAGGCAACCGAGATCTGCCAGCTGATTGACGGAAGCGGCTGGAGCGCGAGTCAACGCCCGCCGATGCATCCGTGTGCAATGGCGGCTGGCTTCGACAAACGCGCGCTAGCGCGATGAAATCAGCGCCACGGCTGTGACTGCAGACGCAATTCCCACCGCTTGCACGCGGGCGATGCGCTCTTTCAGCAGGAACCGCGCCAGCAACACGGTGCTTGCGGGATAGAGGGATGAGAGTACGGCTGCGACATCCAACCTACCATGCTGGGTCGCCGCGATAAACAGAGCATTGCCGGCTGAGTCGAGAAGCCCGGAGAAGATCACTGGCCAGAGTACGGTGCGCAACGGCTGCGAATCGCGCGAGGCGAATTCAGCGAGCACCCACATCAGCAGGCTGGATACCAGCCTGGCAGCCACGAGCGGCCAGAACAGCCCGTGATGGCCGGCTTGCTTCCCTGCGACCAGAAACAATCCGAAGGCGAGGCCGGCGAGGGCTGCGAGCCCAATTCCGCGGTGCGAGTCGAGCGGCTCATTCGGTCGCGCCACCAACCAGATGCTCAACAGTGCGAGTGCGAATCCAGTGAGCTGGAGTCCATCAGGCCAGCCGTCGCTGCGTATCCCGATCAACACCGGAATAACGCCGGTTACGACGGCGGCTACAGGCGCGACAACGCCCATTCGGCCGATTGCCAGTCCGCGGTAGAGCGCTGCGATCCCAAAGGCGCCGATGAATCCGGCAAAAGCACCCCATGCCAGAGAAGCGAAAGGAGGGATGGGCTCGCGGGTGACCAGCGCCAGCAGGAGCATAGCGGCGAGTCCGCTGCCGTGCGCGACCGCCACAACACGAAAGACGCTGGCCCGCTTCGAGGCCAAACCGCCGGCGAAATCACCGCCACCCCAGGCCGCGGCGGCAAGTAGGCTGAGGCCCGCAGCTCCTGAGGTCGCGGAGGTCATCGCTGCCTAGGATACAGGGTGCGAACCGTCACCAACCGGGATTGGGACGAAAATGGGACGAAGTTGGGCAGGTCACGCTGAGGAGTGCGAAATGGCAGCTAAGTACCGCCACTTTAGTAGCTTTCATCGATTCATAAAATCACAGAGAAATTCCATAAATCGTATATTCGCAGTGAGAGGGCATTTATAATTTTGGAACTTACTCAAAAGCAGTGGGTTAGCAAGATTCGAGGAAGTCCGCGCCGTGGCATCGAAGTTGCACGATACATTCCGGCTTGAAGTGCCAGTTGAGTCAGCTACGTGCGGAATTCAGCCGCCCGACACGATGGCGAAAGACTTGCAATCCCGGTTCGTGTTTGTCGTTATCGCGCTGCTGAGCGTGACAGCAGTGGTGTTTGCCTGGATCAATTTCCAAAAAGACCGCACCGCGTCGAGTCCAACGGACGGGGTGTGGTGGGCCGAAAGCGGCGCCCATCTGCAGGCGCGGCGCGTCGATACAAATGGCCCGGGCGAAAAGGCGGGCGTCAAGGTGGGCGACGAGTTGGTCGCCATGGACGGCCGGGAGATCACCAACATCGGCAGCCAGGTGCGGCAGATGTACCGCGCGGGGGTCTGGACGAAGACCACCTATTCGCTGGTGCGCCAGGGAATTTCGGTAGAGGCGCCGCTGATCCTGGTGCCGGAGGATCGGTCGCTCTACAACGGACTGCGGGTGATCGCACTGGTGTATTTGGGCATCGGCCTGTATGTACTGCTCAGGCGATGGACCGCCCCCAAGAGCACCCACTTCTATATCTTCTGCCTAGTCTCCTTCGTTTTTTACTCATTCCACTACACGGGAAAATTCAACGATTTCGACTGGATCGTGTATTGGGCAAACGTGGTTGCATGGGTGCTGCAGCCGGCCCTGTTCCTGCACTTTGCGCTGACATTTCCGGAGCGGCAAGCTGCCTTGGCGGGACGCCGCTGGTTGATTCCTGCGATCTATGTGCCGGGAGCGTTGATGCTGAGCATCCAGATCATCGCTGTGGCCTGGTTGCAGCCCAGCGGAATGATGCGTTTCAACCTCGACCGGCTGCAGATGGTTTACCTCGCGGCATACTTCCTTGCGGCCACGGTGGTGCTGTGGCGCAGTTATCGCGAAGCACGTTCGGCCATCCTGCGCCAGCAGATGAAGTGGGTCACGCGGGGCACGATCCTCTCGGTTGCGCCGTTCACGCTCTTTTACGTAGTGCCATTTCTGTCAGGCAACCAGACGACGATGGCGATGCGCATTTCGGTGCTGTCGCTTGTGTTCCTGCCACTGACGTTCGGCTACGCCATTTTCCGCTACCGTCTGATGGACGTGGACCTGATCTTCAAGCGCGGGATGGCGTACACGATCGCCGCGGGGGCGATTACGGCAGCATACTTCGCCGTCGTGGGCATCATCTCGGAGATCTTCCACAAGAGCTACCCGAGCGCGGGCTATGTGGGACCCGTCATCGCCGTGGTGGTCACGGCGCTGCTGTTTGAACCCTTCAAGAACGGTGTCAAGGAGTACCTCGACAAGTTCTTCTACAAGAAACGCTATGACTACCGGAAGACATTGATCGAGTTCGGCCGCGACCTGAATTCGGAGACCGATCTGGACAAGATGCTGTCGTCAATTATCGACCGCATTTCGCACACGCTGCTGGTGGAACGGATCGCGATCTTCCTGTCGGACGTTGAGCGGCCTGAGAATTTCGTGCTGGCGAAGTCTTACGGAATCGGACAAACCGGAGAACTTGACCTCGACTTCCTGCACGTCGAACGCCCCGAATGGGAGGCCGGGCATTGGTTCCTGGACAGCACGGCGCACGCGGTGAAAGAAACGCCGGAGGCGCAGGAAGCCATCCGCAAACTCGACCTCAACTACTACATCCCGTGCACGGTGATGAACCGCATGATCGCTGTACTGGGACTGGGCAAGACGGCAGAAGGCGATTTTCTATCGACGGAAGACATTCAATTACTTGAAGCCCTGGCGGGGTACATCGGCATAGCGGTGCAGAACGCGCGGCTGTACCGCTCGTTGGAGAGCAAGGTAGCGCAGTACGAACGACTCAAGGAGTTCAGCGAGAACATCGTCGAGTCGATCAGCGTGGGCGTGTTGGCGGTCGATCTGGAAGACCGCATCGAGTCCTGGAACTCGCAGATGGAAGTGATGTACGCGCGGCCGCGCAAGGAGGTGCTGGGCCGCTCGCTGCGCGACGTTTTTCCTGCCACCTTCTTCGACGAGTACCACCGTGTGCGCCTCAGCGGCGGCATTCACAACTTGTACAAGTTCCGTATGGCGACGACGGCGGGCGAGACGCGAGTCACGAACATCGCGATTGCACCTCTGGTGAGCCGTGATTTTACGGTGATCGGCAGGCTGATTATCGTAGATGACATCACCGAACGCATGGAGCTCGAATCCCAGCTCTCGCAAGCGGAAAAGTTGTCGTCGATCGGGTTGCTGGCCGCGGGAGTGGCGCACGAGGTGAACACGCCGCTGGCAGTGATCTCGTCGTATGCGCAGATGCTTTCCAAACAGGTCAACGGCGAGCCCCGCAAGGCCGAATTGCTGGAGAAGATCACGAAGCAGACGTTCCGCGCCTCAGAGATCGTCAACAGCCTGCTGAACTTCTCGCGGACGTCGAGCTCCGAGTTCAACAACGTGGACCTGAATCGCGTCATTCAAGACACGCTCATGCTGCTGGAGCACCAGTTCAAGACCGCGCGCATCAAAGTCGTGCCCGAACTGCACCCGAGCCTGCCGACGATCTTCGGCAACACGGGTAAGCTGCAACAGGTATTTCTGAACCTGTTCCTCAATGCCAAGGACGCGATGCCGGCGGGAGGCACCCTGACCATCACCACCGGCAATGGACACAACGTGCGGGTGACGGTGACCGACACGGGCAGCGGCATTGCCCAGGAACACATCCATCGCATCTACGATCCGTTTTTCACCACCAAGAGCAAGCAACCCAAGAGCGGAAACAGCGGCGGAACGGGACTGGGACTGTCGGTAACGTACGGCATCATCCAGGAGCACGCGGGCAAGATTCACGTGGACAGCGCACCCGGGCAGGGTACGACATTCACGATGGAGTTTCCGATGATGAGGAAAGTGGTCAATGCCTGAGGCGGCCATAAGCAGGTATGTAGGTAGTCGCGACGAGTCGGGGTCGCTGGGCTCGGTGTTGATCATCGATGATGAAGCGGCGATCCGGGAATCGCTGCAGACACTGCTGGAACTGGAAGGCTACGCCGTCGATACTGCGGAGGACGGGCTGGATGGCCTCGAAAAGGTGGCCGAGAGGCCGTACGATCTTGTCCTGCTGGACTTTGCGATGCCCGAGCGGAACGGCATCGAGGTGCTGCGCGAGATCCGGGAACGCGACTCGGAACTGGCGATCATCATGATCACCGCCTACGGCACGGTGGAGAACGCGGTGGCCGCGATGCAGGCAGGCGCAACCAATTTCATCCAGAAACCGTGGGACAACGAGAAGCTGCTGGCGGATGTTCGGACCGCGGTTGCCCAGCGGCGGGCCGAGCAGGAGATCATCCAGCTCAAGCGGGCGCTGAAACAGCGCTACAACTTCGAGCACATCATCGGCAAGAGCGAGCCGATGCTGCGTATCTTCGACCTCGTCACACAGGTAGCGCCAAGCCGTTCGACGGTGCTGCTGCAGGGCGAAAGCGGCACCGGCAAAGAGCTGATCGCGAAAGCGATCCACATGAACTCGCCGCGCAAAGGACAGCCGTTTGTGCCGGTGAATACCGGCTCCATGCCGACCGACTTGCTCGAATCGACGCTTTTCGGCCACGTAAAGGGCGCCTTCACCAGCGCGATCGCCAGCAAGAAAGGCCTGTTCGAGATGGCCGACCGGGGAACGCTTTTCCTGGATGAAATCGGCACCATGAGCCTGGAAACGCAGGCCAAGATTTTGCGGGTACTGCAAGACCGCCGCTTCATGCACCTTGGCGGCGTCAATGAAATTCAGGTTGACGTGCGGATCATCGCCGCGACAAACGTTGATCTGCGGCAGCAGGTGAAGGAAGGCAAGTTTCGCGAGGACCTGTTCTACCGGCTGAACGTTATCACCATCGACCTGCCGCCCCTGCGGCAGCGGAAGAACGACATTCCACTGCTGGCACAACACTTCGCGCAGAAGTTCACCGAAGAGAACGGGAAGGCTCCGATATCCCTGACGCCGGAGGCTCTGCGCCCGTTAATGGACTACGACTGGCCGGGCAACGTACGTGAGCTAGAGAACGTCATCGAACGCGCAGTGGTGCTTGCCAACGGCTCGGGGCTGACAGTCGATTTGCTGCCCGACAACCTGGTGGGCCGCGGCGCCAAGCTCGCTCTGATGGACCACCGCCCGGACGCGTCGCTGTTCGAGATCATGGAAGACTGCGAGCGGCGCATCATTACCGACATGCTGGAAAAGAGCGGCTGGAACCAGACGGAAGCCGCCGAGCAGTTTCACATTCCGCTCTCGACGCTCAACCAGAAAATCAAGCGGCTGAATATCGAGGTCAAGAAGAAAGGGCGGGAGTGAGAACCAGTGGTCAGTGGTCAGTTGCCCGTGTTCAGAAGACGCGCCAGCCGGCGCGGTTTGTTCTTGCCACAGTTTGCAGATTCAAAGAGACTCGCAGAATACACGCTGACGTGCGTTGAAGCCGGGTGGGGCATCCCAGAAGGGTGCGTGACCGGCGCTGTCCATGATATGCACTTCGGCGTGCGGTAACGACTGCTTGTGCTGGTCGACGACCATGGGCTTGACGATCGCATCCTCCCTGCCGTGCGTGATCAGCGCGGGGGTGCGAACAGTCGGCAAAATGTCATCGTTGTTGATGGTCCGCGAGAACAGGGCGTGACGCACATATGGCGGCACGGAAGCGTTGAAGCCCAACATCAGGTAGAGTTCTTCGGCAGCGAGCTCGCGAACCATGCACATTCGGATTAACGCTTCCAGGCTGGCTACGCTCGAGGCCGTTTCTGTCGAAAAGAGACCGGGAATCAAAGATAGAAAATCAGCGCCGAGAACCGAGGCGGCATCTTCGGTGCCCAACTTGGTGACGGCGGCTACCAAGTGGATTCCGCCAATTCGGGCATTACCGTAGTGCCGAATGTAATCGAGAATGAGTAACGACCCGTACGACCAGCCGCACAAAACCGGCTGGTCAAGACTGAGTGTCGAAAGAACGGCGTTCACGTCATCGGCCCAAAGCTTGGTGTCGTCGTAACCTTGCAGGGGCTTATCGGAGAGCCCGTGGCCGCGCATGTCCATGGCGACAAGGCGGTAGTCGCGAGCCAGGTCGGAATTCAGTTGCCGGCTCCATGCGAGCCAGCATTGCGAGAAGCCGTGCAAGTAGAGGACCGGGCGTCCGGCAGGATTACCGGTTTCAACGACGTGTAGGAGCGTACCGCCGCCTCCCGGAATGGTGTGGGATTGCATGAGGCACCTCCCGGGCGGTTTCACCGCGCGAGATAATCCAGGTTGACTTGGTGGCAGCAGGCCCGTCGGAATGAATCGCGGGAATTATACAGCGGGCCTCCGGTGTTGTTCCCACAAAATCACAGGAGGCATTGTGCAAGCATGTCGTCCCCTTACTGGACATCGTGGAGGATCGGCCATTTAGTGACGAGTATGAAGAGTCCCAACTACGGTCGGAGGCGGAACTGGTGGATGCTAGTGTTCGCGCTGCTATTGCTGGGCGCTGCAACATCGGTCGCTGATGCGCAACGAACGTCCGGCCACACTGACGGAATGCAGCTTGTGGATGCTGCGGGTCACCCTCTGCAGCTGCGCGGTACCAGCCTCGGCAACTGGCTGGTACAGGAAGGCTACATGTTCCACTTCGAAGGGGGACCGCAGTCGGCGCGCGAAATCGAAGCCCTGACCAACGAACTTCTCGGCCCTGAAGCGGCTACCAAGTTTTGGAGCGAGTACCGCGAGCGATATGTGGCGCGGGAGGACATTCAGTTTCTCAAGCGAATCGGGATGAATTCGATTCGGGTGCCGATTCACTACAAATTTTTTCAGAGCGACAAGGCGGAGGGATTCAAGTTGCTCGACCGCGTCATCGAGTGGTCGGGCGAAGCCGGCCTGTACGTCATCATCGACATGCACGCCGCGCCCGGCGGACAAACCGGGACCAACATTGACGACAGTTGGGGTTATC
>Ga0335070_10004678_pt1 | contig 16029 bp, 15 predicted proteins | sample Lox_Sample_13_FD_206722 | JGI IMG/M metagenome (GOLD analysis project Ga0335070, IMG submission 206722) | Soil microbial communities from Loxahatchee National Wildlife Refuge, Florida, United States - Lox_Sample_1.3 | ecosystem: Environmental > Terrestrial > Soil > Wetlands | place: USA... | reverse complement strand
CACAATGCCTGATCCGCGTTGGGGCCTGCTGATCGTCAGCTACCTGTTCCTTGGCGGGATGTCGGCCGGCCTCTACTTCGTCTCCGGCCTCGCGACGTACCTCCAGGAGGGCGGCTCTTCCCTCTTCCCGCGCATCGCCAGGGTGGGCGCGCTGCTCGCGCCGTGGCCGGTCGCGGTCGGCTCGTTCTTCCTGATCTTCGACCTGGGACGCTGGTACCGCTTCTACAAGCTGTTCGTCACCTTCACCTGGCACAGCCCGATGTCGATCGGGTCGTGGCTGCTCCTCGGGTTCACCGCCGTGTCCCTCGTCTACCTCTGGAGCTGGCTTCCCGATCAGGTGCTCCAGGCCGTGGTTGCGCGGTTGCCGCGCCGCGTGCGCTTCCTGTCCGCGGTCGCGACGCCCGCGCGCACGCGCTGGCAGCGCCCGCTCGCCGCGCTCGGGTTCCCCCTGAGCCTCGGCGTCGGGATCTACACCGGTGTGCTGCTCGGCGCGGTGCAGTCGCGGCCGTTCTGGAACACCAACCTAGTAGCTCAGATCTTCCTGTTCTCCGCCCTCTCGACCGGGTGCGCGACCGTCATCCTCGCCCTGTGTGCGAGCCGAGAGGGCGTCGCCCCGCGTGAGGCGCGCCTGCTGTACAGCATCGACATCGTGCTCATCTTGCTCGAGCTGTTCGTGGTGATCCCGTACGTGATCCACGGCGAGCTCTCGCCTCTCGCCGCGCAGGAGGCGCTCAAGCTGATCCTCGGCGGTCCGTTCACGATGGCGTTCTGGGTGCTGTTCTTCACCCTCGGGCTGGTCGCGCCGCTCCTGCTCGAGGTCTGGGAGGTGAGGTCGGCGCTCTTCCAGGGCGGCGAGGTCCACACGGGCCGGGTGGCGGCCGGAGCGACCGCCGCGCTCGTCGTGTTCGGCGGATTCGTCCTCCGCTACGTCTTCGTGTACGCCGGTCAGATGAGCGTCTTCCGATGAGCGCGCCGGCACTCGAGGCCCCCGCCCGGGCCGGCGCCGCACTCGCCGACGGCTTGCCGACCGTCGCCGACACCCTTGATCTCGTCGGCGACATTCTCGGGCGCCCCGGTGCCGACCGCACGGCGCGCGCCGCGGGGCGCGTCGCCGCGCGCCCGGTAGTCTTACCCGCGGGGGCCCACCAGGCGGGGGGGCTTCGCCGAGCGCCGGTTCGACTTCCCGTCGGGGACCGACCTGGCGGAGGGACTGCGCCTCCTCGGGGCCACGGCCGCGAGCGGCAACGACGTCGAGTACGTCCGACTCTTCCTGCACGGACGGCCGGTGACGGCCCACCCGTACGAGTCGTTCTACCGATCGGGGCTGCTCATGGATCCCGCGTGTCTCGGCGAGCTCGACTCGCTGTTCGCGGCCGCGGGCGTCGAGCCGCCCGAGGGCGCCGTGGCCCCCGACCACATCAGCGTCGAGCTCGAGTTCCTCGCCCTCCTGCTCCGCGGGCTGGTGACCGCCGGCGGCGACGGCGACGCGGGCGGGAGTCTCTGCGCGGTCGCCGGCGAACTTGTCGACAGCCACCTCCGGCAGTTCGCCTCCGCCTTCCGCGCCAGGCTCGCCCGCCTCGAGCCCAGCGCTTACTTCGCCAGCGCCGCCGAGGTGCTCACGCTGGCGCTCGAGAGCGCCGCCGGCCTGCTCGACCTCGCCGCCCCACCGACCGCCGCGCCGGCGTGACCGGGGGTTACCCGACCGCCTTCTTCCGGCAGGTGTTGATCCCGAGCAGCGAGTACGGCGGGCACCAGCCGAACACCGCGGTCGCGAGCGGCAGCAGACCCAGATAGCCCCACGCGCTCTTCGGGCCCCAGAAGGCGAGGCTCAGAACCCCCAGCCCGACCACACCCCGCACGACCCGCTCCACCGGATGGATGTTGACCTCGACCATGCCGCCCTCCCGCCCGGAGCGCCGCGTCCGCGCCGCTCGACCCGCTGCGCTTCGGTCCCGGACCGCTCCCGGGTTAGGATGCCACGGTTCGCGGGTCCGGGATGCGCGCGGGCGGCGCGCGTGGAGGCGACGTGAAGGAGCAGAACCGGTTCGACGAGGCGGCGGCGACGTGGGACGAGAAGCCCCGGCGCGTGAAGACGGCACGGGACGTGGCGGCGGCGATCGCGCGGCGGGTTGAGCTCTCCCGCGAGATGGACGTGCTTGACTTCGGCTGCGGGACGGGGCTGCTCTCGCTCGCGCTTCAGCCGCTCGTCCGGAGCGTGACCGGCGTCGACACGTCGCCCGGGATGCTCGACGTCCTGCGCGCGAAGGTGCGCGAAGGCGGTATCACGAGCGTCGCGACCGTCCTCCTCGAGCGGGGCGCCCGACCGGTCCTGCCGGCCGGACCGTTCGACCTGGTCGTCAGCAGCATGGCGCTCCACCACGTGGAGGACCTGGCCTCGCTCTTCCGCGCGTTCCGCTCATGCCTGCGCCCCGGCGGGCTCGTCGCGCTGGCGGACCTCGACCGCGAGGACGGGACGTTCCACGAGGACCCGAGGGACGTGTTCCACCTCGGGTTCGAGCGCGACGAGGTGATCGGGTTGCTCCACGGGGCCGGCTTCACGGAGCTCGCCGCGACGACCGCGGCCACGGTCCGCAAGAACGACCGCGAGTACCCGATCTTCCTCGTGGCCGGAATCGCGAAACAGTGACGCGCCCCGACCGTGCGCGGTTGAGGCGCGCCGCAGGGCCTCTGATGGCCGGGGACGGCACGCCGTGCTCCGCCGCCTCCTCGGCGGCGGCCGGAACGGCGGTCGGCATGCGCCGACGCTAGATGAAGAACCTGGTGCTGAACGCGATCTGGTTCCCCTTGAGCTTGGTGCTGTTGGCCAGGGTGAGCTCGTCGTGCAGCCACTCGAGCGCGAGCTGGTACTGCCCGAGCGACCACTCGACCATCGCAGCGGACTGCTGGTTCTTCTGCCTGCCGGTGGCGCCCACCCACTCGACCACGTCGTCGCGGTTCGCGTCCACCTGCCCGTAGAACCCGTAGATGCTCCACCGCTTGGTGATGTCGTAGCCGAGCTGCAGCCAGCCGCCCGTGTCCTTGATGTCTCCGAACTGGGTGAGGTCGGTGAAGTTCTGGCCGTCGGCCTTCGAGGTGTAGACGTTCCCGTGAATCAGGAACGCCCCGATCTTGTAGCTTCCGCCGAGCTCGGCCGCGGATCCGGTCAGAGAGGTCTGTCCGTGCTGCGCCGGAGCGGTGCCGCCGACGCCCTGGAGGTCCTTCTGGTCGTAGTGGCCGACGACGTAGAACTTCCAGGGGTTGCCCGCGCCGTCCTTGCCGAAGACGTTGAACCTCGCGTCAAACTGCATGCGGAACCCCACGTTGCCGAACGTCATGGTGTTGAGCGTGCCGGTGGACGGCCCGTTCCACGACCCCTCCATCGCCGCGAGGTCGAGCTGCATCTTGGTCTTGGCGTCCTTGGGGGAGAGGCTCTGGTACAGGAAGACTCCCGGGAACCGCCACCCCGCCGTGCCCGCGGACCCGTAGCCCAGCGGGAACGCGATGTGGGACAGCGACTCCGGGACCTCGGCGAAGAACGGCGACCAGAACTGGCCGATCCGGATCGTCGTCCCACCATTGGTGAGGTCCGTGTAGGCGAGCCGGATGCGCGGGACGGCCTGCTCCTGGCTGAACGCGCCGGCGCCGTTGAACCCGCCGAAGAAGTCGCTCTCGAGCAATGCGCCGATCTTCCACCCGTCGGACGTGGTGGGACCGTCGAACGCGAGGGTGAGCCGGCTGTTGCGGACGTCGCCGCCGTTGAACCACTTGCTGGTCTCGTAGTTGGCGGTCGGCCACTGGGCGTTCTGCCCGTTGCCGAACCCGCCGTCGAAGCTCGCATCCTGGGCGTACCAGGTCGCGCTGAGGAAGCCCTTGATCGTCAGCGTCTCCTTGCCACCGAGCTTGACCTGGACGCCCGGCTCAGAAGCCGCCGTGCCTCCCGTCTGGGCCAGCGCTGCGCCGCCGAAGGGCACGGCCGTCGCGAGCACCGCGACCGTGACGACCAACAACTCGAGTCTCGACACGTTCCGCTTCATGCTCCCCCCCTTTCGGAAAGCTGGACCCATTCTCTCATGCCAGTCAAGACCCTCCGCCACCCCCGTTTCCCGCGTTCGCAGCAGGCACTCGCGGCGTCTCACCTGGACGCGAAGATGGCGGTGGGTCTCAGCGGTAGGCCGGGCGCGGCCTGCTCGCCGCCCCGACCCGGCAAGGTGGGGTGTGGCCTAGCCGAACAGCGAGTCGGAGAGGCGCTGGAGCATCGGAACGCCCCGGATCTCGGTCTCGAACAGCGGCACGATGCCGCGCACGCTCCCGTCGAACTTCTGCCAGATCGTCCGCATGTGCTCTTCCTGCATCGCCACGCGGTTCTTGACGAAGTCGGCGGCGTCGCTGCCGACCGCCGCCTTGTCGATGAGCATGTTGACGATCACGCCTCCGACCGGGATCCCGAAGTCGTGGAACCACTGGATGAAACGGGTGATGACCGCGATCGGGAGGGCCTCCGGCAGGGTCACGAAGAAGAACGAGGTCTTGGCCGGGTCGGTGAGCAGCACCCGCCCGTGCTCCATCCGGTCGCGGAAGGAGAGCAGGTACCCCATCAGGGGGTCCTCCTCCTTCTTCTTCGTGAACGAGAGCATCTCCCGGAGCGTCTTGGCCTCCTCGCGGCTCTTCAGCATCTTGTTGACCCAGAGGGAGTAGACCTTCGACATCCCGAGCAGCCGCCGGGCGTTCGCGGTGGGCGCCGTGTCGAAGACGTAGACATCGTACTCGTCCTTGAACATGAGGTCGATCATGTTCTCGAACATCGCCGACTCTTCGAACGCCGGGTTCATCGTCGCCGACTCGACGAAGTCCTCGGCCTTCGTGGAGATGTCGGCGAACTTGAGGAACCACTGGATCTTCTCCCGGATCTCCAGCTTGCTGCGCTCGATGGTGTCCTTCGTTTCGATCTCGTACGCCCAGAGGCCGGGGACGCCCTCGACCGGCGTGTGCGCCCCGAGCACGTTCTGCCCGAGCAGGCTCGTGAGGCTGTGGACCGGGTTGGTGGACGCGAGGATCGTGCGGCGGCCCTGTCGGGCGTGCCACAGCGCCGTCGCCGCCGCGAAGACGGTCTTGCCGACACCGCCCTTGCCCCCGAAAAAGATGTACTTCAGACTCCCGTGGTCGCCCAGGTAATCCCGCATCGACTTCTCGATCTGTGCCATCGGCCCCCTCCCGCCGTCAGCCGTTGCCGTACATGATGCGGGCGAGCTTCTCGATCATCGGCAACCCCGTCACGTCGCGCTCGAGCTCGGGGACCGAGGCCAGGACCTCGTTCCCGAACGTGGAGCGGATGTCGGCGAGGTACTTGTCCTGCATCTGGATCCGGTTGCGGAGGTACTCCGGGATCGTCTGCTGGAGGAGCTCGTGGGGGATCACCCGGTTCACGACGTACCCGCCGATCGGCACGTCGAACTGGGCGAACAGCTTCGCCGCCTTCTGCGTGTCGCGGATGATCATGTCCTCGGGGACGACGACGAAGAAGAACGCGGTCTTCTCCTTGTCGGTGAGGATCGCGGACGAGGCGTTGATGCGACCCTTGATGTAGACGAGCTCGCTGAGGATCTGGTCCTGCTCGGTCTCCTTCTCGCGCCTGATCCGGCTCACCATCTCCTCGTACTCGCGCATCTCCTCACGGAGCTTGGTGACCTTGTTGATCCACTCGTCGTAGACCTTGGCCATCGAGAGGTAGTAGAGCGCGTGCCCGAGAGGCACCAGGTCGTAGATGTAGTAGTCGTAGTCCCCCTTGACGACCACGTCGACCACGGCGTCGAAGATCGCGCTCTCCTCCATCGCCGGCTCGGCGCTCGCGGCTTGGATGTAGTTCTCGATCTCCTCGGGTACCGCCTCGAGCCCGTACATGTCGAGGATCTTCTTCCGGATCTCTCCCTGGTACTCCCTGATGTGGCTGTCCGCGTCGATCTCCTGGGCCCACAGGTTGTCCATGATCTTCACCGGACCCTTGCCGAAGATGTCGCGCTGGAAGATGTCGGTGAGCGACGCCTGGGGGTCGACGGAGAAGACGAGCACCCGCTTGCCCTGCGAGGCGAGCCAGTAGGCCGTGGCGGCCGAGAACGTCGTCTTTCCGAGCCCGCCCTTGCCGCCGAACATGATGTAGCGGCGGTCCGGGTTCTTCTCGAAGACCTCTCTCATCCCCATCGCGTCTCTCCCACGGCCCGATCGCTCCGGGCCCCTCTCTCTAGAACATGGCGTCGGAGACGTCCTTCTCGCGCAGCATGCGGCGCTTCCACGTCGCGATCTGGGGCACGACGTGGGGGAGCAGCCTGAGGCTGTAGTACGGCGGGAGGATCGGGATTCCGAGCAGGTCGCCCATCGTGATCAGGATGAACAGGTGCTCCATCGAGGCGCGCGTCCGCAGCGCGGCGCGGCTCATGTCGTGCGCCGCCATCCCGTAGATGGTCTGTCGCAGGCCGCTCCAGATCCTCTTCAGCCCGCCGGGGTTCTCGTCCTTCTCTTCCTTATCGGTCATCTCGACCTCCCTGCACTAGAACGCGCCCGCGGGGCTCACACTCCGTGGAGGTGGTGCTCGTGATCGTCGCCAAACTCCCGCTCCCGCACCACCCGCCTCTTCCAGCCGGTGACGCTGCCGACAACGTGGGGGAGCAGGCGCAGGCTGTAGTACGGCGGCATGATCGGCACCCCGATCATGTCGCCGAAGCAAATCACCATGAAGAGCGTCTCCAGCGACGCCCGGATCTCGACCGCCTGCATGGCGGTCTCGTAGCCGAACATCCCGTAGAGAAACTCACGGATTGCCCTCGCCCGTGTCGCGCGCTTCGCCACGTTGCGTCCCCGCGATCCCCCCGCCCGCACCCGCGGCCAGCTATGGTACCACCGGGCGTCTACCTGGTATGGTTCGCCCATCGTCGCAGGAGGCACACCGTGACCGTAGCCGTCATCGTGGTGGCCGTCGTCCTGGTCGGCTGTTTCGCCATCGGGAGCACCCTCAACGTGCGGAAGGGCAACGCCGCGCTGAGGTGGCTGGAAGGCGGGCTGCCGTTGATCGGGGAGCGCACGACCGTCCGTTGGCTGGGCACGACGGCCATCGACATGAAGATCGCCAAGGCCAAGGCCCCCATCGAGGAGGCGGCCGTGGTCGTGTTCCTCGAGCCGCGCGACCTCCCGTGGCTGTGGGTGCTGTCGCGCGGCCGGGGCCGCCGGGACACCCTGATCATCCGGGCGCGCCTCAGGCGCCCGCCGGGCGACGAGCTGGAGATCCTCGACCGGGCGAGCTGGTCCGGCCGGGACGCCCAGCGGCACATCGGCGGGAGGCGCTGGTCGGTGCGCGAGCCCGTGCGCGCGGGCGACCTCACCGCGTACTACAAGTTCCCGCGGGCCCTGGATACCGCCGACGCCCTCGTGGGTGTGGCGCGGGGCGCCGGCCTCGGCCTTCGCCGCCTGGCCCTGCGGCCGGCCGACACCCACGTCGAGCTTCACGCCGACCTTCCAGGGGCGACCCCCTCGGCGGCGGAGTTCTTCGCGGCCGTCCGGGCGATCTGCGAGCGCGCCGGCACCTCCTAGCTCCGCGCCTCCGCCTGGGCCGGCTTGGGCTGCGCCGGCGTCGCGCTGTACTTCTGGTAGGCCTTCAGCCCGTCCCACCCAATGAACAGCGCAGCGATGACGAGCAGCACGGCCACGATGATCATCGCCCACGCCCCCGCCACCGGGAGGCCGCCCATCGTCGGATTGGCGGCGATCGTGACGTAGAGGTTCCGAGCCGTCACCAGGGTCGCGAAGATCGTCGTGAAGTACATGAACAGCATCGGGTACAGGGCGAAGCTCGGGTTGCGCTTCTCCGACTTGAGCCAGACCGTGACCACCAGCAGGCTGAGCGCGGCCATGAGCTGGTTCGAGGCCCCGAACATCTGCCAGAGGTACACCCACGTCCCGGTCAGCACGAGGGCGAGCGTGAGGACCATCGAGATGATGCTCGACACGTGCATGTTGCGGACCGGCGGGATCACGTCCCCGACCCACTCGGTCAGCGTCACGCGCATGACTCGGAACACGAGCTGCGTCACGGTGAGGACGATCATGACGAAGGCGCCGAAGCCGAGGGCCGTGCCGAACACCTCGGGGATGAGCCCGAACGTGCCTGCGAAGATCAGCTTGCCCACACCGGCGGCGAAGCGGCCGCCGCCCCCGCCGACCCCGGCGATGGAGACGGCGGTCAGCGACAGGATCGCGAGCGAGTACTCGCCCATCATCGAGCCTGCGCCCACCGGCAGCCCGTCGGTCTCGTACTCGAGCTGCCGCGCCGTCCCGATCGAGCCGACGAGGGCGTGCCACCCCGAGATCGCGCCGCACGCGATGGTCACGAACATCATCGGCCACAGCGGCTGCCACGCCTTCCCGGCAGCCAGCGCGAAGCCGAGGCTCTTGACCGGGGCGAGGGCGAAGGCGCCGATCACCGCTCCCGCCGCGTCCTTCACCCCGGTGAGCGGCGCGACGAACATCCCGACCGCGGAGAGGACTATCGTGAACAGCATGACCCAGAACCCGATGTAGTTGACGGGCTGAGCGAATCGCCAGATCGGCATGTTCGCGCCGCAGTACGAGAAGACGAAGAGGAACACCATCCAGAGGAGGTAGTTCGGGAGCGTGCGGACGAGGCCGGTGGCGGCGTCGTACACCGGCGTCGTCGGGCGCTTTCCGTCAGCTCCGGGGAGAGGAACGCGCGGGTCGGCCCCGGTGGGGTCGACGATCGACATCAACGGCTTCTTCCCCGACAGGTTGTCGACCGCGTTGTTGATCGAGACGATCGCCTGCCCGACCGGGCCCTGCACGAGCGCCCCCTTCTCGTTCTTCGTCTGCCCCCACGGCCCGAGCGCCATCGCGAGCACCGTTACGCCGACGGTGATCACCGTCGTGAGGATGAGGTCCAGCTTCCAGCGGTACATCATCTGGCCGGCGAGCAGCCCCATCAGCGCCAGCATGATGATCCCGAACGGGACGTCGGGCCGGGCGGAGAGGATGGCGGCGAGGATGCCGACGAACGCCCCCGCCAGGAGCATCAGGTAGAAGAAGATGAAGATGAAGAGGATGCGGCGGGTCCGCGGCGCGATGAGCTTGTGCGAGATCGCCGACAGGCTGTTCCCGTCGTTTCGGACGGCGACCATGATCGCCGAGTAGTCGCTCGCCCAACCCACGAGAGCAACGCCGACCACCAGCCAGATGAGCGAGGGAAACCACCCCCAGATGTTGGCAGCCGTGATCGGGCCGACGATCGGGCCCGCCGCGGCGATCGATTTGAAGTGGTAGCCGTAGAGCACGTTCTTGCTCGTGGGCATGAAGTCCACCCCGTCCATGTACATCTTCGCGGGGGTCGCGCGCTTGGCGTCCGACCCGATCACGTTGCGGTCGACCCTTCGCGCGTAGAAGTTGTAAGCCAGATAGATGACGGCAGCGGAAATCACGACGATCCACAGCGTATTCATCTCCGGCCCCCTTTCGTGGCACGAGGATTGGTCTCGCGAGGAACTGCACGGACGGGGATCGACCGGACAGCCAGGACCTTCGACCCCCCCGCCGCGGTCGGTGGCAACCGATTCATCGCCCCCCAATTCACCCCGCGGGTGCGGTCGCTGTGGACTCCCGCCCCCCGACTGCAACCCGACCAAGGGTGATTGCCTGAGCGAAGGCTACTCGCACGCAAAGCCGAGATCAAGTCCACGGTTCCCCGGGGGCCCGGGCGGGTGACCGCGCCGGGCCGGGCGTCGCCAACGCGACGTCGTGAGCCGAGACGTTCCAAGGCTTGACTCGGGCGCAAAGGAGATCTAGTTTCGGTCCAGCTAGCAGTCGCTCCCCCCGGAGGTCCCGATGATCGTCGTTCGCGATGTCTTCCAGCTCAGGTTCGGGGCGGCCAAAGAGGCCAAGGCGCTCTTGACGGAGAGGGGGCGCATCTGGAAGCAGGCCGGCTACGCCGTCCCTCGCCAGCTCATGGACCTGACGGGCCGCTACTACACGCTGGTTCTCGAGAGCACGTTCGAGAGCGTGGCCGACTGGGACGCGGCGATGCGCGCGATCCACGCCGCCGCCGAGTGGGGCGCCTGGTTCGAGAGGTTCAGGCTCCTCGTCGAGTCGGGGCATCGCGAGATCTACACCGTGATCGAGCCGTGACGGTGCGAGAAGTGCCGCCCGGCCGGGACGGACGCCGCCCGACGGAGCCCCGAGGGGACAGCAGGGCGGCGCGGAGGTGATGAATGCGGTTGTGCCGGATCGAGGTCGCGGGAACGCCGCGCTGGGGCGTCGTCGAGGGCGAGTTGGTCTCTCTGCTGGCCGCGCCTCCGTGGCGCGGCACCGAGCGCATCGGCGGCTCCGTGCCGCTGGCCGGCGCCGCGCTGCTGCCGCCGTGCGAGCCCTCGAAGATCGTCGCGGTCGGCCTGAACTTCCGCGCCCACGCGGCGGAGATGGGGAAGGCGCTCCCCAAGGAGCCGGTGCTGTTCCTCAAGGCGCCGTCGTCGCTGCTCGCCCCGGGAGGCGCCGTGGTCCTGCCGGAGCAGTCCCGGCAGGTCGAGCACGAGGGCGAGCTGGCGCTGGTGATCGGCTCCACGGCGGCGCACGTCCCGCTCGAGCAGGCGCTCGACCACGTGCTCGGCTACACCTGCCTCGACGACGTGACCGCGAGGGACATCCAGAAGCGGGAGCAGATCTACGCCCGCGCCAAGGGGTTCGACACGTTCTGCCCGGTCGGCCCGTGGCTCGAGACCGAGATCGCCGACCCCCAGCGGCTCGAGATCGAGCTCCGGGTCAACGGGGAGCGCAGGCAGAAGGGGACCACGGCCGACATGATCTTCGGCGTCGCCGAGATTGTGGCGTTCGTCTCCGACATCATGACGCTCCACCCCGGCGACCTCATCACCACGGGGACGCCGCCCGGCGTCGGCCCGCTGGTTTCGGGCGACCGCGTGGAGGTGGAGATCGGCGGCATCGGCATGCTCCAGCACACCGTGGCGTGAGCGACACCGCCGGGCCCGCGGGGCGGCCTCGGGCGCGCCGCGATCCCGGTGCCGACTAGAATCACGGCCCCATGGAGGCGCCATGATCGACGAGTCACTGACGATGATTCCCGGACCCACGCCGGTCCACCCTCGGATCCTCGGCGCGCTCGCGCGGCCGACCGTGTCGCACCTCGCGCCGGCGTTCGTGGAGGCGTTCCGCGCCGCGCTCGCCGACTTCAGGTGGCTCTGCCAGAGCCGAGAGGGCCAGCCGTTCATCGTGGCGGGGGGCGGCACCCTGGCGATGGAGATGGGGCTCGTCAACGTCGTGCGCCCCGGCGAGAGGATCCTGGTGGTGTCCCAGGGGTACTTCGGCGACCGCTACGCCGAGCTGGCCGCGGCGTTCGGAATCCGGGCCGAGGTCCTCCGCTCCGAATGGGGACACGCCGTCGCCCCGGATGCGCTGGCGGCGAGGCTGGCCGCCGGCCCGTACGCCGCCGTCACGGTCACCCACGTCGACACCTCGACCGGAACGGCCGCGCCGGTCGCCTCGTACTGCGAGGTGCTGCGCGGGCGCCCGGAGCTCGTGATCCTCGACGGGGTGTGCGCCACGGGGGGGATCGACGAGCCGTGCGACGCCTGGGGGGTCGACGTGCTGGCCACGGCGCCGCAGAAGGCGATCGGCGCGCCTCCGGGGCTGGCGCTGTGCCTGTTCTCCCCGCGCGCCGTCGACCGCCGCCGCGGTTGGACCTCGGTGCCCGCGTACTACGCCGACGTCCTGCGATGGCTGCCGATCATGACCGACCCCGGACGCTACTACTCGACACCGTGCGTCAACGAGATCTTCGCGCTCGCCGAGGCGCTGCGCATGGTGCGGGCGGAAGGGATCGGTGCGCGGCTGGCCCGGCACGCACGGCTGGCCTCCGCGTTCCGGGCGGGACTCGAGGCGGCCGGCCTCGCGCTGTTCACGGCGCCGGACTGCCGCGCCGACACCCTCTCCGTCGCGTTGCTGCCGGCCGGCGTCGAGGATGCGGCGTTCCGCTCGGCGATGGCTGCCCGCGGCGTGTCGGTCGCCGGGGGGCTCGGTCCGCTCGCAGGCAAGGTGTTCCGGGTCGGCCACATGGGCAACATCGGTCCGGCGGAGGTCGCCGCGACGCTCACGGCGCTCGAGGAGAGCCTCGCGTCGCTCGGCGCCAGGGTTGCACCGGGGTCCGCGCTCGCCGCGGCCGCGCGCCATCTCGCGACCGCGCCGGGCGGAAGCGCCTGAGCCCCAGCGCGCGGCGCGGTGCGGTACGCTTTCGAAGGGGGTGCGAGCCATGCCGAAGGGGATTCGGATTCACGCGACGGGCGGTCCGGAGGTGCTCCGCTGGGACGAGATCGAGGTCGGACGGCCGGGCCCTGGCGAGGTGCGCCTGGCTCAGACTGCGGTCGGCCTCAACTTCATCGACGTGTACCACCGCATCGGCCTGTACAAGCTGCCGCTGCCGGCGGTCGTCGGATCGGAGGCCGCGGGCGTCGTCGAGGAGGTAGGGAGCGGCGTCCGGGAGTTCAAGCCGGGCGACCGCGTCGCCTACGCGGGCGTGGTCGGCGCGTACGCCCAGGCGCGCGTGATCGCGGCGGACCGCCTGGTACCGTTGCCGGCCGCGATCGACGACCGGACCGCGGCGGCCGCAATGCTCAAGGGGATGACCGCGCAATACCTCCTGCGAAGAACGTGCCCAGTCTCAGCCGGAGACACGGTCCTGATCCACGCGGCCGCCGGCGGCGTCGGCCTGATCGCCTGCCAGTGGGCGAAGCACCTGGGAGCGACGGTGATCGGGACGGTCTCCACGGACGAGAAGGCGGCGCTCGCCCGCGCCCACGGTTGCGACCACCCCATCGTGACCACGCGCGAGAGCTTCGTGGCCCGGGTCAAGGACATAACCGGAGGCCGGGGCGTGCGCGTTGTGTACGACGCGGTCGGAAAGGACACGTGGGACGGCTCCCTCGACTGCCTGCAGCCGCTCGGGATGATGGTCTCCTACGGGAACAGCTCCGGGCCGGTGCCTCCGTTCTCGCCGCTCGTGCTCTCGGCCAAGGGCTCGCTGTTCCTCACGCGCCCGACGCTGATGACGTACACCGCCAAGCGCCCGGACCTGCTCGCGAGCGCGGCGGAGCTGTTCGACGTGATCGCGGCGGGGGCGGTTCGGGTGGTGGTGAGCCGGACGTACCCGCTCGCCGACGCCGCCCAGGCCCACCGCGACCTCGAGGCTCGCCGCACGACCGGCTCGAGCGTCCTGCTTCCGTGACGTGACGCCGCGCGGCGGCGCCCTTAGAAGGGAACGGGCCGCCCCGTGAGCATCGGAGCGGCCCGTCGTGTCGTTCCGGGCCCCGGGCTTCCGGCGCCCGGCTCCCCGCCTTTGCCGCCTACCCCTCCTTCGACGCCTCGGCGACGGCCCGGCTCGCGATCTCCTTGACGACGCTGGCGTCGGCGAGGGTCGTCGTGTCGCCCAGCGGCCTGTTCTCGGCGACGTCGCGGAGCAAGCGGCGCATGATCTTCCCCGACCGCGTCTTCGGCAGGTCGGGCGTGAAGACGATGTTGGCCGGTTTCGCCAGTGCTCCGATCTTCTTCCCGACGTGGTCGCGCAGCTCGGCCAGCATCGCGGGAGATGCCTCGAACCCGCCCTTCAGCGTGACGAAGGCGACGATCGCCTGGCCGGTGAGGGCGTCGTTGCGGCCGCACACCGCCGCCTCGGCGACCTTCGGATGGTCCACGAGCGCGCTCTCGACCTCGATGGTGGAGATACGGTGCCCAGAGACGTTCATCACGTCGTCGACCCGGCCCATGAGCCAGAAGTCGCCGTCGTTGTCCTTCCGTGCGCCGTCGCCCGCGAAGTACATCCCGGGGAACCGGCTCCAGTACGTCTGGACGTAGCGCTCGGGCGCCTTGTAGATGCCCCTGAGCATCGCCGGCCACGGCGACTTCAGCACGAGGTAGCCGCCGCCCCCGGGCGGGACCTCCTCGCCCTTGTCGTTCACGACCGCCGCCTTGAGCCCCGGGAACGGCTTGGTCGCGGAGCCCGGCTTCAGCGTCGTGATCCCCGGCAGAGGCGTGATCAGGATCATGCCGGTCTCGGTCTGCCACCACGTGTCCACGATCGGGCACCGCCGGCCGCCGATGTGCTCGTGGTACCACTCCCACGCCTCGGGGTTGATCGGCTCGCCGACCGACCCGAGGAGCCGCAGCGACTTGAGGTCGTGCTTCGCCGCGTGCTGCGGACCCCATTTCATGTGGGCCCGGATCGCGGTCGGCGCGGTGTACAGGATGCTGACCTTGTAGCGCTCGATGATGTCCCACCACCGCTCCGCGTTAGGGTAGTTCGGCGTGCCCTCGTAGATGATCCCGGTGGTGCCGTTCGCGAGCGGGCCGTAGACGATGTAGCTGTGGCCGGTGACCCAGCCGATGTCGGCCGCGCACCAGTACACGTCGTCCGGCTTGATGTCGAAGATGTAGTGGTGCGTCGTCGCCGTCCCCACCAGGTACCCGCCGGTCGTGTGGATGATCCCCTTCGGCTTCGCGGTCGTGCCGCTCGTGTACAGCAGGTACAGCATGTGCTCCGCGTCGAGCGGCTCGCACTTGCAGGACTTGAAGTCGTCGCTCTGCCCGGCGGCGACGTCGTGCCACCAGACGTCGCGCCCGGCCTTCATCGGCGTGTCCCCGTCGGTCCGCTTGAACACGATGACCTTCTTCGCCGTCGGGACCTGCTTGAGCGCCTCGTCCACGGTGGCCTTGAGCGGGAGGCGCTTGCCGCCGCGCAGTCCCTCGTTCTGGGTGAAGACGTACTCGACCTCCATGTCGTTGAAGCGGTCCGACAGGGAGTCGGGGCTGAAGCCGGCGAAGACCACCGTGAACGGAGCGCCGATGCGGGCGAGCGCCAGCATGACGACCGGGAGCTCCGGGATCATGCCGATGTAGATGCCGCAGTGCGTGCCCTTCTTGATCCCGAGCTTCCTCAGCCCGTTCGTGAGCTTGACCACGTCCTTGAGGAGCTCCGCGTACGTGATCGTCTTGCGCTCGTTCGGGGCGTCGCCCTCCCAGTAGTACGCGACCTTCGAGCCTTTCCCGGCCTCGACGTGGCGGTCGAGGCAGTTGTAGCAGATGTTCAGCTCGCCGCCGACGAACCACTTCGCGTACGGGAGGTCCCACTCGAGGACCTTGGAGTACGGCTTGAACCACGAGATACGTGACTTCGCCTCACGGTCCCAGAACGCCTCCAGCTCGTGGTCGTAGATCGCCTGCTTCGCGTTCGCCTGGGCCGCGAACGCCGTCGGAGGCGGGTATTTCTTGACGTCTACCTGCAGGGTCTCGATCGCCGACTTCGGTTTCTCAGCTGCCATCTAGCAACCCCCTTTCGGATCGCCCCGGCCCCGCCCCGGCGGGGCCGGCCCATCGCCGCCTTGAACGTGAACGTCCGCCAACGGGCTGTGAGCCGCTCCCGGCTTCGACCGCAGCGCTCCGCCGCGTCGATCGGGGCGGAGCGCCGGAACGTGCGGCTCCGGCGGCCCACCGCGAGCGGCGACGTCGTCCCGAGCGGCGAACCGTCCCATTGACACGCTTCTCCGCTGCCGCAGCGCGCCCCGGCTGCACGCGCATTCGGCACGGCAATCCCGTTTCTGTTACTAAAGCGCGCCCGGGTCGTGGCTCATTCCGCGGCGCCACGTCGATCTCCGGGACGGCCGCAGCCGACGCGAGCCGCGCCTGCACGCGCGGCTCTGCCGTCATCCGCCCGCCGGAGGGTCTGTCGCGGCGGCTGGCGGGCGAGCCGATCACGACCGACCCGCCCCCGCCGTTCCCCGGCACACCGACGTCACAGGATCACGTTCCCGAGTGGCCACACCGTCCGGCCGTGCATCTCGTTGAGCACCTGGGCGAGACCGGTGTAGATCGCCGAGAGGCCGCAGATGATCCCTTCCCAGCCGGCGATCTTCCCGAGTGAGTCGCTTCCGGCCCAGACGTGCGCCGCGAGCAGGAAGAACAGGATCGCCAGGCTCAGGA
>Ga0335070_10004677_pt1 | contig 16030 bp, 16 predicted proteins | sample Lox_Sample_13_FD_206722 | JGI IMG/M metagenome (GOLD analysis project Ga0335070, IMG submission 206722) | Soil microbial communities from Loxahatchee National Wildlife Refuge, Florida, United States - Lox_Sample_1.3 | ecosystem: Environmental > Terrestrial > Soil > Wetlands | place: USA... | reverse complement strand
CCTTCTCCGCGAAGATCGACGGCGTTGCTCCCTACGCGCCGGTACAGCCGGCAAAAGGGCAGATGATCGCGCTTCGTTGCGAGGCGGTCCAGATCGAGCGCATCCTGTGGCTCGAACACAAATACCTCGTGCCGCAACTCGACGGCCGCATCATTGCCGGTTCTACCATCGAACACACCGGCTTCGATCACGATGTCACCGCAGGCGGCGTGGAATTGATTTTGCGCGAGGTCATGCGCATGGTTCCGGGCCTGGCCAGCGCGCGCATCGAAGAAACTTGGGCGGGGCTGCGCCCTGACTCGCCCGATCATCTGCCGATCATCGGTCCAACGGACCTCGACGGCTTGCTCATCGCTACCGGCCATTTCCGCAGCGGCATTTTGCTGGCACCCGTGACCGCCCGCCTCGTCCAGGAATGGATCACGCAACAGAAAGTCAGCGTGGATTGGTCGCGCCTCAGCCCCATGCGCTTTGTCGAAGGTACTCGCGCGCTGCACGGCAAAGCATAGCGCCGCGGTTCTGGCCCAGTTTCTTGTATTTGTCAGCGGTGGGAACTAATTGCTCGAGACTGGCTGTACCACGACCGTGGGCCCCTGGCCCACATCCTTGTATTTGATCTGGTCGGCGTCCAGTTGCAGGTCGTGCTCCAGCTGCAAATCCATCGACGATCCCTTCGGCAACTGGGCATCCGGCCCACGCGACAGCAGCACCGCCGCTAGCCCCACAACGCCGCCAATCCCGGCGCCAATGCCCGCGCCCTTGCCTCCGTCGGCAATCGCGCCAATGCCCGCACCCGTGGCCGTCGTCGTGGCGATCGTCGTGGCATCTTTGCCCTTCCCGCCCGGACCGGTCATTTTCCCTTCAGCGTCGGTATTCACATTGGCGGCATCGCTGCTGTGCGGCTCGGCGTTCATGTCCACCGTGTAGCCGTTGGGAAACACCATCGTGAACAGCCGGATGCGCAGTTCGCCCTTACCCTTCACGCGCCCCGGCCGCTTCGATTCCGTCACTTCTCCGCGCAGGTACGTACCCACGGGAACGACCACTTTGTTGTTGATGGTGATCGGAAACGAAGTGCGGAAATACACCGAATCGCCGGCCTTGGCCGTCGCCGTCGAAAGACCATTCTCCAGGGTCACGCCAATCCGCGTGCCCGTCGGCACCAGGATTCTTTCGCCCGTTGCTACCGGTCTCGCCGCTGCCGGAGCAGGTGTCGTCGCCGGTGCAGGCGCATCGGATTGTGGTCCTTCCGGCGCTTGTGCCGCCGCCATTGATGCCAGCCCCAATATCAGGGCTCCGCCAAACAAAAAGCCCCATACCTGTCTTGAGACCATCACGCACTCCCTCTGCAAGCTCCGATGCGAGGCAAGACGCATCGGATGCCCGTGGACCTCGCCTGACCCGAATGTACCGCACGGCGTTGGGCCCGGATACAAGCCGGGTTAGAGCAAGCCACATTCCGCCTATACCCGCTCCCCGGAAAATGGCACAGTGGTTCAGGGGGATTCCATGGCCAAGCTCGCGTTGATTTACGGAATGCGTCTGTTACCGGTTGAGGATCTGGGAGAAGTGAAGGAAGCCACCGTCGTGCTGAAGAATGGCCGAACGGCGCGCGTCGCCATGCACCTCATCGAAGGCTCCAAGGAAGAAATCGAAGACACCTTTCGCCAATCCATCGACGCCTTCTTCGAAATGTACCCTGAGATTTAAGCACCACACGAAAGCATAGTCTTTACAGGCCGCGGAGTAACTACAAATGCCGTCATTCCGAGGGCCGTCTGTGCTCTGGCCGATTACTGATCTCTGATTACCGATTACTCTTCCCTCACCGATTTCCGAAATTCTCCGGATCCTCGTTGGGATCTCCCAAATTGTCGTTGATCAGCACTGTGGATTGCCCGGTCAGCTCAAAGCGCTTCCGGCACTTGTAGCACGCCACCAGGTCATCCAGCCGCACCATGTAGGAACTGGCCTTCGCAAATTTCCGCCGGTCTTCTTCGCTCGCTCCTCGCGGCAACTCTCTCTTCTTCCGGCAGACCTTCCATCGCACCGGCGCCTCAAATTCCCCGCGACAGCTCGGACAGACCAGCTTGACTTTGCGAGTCTCTTCCTTCTCGGTATAAAACGTTCGTTCGTCCATCAGCCCTCGACCGCCTTCCCTAAACTTTGCCCGATTGTAGCAAATTCCAATCCCGCGTCGCGCCAACGAGGGAGCCAATACTCGAGCGCCTTCAAGGTACGTTGCCGGTCCGCACCGGGCCGCGCGTAATCGCCATCGTGCAAACACAGTATGTCGCCATGCGCCACGCCTCCGCCGCCTGGCGTCTCACCCGCAAGCCCTTTCGCGTGTTCGCCAATCGGCGCCATCCGTTCGATCAGCCATTCCACTGGCTTCCCCCGCCAATCGCCTGGAATCAACGTCCACATCACCGTGCGCATCCGGTAGCCCAGCGCGATCTGGCACAGCCACGGGCTCCGGTACCCAAAGGGCGGCCGGAACCACCGCGGCTCCTCCCAGGTCGCTTGACCGATCGCTTCGCTGCACCGTAACAACTCGTCCCGTGTCTCTTCCGGCCCGCAGAAGAACAGGTTCGGGTGCGTCTCCGTGTGATTCCCTAGCACGTGCCCACGCGCCAGAGTCTCCTTCGCCAATCCCGGCGACTCCCGCACATACTTCCCAACCAGAAAAAATGTCGCCTTGGCCTTGTGTCGGTCCAGCAGGTCCAACAGTTTCGGGGTGATCGCCGGATTTGGCCCGTCATCGAAGGTGATTGCCAACTTGCGCGGCTGAGCTGTCGTGGTGATCGTATGCCCAAAAATTTGCGCCCGCGCATTAACCGCTCCATACGCCGTTACACCCGCGAGTCCCATCGCGATTCCCGCGGGAACACCGATCAGCCACGGATCCATCGCCTCGTATTCTGCCACGCCGCTGCGCACGTGTCATTTCCCGCCAAAAGCAAAAAAGCACCACGACGTCCAGCACATCGCAATGCTTTCTCCCTCTTTCGATGTCATCTTGAGCGAAGCGCAGTTTGCGTAGCGAAGGATCTCAACCGATCCCACAATCCAGCCTTGGTGTGGTAGATCCTTCGAACAGCTTCGCAGAATTGTCCAGACGTCCCTTTGCGGGGTTACCCGGTTACAACTGTCCGTGCTTGCGTACCAGCGTGTACGCCACAATGCTCCCGGCCAGCACCGTCGCCCCGAAGAAGTACCGCCACTCCGGAATGCCCACAAGACCCACAATCAGGATGCCGATCACCATGATCAGCCCCGCCAGGTTCCCGCTCCACACTCCCCCGCCAAACTTCCCGTAGGGCACCACTTCCCAGATCTTTACGTCCTCGTTTGTGGGTGGCACCACCTGTCCGTACGGATGCCGACGAAACGTTGCATAGGATTTCATGAGCGATTCTCCTCTCGCAGGCCAGTCGATTCTTGGGAAGTCCAGGGGCAATTATCAGATCGCGGACGGAGCAATAGCCCCTTCCCCCGAGTGCTCCCTATTAGAAACCGCTAGCCTCCAAATTGTTCCCTCCAGCCCAGGCGGCTCGTAACCACCGATGGCACCGAGACATAGGGTCATGCCGCCCTGCTCGCTCTATCCGACTTTCTCCGGCAGCCCTCTCCGCGTCTTCAGATCCAGCAGCAACCGCTCCACTTCCGCGTCCCGGTCCATGCGGTTCAACTTCTCCGCCACGTCATCGTTCAGCAGTTCGATTTCCGCCGACGCTGTGGCCTCCGTCTGCGTCACCCGTTCCTTCATTCGCTCAAACGTCGCGCTCTTTGACCCATCGCCAATCGCCACTTGCGCCTTCGCCGCTCGATCCATGGCAATACTCCTCCGGTGCCGCGCCAACAGCACTTCCCTCTTCGACTTCGCTTCATCCAGCTTCTGCTCCAGCTTGAAGAGCGCCTGCTTCAGCGTCTCCACTTGCGCCTTCTGGTCGTTCACCTGTTCCTGAAAGCTTTGCGCCAGCCGCTGCGCCGTTTGGTGACGGTCCAGCGCCGCGCGCGCCATATCATCTTGCGTCTTGTCCACGGCGATCTCCGCCTTGCGCATCCAGTCTTTCGACGCGTCCACCTGCTCTGCGAGCTTCTTCTCCAGAATATGTTGATCCGCGATGGACACAGCCACCTGCGTTTTCACCTGCAGATACTGATTTTCCATGTCGAGGATCACCTGCTTGATCATTTTTTCCGGATCTTCAGCTCTGTCGATCATGTCGTTCAGGTTCGCCCGGATCAAAGTACTCACGCGTTCCAAAAGTCCCATGGTCTTGCTCCTTTCCAAGCTCTTGTTGATCATTCGTGATGATCAACATCCCTGCCCAATCGTGTTCCCCTCACATCGCCGCAAAACATTTCCCCAGCCCCGCCGTAAGCTGTGCCCAGGCCAGGTTCATCAGCACCAGCCCAATCAACACGCCGATGCCCAGGATCAGCAGTCTCTTTTGTTGTAGCGTCACCGCCATGACGTTTCTCCCCCCATCCGGAACTTCGGCGCCGGAACCGGACTCGCGCCCGGCCCCGGCGGAATGTGTTCACGATTTCACTGGCTGCTGCCCCTCCGCCTTCGGCGCCTTGTCGCCAATCATGCGCACTTTGCCAAGCAGATCGCTCATCTGCATGCCGCTCAGCGCTTCAAACAGCGCCGGCACCTGCGCGGCGATCTTGGTCACGTCGCCGGTGAGCTTGTAGGACCCCGCCGCGTCGCCATTGCCGGTCGACACGATCGTCACCTTGTCCACCTTGCTCAGCGGTTCGCTCAGAGCGCGCACCACCTCCGGCAGGCCGGTGATCAGCTTGTCCACCACCGCCGCCTGGTTGTACTCCTGGTACGCCTCCGCCTTTACGTTCATGGCTTTCGCTTCGGCCTCGCCCTTCTTGAAGATGATCTCGGCCTCCGCTTCGCCTTGCGCCCGGATCGACGCGGCCTTGCCTTCGGCTTCGCTCATCAGCCGTTGCCGCTCCGCGTTCGCCAGCGTCTCGATCCGCTGGCGTTCGATTTCCGCCTGCTTCAGCACCGTGGCAATCAGTTCGCGTTCGCGGCGCGAGATTTCCGCATCCTGCACCTTCACCTGCGCCTCGCGCTCCACTTGCTGCACGCGTACCTGTTCCGCCACAACCGCTTGCTGCTGACGGTTCGTCTCGATTTCATAGGCTTTGTCGGCTTGTGCCTGGGCCTTCTTGGTCATCTCCACGTAGCTCGCCTTCTTGATGTCCAGGTCGCGTTCGGCCTCCGCCTGCTTTGCCAGCGAAGCCGTTTCCGCTGCCACTCGTTCCTGGTCTGCCTGCGCCTTGGCGATCGCCGACGCACGCGTGGCTTCCGCGCGCTTGATGGCGATGTCGCGATCCGCTTCCGCCGCCGCCACTTCCGCGTCGCGCTTGATCCGCGCGATATCCGGCCGGCCCATGTTGGTGATGTACTCGTTTTTGTCGCGCACTTCCTTCAGCGTGAAGCTGACCACTTCCAGCCCCATCTTGCTCATGTCGTCCGCGCACGTGGACCGCATGCGGTCCCCCACCATTTCCGGCTCTTTCACGATCTGCTCCACCGTGAGCTGCCCTATGATCCCGCGCAGGTGGCCTTCCATCACCAACCGGATCAACCCTTCCCGCTCTTCCGGGGTCTTCGTCAGGAACTGTTCCGCCGAAGTCAGAATCGACACTTCGTCGTTCTTCACCTTGATCTGCGCAACAGCTTCTACCGTGACCGCTACCCCCTGTTTCGTGTACAGGTTCTGTTGTGGAGCCACGTCAAACGACATCAACTCCAGCGAAAGGTCTTTGCACGTCTGCACCATCGGGAAAATAATCGTCCCTTTTCCCGTGTACACCTTCGTGCCTCCCATGCCGTACACGATCAAGGCTTCGTGCGGTCCCGCCTTGCGGTACATTCTGGCGATCACCGTCATCAACATCAGCGTGACCACCACCAGAATCCCCGCTCCCACCACCACATTCATCGGCAACCCGAACATACCCGCCTCCTTTTTCGAACCGCAGCCTTCGCCCGCTGATTCCTCCTCGGTTCTGAAACTCTCTCACTTCACCAATTCCTCCCACTTCTTCACGTAGGCAATTCCCTTCTCGTAGCGTTCGATCACCACTTCCGTGCCCTTGGCGATCGCTGCCCCGTCCGCACTGCGCGCGCCCGAACACCGCCTCGAGCCGCCCAGTGGAAAGATGATTTCTCCGGTTCCGTTTTCGCGGATGCCCATGCTGACCGTTCCCAACGCGCCGACAACTTGCCGGTCCCATTCCCGCAACGGCTCCGATGGCCCGACCAGCTTCACCAGGAACCGCAACATCACCCAGCCCGCCACCATTCCCGCCGCCGTCGCGATCCCCGCGATCAGCAGCGTCTCCACATGCGAGTACCTCGTCATCAGGTAGCCCACGCCGCCGAACCACGCCAGGAACGCCAGCACCGTCGTCGCGTTGAACCACGAGATGTGCGCTCCGCCGCCATGGGCCGCCCCGTGGTGCATATGCACATGCGGAAGATGCAGATGCATATGAATCTTGAACGGCAGGTTCAGGTGAACGATGCCTGCCATAAACGACAGCACGCTCAGTGTTGTGCCCACCAGGAAACAAAAGAGGTAAACGTCAGACCAGGACATACGGCACCTCGTGGAGCGACACCCCGTCGCTCGGACATGCCTACTTCGTGGAACCGTACCACTGTGGCGCCCGTCAGTCCGACTGGCGCCGGAAGCTCTTAGTTACTCACCGGAGGCGGATGACCCGATCCCGCTACCGGCCGCGGTCGCAACACTTCGCCCAACCGCTCGGCAAGCCCAGGCGTGCGAAGTATCTCTCCGAGCAACAACAGCGCCTCGCGCGAATCCGGCTCCTGCGCGATCGACTGAATCGCCCGCGACAGCTCCGAATCCCCGCTGAAATGCTCCGCCCCGGCATACAGCCACGAATCCACCGTGGCATCTGCCATCCGCAAATCCGATTGCAGCTCTCGGGAATATCCCGGAGGATCGTCCACCAGGAATCCCGGATACACCTTGAAGAATCGCGCCAGCATATCGCGCGACGTGTTGGTCATGTGTGGCCGCGCCCCGCTCTCGATCTGCGACAGATACGCCTGGCTCAGCCCGCGCCCTAATTCCTTCTTCATGGCAGTCACCACTTCGGACTGCGTCATGGGTCGGCCCAGCCCACGCAATTGACCCTCGACCGCTCGCAGAGACCGCAGCTTGTCACCGAGTGTCATGGTTTGTGCCTCCGGGGACTATTGCGATATGCAAACTGTACATAGCAATGTGTAATTTGTCAAGCGGAATCGGATGCATCACTAAACACACCTATATCAATGACATACGGGAGTACTGCTCCTCCCCCTCGCTCTCTTTTCGTGGATTTCTTACTCAGGCTTACGTAGCGACTGCAGATCGATCCCCAGTTGCTGGCACTTCTTATACAAGTGGCTTCGCTCCAGCCCCAGCGCCTTCGCTATGTTCGTCATATGGAAATTGTTCCGCCGGATCTCGGCCAACAACACTTCGCGTTCGAACAATTGCGTGCGTTCCTCCAGCGTCCCCTGCCCCGCCGGAACGTTTCCGCCAGCCGAAGTCACAGCCGGCAAATCCCCCGCGGGCAATACCAGCCGCACATCCTCGTCGCTCACCGTGTCTTCACTGGAGAGCAGCACCAGCCGCTCCACAATATTGCGTAACTCCCGCACGTTTCCCGGATAGTTGTATCGTCGCAATTCCTCGATCGCCGCGTCCGAGAAAATTTTCTCTTTCCACCCGTTTTGCCGTGCCACTTGCCGCGCAAAATGTACCACCAGCGCCGGAAAATCCTCCGCCCGTTCCCGCAACGGCGGAAGCGTCAACGGAAACACGTACACACGGTGGAACAGGTCCTGCCGAAACTCATTTTTCTTCACCAGTTGTTCCAGATTGCGGTGCGTCGCCACGATCACCCGCACATTCACCTTGACCGGCTTGTCTCCGCCCACGCGCTCCACTTCTCCCTCTTCCAGCACGCGCAGCAGCTTGGCCTGCATCGCCAGCGGCATATCGCCGATCTCGTCCAGGAACAGCGTCCCTCCCTCCGCTTGTTCGAATTTCCCCACGTGGCGGCCGGCCGCTCCCGTGAACGCGCCCTTCTCGTGCCCAAATAGCTCAGATTCGATCAGTTCCGCGGGCACCGCCGCACAATTTAGCGTTATGAACGCATTCTCGTGCCGCGGCGACTTCTCGTGAATCGCGCGCGCCACCAGTTCCTTGCCCGTCCCGGTCTCTCCCAGGATGCACACGCGTGTCTCGCTGGCCGCCACGCGTTCGATCTGCGCCAGTAGTCGGCTCATCGCCGGTCCCGAACCCACCAGCTCGTGTTTCCCCAGCCGGCCGCGCAGCTCCCGGTTCTCGTCTTCCAGCCGCGTCAATTTCAGCGCGTTTTCCACCGTCAGCAGCAGTTTGTCCGTCGAGATCGGCTTTTCCAGAAAATCCAGCGCGCCGAGCCGCGTCGCTTTCACTGCCATTTCGATATTCGCCTGCCCGGAAATCAGCACGATCGGCGTCTTCACGCCCGTCTGCTTCAATTCTTCGAGCAACTGGATTCCTGTTTTTCCGGGCATCACCACGTCGGAGAGGATCAGGTCGAACGGTTCGCTGCGGATCAGTTCCACCGCCTTCGTGGCGTTGTCGCAGACCGTCGCTTCGTGCCCGGCCATGCGGAACGCCCTCGCCAGCGAAGCCAGCGTGTTCGGATCATCATCAACCAATAACAGGTGAGCTTTGCGAGGCACTCCGTCCTCTGTAGCGCCGTGCCTTCAGGCCGGCACTCCTGGGAATGGTCCCATCACTACCAATCAATCCAGCGCCGCTGTCGCCCGTTCCGACTCCGCCGCCGTGGCCCCGGGCGCAGCTGGCGCCTTCGCCACAGCTCCAGCTTGCCGCTTCGGCAAATGGATCCGGAACGTCGCGCCCCGCCCCTCGTCACTTGAAACCGAAATCGTCCCGTGATGATCGGCGACCACCGACTGCACAATCGCCAGCCCCAGCCCGGTACCCTGCTGCTTCGTCGTGTAGTACGGCGTGAACAGCCGCGAGCATTCCTCCGGAGTCAGCCCTTTCCCCGTGTCGGAAACTTCGATCCGCACCGTATCGCCGCTATCCGAAGTCCGCAGCGTCAGCGTCCCTCCGGCCGGCATGGCATCCAGCGCGTTCAGCACCAGATTCTGGAACGCCCGGTGCAACAGGTCCGGATCGGCATCAATCTCCGGCAACGATTCCGTCAGGAAATATTCCGTGGTGATCGCCGGTTTCCCCACCGCTGTGAATTGCGGCTCGAACAAACGCACTGCGTTCCTCAGCGTCTCATTCACGTTCACTTTCGCCAGTTGCGGTGCCGGCATTTTCGAGAAATCGCTGAACCGTCCCACGATGCTGTTCAGGTTCGCCAGTTCTGCCTTCAACGTCGCCGTCGCCTCGTTGAACACCTCCTGGAACTGTGCCGGCCCGAGTTGCCGCGCGCGCTGCAGGTTCTCCAGCGTAATCTGCATGGGGAACAGCGGATTCCGCAGCTCGTGCGCCAGCCGCCGCGCCAATTCTCTCCACGCCGCCACGCGTTCCGTCTGCACCAGCTTTTCTTTCTGCGACGCCAGCGTGCGCGTCATTTCATTGAACGCGCCCGCCAGCTGTCCAATTTCGTCTGTCCCTTTCACGTCGATCTGCGTGTCCCAACGCCCCGAGGCCACATCCCGTGCGCCATTCGCCAACTCTTCCACCGGCCGCGTGATCCGCTTGGACACCCACCAGCTCACTAACAGCCCCATCAGGATGGCCGCCAGCGCCACGATCGCTGCCGTCTCCAGAATCTGCCGCCGCAGCAGCACCAGTTCCTTTTGCGGACTCCCCAGCAGCAGCACGCCCAGCAATTCGCCGTTCCTGCCCGGCAGCGGGATCGCATGGAAGGTCTCCGCGCTGGCCGGATCGCCTGTCCACTGGATCGTCTTCGATAGCTCCGTTGGCGTCGATTGCTTCTTCATCTGTTCGATCAGCGGCTCAAGCCGGTCCGCCTGCTGCGCCGGCCCGTTCACATCCGTCAGCGCCATCGACACGAAACTTGCATCCAGGTTGCGGTACAGAAGCGCGCGCATGCCGGCCGGTAGCACCAGCGACGCCAGGAAATTCTTGTCCAGCCGCCGACCGCCGACGATATAGAGCGGCTTGTCGGCGACGCCGCAGGTCCTCACGGCGGTAAGCGCGAGCACCGTGCCATCCGGCAATTCCTCGCGTCGCAGGAACGCGCCTGTATCCTCCCAGCTCTTCGCCGCTGTCACCCAATCGTTCTTGTATCCCACCCGTGCCGGATATTGAGCCGACGAGATCAGCACGCCGTCGGAGTTCACCAACTCCACAAAATCGAGACCGTAAATTTGCGCCGCCCCGTTCGCGTCATGGAGATAGATGGAAGTATCCACGTTGGGCTTCGCCAGATCGATCGCTGTCTTGACGGTTACCTCGGAATTCGTGATGCTTTCCACCTGCTGCACCACGACCTCCCCGCGCTGCGCCACCTCTTTCTTGAATTGCGCCACCAGCGCTTCGGTTCGCTGCGCACCCATCTGCTCGAACGCCCGCTCCGTGTAGTACGTCACGCCGTAGGTCACCAGCGACACCGACGCGAGCACCGTCACCAGAAAAATCAGAAACAACTTGTTCCGAAAACTCATGGATGCACTCCCTGCGCCCCGTTCCGCCCGCCGCTGCTGTCTCCGTTCGACGCCGCCGCTTCCCCCGAATCCAGCCACACATCCGCCAACCGCCATTCACCCGACGGCGCCACCGACCAGTTCCTCACATTCGAGGCTAGGCCTACATATTCAGGCAGCGCCACCAGCGGCAGCATCTGCCTCGTCCCCAGCAGTCGCTGCTCGTCGGCAAACAACTTTTCCGGATTGGTCGACTCGTTCGCCGCCTCGCTGCCCGCTTCCGCGCGCAGGTACTGCGCCATCTCTTCCAGTTGCACCCGCGGTGAAAGCGAATCATAGTGCCACGCGAACAAGTGCAGCCCGGCCGGCCCTGTCGCACCCGTGCCGCTCGCCGCATGCGGCATCAGTTGTACCGACAGGTTCCCCTGTCGCGCATTAATCGCCACGCGCTCCCCCAGCAGCTTCATCAAATCTCCCACCGCATCTACGCGCATGCGCAGCGGCTCCGCTCCCCCCGCAACATTCGCCGGAAGCGCCGCGCGCAACTCTTTCGCGCGATCGAGATTCATCGCGCTACCAAAGAGAAAAGCATATCCCGAGAGCCACTGCGGCAAAAGGCTCTCTGCAGGCTGTGCTTGCCTTTGTAGCAACACGCTCGCCATGGTCTGGCGGTCAAGCGCCAGATCCAGCGCCTCCCGCAATCGCGCATCTTGCGTGCTCGGCTGCCCATCATCGAACCGCAGCGCCAGCAGCGTCTCCGGCGGAGAACTCCACACCCGCAGATTCTCCTGATGCGCCTTGCGCACCAGATCTGGCGGAATATCGATCACTTCGGCGCGCCCCACCTGCAGATTCAGGATTTGCCGCAACGGCGGATCGCCGAGCGTCACATCAACCCCGTCCAGAAATGGCCGCCCGGCCCAATGCTCTTCGTTCGCGCGAAACTTCATCCGCGCCGGCTTCAGTACCGATGGATTCATCTCCGACGGCGTCGGCGGCGTGGTTTCCGCCAGCACAAACGGCCCCGTTCCCAGCAACGGCGCGTTTCCGCCTTGCGCCCGGAACACGAAGTACCGCCCGGAGGCCAGTTGTTGCAGCAGGTCCGGCACAGCGCGCGGCGAGTGGATCGTCACACTACTTTCGCTGCTCGTGATCGTCTGCCCTGCCGGCAACAGCGGCTGCAGCGCCGCCGCCACATCTTTCGCCGTCAGCGCCGAGCTGTCCGAAAACTTCACGCCGCTTCGAATTTTGAATTGCCAGTTCCTTGCCGCGCCGTCGTGCGACCACTCCGTCGCCAGCACCGCTTGGAATCGTCCGAATTCATCCAGTGTCACCAGCCGCTCGTAAACCAGCGAGGCTAACCGCTCGCTGTCCGCCGCCGTCACCGATCCCGCTTTCCACTCCCGCGGATCGAGCGACAAGCTGGCCACATGCAGCTGCACCCGCAGCGTCCCGCCATATCGCGGACGCTTCGTTGCTCCAACCCAGCCCGCCATCCCGAGCGTCAGCGCGATCGCCAGTGCGCTAATTCCCGCAAGCCAACGTGACCTTGTACACCTCATAATTCCCTGTCCGCAGATTCCGCGTCACCACCAGCGCGCTGTCCGCGTTCGGCTCCCCGCCGGCGCTCACGCTCACAATCGGTCCCGGAAAATCACTCAGCAGCGCCGTGCTCCCTTTCCGCGCGCTGCCGTCCGGCACCACCTGAAGCAAATCCGGCGAAAACCAGTCCGACCCCTCACCCGCCAGCTTCCACGACCCGTCTCCGCACCGCGGCTTCACTACCGTTGCCCCTCGCCGCACTACTTTGACCGAGTGACAAGCCACATCCTGCCCGGCCGCCCACGTGAAATGACACGCCTTCCCCCCAATCACCGCTTCCACGTCATTCGCGTGTACCGCTAGCTCTCCGTCGTTATCCCGCGATGCCCGCGCGCCAGCTCCCGCCAGCGAAACCGTCTGCTTCACTTCACCCGCGCCGTCCACCCGCGCCACCGCAAGCCCCGCAGCGCGATCCGCTAGAATCACAAGGCCCGCACCTGCATCGTCCGTCGCAAACACCGCATCCAGAATTCGCTCCGTGCTCTGATAAACGAGCTGCTGCTCCACGCGTACCGGCGAAACGGCCGCATTCGGCAGCGCAAACGCCGTCCGCGTCACGGTCACAAATCGCACTTCCTCTTTTTCATTCAGCCGGATGCCTGCCGACAGCACCACTTCGGTCGGCGTCTCCGCCAGTCCCACGCGCAGCAAGTTCGCTCCAGCATCGTCGGTCACCGCCAGCCGCGACTTCTCCAGTCCCTTCCGAAACGATTCCTCCCAGTCCTTGCCCGTTTCCGCCGCGAACGGCGCCTCTTGAAAATACTGCACTCGCAACGGCCCGCGCAGATTCGGGATTCCAGCCACGCGATCCGCCAACTGTTGGACCGCTTCGTCTAACGTCGTTGGACTGCCGCCGGAATTCACACTCTGACCCGACGTGCCAGACGTTGCGAACAACAGCAGGATGAAAAGGGAGAGAACTACAAGTGGGGGACAATCCAGATTTCGTCGCACGGCGTTCTGAGCTGATGATATCACGCCGCCGCTCGCCCCTTGCGGTTGCCCGCACACTTCAAGTCATCACTCCCTGTGATCCCCCGGCCCCGGGAACGCTGATCTCCCCATCGGCGCCCACGTTAGGTTGTGAATCCTTGTACTCGAGCGACAACAGGAAAAACGTTGTCATCCTGAGGAGCGCAATTTGCGACGAAGGATCTCATCTACAGCGTCTTGCCACCCACCAACCCATCGTCCAGGCCTCAACTGCAGATAACATAAGAGGCCGGGCGGCTTGGTCAGGGCCGCCCGGCTGGTCAGGGAGTGTAGTTTTGTTCTTGGTCGCTTGGTGAAACTCGCGCCGGGTTCCTCCTTCCTCTTCCTCCTTCAATCCAACGTCGCTCGCGTCACGATCTCCACCTTTTCCGGTACCCAGATCGTGCGGTGCAGCGAACCCGCCGCGGGCGTCAACCACTCAAACCGTCGCAGCGTGATCCGGTACGCCTTCAGCCCGTCGAGCGAATGAAACGTATAAACCGCCTCTCTTTTTTCCCGCCATTCCATCTCCAGTGGCATTGACGCCGGCTCCACTTCCTCAAACTCCTCCGAAAGCCGCCGCATCGCCATCGCCGCCACCAGCTTCGGATCGCGGCACCACGTGTCGTGCCCCTCATTCACCCAGCGCTGCAAATTCTCGGTCTGCTCTCGATTGATCGCGAACGTATACGCCACGCGATGCTCTTTCACCGGCTCCGCCGCCAGTTCCAACACCATGCCGCCGCCCAGCGTCCACAGAATCAGGCTCAGCGTAATCCGCAGAATCACCGGCAAGATCCTTCGAATGTCTCGTGCCTCTCGTTCGTTTGTTCGCGTGCTCATGGCGTCCTCCTGGCAACTCACAATCTCCGCCTGCTGAAACACTCTCCGCGCCTCCATGCCTTGCTTAGAACGCCCCCGCCCGACCCTTCTTGCGCCGTAAGGACGGCCAGGAACACGCCGCGAATCGGAAGCCGGCCATTCATGAACCGAGCCAAGCGCGGCGGTGCTTGTCTTCTTATTCCTCATGACCTTCCTCCTTTCACGATGCGAACCCAGCCATCCTCAAGTCATTCATCGGCGTCTCGGAAAGGCCGGCCTTGCTCTACCGGCTTCCCCGAAATTCGTGTTTACGGCCGTTTCTTGGCATTCCGCTGCGTCGCGGCTGTTGCCACCGGCGTTGCGGAATCGTCCGGATCATCCGGGTTGTCCGGCGCCGCATTCGTGTTGTTCCCGTTCTGGTTTTGCTGGAACGCGGACCGCATCACGTCCGCGGCGAAGAAATTTTTCCCGTCCATCGGCACCATCATGATCTGCAGCTTGTCCGACAAACGTTCCGCGATGATCTTCTGGATCAGCATCGGATTCTGTTTCAATACGCTCGCCTCGTACTTCATGCGCTCGGAATCCGCCGCTGCCGTCACGCGGATCCGGTTCGCTTCCGCATCCGCCAGGTTCTTCTGGCGCTCCACTTCCGCCTTGCTGTCGATGATTTTGGCCTGCGCTGCGGCTTCGGCATTCTGCAGCGTGGCTTCCTTGCGCGCTTCCGCTTCCAGTTTGGTCTGTTCGATCTGCTTCTGCTTCAGCGGCAGCGTGTACTGCATCGCATCCGATTCCGCCTTTGCCTGCAGCACCCGCACTTGCGCCTGAGCTTCCGCTTGTTTTACGTCGCGCGACTTCTGCGCCTCGGCTTCCAGTTCCGCGATCTTCACTTCCTTGGTCTTGATTTCCTGTTCGGTCCCCAGCCGCTCGTTCTCCTGCTCTTTCAGCAGTAGTCCTTCCAGCCCGCGCGCGTATTCCGCTGGCAACTGGATGTCGCGCAGCAACACCTCGCGCACCACGATGCCGTCGCCCGCCAGCCGCGCCTTGATCTGCTCCGCTGCCTGGCTGCGCAACTCTTCCCGCTTCACCGCGAAGATCTCGCGCGTCACATAGTTCGGCGCCAGTTGCCGGTAAGTAGACGAAACCACCGGCGCGACCACCTCTTCGCCCACCGGCTGCGGCAAACTCGAATGAATCGCCGTCAGCTTGTTGGGGTCTAGCCGGTAGCGCACCGTCACCGCCAGCCCGATGTTCAAGCCTTCTCTCGCCTGCACCGTCAGCACGTCGTTCGCCGTCGTCTTTCCTCCCGCCGGTCCCGCGTTCGCCGCCGTCGTGTACACCTGCTCCCGCGTGTCGTACAAAACGATCTCGTCAACGAACGGCTTTAGAAAATGCACGCCCGGATATAACGTACCGGGGCGCGCGCCGCTGAATTGGCTGACGCGTATGCCGGCGTAGCCGTCGGGCACCACTGTGATGCTCAGCGCCAGCAGCACCGGCAGCACTCCGGCCAGCGCCAACTGTTGCGCCAGCCTCCAGCGCACCGGCCCGAAAGGGCGTTTCGCCACTGGCGTTATCCCTTCCGCCCCTCCTCCCGCTTCCGACTGCTCCAGCAGCCATCGCAGCCGCGCGGCCGTATACACGTCGTACGCAACCACCACCAGGGCACATCCGAACAACCCGATGCCCACCGCCATCAACAAAAACTTCAGAGCAAGCATGGTCTTTATCCTTTCTCTCCAATTCCTGGTTGAGCTGCCGCCCAGCGATCCGGCGCGGCTCGCATCACCCGGAAATCCATCCGCTTACCGCGTGGCCCTTGCGTACACCTGCGCCACCATTCGCGCTCCGCGCTCGATCGGCGCCTTCACCGCCACTCGGCGGTCCGCCGTCGCCGGCTGCATCAACTGAAACGCCAGCTTCATCAGCAGTCCTTGCAGAGCCAGC
>Ga0335070_10004676_pt1 | contig 16030 bp, 14 predicted proteins | sample Lox_Sample_13_FD_206722 | JGI IMG/M metagenome (GOLD analysis project Ga0335070, IMG submission 206722) | Soil microbial communities from Loxahatchee National Wildlife Refuge, Florida, United States - Lox_Sample_1.3 | ecosystem: Environmental > Terrestrial > Soil > Wetlands | place: USA... | reverse complement strand
CGCGCCGTCCGCGTCATCAACTCCTCAATTGCTTGCTGCGGAGCCTTGCCGTGTTCGAGGATAGCGAACATCTGCTCGGTGATCGGCATTTCGACGTTCTTCTTGCGCGCCAGGCCCATCGCAGCCTTAGTAGTAAACACGCCCTCGGCGACGGCCCCATGCATACCGGCAATAATATCCGGAAGCTTGCGACCCTTGCCTAATTCCACGCCCACGGATCGATTGCGCGAGAGGTCGCCGGTACAGGTCAGAACCAGGTCGCCCAGTCCGGCCAGCCCAGCCATCGTATCGAGGCGCCCGCCGCATGCCACCACCAGGCGCGCGATCTCAGCGAGGCCGCGCGTGATCAGCGCCGCCACGGAATTGTGCCCAAGCCCAAGTCCATCGCACACTCCGGCCGCGATCGCGATAATGTTCTTGAGCGCGCCGCCTAGCTCTACCCCAATCACATCGTCATTCGTGTAGACGCGAAAGCGCGAACTATTGAATGCCTGCTGCACCGCGCGCGCCAGTTCGCTGTCGGTCGAAGCGACCGCGACCGCCGTCGGGTCGCCGCGAGCGACCTCCTTGGCGAAGGAAGGGCCACTCAACGTCCCGATTCGTGCCGTAAATTTCCGTTCGCGCAGGACGTCTTCTATGACCTCGCTCATGCGCGAAAGCGTTCCGTTTTCGAGACCTTTAGTGCAACTGACCAGAAGTGTTTCCGGGCGGAGTGCAGGCACCATGCGTTGAAACAAAGTGCGGCAATATTGCGACGGCATCACGCTCACGATGATCTCGGCTTCCGCAAGCGCCACATCGAGATTGTTCGTCGCCTGGATCGTGTCCGGAAGCCTAAATCCTGGCAGGAATCGTTCGTTGATGCGCCGCTCCGTAATGCTTGCGACAACCTCGGGCTCGTTGGCCCAGAGGTGGATCGCATTTCCGCCTTTTCGCCCGAGCGCAATGGCCAGCGCGGTACCCCACGCGCCCGCTCCAATCACGGCCACGCGACTCATCGGCGTTCTCCGGCATGTTCCGCGGACGCCGGTTCAGATTTCTGTCCGATTCGCGATTCGGTGCCGGCGGTAAGGCGGCCAATGTTCTGCCGGTGTTTCCAGATCACCAGCGCGGAGACGAGAGCGATGATTGCAAGCTCCACCGGATCGCGATATTCGCCGATCGCCCAAACTAGCAACGGAAACGCGGCTGCCACCGCAATCGATCCCAGCGAGACATAGCGAAAGGCAACCGCCAGCAGCGCGAACAGCGCGACGAGGCAGAGGATGGTCTTTGGTGTAAGGAGAAGAAACGCGCCCAAACTGGTAGCGACGCCTTTGCCGCCGTGGAACTTCAGCCAAACAGGGAAGAGGTGCCCGCACACTGCGTAAAGTGCGGCGGTAGTCATGATGAGATGATGGTGCGGCCCGCCAAACGCCACGCCCGCCAGATACACTGCTGCCAGGCCTTTAGCGGCATCGAGCAGTAGGGTTGCAACACCGAGCACCGGTGACTTGCGGGCCACGTTGGTTGCGCCAATATTACCGCTACCACTGGTGCGCACATCCTCACCCGTGAACGCCCGCACCAGCAGATACCCAAAGGGAATCGACCCCAGCAGGTAACTCGCGACCGCGGCGATCAGGAATGAATATGTGTTCATCCGGTCCGATTGTAGCTATCAGTGAACAGAGGCGCTTGCTCCTTACGCGCTCCGCAACGCAAATCGCTCCAGCTTCGTGTACTTCGATCCCGCCGGCGAAAATTGGCTCTGGAAGAGAATAAACTCGACGGCGGTCATTCTACCGAATTCCATCTCGCTCATGGCTGCCAGACGCTTTTGCAGCACGCCAAAAATCGAATTCGGCCCGTCGCTCTTCCGCCACTTGGGATCGCCCGAACGCCCTCCGGCGCGCGCGAGCGTGAGGTGCGGACTGAATTCCCGCTCCTCGCGCGGAATTCCGACCTCTGCCGTGGCGGCGTCGATTTGTTTGGCGAGTTTGGCGAGTTCCGGTCCGGAATGAATGCCGATCCAAAAGACGCGCGGCGCCTTCGGGGTCGGAAAGAAGCCGTAACCCGCCAGCCGAATCTCGATGGGCTGGGCCTCGATTCCACGCAACTTCTTCGTGATCGCCTCAACCTGCTCCGGCCTCTGCTCGCCAATAAATTTCAAAGTGACATGCAGCGACTCCGGACGCACAAATCGCGCTTCCGGCGCAAATCCGCTCACGCCCTCGATCAAGCGCGCAATCTTCCCCCGGATTCCGTCGTCCAGGTCGATGCCAACGAAAATTCGCATTCAATCAACATCCTCCGCGATTTCTGCGGATGTTCTCTGTGATCTCCGCGCTAAAAGCTTCCCTTGAAGCGGCAACAAATCCTGGACCGCAGAGCACGCGGAGGGTCTCGCAGAGTCCGCCAAGCCTACAGCAGCGCTCTCCGAATCATTTCCAGCGCCAGCAGGCTCGAGAACTCGCGTATGCGCTTGCGGTCGCCGACAAAATTCCGTTCCACCACCTGCGTCCCTTCGTCGCCCGCCAGCGCGATGTAGACGAGCCCCACCGGTTTCTGCTCCGTTCCCCCGGCCGGCCCGGCGACTCCAGTAATCCCTACTCCAAAACTCGACAGGCACCGCTTGCGGATCCCCTCGGCCAGCGCCTGCGCCACCTCGCGGCTCACCGCGCCGTGCTTGTCGATCAGAGACTTCGGCACGCCCGCAAACTGCGTCTTCAATTCGTTGGAATAAACCACCGCGCCGCCCAGAAAATACCGCGAACTCCCGCTCAGCGATGTGATCCGTTCCGCCAGCAGCCCGCCGGTGCACGACTCCGCCGTCGCCAGAGTCATGCCACGCATCTGCAGCAGGTAGCTTACGATCTGCTCGATGGTCTCACCCTTGCGTGAAAAAATGGCGTCTCCCATCTCGTCTTCGAGCTTGCCCGCAAGCTCCTCGACCCGCGCCTCCGCCTCCGCCTGCGTGTCCTTACGGCATCGAAGATGAAGCTGAATCTCTCCGCCGCCGGCAAGGATCGTGGTTTCAACATCGGTGTAGGTTTTATAGATCGGCGAGACACGCGCATCCACCTGGGACTCGGGAATCAGCGCCATCTTCAGGGTGCGCATGGCAATGTGCTGCTCCGGAATGCGGGCCCGTAACCGCGGTATGCATTCATTCTCAAACAGCGGCCGCAGCTCATGCGGCGGCCCGGGCAGGAGCATCAGCATTCGTTCCCGCCCATCGTACTTTCCGCTGATCCACTGTCCCGGCGCGGTGCCAATCGTGTTCGTCAGCACGGTCGCGTTGGCAAGAATGTCGGCCTGCTTGGCGTTGTTGGGGGAGAACTTGTAGCCGCGCTTAGCAAAGCGCTGTTCGAGCCGTGCCACGATGTCCGCATCGCGATTGAGCGTCAAGCCGAGCGCTTCCGCGACTGCCTCCCGTGTTAGGTCGTCTTCGGTAGGTCCGAGTCCACCCGAGAAAATGATGAGGTCGGAGCGCCGCATGGCCAGCTTGGTCGCCGCCACGATATTTTCGAGGTCGTCCCCAACGATGCATTTGAACCGCACCTCCACACCCAGTTCGTTCAGCTTTTCCGTAAGGAAGAGCGAGTTGGTGTCCTGCCGGTGAGGGGTTAGCATCTCAGACCCGACGGCGATGATTTCGGCATTCACGCAGAAAAGTGTAAATGATTCACGGGGCGACAGCCTCCGGGTTGGGAGGTCGAGCTGTCCTTGGTTACCTAAGGCCTCTGTCTACACGTATCTCGAAATGGAATTGCAAAGCCATTAAGCTCAAGTGGGCTCCTCCCTTCTTTTCCCGCAAGCGAATCGCTCAACCTACAGGAGATCGCTGCACATGCTCATTCCGATCCGTCACGAGAACATGGAGGCTCGTCGCTGGCCGGTAGTCACCATCGGACTCATCGTCCTAAACACCATCATCTTCCTCGTTACCACCAGCACGATGGACAAGGAATCGCCCGAACTCGGCGCCACCAAGGCCCACATCATTCTGCTCGCCGCCGCGCATCCCGAGCTCAATATGACCGATCAGGAGCGGGAACTGGTCGATAACTTCAAGCAGGACAATCCCACCGAGTGGGAGCACCTGCAAAGCCCCATGCACAACGTTATCGACGGCTGGGATGCGCGCATGCGCCTGAAAGAAGATCCGCACGACCTACAGGCTGACATGGACGCTCTTGGGACGAAATATGCTGAACTGGCCAGTGCGTCGATCATAGAACGCTATGCCTTCACGCCGGCGCACAAGCGCGCCATCACGTATCTCACCGCCAATTTCCTTCATGGCGGATGGCTGCACCTGATTGGCAATATGTGGTTCCTGTGGCTGGCCGGATTTGTCCTTGAAGATGTCTGGGGGCGCCCTCTCTATCTTGCTTTCTACCTTGTTGGTGGCGCCGTCGCGCTGCAGATGCATGCCTGGAGCAATCCCGCCAGCATCATTCCCTGCGTCGGGGCTTCGGGGGCTGTCGCCGCGCTCATGGGCGCATTCCTCACTCGTTTTCCGAAAATGAAGATCGAGATGATGTGGATCTTCGGCTTCTTCCGTACCTATCGCTTCCAGGCTGCAGCCTATTGGCTGCTGCCGCTTTGGGTGCTAATGGAGGTCTTCTACGGAGCGCTCTTCGGCAAAATGAGCGGCGTTGCGCATTGGGCGCACGTCGGAGGCTTCGCCTTTGGAGCGCTTGGCGCGTTCCTGATCGACAAGGCAGGCTTCGAGGGTCGAGTCAACGCGAAGGTCGAAAAAGAGATCTCATGGACCTGCGATCCGGAAATAGAGCGCGCTAACCAGCTTGTAGAGGCAGGGCAGTTGGACGAAGCCGTTGCCGTGGCGAAGCAACAAGTCTCCGCGCAGCCCAACTCCATCGACGGCTGGAACCTCTTGCGCCAGATCTACTGGCGCAGGCAGGAACTTCCTGCCTACCACGAGGCGACGGCGAAGACCTGCGAACTGCATCTGCGCGCGAAGAATCCCGACGGCGCCTGGCAGGATTATGAAGACTTCCGCAATTCGGGCGGCGACAAGTTGCCCGCCGCGCCCTGGCTCGAAATCTGCCGTCATCTCGAAGAACAACAAAACTACGATCGCGCTCTTAGTGAACTCGAGAGTTTGATTAAGGCGTATCCGTCGCAGCGCCAAGCACTGATGGCACAGATGGCGGCAGCCCGGATCTGCCTGAAGCGGCTGAATCGTCCGGAGGAGGCGCTCAAGTACTACCAAGCCGCAGCGCAATCGCCTGTACCACATTTGGATTTGGAGCATGCCATTGAGGCGGGGCGAAAAGAAGCAGCGGCAGCATCGAAAGCCGCAAACTCCGCGGCCGCCAGCGCTGGATTCTAGTCAGTTTTCAGCGCTTCAGCTTTGTGTAGACAACAGTGAGAGAAGTTCTGCATCTGATCGAAGACTGTCCCGATAAGCCATTTAGGATCAATACCGTGGAGGAAAGTCTCAGTAACCGCATGATTCTGGTGAATGGCCGGAGGGGGACACCTGAAGATAGCCGTCCGAACGTGTCTGCTAGGGCGTCGGTTCCTGCTGCGTCATGCAGTGCATTGCGCCGAAGCCCCAGATCAGGTCTCCGGAATAAATTGGCACGATCTCGCGGGAAGGGAACAGATCCGACAGAGTGTTGAGAGCGATGCGGTCCATGGGATCGTTGAACACTGGAACCAGCACAATCCCATTGGCGATATAGAAATTCGCGTAGCTGGCCGGCAATCTTCGGCCTTCAAAAATGACCGGACTGGGCATCGGGATTTCGACGATGTTGAGCCGCTGGCCGTCCTGGTCGCGCGCCGCTCTCAGCCGCCCAAGGTTGTGTTGCAGGGCAGAATAATTTGCGTCCTGCGCATCCGGTTCGATCATCGTGACTACCGTGCTTGGCGCCACGAAACGCGTGAGGTCGTCGACATGGCCGTGCGTGTCGTCGCCCTCAATGCCTTCTCCGAGCCAGACCACCGTCTGGATTCCAAAATAATCGGCGAACAGGCGCTCGTAGGCGGTGCGATCCATGTGCGGGTTTCGTTGCTGGGTGGTCGAGAGCAGGCATTCCTCGGTAGTGAGTAACGTGCCGCGGCCATTGACATCGATTGAGCCGCCTTCAAGCACGACGGGATGCTCTTGGGAAGCCTGATCGGTGAAGGTGGGCCGAACGATTCGCGCGTCCTCGGTCTTCGCCATGCGCGCGCCCACCTTTGAATCAAACTTGTAATTGTCGTACTTCGCCCACGCGTTGAACTGGAAAGTAAGGGCGCGCAACTCCGCTTCGCGCGTCAGAAAGATGCAGCCCGAATCGCGCATCCAGACACGGTCGGTGCGCCACATGTGAAATCGCACGTTCTCGGAGAGCGCATCCGCCCGCTCCAGGACCGCCCGCGCATCGTTCTCGGCACGCACGTTGTTGACGATGAGGTCGACGCGCTCGTACCGGGCGAGATGGCGAATGATCTCGGCATAGACCCACGGAACAGGCTCAAATTTCCCCGGCCAGTCGCCCTTGAAATGCGGCCACGCGAGCCAGGTGGAAGCGTGCGGCTCCCACTCGGCGGGCATGCGGTAGCCGAGTGCGGACGGAAGTTTTGAAGGCTTACTCATTTGCCATCCAGCATACGACTGGTGATCGGAGCGTAGCTATCGATGCGCCGGTCGCGCAGAAACGGCCAGTTGCGGCGCGTATCCTCTATGAGTTTCAGGTCGACCTCGCCCTGCAAAATTTCTTCTTTGTCGTGGGATCCTTCCGCCAACATGCGGCCGAACGGATCGGCAAGAAACGATCCGCCCCAGAACTCCAGCCCTTTTCCCGGTGCCGAATTGCCGCGTATGTTGCCGGTTTCAAAGCCCACGCGGTTCACGACTCCGACATAAACGCCATTGGCAATTGCATGCGCGCGCTGAATCGTCCGCCAGGCATCGTGCTGCGCAACGCCAAATTCGGCCTTCTCGTCAGGATGCCAGCCGATCGCAGTCGGATAGAAGAGAATGCTCGCGCCCTGCAAAACGGTCAGGCGCGCGCCTTCCGGATACCACTGATCCCAGCACACAAGCGTGCCGATTTTGCCAGCCTGCGTATCGAGCGCTCTGTAGCCGAGATCGCCTGGCGTGAAATAAAACTTTTCGTAGTAGAGCGGATCGTCGGGAATGTGCATCTTGCGGTAGATGCCGCGCAAGGCTCCATCCGAATCAAAAATAGCCGCAGTGTTGTGATACAGGCCAGGAGCGCGTTTCTCGAAGAGCGAGGCCACAAGAACAACGTTGTTCTGCTTTGCGACGAGGGAGAGCTTTTCCGTAGCTGGGCCCGGAATCGGCTCGGCGAGATCGAACAGCGCATGATCTTCGCGCTGGCAGAAATATTGTGTCTGGAAGAGTTCCGGCAAACACACGACATGCGCGCCGCGCTTGGCTGCGTCGTGCACGCGGTCGAGCGCCTTTGCCATATTGTCCTCAGGTTCGGGACCGCATGACATCTGGATGAGAGCGACGTTGAACTTATCGGGCAAAGATCCTACCTCGAAAAACAAATGCGGTGAGACCCACCTCGACGCAACTTGTTCTGCGCGCCTAGAATATCAAACGCGGAACGTAAAGAATGTCATCGTTTCTTAACAATGCGTCGCGGCGGCTCTTCCACTTCTAGTACATTAATTCTTCACGCATACGCATTCACACATTGAAGGAGATTTCCTTGGTTCAGAAAAAGAAGTCGCAACCGGAACAACAGGGCAACAAAGCACACGAGGAAGGCGCGGGGATCGACCGCAAACTGCACGATCCGGTTTCGGACAAGCTAATTCCGCTTGCGCCTCTTGATCTGCAGAAGGTCGACTCGATCGATGGCCTCGTCCGCGCGATGGCTAAGACCGCATTCACAGGGCGTCAACTTGGCGAAGCAGCGGATGTGCTCGAAGCGATGGCGCGCGATAAGGACGCCTTTATCGTGATGACGCTGGCCGGCGCGCTGACGGTTGCAAAGCAAGGGCTGATCATCACCGACTTGATCGAAGCTGGCATCGTGAATGCCGTTGTCTCCACCGGCGCGCTGATGGCGCATGGACTCGTCGAAGCCACGGGCCGCGCGCACTTCCGCCACAATCCCGACCTCAGCGACGAGGAGTTGTACGAAGCGGGCTACAACCGCGTCTACGACACGCTCGAGCCCGAGCAGAATCTCGACGACGTCGAGCGCGTGATGCACGCGGTGTTCAGCGCCTGGGACGCAAAAGAGTTGATGTGCTCGTACAAGCTCAATCGCGCTATCGGCGCGCACCTCTCGAAGACTGCGAAAGGCGAACGCGGCATTCTGAAATCGGCATACGAGCACAATGTGCCGGTGTTCGTTCCTGCATTCTCGGACTCGGAACTCGGTCTCGACTATGCGCTCACCAACCGGGAGCGCGACAAGCAAGGCAAGCCACGATTCCGCTTCGATCCATTCGTCGACCTGGAATATTTCGCGGCCACTCTTCTGGCGCAAAAACGGATTGGCATCTTCACCATCGGCGGAGGTGTTCCGCGCAACTGGTCACAGCAGTTCGGCCCATTCATCGAACTGCGCCATCGCCGCGGCGGAGAAGATTTACCACTGAAGCGCTATCACTACGGATTGCGGATTTGTCCGGAACCGGTCTATTGGGGAGGACTTTCGGGCAGTCCCTACAGCGAGGCAGTTTCGTGGGGAAAGTTTGTGCCGCCAGCAGAAGGCGGAAAATTCGGCGAAGTGTTCGTAGATGCAACTGTAGGTTTGCCCCTTATTGTTGCAGCCGTGCTGGAAAGGCTCCGAAAGAAACCCGCAGGGCGGAAGACCCTCAAAGCGGCCAACGCTTCGTGATGGACCTCTACGGGAATGCGCAGTATTCGACTGCGAAACGCTGGTTGTTCGAGCTCCTATATCGAAGCGGGCTGGCACATTTGTTTCGTTTTAGGCAGCGTAACTCCGTACTCGTTGCCATGTACCACGACGTGCTGCCGGCCGGCTTTCCCGAGGGCAATCCTCTTTTTGGCATGACTGTGACGGTCGACGAATTCGACTGGCAGGTCGCATTCTTTAGGAAGTATTTCAGTCCGATCAGCTTCCAGCAATTTAGCGACTGGTATTTCGATGGAGCTGCGCTGCCGCGCAATCCAGTGCTAATCACTTTTGATGACGGACACGTAAACAACTTTCGCCATGCCCTGCCGGTGCTGAAGAAATATAGCGTCGGTGCGATTTGCTTTGTGGTTTCGGGAGAGATTGGGAAGTGCCGCAAAACGTGGTACGAGGACGCATATTTTCGTCTCATGTTCTCGTCGGCGCGCAGTTGGCGTTCGCGCGATGGCGAGTGCATGGTGCTCGACACCTCTAAACAGCGCATGGCTGCGTGCAGCCGATTTTTTGTTCTGTGCCGTGGGCTTTCCGAGATGGAGCAACATGCGGAATTGGATTCCCTGCGAGACCAGTTACCACTGAGTTCAACCGAAGACGAGTTCCGCGAGAGGTTCACCTTTCTGGGCACGGAGGAGATATGGAAACTCGCGGAGACGGGCATCGAGATTGGCTCGCATACTGTCAGTCACCCGATTCTTGCGACCGTCGAATTGGAGCGCGCCCGGCGCGAATTGGCCGAAAGTAAGTCGCAACTGGAGTGCGCTGCTAAACGTACCGTGCGATCTTTTGCCTATCCGTTCGGGGCCTCTGGTCTCGATTTCAACGCCCGCGACGAAGCTCTGGTGCGCGAAAGCGGCTACACGCTTGCGTTTGCATCCCAAGGGGGATTTGCAAATTGCTCCAGCAAACGCTATGCATTGCCGCGCATTGGGATTGGCCGAATGACACGGGCGCAATTTGCCGCCACAGTAACGGGAGCGGTCGACTCGCTGAAGAGCGTTTTAGGGAGTCGGTAGGTAAACAAGACACGACTTGTCATTCGGTCGCTGGTAGGCGAACGACCGTGGAATGGCCTAAGCGTTTTCTTCGTACGAGCGAAAAGCGATACTGAAAGCCTGCCTTCGAGATGCCGCGAAGGGAAGATTCGTTCTCCGCTGCACTGAAAATCCAGACCTTTTTGTCCTCATGTTGCAGACGCGCAGCCTGCAAGCGAATTGCCTCTGCGTAGTAACCGTGACTTCGATCCAAGGCAGGTGTCCAGCAATCGAAAATCATCACCGCATCCGCATCCGATGCGGGAAGTGTGTAGTCAAGCTCCGACAGATGGAAGCCATCGTACGATCTTACCCACAGGAAGTGTAGGGCATGCGAGTCGGGCGCTTGCAGAACGAAGCCAGAGGCGCTGCGTTCCTTCAAGCGAACGGCACAACGCATGAGATATCCCAAAGTATCGTCATCGTCGGCGTTCCGAATGGCGGCATCCGAAAGGTGCTTCCAGTCCAAAGGGGTCAGAACAGAACCGTCATCAGGAGGAGCTTGCATGGGAGGCGCCTCAAAGATGCGCACTTCGTGGTTCGATGCGGCCAGTTCTGTCGCCCTGCGAAAGCCGTGCACTCCCATTGCCAGCAAGCCTTCTGCGCTCGCACGCTTTTGCAGTCGCCGCACGATGTCTCGCGTTCTCCGCACTGGCGCCTCGATGTTAAGACTGGCTATGCGCGTTACTACTTGGTGACGTGCCGCGATCTTGCCGCGGTGTACGAGGCTCGACGTTAACTCGACATGGCGAGTCGAGACGACGCCATTGGCGAAGCGTTCCTTATAAGCCTCATCGCCGAGACCAAGATCGAGACGTTGGAGCGACTCGTCGGCCGCAGCCTCCTCCGTCAGCAGTCGCAACAAACACGAGCCTGGTGAGAGATCCTGATACCGAGTCCCGAAGGTCGGCAAATACCAGAACAAGCTATCGCAGAACCGAAAGCCTAAATTCCACGCAATGGCTAGATTTCCCATCTCAAGCCGGCTAATGCGCAACCAGCCCGCTTCCGCAAGAAGTCGGCTGAGTTCCGTCAGAAACAACCGGCGTTCCGGCTGAACTAACGGGCTGACTCGTCCAGTTACGAGGAAGCGTACGATCTGCGCGGAGAAAATTGCCTGCAATTCAGATTCAAGATCTCCGGCGGTGACAGTGGATAGGCGAACTTCTCCCATCTGTGCCATCCGTTTTAAGCCGCGCTTCTCGCGATCTTTCCGCCGAATCAACTGGAGAAGGCCCTGACGATCAGGCATGCTTCCGAGCAGAATTTGTCCGCACTCATAAGCGGCGCGTTCATGGACGTGAAAATGACTCATTGCGGCGATCGCGGGAAGTTGGCGGAGCGTCTCGGAACTCTGCCGCACGTTGGCAAGTGTTACAGCCCGAACCCCCTGTTGTCTCAGCTCCTCCAACACCGCGCCAAGAACGGCCTGGCGCCTCAGTGGCTCGCTGATTACGTCACAGTAATCCGCAGTGCTTGCGGCGAGGAAGAAGGCAACAGTATTTTGACTGTAGAAATTTGCGAGGGCAACGATCCCACAGATCTCGGGGCCCTCATAGACAAGGTAAAGTGACGATTGCAACTTGTCCCGAAATGCGCGGCTGGCGGCGAGCGCCCACTGATAGGTGAAGAAGACTTCCGGATGTTCCATGCGTAACACGAGCGCATTCCAAGAAGCCGCTAGTTTGGGGTCTTCCGGGATTTCCTTCAGCACGGTTACGTGCAAAGGCACTCCTGTAGGAACGCTGCGGTTGCCATGGAACGGCAGCCCTAGTCGAAGATCGTTACGGCTGCGGCGATCACGGTAGTCCACAGCCCGCGCTTGTCGCCCACCGCTGACTGAGTGACGTTCGCCGTGCGCACGATCTTGTTCGAAATGCGGTAGATTTCTTTCTTTTCGTCCCAGGAGCGGTCGGGATCGAACTCCACATCCAACGTGGTTGCCAGCATCTCAGCGGCAAGCTCTTCGGCGTAGTCTCCGGCGGCATCCTCGGTTTCGCCAAAAGAATGGTGTTCGCTCAGATATCCATACGTATTGCGGTCGGCAGGAATGGCGACGCCGATCGACGAAGCCAGCAGGCGATGCGGTTCGTGAGTTGAATTCTCAGCGACCACCGCAAAGACGACTTCGCCGGGATGGAGATATTTCAATCCCTGAGAGCGCGGAATGAGCTTGCATTGTGGCGGGAAGATCGAGGAAACGCGCACCAGATTTTGGGCGGCAATGCCGGCGTCGCGTAAGGCAAGTTCGAACGAGGTCAGACGTTCACGATGTTTTCCAACACCCTTGGTGAAGAAAATCTTCTTCGGAACCATGTCCTTGCCCAATTCACTTTCCTCCGCAGATTGTCGGGTTGACTGGGAAAAATCTAACACAGGCGTTTGTGAACGGAGTATGAAAAATGCAGAAATTTCCCGGAGGACAACAATTCGGCAAGAGGAGAGCGGAAGGAAGAGCGAAGCGGGCGCTTCGGTCTCCCTTCCAAACCCTCAGGCAACGTGGACGACTTGGCGAGCGGCGATCTGGATCAGCATGGGCTTGGCCAGCCTTTCGAAATCGTCGAAGCGCATGCGCACCAATTCCCGATGCGAGCCCGCGTTGAACGATATTTCCTTGTCTTCGGCCAGTGACTCGTCGGCGAAAACGTCCATTCCGTAGAGATTGCCGAATGGGGGCATCGATCCGGTTTCGCAATCGGGGAAGCGGTCACGGAACTCCTGCTCCGTAGCCAGTTCCACGGTTTCTACTCCCAGATATTTCTTGAGTTTGTGCAGGTCAACCCGGACAGAAGCGGGCACAACAGCCATTGCCAGCCGACCATCTACCATGACCATCACTGTTTTTGCGAGTTCCTTGCCTTTAATGTGGGTAAGGGCAGCGATCCCCTGGGCCGTGTAAGCCACAGAGTGAGAGATCACCAGGTATTGAACTTGATTGCGATCCAGAAATTCCCGGAGTTTGGAAAGAGGCATAGAACCTCCCAGCCGAAACTGCAGGCAGGAGTGCCTCGCGGGCAGAACGTCGGCTCGGAAGGACCCTCCGAAACACCACCTGCAGGTCCGCGCTAGGACTATTATCGACCCGCGCGGGCGGGAAAGGCAGTGAATTTTTCCGAATCGCGAGCGAACTTTAGGGAGAGTGACTTTCGGAACCAGGAGCTGACTGAAAACAGTTTTTTTCGCTAACCCAGCCCCGCGGCACGGAAATCGTTACGCAGCCTCTTTGGTTACCAGAGCGCGAGAAATAGCCTTGGTCGAAGGGAGTTCCGCGACTCGCATCTCCTGCCAGTCGTAGGCGAACTCGCGACCACAATCCAGGCATACCACGTATGTGCCCGTACACGAGACTGTTCCGCGATGAGCGGTTCTCATTGTGATCGGAAAGCTGTAGCGGGCGTGCCGGCAGCCGAACATTGCATTGATCATCTTCGTAAGCATCGAATCACCCCAAATAAGAACGGCAAAATCGCTTGCCACTTTAATCAGCGTAGGAAATATGACTGCTTACTTAGATTCGTTCTGCGCGGAAAAGGTTCTGGCTGGTATTTGCGCGATGGTTTCGATTCGCGAAGGCCCAGAAAGGTTGCTGCTCAGGGCTTTCACCGCCGCGCAGTCTTGATTCGCAATCGTGACTCTCAGTTTAGGAAAAGGAATGCGAAAGGCGAAATTGAGGGGAGCAGATACCGATCAAAGGAGGCTCGAGTTCTTAGACCTTCTCAGGCCCCGATTTCTTGTGCGCTGTGCACTTGCTCATGATCGCGGTCTGAAGGCGTCCGCGGAGATCGTTGGGCAGCTCGTAAAGCTCCTGGTTGCGATAGATCTCGATGGTCTTGCGAGTCGTGTCGCAGACCACGTAGCAGTTGTGACACCAAGCCAGATGATCCTCGAGCTCGGCTTTGGTTTTCGCGTCGATGACGCCGTCGAGGTAATTGGTTAACTCGTCAAGAAACTCAGTACACTTCACTGGTCGCCATCTCCACTGGATTTGTCGCCGCCTCCGTTTGCTCTCTTTTGGAAGAAGCGGCTGAGCCGTTCACGCAACTGCAAACGCGCACGCAGTAGACGCGACTTCACGGCCGGAATGCTTAATTCCAACGCCTGGGCTGTCTCTTCCGTCGACAGGCCCTCGACATCTCGCAGCACAAAAACCGTCCGGAAACCGGGCGGCAAACCTTGAATTGTGCGAGTCAGAATTTCACGCAATTCCGACTGGTTGTACATCTGCTCCGGATTCGGACTCCAGTCCGCTACTTCGCGGGGGAGGGAGTCGTCCTCGGTTTTGACATCTTCGTCCAGAGAGACCGTACGTTCCGGCCGCCTCCGGCGTAACCGCATCAGAGCTTCATTGACTGCAATCCGCACCAGCCAGGTGTAAAACTTCGACTGCTCCTGGAACTGAGCCAGATTTCCATACGCCTTCAGGAACGCGTCCTGAACGACGTCTTCCGCGTCTTCGCGATTCTGCGTAATGTGTTGCGCAATGCGGAAGACGTTCCGATCATAGCGCCGCACGAGTTCTTCGAACGCCGAATCGTCCCCGCGCTTTGCGCGCCGGACCAGCTCCATTTCTTCGCTGACCGGTGCTGGCTGCTGTATGTTTGGTTGGATTGCACTCATTCGTAACTTGATGCAGAATTTTCTGCGGTTCCCGAGAATTCCCCGCTGCTATTGTAACGGTTGGGCGCTTTTTGTGCTGAACGGAGTGGGCAAATGCGGTGGACGGGCGCGAGTTGGCAGTCGCGGCCCTTACTTTCGATACTGCCGGGACTCGTACCAAGGTGTCATGAGGGCGCGGCCAAACGGCCCTACAATAAGGGGTTAGAAGTTCAATTCACCGGTCTTCCAAAAGATCATCAGGCGGGACGCGCATGGCAGAACGCGGTTCAGATCGCAATTGGGTGGAACCAATTGTGGAACGGGTTGTCGACAAGGTCTTTCAGACCCAGCTTGTTCAACTGCGCAGCGAGATTACGCGCCGTGTAGCCGACGAGATCGCATCGCAGCCGTCCAGCGCCTTCTCTTCGACCTCGGAAGACTTGGCTCGCGCGATTATCGAAATCCAGCTTGGCTCGAACCAGAAGGAAATCTTGCGGGCGCTGCTCGACGCGTGTTCGCGCTATGCGGCCCGAGTCGCACTTTTCGTGGTCAAGGGAAGCAATGCGATGGGATGGCAGGCGCGAGGATTTGCCAGCAATGAGGGCCTGAAGGACTATGCGCTCGACGCGAACGCGACAGCTATCGCGAGGGCGCTGACGGAGCGGGTTAGCGTAAAGGCCGGTGACGGTGAGTTCGATTCCAAGTTCGTCGAGCAGTTCGGAACCGCATCTAACGTGAGGTTGTTGCCACTCATTCTCAAAGATAAGGTTGCGGCGCTTGTTTACGCCGACGGCGGCGTTGAGGACAAGGCCATCGACGCGGGCGCACTCGATGTGCTGGTGCTGGCGACGGGTTCGTGGCTGGAAGTGAATTCGCTGCGGAAGCAAGCGCACAAAGATCCGGCGACAGCGCCGATCGAGGCGCACGAGCCTGTGGCAATCCATCGCGCCGCGCCGGCGGCTCCCGCGTTTAGCGATCCGTTTGCGTCGCATGCCCCTGCGTTTGCCATGGCTGCCGCGGCTTCGAGCCACTCTGCAGCTGCGGTTGAGCCTGCGGCGGTTCATCAGGAATCGCATTATGCGTCGGCGCACAACGCTGCCGTTGCGGTTCAGTCTGCCGTTGCTGAAATGCCGGCTGCAGTCGAGCCGTTGTCAGTCGGCCACGTGCATGTGGAAGTTGCTCCGGAACCGGCGCCTTCTGATCCCCCGATGTCGCCTGAGGATGAAGAAGTCCATCGTAAAGCCAAGCGTTTTGCTCGCTTGCTTGTCGATGAGATCAAGCTCTATAACAAGTCGAAGCTCGAGGAAGGCCGCGCCAGCAAGAATCTCTACGACGTTTTGCGGGATCCGATCGACAAGAGCCGGGCAACGTACCAAAAACGTTACGGGACGACGGTTGCGGCTGCGGGCAATTACTTCGAAGATGAGATGAAACGAAGTCTCGCAGAAGACGATTTGAGTGTGATGGGTCCCAACTTTCAGGTCTAGGTAGGGTGTAGTGCGCAAGTTCGCGGTCTCGGTGGTTGCGGTAGCGTTGTTC
>Ga0335070_10004675_pt1 | contig 16037 bp, 13 predicted proteins | sample Lox_Sample_13_FD_206722 | JGI IMG/M metagenome (GOLD analysis project Ga0335070, IMG submission 206722) | Soil microbial communities from Loxahatchee National Wildlife Refuge, Florida, United States - Lox_Sample_1.3 | ecosystem: Environmental > Terrestrial > Soil > Wetlands | place: USA... | reverse complement strand
TGCGTTACTCTAACAGTGTAGATGTATTTATGGTGAGGGATCGACATGCCTGATGATGATAATCAAGGTGTAAACAGCGGAAAGCGGCATTTTCTTGGAAAAAACCAAAGCTCCTCCTTAGATAGCGAAGAGGAGCTTCAAAAATTACATCAGACCATAATAGAAAAAAACGATGCCCTCAGTGAAGTAACATCAGCCTTGGAACAGAGAGGGGAGGAATTCGAGAATCTCACAAAGAAACTGGAGAATAGAGATCGGTATATCCTCTATCAAAACGAAATCATAGACCGTTACAACAACGAGATTTCCAGGAAACAAGACCAAATCAACAAGATAAATCATGATCTGCAAACCCAGATGGAGAAAATTAGAAACTTAACAGGACAATTGGCTGAAAAACACTCTGTTCTTATGAAGAAGTTAGGTGATGAAAAACAACTTCAAGATGAGATCAAGTCAATAAAAGCTGAGTTAGCAATGAAATCGAAAGATCTCGAAGAAGAAAAGAGACAAAGCAAGGTTATCCAGGTTCGAGGGATAGCTCTCGAAGTTAAAGATGCAATAATTATGCGTCTGCAAAATGAACTTGAAAGTATGAATGATGAAACTCAAAATTGTCAAATGAAAATTAAGGAGATCAATCAAGAGACTGAAAACCTTGAGCAGGAAGTCGTGTCCCGAGGTAAAATCATCAAGGAGATGGAAGCACTCCTCACCGAAAACCAGGTAAAATTAGTAGAAAAAGCAGAAGAGATCGAAGAATTACTTAAAAATTTGAGGGAAAAAGACGATGCTTTGGAGACATTCCGTACAGAAATCGAGACAAGAAACAAAATTATTGATGAAATCCGCAAGCAACTCAATGAGAACCAAGCTCTTCAAGTAGAAAACACTCATTTTGCTGCACAGTTAAAAGATGAGCTTGACTGGAGCAGATCTCTCCTTTCAGAAACCCGAGATGAGCTGGAAAAACAAGAACATGAGATAAGTAAGAAAAGTTCTGAATTACAACAAAAAGAAAATGAGATAACCAATTTTCAAAGTGCTCTCGATTCGTTACGAAATGAACTGGAAATTCGAAATACTCTCTTTCACGACATAGAACACCAACTTGAGGATAGACAGATGGATTTAATGGAAAAAACACAAATGAATGAACGATTACAAACCGATGTTGAAACGCACATCCATGATTTTAAACAGCTTCAGGAGCAATCAAAAGAAATGAGGAACGAATCGGTAAAGTTCCAAGAGGAAATCGAAGAGAAAAATGTGATCATTCGTGACCTTAAAAGTGAACTTGCTGAAAAACAGACATGGATTGTCGGAAATAACAAGTTTACCGAACAGCTGAGCAGGGAACTTGAGGCAAACAGTAAGCGACTCAATAGAGTGCAACTCGAATTGAGGAAGAAAAACGAAGAGTTACAGACAAAAGGTGAGGAACTTCAGGATGTAAAAACAGATATTGTTGATTTGCAGGAGAGAATCGAAACGCGGAATAAAATCATAGAGACTCTTGAAGAACAGCTTGAGGAACACCAGATTCTGTCTTTGGAGAAATCTGAGGAGTTACACCATGAACTTCAAGAAAACAAGCAACTTTTAGAAGAAACCACAGTAAAACTAGAGAAAAATCAACAGGATTTAGCATTCAAGGAAAATGAGCTTCAAACAAAGGAATTACAGTTTGAGGAAGCAAGTGCAGAGCTTGATCGATTACGAGGAGAAATCGACTCACGAAGTCGAATCATTGAAGATCTCGAAGAGCAGCTCGAAGCACGGCAGACAAAGCTGATAGAAAAAACGCAGATGGCTGAACATCTCGAGACCGAACTAAAGAAAAAGGACGATGAACTTACCAAGAGACAAGATGATTTATTTGAAATTCATCAGGATGTTGAGCGTTTAGAAAAAGAAAGCGAAACAAGAAACGTTCTTATTCAGGACATCGAGAAACAACTGACGGAAAAAAGTACGTTGGTGAAGCATCTTCATGAGAAAGTTGAAAAACTCGATGAGAAATTAAATGTGAATTATCCTCATACTGAGAAGAAAGGTGAAATGCCATCCATTGGATCTGTTCAAGCCTCGGCTGATTCTTGGAAAGAGAACATAATGATTTGTGATGAGATAGACAAAAGTCTGAACGTCGCTGAGAATGAATTGAAAACGAAAAAATTAAAAGATGATGAATTGAAATAGACTTGATTACTTCATTCGTATAAAGTGACTACGTGGGAGATAGGGAGAGGAGCTTCGAGGACCACGGTTCGTTCTGCACCTGGTGAAGGTTGAAGAGTGATTTGGACGACATCACCTTTTTGCATCGTACAAGCATCAGGGAGTTGTACGAGGAGAAAAGCCGAATCCGTATTCTTGTTGATAGAGTGATAAGTCACCATTGAAGAATCGTCATCGAGGATGGGAATAACAGAATACGTATCTTGCGTTAGTGTGCCCCAGAGAGGATGGTCAAAGACCGTATACGAGCCTAGCGGACTGACGTTCCCGTTAAAATAAAGGACGAAAAACTGTTCCTTTGTTGAAACCTCGATGATCATATGTGTCAAATCAATAGTCTGAGAAATGAGGGGTTTTATCATGACAGCGATTTTTTGTATTCGTTGATTGCCCTGTATTGTCTGGTATTGTCCCACGATGGTTTTTATTTGGAGGTATGAGGTGATTTCATCAACAATTTCGTTTGTCAGTCGATTGAGATCTGTATTTGAAACACTTGTTGTTTTGTTCATAATAACCGATGCAGAAACCGCTCCGATGAGCACGAAGGTGATGAGGAGAATGACCGTAAGAAGTCCGAGGTTCCCGTGATTGTTCATGATATCTCCTGGTTTTTCCCATCGGACTTTTGATTTATAATATATAAATAACTTATTATACAATTGTTATCTATCTAAAGAACGGTAGTGAAGAGGAAGGCATTTACAGGCATATTTTCTCCAGTATTCCTCCTGATATATTGGTGAGTAATTTAAAAAAAATATTGTAAAATTAAAGGAAGGGGGCTCTATGAGATTTTTCCACTTTGGCTGTTTCACCGCCAAAGTTTTATATAATGTCATTTGTGAACATGTTACATGTAAAATATTGCCACGGTAAAAATGGCACGATTGGAAGGAAATGAAGGTGAAAAAATGGAAAAACGATACATGGAAAGGCTGGTAGGTAAATACTGTAAGATTATCACCAAAGAACCAGGAGAAGAGCGAGCAAACGTTGTCACCGGTATCTTAGAGGATGTCGATTATAAAGACGGATTTATTCTAATAGATTCTTCCCAGGGTTTGGGATGTTTGAGAATTGATACTGTTATTGCAATAAAACCAGCGAACAAGTATAGACCAGAAAAAAAAATTTGAAGAATGATGATGAGGCGACGGTCGGAATAGGAGTATTAATCGTTTTTATCGCCATGGTTCTGGTCGCTGCTGTCGCAGCAAGCGTTATCATGCAGACCGCAGAAACACTCCAACAACGTGCCTACGCGGTCGGAAAACAAACCATACGAGATGTCTCTAGTGGAATACGTATCATCGGTGTCACTGGATATACTGATGCGGCAAAAACAAAACTCGAATACCTCGCAATCGCAGTGATTCCCCGAGCGGGATCCTATGATCTTGACTTGAATAAAACCCTGTTATATCTCCAGTTAAATAATTATTCAGTACTTAATCTCAACCGTAACTGTAAGGCAGACACGGTTGCACAAGATGGAATATTCCGTACACTGAACATGAGTTTATTAAATGGGACAAATTACGGTGTCATCGCCATTCATGATTCAGACCACTCGATCATCAATAGCAACGGTATCAGTGTCTCAGACCAAGCGATCCTCATCGTCAATCTCTCCGCGGTAATCTCCGATACAAGGGGTCTTATGACCGGGGACACCATCGAAGGAAAGCTCGTCCCCGAGGTCGGTGCGAGTGGCATTTTCGTCGTGACTGCACCTAATGCATTCAAATATCGAGTCGTTGAAGTATAAATAATTTCACTTATCGTAGGGAGAGAAATTCTCCTTCTTTTTATCTATTTGACCTGCCTTTTATTTTGGCGTGGAATTTGGATTGTCAACCGGTCAATCTCCAAAGATAAGGAAGAAACCGGGCTTCTTATGGCATTATGTCAATTCTTTCGTTTTTACAGTTTGCCGTTCCAACAGGGTAGCTTTTTATATCGTGGTTTACCAAAGGATACGTGTGAACAATAACCATGCTTTCATGAAGCATGGAAAAGGAACGAAGGTGAAAGGATATGGCAAGAAACTATATGGAAAGGCTGGTGGGCAAATACTGTAAGATTGTCACAAAGGAACCCGGCGAAGAACGGGTAAGCGTCGTAACAGGAATTCTTGAAGATATTGACTACGAAGATGGTTTTATTATCATAGACTCTGAACAAGGTCTTGGTTGCCTTAGGATCAATACCATCATCGCAATCAAACCAGGGAACAAACACAGACCTGAGAAAAAAAATCAAAAGAAAGATGATGAAGCAGATGTTGGTATCGGAGTCTTGATTGTTTTTATCGCAATGGTTCTTGTTGCTGCAGTCGCGGCTAGCGTCATCATGCAGACCGCAGAAACACTCCAACAACGAGCCTACGCGGTCGGAAAACAAACCATACGAGATGTTTCCAGTGGTATGCGTATCATCGGTGTCACTGGATATACTGATGCGGCAAAAACAAAACTCGAATACCTCGCAATCGCGGTAACACCACGAGCAGGATCCTACGATCTCGATTTAAACAAGACCCTGTTATACTTACAACTCAATAACTATTCAGTCCTTAACCTCAATCGCAACTGCAAAGCGGATTCCGTCGGACCAGGTGGAATATTCCGCACCCTTAATCTCAGTCAATTAAATGCGACAAACTACGGCGTCATCGCCATCCATGATTCAGACCACTCGATCATCAACAGCAACGGTATCAGTGTCTCAGACCAAGCGATCCTCATCGTCAATCTCTCCGCGGTCATCTTTGAAACAAGGGGTCTTATGACCGGGGATACCATCGAAGGAAAGCTCGTCCCAGAAGTCGGTTCAAGCGGTATCTTTTTAGTGACCGCACCCAATGCATTCAAATATCGAGTCGTCGAAGTATAAACGAACAAATGGAGAGGTACACCTCTCCAATTCCCTTTTTTTTAAAAAACCCCCTTTATTTTTCCTGGATTTTTAATCAATTGAGTTTTTTTACAATAGCAATTTCAGCTTTCTCCCCGTTATAAATTGCTTGTTTGATATTCACTTCAACCGCTATTTTGTTATTATCTTTGGTAGAAAAGACAGTCTTATACACAGAGACGTTTTCTCCCTTCAAACGGTCAAGATAATACCGTTCGATATCAGCAAGTCCGTCTGTTGCGATTAAATCAAAAAAACTTTTTTCGATGATTTCGTCAATGGAGTACCCAAGCATGGTGGCAAATGAAGAATTAATTCTCTTGAGAATACCCCGTTGAATGATTATCGCAGACTCCGAAATATTATCAAGATGCTCTTGAGATTCAGGAAGAATGGATGGTGTAGCGTCCACAATGTCTGGATGAGAATGTACAGTCCCTATAAGGGGAGCCGATGATTGAGGTATGGTGGCTTCTTCCTGTTCCATGAGTTCCTGCCGTCGTCTTTCTATCTCAGTCTCGAGGAGCTCAAGCTTGTCCCGCCAGCGACAGAATTCCTCAACGCGAGTCTTAAACGTCTTTTGTTCATTGGTTAACCGTTCCTCACGTTCTGTTAATTCAACTGCCTGCATCTCTAACTGCTGTTTCTGTTCACTGAGGGCCTTCTGCTTCCGTCTGAATCCAAAGAGATCCGAGAAAAACGAATCATTATTTTTAATATGAGGTTGATGAGATGAATCATTCTTCGGATGATGTTGATTTTTTTTCAAAGCAAATTCTGGCACGCCGGCATCTTTTAACTGCGTGTTTTTATCAAGATTTTTGTTATCTATCCGCAATCGTTTATCTTTCATCTCCAAGTCATCGATTCGTTTGAGCACCGAATCATATTTCTTGTTTAACTCCTCGAGTGACGTGTGTACCAAATCAAATTTTTCTAAGCCTATATTTGTGTCTGTGTGTTGAGAATGTTGTTGATAAGCCTGTTTCAGAGATGAACTGACCGGCTTTTCCAAATCCTCTTTTTCCTCAGCAAACAATATTTTCCTTTTGTCATGTTTTCTGAAGACTCCTCGATGCGATGCTTCTTGAACTGGCAGTTCTGATAGATTAGGTGTGTTTTCTTGCGCAGGATGAGGTGAAGTCATCTGCACTATTAGAGACGACCCTGTTATCGTATCAATTGGTTTTTGTGGTTTGCCGAAAAGGCAAATATCCTTGATGGAACCATTTGCATCCTTAATGATAATCCCATTCCACGTGACGATACAAGTTTGGTTGAGTTTAGTTTTTATAGGAAGAACGAATTGATAGATGCTCAAGGTACGTCGAATAGACTCCATATGAGCAATCCAGTCTGCAAGGGATTCTTTTGGGAGGAGGACTTCACTAAATTTTCGATGAATCACTTCGTCTCTCTGAAATCCTGTTAACTGCTCACATTCTTTGTTAAATTGAACAATTTCCTCCTCTGGAGTTAGACTGAGAATCAGCTCCTGCCCTTTATTTCCATCCTCATCGCCTTGCATCGTATCGATAATAATCATCTCCTCAATCTAAGTTAGCGTGAATCCAACAAGCCGTGATTCTAACATTTCACTATCATCTGATTATTTTAAAAGTTTTGCTTCCAAAAAACGAATGAAATCATGAGAAGATTTACACAACAAATGAAAAATTTTTACTTTTTCCAAAGATTTTTTTCCAATCTCTTCATTGAAAAAAACTACATGAACGAAAGTAAAAAATCAAACTCATATAAAAGTATAAATATACGATTATTGTTGATAACCTTGGGATTCCACTAGAGGTTCGGAAAATACGGAGGGGTACGAATCAAACTAAAATTAGTAAAAGATGAACCTGTAAATTCTCAGGACAATTCACAAGGTTCTTCCCAAAAGATTCCCGACATACAAAACCAACCCACCTTATCCGAACAAAAGGATAAAAAACCAGAACCAGAACGAAAAATCATTAAATTTGACACTCCAGAAAAATCTGGAGAAACGAAAAAGGAGGACATCCCTCAACAGGATCTGAAGAAAAAAATGGCGGACCCATCAAAAACAGATGGAAAGAAGAGCGAAGCCGTCCCCAATGTCTCAAAAATTGTCGGAGACAAAATCCCAGGAGCATCAGCAGATGCGGCACGGGAAGAACTCGAACAACGTCGTACCATCCTTCAAAACATGAAAGATTTTGATTTCCAAATCAAAAAAAACCAGGAAGATCTTTCCAATTTAAACGAAAAAGTCGAAAATCTCTCAAAAGATCTTGATGACCTGGTGAGTTTGTATGAAATCGTATCAGAGCAGATGAACCCTTTTGTCGGATTATCAAAAGTCACCAAGAAGAGGATAGATGCTTTAGAGAATTTTACCAAGGAAGTTGAAACAGTTAAGAATCGAATCGGTGATCTTGAATCCTTGTTTGAAAAAAATGGAAACAGCATAGAAGGAGGAAATCGTCCAAACCAAATTATAAAAACCGTAGATGAAGGAAAAACACCGACAGAGACGCCTATCGTAACGCCTCATTCTTCAGATCAACCAACATCAAACATTCCTCCAATCTCTGAAACCCCTCTGGATCAGGTGAAACCTACGACGACACCGATACCATCACCATCAGCAATTTCTCCGGATCTCTCAGAGAAAGAAATCGATGAATTATTGAGTAGGTCACTAGAGTCAGTCATGATAGAACAAAATATTGATAACATCATCAATGAATTTTTCCTAAGTTTAAAATAAATGAAAATCATTTCAAGATAGGAGCAGGTGGATGAGCGAAGGAAACCCGAACCAAAACAACGGAGAGAAAGTTCTCGAAGATTTCGAGATAAACGCTGAACTCAGCAGCATTGCTGACCAACGCATGCTCCCTTTGAGAATCGTTCAAAGAATAGGAGAAAAAATAAAAGAAAAAAACATCAGGGTTACCAAGAGCCAATTGTACAAATTAATCGAAAAAATACAGCTTGCACTCCGGATGGACGTACCTCCTTCATCAAATCAATCCGAGCAAGGAAAGAAAAACGAAAATGTTTCTCCATTAAAGGAAGACAAGAACCCTTGGAGTGATGCCGCCCTCTACACCATGGACATGAAAAAACTCGTCGAAACGGTCGATCGCCTTGGTGAACGACTCAAAAAAATCGAAGCTACGCAACTAGAAGGAATACGAGGGGCTACAGCACAAGTGGTGAAAGCAAAAGACATGAAGAGTCTCGAGTCAGATGAACTTTTTACTGGAGACATGCAACCTCTTGAGCAAATCCCTACCAATCCGGAAAGTATCGTTGTTCTCATGAAATGGCTCCAGTATCTCGTCGAAAAAACAGGGAAAAACAATCTTCCCGATGTACTCGGATATTACGTCGATATCGGTTGGATATCAGATGACGTTCGATTGGATTTACTCGAGTATTCAAAAGGAATAACAGAAGATCAAACATCGACAGGAGCACACACGGCACACCTGCCTACACGCGATCATCTCCAATCTCTCCTCTACATCCAGAAACTCAAAGGAATACAACTCGACGATCGGTTTCTGAGCAAAATAGAGCGCGATATGGAGAAAATGATCAAGAGTCTTGAAGGAATTCAGTTGAAATAATTCTTTGGTGGGGAAAAAACTATATTAGATTCTTTATCTATTACACGTACGGAATTTGATTCCGTGGATGCACGTCCTTAAAACATATTTGGAGGGTATAAACAGATGGGGTTCTCGCTGATTGCTTCAGCTGCGATTCTAGGAGTAACTCTTTTTATGGCAGTGGAAATCATCACTAGCGATCTCCTTCCAACAATCGAAGGTGTTAATGATTCTTACAAAGAGATGAAAAACCGCCTGACCGATCAAATTCAGACTGACATTAATATCACAGATGTGATACAACGGGTGAATGAATCAGGATATGATTATAACATTTCTGTGCAAAACACTGGCAGTGTGACCCTAAACACAAAGGAGTTCATCATTCTGATAAACGGTTCCGAACGACAAACCTTCTGTGCCTCTCGCTACCTTTACCCAGAAAATGTCGCGATTTTTCAAGTGTTCAACGTTACCTCCGCTAATCCGACCCGCATCAAAGTGGTTACAAACAACGGTGTGGCAGACTATTATGAATATATGTCGTGAGGGGAAAAAATGGGATTTAGTTTAACAGGGACACACGTCATCTTCTTCATCGCAGCTGTCATTGTAGCTGGAATGGTCTCTGGAGTTTTTATCGCAGAAATCATGAACGTCACCACGAGTCTTTCAAACCGCGGAGACCGATTAAAAGAACAGCTCGACACAGATTTTGCGGTCATCAACGATCCACACACGATCCCAAAACCAGGTCAGTATTACATCTTTTATCTGCAAAACATCGGAGGTTCAAGTCTCACCACTACCAATCAGACCTTTCAGATATTCCTCGACGGCGAAATCATCGCAACCCCGAATTATTACTTCAACGATACATCGATCCCTGCCGAAGGAGTAACACAGCTCTTTGTCAACACAACCGTTACCACCGGGGAGCATGTTTTACGACTCGTAGGACCTCAAGCGGTGGTTGAGGAATTCGCTTTTACTGGTTGAAAAAAATTAGGTATGAGGAGACATGGAAGGAGTTAAATCCATCATCTTGGAACGAAAAGGTGAAAAAGATGGATTCGCGGAGCGGTTCGGAAAAGTCATTCCGAACGGTTCTTTGATATTTATCGAAGGAAAAGAAGGAACCGGGAAAAGCATCTTCTGCCAACGGTTCTGCTACAGTTTGTTGAAAAATGATTGCTCATGTTCTTACGTCTCGACGCAGTTTACCATCAAAAGCTTTTTACGACAGACCGCATCGGTCGGATATGATGTCCGTAAATACCTCATGGCAGGGAAGTTCTTTTTTATTTCCACCGAGGTGACCTTGGCGGAGACGCTCCCACGAAAAACATTTCTCGAAGGATTGATCACGGGGAGAAAACTGTTTGATCCCGAGGTTATTTTTATCGATTCCCTTTCCACACTCCTGAAGGAAAGTCTCAATAATGAAAACTTAACTGAGCTGACAAGCTTCTTCAATCGGCTTACCGGATCTGGGAAAATCATCTTTCTTACTGCAAATCCATCGGAATGGTCTGAGGAAATCCATAATACCTTTCGAATGATCACCACGATTCATTTCCGAACCGCTCGGGAATCAGCCCCCGGGATCGGAATCGTGTACAACATGTATCTTGAGAAATTCAACGGTGCGCGGTTCAAATATGATCCTGTGACGCGCTTTTCTGTACGACCTGGAGTTGGCCTGACCATAGAGTCAAGCGGTGTCGCGTTCTAACGGAGGATGAAAGATGACAAAGATGGAAAAAAACGAGGAGGACAAAATCATAAGAGAGAATCCTCACCTCCAAAAATACCTTGAAGAAATCCAGAAAAAAATGGAACGCCCGACATTCTATAGCAAAGTACCCCGTGACCTTCGTTCTGAAAAATATCCAAACATCATCTATCCAACGAAAGGTTCTGTGTTCATCCACATCATTCGGACCAAGGAGATGGAAGGAAAAGAATACCACGCAATCGAACCAAGTCTTGATGAAAAACAAAAAGAAAAACGAGACCAAATGTTGGTGTTGCTCTACGAGAAAGCCCCGTATTGGAATAAAGTAAAAACCGATGATGAAATAAAAACAGCTATTCATGCATTAATGGATCAATTAACTATCACGGATGAACGATCTGCAGGGGATTCGAAAGTCATAAGGGGAAAACTACGGGTGACGTCTGTAGAAAAAATGAACATCGAATATGATATCGTGAAGAATATCATCGGCGGAGGTCCTCTGGAGCCATTCATGCGTGACCCGTATTTGGAGGACATCCACATCATCACTGGAGAAAACGTCCATCTCATCCACAAGGTCTTTGAGATGATCAAGACGAACATCTATATAGACAAGAGTTGGGCGAATACTTTCTCCCAGGAATTCAGCGAAAAAATCGGCAGCCCTGTCAGTGAGGGACAACCGATCGCAGACGGAACCCTGCCTGATGGTAGCAGAGTAAATATCATCCATAGCAAAGATGTTAGCCTGAAAGGACCGACCATGACGATTCGTAAATTTAGCGAGACTCCTACGAGTGTTACTCAGCTTATTAACTGGGGGACTTTTGATACCGGCATCGCAGCATATCTGTGGCTCTGTCTTCAATACGGTCGAAGTTTGTTCGTCTGCGGCGAAACCGCATCTGGGAAAACCACGACCGCGAATGCTATCATTCCGTTTATTCCTCCAGAAAAAAAGATCTTCTCTGTCGAAAACACTCCAGAAGTGCAGGTCCCTCACGCCGTGTGGCAACAGTTGTTAACGAAATCCACAGGTCCAAAAGAAGGGCATATCGAGCTTGACGACTTGCTGCGAGCTGGTCTTCGGTCGAGGCCAGATTATATCATCCCTGGGGAGACGAGAGGAATCGAGGGCCGTGTTGTCTTCCAAGCAATGCAAACCGGACATCCGGTGATAACGACATTTCACGCGGGGAGCGTCACAAAAGTTATCCAACGATTCACCGGTCATCCCATAAACATTCCTAAGACTTTTATGGATAACCTCGACGTCGTCTTGATACAAATGGCGGTAGAACGAAAAGGAAAACGTATCCGGCGGGTGCTGTCGGTCGATGAAGTCGAAGGATACAATAAACAGGTGGACGGGATCATGTCTCGAAAGGCTTTTGAGTGGAGCGCAGTCGACGACACCCATACCTTCAAAGCCAACAGGAACAGCTATATTTTAGAGTCGCGAATCGCGAAAATGGCGGGGCTTACCGATCCGATGCAGATATACGAAGAGTACGATCGAAGAAAACACATCCTTGATCGCATGATCGAAGAGAAGATATTTGATTACTACGAAGTCGTCCAGTTCATTTGGACCTTCTATCGGGAGGGGGAAAAAGCCTTACCCATATCGATATAAGATTTGAGGAAAGAATGAGATTTGTGATCAATTGAAATAAGTTAATGAGGGGAAAAAACGACATGGACACCATGACATCTGAAGAAATAAACCAGCTTTTACAAGAGAACCCTCATCTCAAAGAGTACGTAGAAGCCGTGAAACAGAAAATGGGTGCTCCTATTTTTTACAGTAAAGTGCCTCGTGAAGTCCGAGATGAAGAATACCCGAATTTCATCTATCCGACGAAGGGTGTGGTGTTCATTCATATTTATCGGACACAGGACATGGATGAAGTGGAGTATCATGCGATTGAACCGATCGTTGATGATGTCGTGAAAATCAAGCTTGACGAAATTCTTAAACTCATCGTCAAAAAAGCTCCTGAGAAAAAAAGTGTCCAGACCGATGAGGAGATGAAGGAGGTCCTCAAGGAGCTGATCGATGAGATAACCATTATCGACGAAAAAGCGGTCGCTACGTCACCAAAAAATAAGAAAGGGAAAGCCGGGAAACGAGAGAAAGTCAGAGTCACATCGTTCCAGAAAAGCACGCTCCAGTATGACATTATTAAAACCCTCGTCGGAGGCGGCCCTCTCGAGCCGTTCATGCGCGATCCATATCTGGAGGACATCCATTTTGTTGCCAATGAAAAGATCCATCTGATTCACAAAGTGTTTGGGATGATAAAAACCAACATTATTGTCGGACAGAAGGAAGCATCCCCTTTCACCAAGGCGATCAGTGAGAAGATGGGTGCTCCCGTGAGTGAGGGCCGACCGATTGTCGACGGCGTACTACCTGACGGCAGTCGAGGGAATATCATCTATAGTTCCGCCGTGAGCATCAAAGGTCCCAGTATGACGATTCGGCGGTTCACAGAAACACCTATCAGTGTTACTCAGCTGATCAAATGGGGTACGCTCAGCTCAAGCATCGCTGCATATCTTTGGTTGTGCCTACAATACGGCAGAAGTTTTTTCCTTTGTGGAGGAACCGCCTGTGGAAAAACGACGACAATGAATTCGATTATCCCGTTCATTCCACCGGAAAAGAAGATCTACACCGCAGAGGGGACGCCAGAATTACAGGTCCCACATACGGTCTGGCAGCGTTTACTAACCAAAACGACTGGTCCGAAGGAAGGTCAAGTCGATTTATTTGACCTTTTAAAGGCCGCGTTGCGGTCAAGGCCTGATTATATCATTCCAGGTGAGGTAAGGGGTGCTGAAGGGAACATCGTGTTCCAGGCGATGCAAACAGGGCATCCCTGCATGACCACATTCCATGCAGGGAGCGTCACTCAGGTTATCCAACGATTTACTGGTGATCCCATCAATGTACCAAAGACGTTCATGGACAATCTTGACTTTGTCGTCATTCAACTTGCCATTGAACGAAATGGGAAAATGATCCGAAGATGCACCTCCATTGATGAAATTGAGGGATACAATCGAGAAGTTGACGGTATCATGGCGAGGACCGCTTTTACATGGAAATCTGACGAGGATATCCATTTATTTAAAGCAAATCGGAACAGCTATATTTTAGAAGAAAAAATCGCAAAAAACGCAGGGTACGCTGACACTGCTCAAATTTACGATGAGCACGAGCGACGGAAACACATCCTTGATCGCATGGTCGAAGAAGACATCATGGACTACTACGAAGTCGTCCAATGCATCTGGGGTTTCTACCGAGAAGGAGAGAAAGGACTGCCTATATCGGTATGAGGAGAGAATGGCTGCAAAAGAGACAAAGAAAGAAAAAAAATCCTCAAAAGAGAATAAGGAAAAAAAAGAATCATTACGAGAATTAAAAATAGCGTATCGTAGTCTTGATGACCGTAAGAAATTCACACGGTCGATTCTCATTCCTTTAATACTGATAGGCGTATTAGTCATGGTTCTTCCCTTTATCCTTCAACTACTCGTGACAAAGCCTCTCCAATACAACCCGCTGACCTTTATCATTGGTGGGATCATCCCGATTCTCCTCGGCGTCTTTTACCCGTACATCAGCTGGAAAAACAGGGAATCCGATATCAACGGGAAAATGCATTTTTTCATCACCCACATACGTGTGTTGGCAATCTCGGATCTCTCCTTAAAGGACATCATCAACGTCCTTGGGGGAAACAAAGCGTACAGAAGCCTTGGGGAAGAATTTCGAAAAATAAGCGTCCTTTCTGACCAATGGCGAGTTCCGGTGTCAAAAAGCTTTCGATTCATCAGCGAAAGGACCCCAAGCAAACTCCTTCGGGATTTCCTTGATCGTTTCTCACAGAGTCTTGACAGCGGGGTGGAACATCGAGAATTCATAGAACACGAACAAGACGCTGTTCTCCAAGAATACAAGACCCTTTATGAAGCAAGCAACGAAAACATAGTGATCTTAAGCGAAGTATACGTCAGTCTCCTCATCGCGATCATCTTTGTTATGGCACTTGGCATCGTCCTTCCCATGGTCATGGGGTCCCAAGACATGGGAACATTCATTTATGTCTCCTCGTTCATGATGCTGGCCTCAGAAGGAATGCTTCTCTACCTCCTGCGATCAATGATTCCACCAGATGAGATGTGGCACTGCACCGGCGAAAAAGGAGACACCGAGCTCTCCCTCATTCGGACCTTTAAAATTTCTCTAGGTTTTTCAATCGTTCTCCTCACCATTTTACTGGCTGCAAAATATGTGCTAGCTTTCCCAGTGATGAGGATGGTTCCGTTCGAGATTCTCCTTGTGAGCGGATTGACACCCTTGTTTATCTCAGGTGTCAAAACACTACGCGAAGAAGACCATATGTCCAGAAAAGAACGCAACTTTATGGGATTCCTCCCGGCTCTCGGCTCGATTTCGACTATGCGAGGAGGGAAGATCAATGACTCGGTGTACTACCTTAGCGAGAAAGATTACGGTGTTCTCACACGACACATCCGTGATCTTTACAGGCGTTTACGGACACGAATCGATGACGACGCTGCCTGGGAATGGTTCGGTGTCGACACAGGAAGCAACTACATCCAACGGTCCAGCGAAATGTTTCGGCAGGCGACCGCGGCTGCAGCTAACCCTCGGACGGTCTCCCGAATGATTTCTGAGAACATCAGAAAAATCAGGGACCTTCGCGTTAAAAAACTATCCATAGTACGGACCACCGCAGCACTGTTCGCAGGAGTAACGTTTGGGATTGCGTTTTCCATCTATATCTCCTTTGTCGTCGCCAGGCATCTCAATACGATTCTCATCACCAGCAAAGCCGGACAACCTTTCGAAGGGACAACCATCGATGTCGGAGCGATTCTCACTACGGTTCCCCCACAGGTATTTACGAATAATTTCATGCTGATCTTTCTTGTGCTTATCGCCCATTGTTTTCTCTTAGGGTTAACCATCCGTGCATTACGAGGTAGCCATATCTTGGTGACGTTGTATTATTTTATCCCGTTCGCATGGATTGTCGCTATCACGGCCACCGCAGTCGATATCGGGCTACGGGGTTACCTTGGGATGTAAAAAACAGTTAGGGTTGTAAATCAATGATGTTATTGACAAAAGAACTTGGTGTGGTAAAACGAATCATTCCGCGCATGCCATGTTCCGGGTAGATTTCCCCAGTAACATCAGTCCGGGTACTAATCCCTGAAAAACAACTTGAGGTATTCACGACAAGAACAACAAGGTCTTCGTCATTGATGATAGGGGATGTCGCCGTACAGGATCCATCGATGTCACGGATAACCAAAATTCCGTATTGCGAGGAGGTAAGTACACTTGTGTTCAACGTTCCAAATAATCCATTTTGGACACCAGCATTAAAACACGAGTTTGTATAGTTTAAGATGACTTTTGACGAAGAATCACTTAGAGAAAGCATTGCATACGTCAGGTCGATGTCATCCGAGGCTGTTGTTGG
>Ga0335070_10004674_pt1 | contig 16039 bp, 13 predicted proteins | sample Lox_Sample_13_FD_206722 | JGI IMG/M metagenome (GOLD analysis project Ga0335070, IMG submission 206722) | Soil microbial communities from Loxahatchee National Wildlife Refuge, Florida, United States - Lox_Sample_1.3 | ecosystem: Environmental > Terrestrial > Soil > Wetlands | place: USA... | reverse complement strand
GTAGCCGCGCACGTGGATGTTGTGATGATTCGTCCGCCGGTACGCCAGCCGGTGAATCAGCTGCGGATACCCGTGGAAGTTGAACATCACCGGCTTGTCGACCGTGAACAGGGAATCGAAGTCGCGGTCCGGCAATCCATGCGGATGCTCGCTGGTCGGCTGCAACTTGAACAAATCCACAACGTTGATAAATCGAATCTTGAGGTCGGGAAATTCCTTGCGCAGCAGGGCAGTAGCAGCCAGCGCCTCCTGGGTCAGGATATCGCCCGCGGAAGCCACGACCACGTCAGGCTCTCCCGATTCGTCGTTGCTCGCCCAATCCCAGATGCCGATGCCCTTGGTGCAGTGCGTGATCGCCGCATCCATATTCAGGTATTGCAGGTGCTTCTGTTTGTCTGACACGATGACGTTCACGTAGTTCTGGCTGCGCAAACAATGATCGGCCACCGATAGCAGGCAATTCACATCCGGCGGCAAATAGATTCTCGTGACATTCGCACTCTTATTGACGACCACATCGAGGAAGCCGGGATCCTGGTGCGTGAAGCCGTTGTGATCCTGCCGCCAAACCGTCGACGTGATCAGCAGGTTCAGCGAGGCGATCGAGTCGCGCCAGGAAAGGTGGTTGCATATCTCTAGCCACTTGGCGTACTGGTTGAACATCGAATCGATGATGTGTACGAACGCTTCATAGGTTGAGAAAAAGCCATGGCGACCGGTGAGCAGGTAGCCTTCGAGCATCCCCTCCAGCGTGTGTTCACTCAGCATCTCCATGACGCGGCCGTCTCTGGCCAGATTGCCACCGTCGCTGTCCTCCGGAAGATTTTCTTCGATCCAGAATTTCTTGCTCACTTTGTAAATGTCGTCGAGTTTGTTCGAAGTCGTTTCGTCCGGCCCAAACACACGGAAGTTGTTCGGATTCATCTTCATCACTTCCGCCAGCATCTGGCCGAGCGGACGCGTGTTCTCCGCCTGCGTCGTGCCGGGCTTCTCAGTCGGGTTCGCGTAGTTGCGAAAATCCGGTAGACGCAGTGATTTCTTCAGGCGACCGCCATTCGCGTGCGGATTAGCGCTCATGCGCCGTGTACCCGAGGGCGACAGCTCCGCAAATAGAGGAGCCAGCTTGCCGTTCCCGTCGAAGAACGACTCCGGCTTCTGCTCGCGCATCCATTTCTCTAGAGTGCGAAGCTGCACTGGATCTTTCTTCACTGCCGGCAGCGGCACCTGATGCGCCCGCCAGAAGCCTTCCAGATAGTGGCCTTCCATCTCGCGAGGAGCGGTCCACCCCTTCGGCGAACGCAGCACGATCATCGGCCAGCGCGGGCGGTTGGCGGCCCCATGCTTTCTCGCCTCTTGCCGGTATTGCCGAATCTGCTGAACGCAGTGCTCCGTCGTCGCCGCCATCGCCTGATGCATCGAATCGAAATCGCATCCCTCCACGAAATACGGAGTCCAGCCGTAGCCGCGGAACAGGCTCTCCAACTCTTCGTGCGAGATCCGCGAGGGCAGCGTGGGATTGTCAATCTTGTATCCATTCAGATGAAGAATGGGTAGAACAGCGCCGTCTCGCACCGGGCTGAGAAACTTGTTGATGTGCCACGAGGTGGCTAACGGTCCAGTCTCCGACTCTCCATCACCCACGACCGCCGCGACAATCAGTTCCGGATTATCGAACGCCGCACCGCACGCGTGCGACAGAACGTAGCCAAGTTCTCCTCCTTCGTGAATCGATCCCGGAGTTTCCGGCGTGCAGTGGCTGCCGATTCCGCCGGGGAACGAGAACTGCCGGAAGAATTCATGCAGCCCTTCGGGGTCCGTGCTTTTTTCCGGATAGATCTCGGAGTACGTGCCCTCCAGATACGTCGGACCGAGAACTCCCGGCGCACCGTGCCCCGGGCCTGCCAGGTAAATCATATCGAGGTCGTATTTCTTGATCAGCCGATTCAGGTGCACATATATAAAGGAGAGACCCGGGCTCGAACCCCAGTGACCGAGCAAGCGATTCTTGATGTGCTCTGGACGCAGCGGCTCTTCCAGCAGGGGATTCTCCTGCAGATAAATCATCCCCAGGCTGAGGTAGTTGCAGGCGCGCCAGTAGGTTTCAGTCTTGTGCAATTCCTCGACACTCAGCGGCGTGCCTTTCACCGTCGAACGAGTTGGGGCATACGGGCTGAGTTCCAGGACTTCGGCTGGGATATCAATCGTGCTCATGAATTACTCCTCTGCTAAGGCTATGCCCGGCGATGGCACCAGGACAAATGACTTCTTTGAATAAGGGTAGGCGCTTTCCCGTTTAGGATTCCGCTTCCATCTCGCCGGTTGCAGTTTCTTCGTCCAGTAAATGATGGCGGCTTTACATTTCCCGTGGCTGTTCTTAACGTAGTTGGCATGCTGGCCTATTTCACCGAAGATCTCTTCCGCTTCCTCAAACGGCTCAAGCGCAACAACAATCGGGATTGGTTCCAGGCCCATCGCGACGACTACAATAGTTTCGCCTGCCAGCCCGCGCTGCGATTTATTACAGACTTTGCACAGCCGTTGGGCGCTATCTCTCCATATCTTGTGGCCGACGCGCGGCCTTCGCGTGGGTCGCTGTTTCGCATTTACCGCGATACTCGTTTCTCCTACGATAAGCGTCCTTATAAGAGTCACCTTGCGATGCGCTTTTCGCATCAGGGGAAAGACGTTCACTCGCCCGGTTTCTATCTGCATTTGGAGCCGGATGGCTGCTTCGCCGCCAGTGGACTCTGGCACCCTGAGCCACCGACTTTGCTGAAAGTTCGCAACGCGATCGTGTCGCGGACCGAAGAGTGGCGGCCGGTGAGCAGACTGCTGAACTGGGACGATGCCAGCAAGCTCAGCCGCCCCCCGCGCGGTTTTCCCGCGGATCACGAATTTGTGGACGACCTGAAGCTGCGCGACATCGGAACCGCGGTGGACTTTACCGAAAAGCAGGTGTGCAGCCCGAAGTTCATGACCATCTTCGCCGATGCTTGCCGCAAAATGTCGCCGGTCGCGGAATTCCTCAGCCACGCCGTCGGGCTGAAATTTTGATTTGACGAGAATGCTTAGGGTAACCCGGCTACTTCCGCAGTTGAGCCGTGTGGACTTGCTCGCGCAGTTCACCCGCTCCCTGCGCCAGCGTGAGATCGTCGGCAACTCGCTCGAAGTCGGTGTGCGCTTCGTCCTGATGCACGCTGATCGTTTTGAAGCAGAGCGCTTTGCCTTTCATGTCGACCCGCAGCAGCGTCACTTCCCAGTGTCCCGGTCCGACTTCAGATTGTTTAACCTGGAACTGTCCGCCTTGTTCCAGATATCCCAATAGGCCTGCGCCGAATTTGATCGTCTCCGTCAGGTGTCCGTCGATTTCCGCCAGCCGGTTTTCCTTGACGTTGACCACAATGCGTCCCGCCGTCGCGTGCAGGACCTCGTCCTCACGAGTTGTCGGATGGAACGTAGGGTTCGGCGTGAAGTTCAGTTCCTGCAAGTCTCCCTGGCGCTGGCCGTAAGTTGCGACAACGACGTCTGGCAGAATCTTGACGAAGTGTGCCGCGTGTTTCGCGTCCGCCGACGCCTCGCGTTGCTTCTTTCGCTGGAGGTCCGCGTCGTTGAGCAACGTTTCAATGCGATCTTCTTCTTTCGCCTCTTCGTCGGAGGTGAGTGGCCGCCCATTCACCGTCGTCAGATGCGCGATGTCGCCGTCTTTCGTCTCGATCACCTTCTCCGCGCGGCTCGCCTGTCCCGAGGAAGGTGTGACGGAACGGTAGCTCCAATGGCTGTGATCGACCGCCTGCGCCGCGACTTCGTTTTGCAAAACTTGGCGGAGCAGATCATTCGCGGAAGTCGAAGTTACGGAAGGCGCTGCCTGCCCCCAGAGCATCCCTGCCGTTAATGCAGAAATCACAATCGCCGGCTTGCATCCGATGTTAAGCACGCAAGGTTAGGCACGGAATTGATCAAGAAGGTTGTCGTCTATTAAATCTGAGAGCGAATCTTCACATTCCCGTCACGCATCTCCGCGAAAAACAAAAGGGCCTACAGAGATTCCCCTACGCTGCTACACCCGTCGGGGGATTGTCTTCTCCTATCGCGCGCACTATAGGTTGCGATAGGAGTTTTCAGCGATGCGATACAGCACCCGAATAAAAGCGAAGAAGTGGGCGAAGGTTGCCTTGAAGTCCGCTCTGGTTCTCACCGATGCCCAGCTTTGGAACGCGGTCAACGATGATTTGCGTCGAGCCGCCGGCACCATCACCGACCGCCTGGACGAGAAACTCGCAGGCAGGTCAGACAAGATGCGTGATGCCCGTCTCGTCGTGCGAAGAGGCAATGGCTGGGGCGGTCACGCTCTCACCTTGGCGGGCGGAGTCGGAATTGGAATCGCGCTGGGAGTCTTGCTCGCGCCAAATTCGGGCGCGGAGACGAGATCGTCTATCCGCGAAGGTGTAGCCCGCTGGAAGAACAAGAACAGCGCTCCCGGCGTGATCGTGTTTGAAACCACTGCGACCGGAACGTCGGGAGATTGAAAGAGTGAGACGATCTGCACACTTCGTGTCGGTGGGATGTGCGCTGAGCGTGGTTCTGACTTGCGGTGTGATGTGGGGACAGAACGCCGCTCGTGCCGCCTCCAGCGGCGCGGGAGCGGTTGAGCGTGGACGCTACATTGTCGAAGGCGTTGCTCGCTGCGGGCAGTGTCACACGCCGAATGACGAACATGGTGTTCCCGATCGCTCTCACTGGCTCGATGGTGCCGCCGTGTGGTTGGAACCCGCGAACCGTGCCGCGGATTGGCCACTGAAGGCCCCGCGAATCGCTGGGACGCTTCCGGGTACCGACGACGAGATGGTCACACTTCTTACCACCGGAATTTGGCGAGATGGAAAACGGTTGCGACCTCCGATGCCGCAATTCCGCATGAACCGCGAAGACGCGCAAGCCGTCGTCGCCTACCTGAAATCGCTCACACCCGGGCCGCAGTAATCGCGCCGCTTAACGACTAATCAATCCAATACCGAGCAGGAACAAGGAAAACGAGCACACCGTAGTTTTGAGTCAATTCCGTTCAAAATATTGATTCAAAGCTACTTAGCATCTTGTGCCCTGCCTGTTGGCCCGCAACATATTGATTCTATGGGACTTATAGGCAAAATATTCAATCTAAATGACTTACTCCCCCTATAAAAGGTTGCCCCCTCGCTTCATACCGCCGCAATGAAGGCCCTACGACCCGGTGTAGAGCTGGAAGGGCGCCCAGTAGAACGGTTTGCGGAACGGGCTGTTGGAGTGGAGAACAGAAAGCTTTGCGGCGCGCAGGGCGGCGTCGGGCGCCTTGCCGCTTTGCAGGCCGCTGTAGAGATCGTCCATCAATTGCGGAGTGGAGACGTCGCTCACTTCCCACAGCGCGCCGATGACATTGTGTGCGCCGGCCCGCAAGAACGCCCAGGATAGTCCCACCAGACCTTCTCCGGAGTAGGCTCGCGATCCTGCGCCGTAACAAGTCGAGATGGTGACGAGATCGGCGCGCAGCGGATGTTGAATGATGTCGCGCGCGTAGAGCTTGAAAGAGTCATCTTGCGCGTTGGCCTTGGAAAGTACGATGGCCGAATCGAGCGGGCTCAGGCGGCTGGCCGTGCCGTGGGCGACAAAGTGGATGAAGGAATATTTTTGCGGATCGCCAGACAAATAGGCTGATGGCGTTGCCTGATCGCGCGCGAACACTTGCTGTTGCTGGCCGGGGAAATGTTTGGCGATATCGGCCATCTCGTCCGACGCTTTGCGAAGTTCCGGATAATCCGGGCTCGGCGAGATCGAATTCCCTAACAACAACAGTCCGGTCGAATGCTTGCTTTCCGGGCGTGCGGCGGCGAGCATGCGCAGGGAACTTGCGTCAGTCAACGCCACGTCTTCAATCCAATAGTGAGGCGTAGGACCGTCGACCAGCAGAGTCTCGAAGTTCAGTGTGTTCAGGCTGCCATCGGGGACGACGAAGACCTTGGTGTTCTTGGCCAGCAGCGGCTGTACGGGCGCAACCAGGATGCGGTAAAGCGAGGCGCCGTCTTCATTCTGCGTGGTGAGAGGATCCTGCAGTCCGATCAGCGCTTTGCGGTAGCGCTGGACCAGAGGTTCGATTTGACCGGCCGCGGGGAGCGGAACCAGAGTGACCTTCTGTGGCGTAATCAGCCATACATAGGATTGCTTGTCGCCCAGCCAATAAAACAGGATGCTCCCGCCGGCGCGTTTCGCAATCTGCGGGGCGTTGAGCGGATCGGGTTGGAACTTTGTCGATGGTTTGAGTACGCCCAGCCCTTCGCTCAACGTGCGGGCGCGACTGTAGTCTGCGACTTGCAGGGCCTCGTTCGTCTTTCCCTGCTTGATCAGCAAGTGAATGTAGTCGTCGTAGATATGGGTCGCGTTGTTGAGGAAGGGCAGACGCGAATTTTCGTGCTGCAGTTCAGCGCGCGCGGATTCGAATGTGCTCAACGCAGTGCGATATTCGCGGGCGGCTTCGTCGGGATGATTTTCATCTTCATACAGGCGGCCAAGGGAACGTTCGGCCTCCCACTTCAAAAAGACAGGGCTGTCGGGCGACTGGGCAACTGCGTTGAGAGCGGCGTCGGCGATGACGGCATCATGCTGTTGCGCGGCGATGCGACCTTGCACCAGGAGCGGGTAAGTTTCGTCGCGCTTGTGATGATCATCGCGGGCCATGCGGAGGGTTTCATCGGCGTAACGCTTCGCGTCGTCCAGCTTGCCTGTCTGCTCGGAGACAAAGGCTAGGGCGATGAGAGAGTTAATAATGTCATCGCGACTCTGGATTTTGCGGGCGAGGTCGAGGGATTGCAAGAATAGCTCCTGAGCCGTTGCAGCCTTGCCCGCGTCCATGTAGGTATAGCCGGCGTTCGTGAGCCATTTAACCTGGTCCGAAAAATCTGCCAGCTTCGCTGCTTGACGCTCTGCTTCGGCAAGCAGCTCCTCTGCTTTCTCAATATCTCCGAGCTTGTAGTAAGCCCATCCCATATTTCCAAGAGCGGCTTGTGCAAGATCTGGAAATCCTCGCTCTACAGAAATTTTGCGCGCTTCATTGGAGAAATCCACGGCCTCATCAAAGTGCCCCTCCTCATCCGCTGCCCAACTCAAGTCGAGCAGGGCACTCGCTTCCCAGAAGTAGTTCCCGCTGACTCTGGCGCGGGGCAGAACCTTCGCAAAAAGAGCATGCGCCTCGCCATAGTTTTGCCGGTTCATTTCCAGCGCTCCGCGCGCGCTGTAGACATCTCCGCAGGCAACGTAGTCGTTCGCGCTGCAGATTCGCTGCGCCTCACCGAGCTTTCCTTCGGCCTTCTGAACGTCATTCAACGATGCATACGCTTGCCCTTCGACTCTCAGTCTTTTCACGGCCAGTTCGCCGGACGGAGCAGGGGCTGTCTCGGAGGCTAACGTCTTAAGCACCTCGCGGTCTTTACGCTGACCATGAAGAGCGTTCGCCTTAAGCAGAGTAAATTTCCAGGCCCATTCGGGGCTCAGGGAATGAAATTGCGCGTGGCCGTCATCAGCTTCTTTCTCAGCGTCGGCAAGGTTTCCATCGCGATAAGTTTTCCGCGCGTGATCGAACGCAGTTTCGGGGTCTATGCGGTGAGAACATCCAGAAACGAAGCTGATTGCGGCGGTGAGAGCTAACGCCGCGGGCAGTAAGCGGCGCACGTTTGTGCAGCTTGAATTCGCTGATTTTCGAGCCTCAGACACCGTCGCACCGTGCGGAGATTTTAACTTGAAAATTGATATGACGTCGCTATAATGCTGCCCTTCCCTCAGAAGGAGCTTGTATGTTCAGTTGGGTTTTCTCTCTCTTGTTACTCCTTAACTTTCAAAACAAGACTACTAACTTGCCGTCGATGGGTTCGGGCGGGTCGGGGAATAGGCACGTCGCACCCGCTGACAATCCGCAACCCGACGGTTCACAGCCGCCGGACTCAGACGGCGGAGGAAGTCAGGGTGGAGGCGGCCCAAAGGGATAGTTAATGATCGTAGGGTCGTACCAAGGTACGACCCTTACGATAACCGCACTTAATCAGGCGACCGGATCGGCGACTCCTAGAATGGCGGAATACTTCAAGCACGCAACCGATGCTATGCGACGCGGAGACCTTCGCGGAGCGAGAAAGATTGTCGATGAAGCTGTCGAGGCAGGATCTGATAGCGACCCGATACAAATATGGGAACTTCGCTTTATTCGAGCACGACTCCTAGAAGCCGCTGGCCAGGTTGAGGGTGCACTCAACTACTTGAACTCGTTCTCCCCGCCGCCGATGGAGCTGACGGAAATACGCTCTCGCCTCATGATGTACCTCGCTACCTTTGAAGGTTATTTAGGTCACGATAGCGTGGCTGATCAGCTCGTTTCACAAGCATTCACGGTCGCTTTCGGTGCGGGTCTAGACGCGGTGGCTGGCGAAATCTATCTGGCAGAAGGATTCATCCGTTTCAGGAGAAGGGACTACGCCTCCTCGGATCGTGCCTTTCGGTTGGCCCTTGAGATTTCGGAGAAGGCAGGCGGGTGGTACCTTCGCGGTCATGGCCTTTGGGGCATTGGGAAGAATCTGATGATTCAAGAACATTACTTGGAGGCCGTGCCATGGCTCGAACGGGCGCTTGCGTTGTTCGAAAAGGCCGGGGAACCTCTATACGTGGCTATGGTGTGGAGCGAATTGGGAGTCTGCTACCTTGGGTTTGGCAATGACAGCAAGGCTATGGATCTGCTGCGGCAGGCGGAGAGGGTGTACGCCGAGGCGGGCGTCATTCATAACTACCAAGTCGTTCTCGCGAATATAGGCAATGTGTATCTACACCGTAAGGAGTACTTCACCGCGATCGACTACTACCAGCGCGCACTCACACTGGCGCGTCAAATTAAGGACCAGGTGTCCGTCAAGAAGTGGACGCGCAACATCAACCTCGCCTATGCACGGATTCGCGCGTCAGTGGATCAACAAAGTCCGCGCATCGCCTAACCGCCACCGCTTCCTTTGCCACCCGTTCCATTCGAGTCGGCCATCGCGACTTTGGCAGTCCCTTTGGCCAGGCATCCCATCTCTAAACGAATCATCGTCAGTTGGAAGGTGTACTTGTCGTTGATCTTTTTCTGCGAATCTCCCGCTTCACGATTAATTTTCAGTTCGCCCAAATAAATCCGGCCGAAGTGGGGCACGTCGATGACGTGGCCGAAAGGAGATCCGTGGGCCTGGTCGATGCCTTTGACGTTATCGATGAGCGAGCAAGACATCGAGGAAACGTTGCCGTTTTTTTGCAGCCAGGGTTGTCCACCCTTCGGAAAGAATCGCCGGACCTCGTCGGTGAGTTCGGGATGCGTACTGATGGTTTCGTATTGCTGCGCGAACCGGTTCTTCACTTCGGGATCGTCGAAGTAAGACGTATCGTCAGCTTTGCGCGTGCCAACGATCTTGAGTGCCGGCACAATCTCGACCTTGTGTCCGCCGATGCGCAGGTTGTCGAAACGCGTTCCGAGAAACGTCACCGAGGGTACCTGACCGGTGCCGTACGCGGGATGAACCGTGGAAATCTGAGCGACGACGCGATCGGCCGTGACGACATCGAGCACGTTGATGTCTTCCAGCACCGACGTGGTCAAGGTAGCGAAGCCATCGCTTTTCGAGCTGGGATGTCCGGCCACCTGGGTGTAGCCCGTCTTGTACGAAAGGATGCCTTCCACCCGGAAGGGATCGGCGTGCTTGAACTGGTAATGGCCGTCTTTGGGCAGCTTCACCTTCACGCGCGGCGCGATTTTCTCTTCGATCGGCTGCATCAGATCCGCTTCGAGAACGCTGGCTTCTGCGTGATACTCGTGTACCGCCTCGGCCGTGGCTGGGTTCACTTCGTCAAAGGAGAGTGGGTTGCGTGCTGTCGCCATGGTGTCCCCCGCAATATTGAAAGATTTCAGGCCAGCTTCATTTTTGAATTTTTACATCCACCGGAAAAGTCCCGAGACTCGCATTTTGTCCGGTAGTCGTAGTTCCAGTAACCACCAGATTGTAAGTACCCTGCTGTAACCTAAATCCGGGGATATGAAGCGAGCGCGTGTCATCCGGCGAGGAGGCCGGAATCTTGTCCGCCCATTCTAGACCTCCCGATGGATTATGCAACTCCAAATTGTAAGTCGCGTACGTCTTGTCCGGCGGTAAGCCTAAGTTCAGAAAGAAGCCCTTATCCGGAGAAGTCGTGATCTCCGCTTTACCCACTGCCGCGCGAGTGCTCACATTAATGAATACCGAGGGCAGCAGCTGCGGCTGACTGGCCGCCATCTGCAGGTGCGGCACCTCGACCAGATTCTGGTATCCGACGACGACCAACAATAAAGCGAACACCGGAACGGCAAATGCCGGCTTGAACCAGGAGAAGAATCCAGCCTTGGCCGGAACCGCAGAAGTTACCGGTTTAGTTACGAGCGTAGGCCGGTCTGCTAACGCGACCTTGCTTTGCTCGACTAACATAACACCCGCACGAACGTCCAGTGCACATTCCTGACAATCGAATAAGTGCTCTTCGAACTGATCCCGCAAATCGGGGTCGAGTTCATTGAGAAGATAGCGTTAGGTGGCCTTTTGCCGGACCGCTTCACTATGGTCCATCATTCGATCCCCCTCGTCTGCATAACAAAGGAATAGTGCATTTTGGAGTGTGAACGTTTCACAATTGTCCGGCGGCCACGGTGCCAGGGGGCCGAGTGGCCATGTTCTTTAGATAGAGTGACTTAAACGACAATTTGGCGCGATGCAGCAGGACCCGGAGATAGTCCCGATCGACGCCAAAATCGCGGCAAACCTCGTCTTTATCTCTTTCTTCCAGGAAAATCTCGCGCAGCAGGCGGCGGTCGCGTTCGGGCAGCTCCTCGAGAATCTCTCGAACTTTGTCGCCCATTTGCTTGGAGGCGATGGCGCCCACGATATCGACGTTCGGAGCGGGGAAGTCGGGCGCCTCATCCTCATCGAGCGAGCTCTCGCGTGGGGACGACCGGTAGTGCTCGAGCAACACGTTATTGCACATGGAATTGACGAACGCGCCAATGCGATCGGGCTGACGGATCTTACCGGCGCGTAGGGCCGTAAACACGCGAGTAAAGGTCTCCTGTCGAACATCTTCGATTGCCTGCGGGGAGTGCAGCCGGGAACGCAGTTTCAGCTGAATCAGCTCACTGAAGTAGGCAACGAAATGTTCCTGCGTCCGAAAGTCTCCATTGCGAAGACGTTCAACGTAAGGCTCGTCAAAGGACTGGAGTTGCAAGGTTCGTCCCAGGGTGCTGGAGTGGCAGCTAGTGTAGCACTTCAGGCAAACGAAAGAGGATAAAGAGGCTTATTCATGAAAATCAGAAAAGCGGACGCGGGATTTCACCAGAGACGGGCCAGGCGCTCAGACGTTGAAACCCGAAGACCGCCGGAGCCGCTTCCCCATTCGGCTCCGGCGATCTGAAGGACCCAAGCTTCCCCCCGGTCGCCAAGGGTCTTCCAAGTCGGGATCTTGTGGAAGATTGCAGCCGCCGGACTGCGCGGCTCTCCACTCATACCGAATAGTGCGGGGGCCGCAGTTTTCGTTTCAGGAGGGATCGGATTTTCCTTACGAACGTAACCCGACCGGGGTGTCTTTCAGCGCTCTTGTTCGTGATTCGTAACGCAAAACACTCTCTTGTGAATTTTGTAGAGATGTCGCGGAGAATGCGTGTAACCCAATGAGGGGGGAGGAGTGGCTCCGGACGACTGCCCGAACTGCGGCGGGAGTGGATACGTAGCGAAGCCGGTGGACTTGAACGGTAAGTCCGAAGGTGTCGCGTTTATCCGCTTAAAATGTCCTGCCTGCGGGGGCACTGGCCGGAAGCGCTCGATCCCACCTACTGCCGCCGGCTGACCGCACGGCCTGCGGTGCTTGCGAAAACGTACGGGTCCGGACCGTTAGACTTCCCGTCCTACGGTTGACGGTCCGGGCCGCACGTTTCTCTCCTATTTCTTTTCCGCCGTTTTCTCAGATGACTTCAGTGAAGGGATTTCAGGCTAGGCAATGCCTGCGGCTTTGGCTCTATTGCGCCGGCTGGAGCTTGCCGTCTCCACGCGATTCCTGCCGTTTTCTTTGGCGCGATAGAGAGCCTTGTCGGCGGCCTCAAGGACAAGATCGCAGTGAGAATTCTGCGATGTGCTCTCGGCCACACCAATGCTTACGGTGACTGAAAGCGACGCCTGTATCGTTTCCTGCGCGAGCTGCCGGATCGCGTGCCCTTTGCGGGCGCGGCCGCGGCTGCGCTCATTGCGCCGATCCGGACCTCGCGGAATCTGACGCCGGTCTTCACCTCTGCGCCGGAACTCCGCCGACTCGACGGTGGCTCGGAGTTTTTCCAGATGGTCCACGACTTCATCAAGACTCTTTCCGGGGAAAAGAATGTTGAACTCTTCTCCTCCGCAGCGATACGCGCGCCCGCCCCCGGTCACTCGCGCAAGTTTTGATGCGACCAAGCGCAGGACCTGGTCTCCGGTGTCGTGGCCGTAGGTGTCGTTGAAGCGCTTGAAGTGATCGATGTCGACCACGGCGATGGAGAAAGGTTCCTGCAACCGCATCATCGCGTCGTTGAAGGCACGCCGTGACGGCAGCGTGGTGAGCTCATCGTGGTACGCGAGAAGGTAAGAATTCTCGATGACCGATACGGCCAGAATGCACAACGACGCGGCGGAGTAGAACGCCGCAATGCGTGGAGAGGCCAGGAATCGGAGAGACAGGAAAAATGTTGCCATCGACCAGAATAGTGCGCACTCGAGTGGCTTGTGAGTGAGCGCCCAGCGGAGTAACAGGCAGACAGAGCCCACGACGAAGGCGGCAATCGCATAACCCGGCAGGCTGGCCTGCATCGCAGGGCGGGCGTGAGCTGTGACCTGGACTCCTTCGGCGGCGCGGCAGAGAACCGTAACCACGATGACCTGCACGAACAACAACATCCCAATCGGCGCGACGCTGGATGCGACAAAGCCGCGCTCCTGCATGACCGCAATCAATACCAAGTTCAAGGGCACGAGAACGGTGACGGCCTGAATCGCGATCCAACCGGGCGTGCCGGGGTGCGAACGTTCGGCGCCGGCCAATGCTATCACTTGGGAGGCGAGAAAGAGTACGAGAAGCGCAAGAACCGTACGACTCGAATGAAATCTCCACGCCAGAAGCGCCCCCCCGAGCAGCGCCGCATAGTAGAGAAAGGTAAGCGCCGGAGGGGCGAGCGTGATCCACCCGGAGTGAGCGAGCACCGCCACACCGAAGAGCAGAATGCCGCCTGGCATGAGAAACGACTTCAGCGTTTTTGCGCTCCAAACGCGCACTCGGGCTCCCATGAGAATCAGGCGTTCCTGAAATTATCTCTAGGCAGAGGTTGGCCGGGGAATTGGCCGGCAAGGTACGCCTGCAGGCGTTCCTTTTTGAAACCTGCCTCCGTTTCGGCACCTACAGACCTCCGTGCAGCCGCATTCCTGGCTGCAACTGAGCGCTTTCTAACTAGACTCGTCTGTTGGATTAAGGACGGTTCACTCATATGCGAATTCTTATAGCCGAAGATGATGAAGCACTATCCAAGTTCGTTCGCCAGGGCCTTGAGGCCGAAAACCATGTGGTGAATGTATTTCCCGATGGAGAACAGGCACGAGCCGCAGCCATCGAATCGGAGTACGACCTTGTCGTTCTCGACCTGAACCTGCCCAAACTCGACGGGGTCAGCGTTCTCCGCCAGCTGCGGCTGCAGAAACCCAGCCTGCCGGTGCTCGTGCTCACCCAGAGGACGCGGGTTGAAGACCGCGTGCAGTGTCTTGACACCGGCGCTGATGACTATCTGGGAAAACCATTTTCGTTCAGCGAATTATCGGCCCGCATTCGCGCCCTGGTCCGGCGCAGCCATTTGCCCTCTGAGTCGATGCTGACGGTCGGCGACTTGAAGCTGGATCGCATCGGCCACAAAGTGGAGCGCGCCGGGCACCGGATCGATCTGACGGCCAAGGAATTTGCCCTGCTTGAGTACCTGATGCGCAATGCCGGGCGCAGGGTTACGCGCTCGATGATCATTGAACATGTATGGAATCTCACCTTCGACACCACCACCAACGTGGTCGATGTCTACATCAATTACCTTCGCCGCAAGGTGGACGACGGCCATCCCACAAAACTGATTCACACGGCGCGCGGCATTGGATACGAACTGAGCGCTCCGGCCATGGCAGGCGCGGCGGAGGTTCGGGCATGAGTGCGCCGGGCACTCAACTCAGTCTGGTCGCGGGTGCGCCAGTCCCGGTGAAGCAGCGGAGTCCGTTGACCCACCTGCTGCACGCGCTCAACCAGCCGCTGACGGGTTTGCAGTGCTCGCTGGAGCTGGCGGCGGCCGGGCCGCGATCGCAGGATCAGTACGTGCGGGTTTTGCGCGATGGCCTGGAGTTGACGGGAAGAATGCGCATTCTGGTGGAAGCGATCCGTGAACTGACGGACCTGCAGGAAGAGTCGACTCCCGCCGGCCAGACTTCGCTTCTGAACCCGATTTTGCAGGAAAGTGCCGACAGCCTGGTACCGATGGCGGAAATCAAACGGGTTCGACTCTCTCTTATAAGTAAGAACCAACTACTGGTTCCGGGAAGCGTGCCCCGCCTGCAGGCCCTGACTTTCCGTCTGCTGGAGTCCGTGTTGAGCCTGACTCGGGAGCGCGGCAATCTGTCGATCGTGGCGGCGCCAGACTCCGAGAGTATGTGCCTCACCCTTTCCTGGACCACAGGACCGATCCCGCCGCATTCGCCTTTCTCGCAGGCAGAACTGGGGCTGCTGCTGGCACAAGCGGGTTGGGAACGGCTGGGAGCGGACTGGAAACTCACGCACGTCAACGGCCGCACCTTCTGCACCATTTGCCTGCCAAAGGCTCAACCCGCACCCAATCCCGAGGAACTGAAATGAGTATCATGCCGATTCCGCTAACCTGGGCGCATTCCGGCGGAGCATTGATCGCGAGCCCCAGCAACCTCCTGCGCGAGCAGGTGGCACACCGGCTGAATGGACGCTGCCGTCCGGTGCAGCAGGTGGCCGGTGGCGCCGACGCCCTGGCCAAGCTTGAGAAGGGGGACTGGCAGGTATTGTTTCTGGATCGCCGACTTCGCGATCTGGATGCAGAGGAATTGATGTCCATCATCCAGCAGCGTTTCCCCGGGATCAAGGTGGTGATGCTGGATTCCGACGACACCGAGCCGGATGCCGCTCAGCCAACCTCTCCGCTCTCCTGCTCGAAGGATTTGGATCACGGATCTCTTCCCAGCGCCAAAGCTACATCGGCTGCGCCGTTGCCCGGCATGATGGGCACCAGTGAGGCCATGCAGCGGGTTTACCGCATGGTGCGCCTGGTGGCATCACGCAGCACGACGGTTCTAGTCGCCGGGCCTACGGGAACGGGCAAAGAGTTAGTCGCGCGCGCCATCCACGCCTTGAGCCCGCGCTCCTCGAAGCCATTGATCGTAGTGAATTGCGCAGCCATTCCGGAAGCTCTGCTGGAGTCGGAATTGTTCGGATACACGCGCGGCGCCTTTACCGGGGCGGTGCAGGCGCAGCTGGGAAGAATTCCCGCGGCTCACGGTGGAACCCTTTTTCTCGACGAGGTCAGCGAACTTCCACTGGGCATGCAGGCCAAATTGCTGCGCTTTCTGGAACAAAAAGAAATCCAGCGCCTGGGCGCAACCGACGTGACTCGCGTCGATGTTCGCGTGGTGGCCGCCAGCAACGCCGATCTGGCCCTGCGGTCGGCGCGCGGTGAGTTCCGCCAGGATCTTTTCTACCGGCTTTCGGCATTTCCCATCGAACTGCCTGCGCTGGCCCAGCGCCGCGCCGACATTGTTCCGCTGGCGCAATACTTTCTCGCCTGCATGGCGGCCGCGTTGGAACTGCCGCCGCCGAAACTCAGTGACGACGCCATTCGGATTCTCGAAACGCATCCCTGGCCGGGCAATGTGCGCGAACTGCAGCACGTGATGGAACGCGC
>Ga0335070_10004673_pt1 | contig 16040 bp, 12 predicted proteins | sample Lox_Sample_13_FD_206722 | JGI IMG/M metagenome (GOLD analysis project Ga0335070, IMG submission 206722) | Soil microbial communities from Loxahatchee National Wildlife Refuge, Florida, United States - Lox_Sample_1.3 | ecosystem: Environmental > Terrestrial > Soil > Wetlands | place: USA... | reverse complement strand
GGATTCACGTCCACTTCGGTGGCACAAGAGACAAAAATCGAAAAGAAGTTCAAAGCCATACCAACGCCGTCGGAAGAGCGCCGCCAACACCGGATCTTCACCGCCGAACCACATATCGCAGGATCGGAACGCAACAACGAACTCGCCCGCTACATCGCCGACGAGTGGCGCAGACAGGGACTGGAGGATGTCGTCATTCACCGCTACGACGTCTACGCCACCACGCCGAAAAGCGCTTCGCTGGAGATGATCGCACCCGCCGTCTACCGCGCCAGCCTGCGCGAAGACCCGTATCCCGCGGATCCCGACACCAGGAATCCGCGCGTGAGTTCCGCCTGGACAGGAATGTCTGTCTCTGGAGAGGTTACGGCTCCGGTCGTTTACGCACACAGCGGCAATCCTGAGGATTACGACCTGCTGCGGAAGCAAGGAATCGACGTACGCGGCAAGATCGTACTTGTCCGCTACTCGAATCCCTACAGCTACCGCGGATTCAAAGCGCTGACCGCGGAGCGCGAAGGTGCTGCTGCCATCCTGATCTACAGCGACCCAGCGGAAGACGGCTTCAAGAAGGGCAAGGTCTTCCCCGAAGGGCCGTGGGGCCCGGAGAGCCATATTCAGCGCGGCGCGATCACCTACGACTTCATGGTCCCCGGTGACCCGCTCACTCCGGGATGGGCCTCGGTCCCGGGCGCCAAACGCATTCCCATCGAGCAGGCAGTTTCTGCGCCGAAGATCATGGCGCTGCCGCTTTCCTACAAAGACGCCCGTCCGATCCTTGAGAATCTGGGCGGTCCGCGCGCTCCGGACGACTGGCAGGGCGGACTGCCGATCGAGTACCACCTCGGCGGCGAACAGGCTCGTGTGCATTTGAAGATCGAGATGGACAATTCGATCAAGCCCTACTATGTGGTCGAAGGCCGCATTCGCGGCGCGGAATTGCCTGACGAGTGGGTCGTGTTGGGAAATCACCGCGATGCCTGGGTATTTGGCGGTGTCGATCCCTCAAGCGGAACAGCGTCGATGATGGAACTGACGCGCGCCCTCGGCCAGCTCAAGAAAGAAGGAATCCGCCCCAGGCGCACGCTGGTTGTCTGCAGCTGGGACGGCGAGGAGGTCGGACTGACGGGATCCACGGAGTGGGGTGAGCAGTTTGCCGACGAACTCCGCAAGAAAGCGGTCGCCTATCTCAATGTGGATTCGTCTACCTCCGGGCCCGACTTCGATGGGAGCGCCGTGGCTTCGCTTGCACCGATGCTGGTCGAAGCCACGAACAGCCTGCAGGAGCCGTCCGGAAAGTCGCTGCATGCGGCGTGGAAACAGAGTGCAGCGCGAAACCGAACGGAGGCCAAGGATGACCGTCCGGTCACGGACGCCAATCTCGCAGACACTCGCATCGGCAGCGGCTCCGACCATACTGTCTTTCTCAACTACGTCGGCATGCCCGTCATCGGTCTGAGTTTTGACGGTCCGTACGGCGTGTATCACTCCATGTATGACGATTTCTACTGGATGAATCACTTCGGCGATCCGGGCTACCGTTATCACACCCTCATGTCGCAGCTTTGGGGCGTGCTCGCTTTGCGTCTCGCGAACGCGGACTTGTTGCCCTTCGATTTCGCGTCCTACGCCGACAACATTCGTCAATTTGTCGCCGAACTTTCCAAAGGAAAGGACATGAGCGCCCTCGATCTCAAGCCCGTGCTCGAAGGGATCAACGCCTTCGAGATCGCCGGGAAGAAACTGGACAGCTCACTGCAACAGTCACTGGCGGCAGGCAGGATCGATCCCAAGCTGGCCGCCGAAATCAATGCCGGCATGATGCAAGTCGAGCGCAACTGGCTGAATCCCGATGGCATTCCAGGACGGCCGTGGTTCAAGCACATTCTCTACGGTGCCCGCTTCACATACGCACACCTGGAGCTTCCGGGACTCACCGAAGCAGTGGAGAAAAAAGACTGGCCGACAGCGAAACAGCAGGCGGATATTTTGCGGAATTGCCTGGAGAAGAACACCGAACTGGTAAACCGGCTCAGCGCCCGGCTCGACGAGGAAAAGCGCTAGTCTGCAATCAGCAGCGTCTCGGCGAAAGGCCATTCGTCGTCGACCCACTGCGCTTCGCAGCAGAAACCAGCGCCCATCGCCAGTTGCAGCAGTTCCGGGCGCGAATACTTGTGGCTGGTCTCGGTCCAGATGGTCTCACCCTCCGCGAACGTAACGGTCAGCCCAGCGCGCCGAATCGTGACATTCTGTGTCCGCGTTGAGCGCAGATGCATTTCGACACCGTGCGTCTCCGGGTTGAAGCGGGCCTCGTGGCGGAACTCTGAAAGCCGGAAATTGCCGCCCAACTCGCGATTAATGCGGGCGAGCAGATTAAGATTGAAGGCGGCGGTCACCCCAATCGCATCGTCGTAGGCATCGAGTAACTGTGGAATCGGTTTGATCAGATCCGTGCCAAGCAGGAGTGCGTCGCCGGACTGAAGCGCTTGCCTTACGGACCGCATGAACTTCACGTCAGCGGGGCGGTCGAAGTTCCCGATGGTACTCCCCAGAAACAGGACGAATAGTTGCTCGCCTGCCCGGCGCTGGGCGGCGACTTCCCGCAATCCATCCAGATACTCGCGTTCCAGGCCGACAATGCTGACGTGTTCGATGTCACCCAGTTCACGCGCGCACATCGTCAGTGCAGTGTGAGAGATCTCGATTGGACAGTAGCGGGTCTGCTGGTAGTGGTCCAGCGCTTCCAGCAGATGACGCGTCTTCTTTCCGCTGCCGCTGCCGAGTTCGGCCACCATCAGTGGCGCGGACAGATACGCGACAATTTCGCCGGCATGCTTTCGCAGCAGCCGCTCGTCGGCGCGCGTGAGACCGTATTCCGGGAGAACGCTGATCACCTCGAACAGGGCCGAGCCCACTTCATCGTAGAGATACTTCGATGGAAGTTCTTTCTGCCTGGGTAAGAGAAGACCCGCGCGAACATCGGCGGCAAACTCCAATTCGGGATCGGCGGCAACCGCCTGTCTCAAGATCATCGTGTCCTCAAGCGAGCTGGTTGCTCACACAGCGAAATCCCGCATACACGTACTGATAATGTGGCTGAAACCAATTACGGAATGACGGACGCAACATGCAAGTTGCTGTCCGGGCCGACGCCCCCTTGATCACGTAGTGTTTGCCATCAAAGAAGTCAGCCGAGTATCCGCGGTAAAACGGAAAAGGTTCAAATCCGGGGAACGGGGCAAACAAGGTAGATGTCCACTCCCAGCCATTTCCGAGAAGGTCCTCAATGCCGAAGGCGCTTGCTCCAGGCGCATGACTGCCGGTGGGCATGGGATCCCAGTTCTCAAAGTTGAAATTGCCACGCGTGCCATCGGGCGTCGCCACGCCCCACGGATACTTCCGCAGTCTGCCTTCCCGAGTCCCATACGCCGCGCGCTGCCATTGCGCATCGGTCGGCAGTGCCTTCCCTGCCCAGTTCGCGTACGCGCTGGCTTCGGCGCGGCTTACATAGACCGGCCAGTCTGGCGGCAGAGGAAACTCTTCAAACATTCCTCTCCACAACCATTCATTTCCCTGCCGTCGCCAAAATGCGGGGTGCGAAATTCCAGTTGCCTCTTTCCAGGACCAGTCACTTTCGTTCCACAGCGAACAATTCTGGTAGCCTCCGGCGCGAACGAATTCGAGGAACTCACAGTTGGTCACCTTGTAGCGGTCGATGGCAAACCCGGGCACGTCGACGGTATGCTGTTCGAATTCATTGTCCCAGCCGAATTCACCACTGCCACGCGGCAGTCCCAGAGTCACAAGACCAGGGGGGATCTCAACCATTCCGGAAGCTATCGACGATGAGTCACGGCGGGAAGCCAGGAAAGGCGCGACTTTCCGGTCATATGGCAGCTGATGGAGCATGTAGGCGAGAGTCTCTGCGTGCATCAAGCGATGTTCGATAGCGACGTTCAGCAGTAAATTCGCGGGGAATTCGTTCGCAGCCGCGGGCTCACCAGCCAGAACGTTTTCGAGGCGATCGTCCAATTCGTCGCGGACCTGGCGCACATATTCCCGGACCTCAGCAATCGAGGGCCAGTCAGAAGGCTGGTCCGTGGGAAGTCCTCCGCCTACTGGATCGATCCCAAAAGCGAAGAGCGAGTCGAAGTCGGGACGGAACTTCGCCACAGACATCAGCCGACCGTTGAGGAGATTCCAGTCGAATGCTTCCAGGTGTCCGACATAGAACACAATCCTGTGCCGCTCCGGAATGGGGCGGTCGTAGAGAGCTTCGGGCGGTACGATGTCAAACAACGCGTCGGTCGACCGACGGGCCTCGACGATGCGAACTCGAAGGTCGCTTTGGGAATGCGTTTCGAGAGTAGTAAGCATGAGCGGCCCTCACCCCTGAAGGTCTGTTTTTGATTTCACCCGGTCTTGGATGCACGGCGATGCGCGCAGGGCGCTTCTTTTCCGCGAGGTTCTCTGCTAGAAGAGACAAACTGGAGACAAACTTCTTGCCTGGGTTGGGATTACACTCGCGGTCAACGACTTGGCCCGGACCGTGCGCGGGCTGACGTCATTTCGTTGCTGACTCCTATCCGTCGACGCCTTTGGGAGGGTTGTATGTCGCTTCGATTGAAAAGGCTGTTAGGGAACCTTCTGATAGCGTTCATCATGGTGACCGCCTCGAACGGGCAACGGGGCAACTATCCCAGGCCGCCGGCGCCCGCAATTCCAGACCAGTCTCCGCCGGGAACGAAGACGTTTCACAGGCTGGACACGGTGGAAATGGAACGCGAGGCTCGCGAACTGTCCGCGCTCGCATCCAGCGTTCCCGGCGACATCGACTTGGTGAAAAAAGGGCTCCTACCCAAGGACGCCGTCGATAAGCTGAAGCGAATCGAAAAACTCTCCAGGCGCCTGCGGGGACAGATCCAACCTTGATCGATTGCGACTCGCAGCGTGTCGCTCAGAATGTGATCCGCACTCCGTACTCGAGCTGTCGCGGGGCTCCCAATCCGTAGGTTCCAGAGCTCGTCACGACTCGGTCCAACCGGGACGAGCAGAATGTCGTCGAGTTGCCGCAGAACCCCGGCGAGCTGGCGTTATTCAGCGACGTGCCTGGCGATCCATCGAGCACGCCATTGAGCTGGCGCCCTGCGCCGCCAAAGTTGGCGAAGTTGAAGACATTGAACGCAGCGACATTCGGTTCGATGCGGACGTGCTCGCCGATCCGGAAAGGCCAACTGAAACGCACGTCAATGGTTTTCAACCATGTAGGCTGCGCGTAGTGCCCCGGCACCGCCTGGCAATTGGGCTGGTTCGGAGGGGCAGCGCAGATAAACGGATAGGCAGCACCTAAGGTCAGCAACTGGGTTGAGGTAAACAACTGCGAGTTGACCAGTTGTTGGCCTGCGGAGGTCAACCTGCCCGCGTAGTTGGTGTTGTAGATGCCGATCGCCTTGTTCAAGTCATTGCCGGAATAACCGCCAAGGCCTCCGACTCCGGTACCGGGCAACAGGTCGCCGGCCGTGCCGTCACCGGTTGCATCGGTGCGAAAGATTTCGCCGGCCACTCCCCCGCCGTCCATCTGGGGAAGGCGTGCGCTCAATTCAAGGGGAGAAGCAAGTTGCGTGAGGATGGTCAGCTTGGCGCCGTGTAGCAACTCGAACGAGGGAGTGAAGGTGAACATGTTGCGCCGATCCAGCCCGGAGGCGCCGAAATGCCCCTTATGCGGATTGATGTAGTCCTCGGCACGACTCAGCAGTGTGAAATCTCCGCCGCTGCCATCTGCCATTGCTACGTTGCTCTGGTATTTCGAATAGGTATACGAGGCCGCCAAGTTCCAGCGATGAATCCCAGGGGCGCGCAATGATCCGGACGTCTTGAACATCGCGTGGACCGCTACGTACTTCGTTCGCCCGCTGGGGAAATACATCACGTTCGAACCTACCTCGGGGTTGATGCCGCCAAACGCAGCTTGCCTCAGGCCCAGCGCAGCGCACGGAAACGGGCCGCAATACGCATTTGAAGAATCAAGTCCGTTGTGCGCGAAATCGATGATGCTCGCTCCGGGCACGGATGCAATGTAGCAATTCACCGCCTGTTGCGAACTGCTTCCTGTCGAGGCTGCTTGCGGGCAGCCGGCAGATAACGGGTTGGCGAGCAACGTCGCATTGATGGCGTCCAGTTCCGTCGCATAGGTGTTCTGAGAGGGATCATTGCTGCTGCCATCCGTCAGATAGCGCGCGTCTCCGACGTGGTTGGTGTCGATCCCCAGCGGATACTGCGTGCCAATCTCTCGCACATAGTCGATCGAGAACATCGAGCGTTCGCCGAGTTCGCGCTGCAAGCCCGCACTCATGTGGACGATGCGCGGCGTCCGGAAATTAGGGGCGAGCAATCCGCCAAAATTCGTATTCGTGTTGGCCAGCCCGTAGACGTTCGGTCCGCTGGTGACAGCCTGCGCCGCGAGGTATTGCGACTGCAGATCCTGGATCGCCGTGGTTACGGTACCGACGGCTTGGCCGCAAATCTGGGTCGCGATGTCGAGCCCATCCACCGAATTGACAATCGACCCGTCGGGAAACAGTACGCTCCCGGCCGGGCACAGAGTCAGGCTTCGGTAGTACTGCCCCTGCGACAAGCGGCTGATGCGATCCTGATATGCGTTTTGCATCAGGAAATTGTCAAAGAACATGCCGCCGCCGGCGCGCACAACCGTGCGGCCGTGGTGTCCCGGATCCCATGCAATACCCGCTTGCGGCGCAAAATTCCAGTTGGGCTGGCTCACCCGGTTGCCCAGCCCCTTAATGTTGCCGAATTGATCGAGAGTCGGAACCGCGGCAAGATCGTTATCCGTGCGGCCGGTATCGCGCGCATAATTCACGCCAATCGAGATGTTCAGGTTGGGATAAAGCTTGAAAGTATCGCCGGCATACAACTCAATGCGCGTATCTGTGTGTCCACCCGTGCTGCGATTGAACGCGGAATGCTCGCTGAAGTTCCCCAGGCCGTTGTAAATCGTGATCGTGCCAACCGGATAGTTCAGAGGGTTGCCCGCAGCGCCTCGCGGATCGCCAGGAATGATGGGTGGGAACGGGGGCGTCGTGTCGTTGAAAATCGCGTTGATGACGTCGATGCCGTTGGAACTGGCTACCGACGGCCCAAAATCTCCCGGCGCGTAGAAATCGCCTTGCGTAATGTGGTGGATGGCTCCGCCGAAGCGCAGCGTGTGCTGGTCATGAAATGGCGTGCTTCCGTCATATCGGCCGAACAGATCGCGCTGGATCGTCTGCCGCGGGCCGAGTGTGCTCGGCGCTAGTTCAAACGAGCCTAACTTGAGATGAAAGGGGATTGCCGGATCAGCTCCAGCGTCCATGCCGAAGGACGGATTTAACGCGTTCACAAGCTTCTGATATCCAAATCTGCCGCTATGCGCGAACCGTCCGCGGTTCCAGTCCAACCCGAATACATGCGAGGGGACGTTGATCTGGTTCCGATACTGGGCAAATCCTCCGCCGATTTCGTCGGCATTGTCGTAACTGTAGCGGTAGAACCATTTCGCGTTCTCTGAGAACTCGTAGTCGAAACGGCCGGTGAGCATGTTCTCGCGCAACGAGGCGTTTCTCACGCTGTATCCCAGAAGCGGGAAACCCGACGCCACCGGCAGTTGTCCGTCCTGTTTGGTGCGTTCTCCACCGAGGAACAGATAGCCCTTGTCCCTGATGACCGGCCCGCCAAGTCCGAATCCATATTGCTGACGGCTCGCCTTCGGATCCGTAGCGGGAGAAAACCCAGTCCACCCGGCACGGGCATCGCTGTACTTCCCGAACAGATCGCCGTGCCACTCGTCGCCGCCCGATCGCGTCACGTAGCGCGCCGACCCTGCCGCGTTCAGTGATTGGAAGACGTCTGGCACGGTCCTGGTCACAATCACTTCACGAACAGATTCGGCGGGGAGGTTTGTGATGACCGCTCCCTTGGTTTCATCCATCGCTTCGACTTCGTCGACGTCGTAGTGGACCGTGCGACCATACTGGCTGTTGATCGATAGAGTCTGGTAGCCGGTCTTCCCGGCGTCGAGGATCGCCCCATCGACCACCTGAACTCCTGGTTCAAGCCGTGCCGACTGCAGCGGATGCCGTCCATTGATGGGTAGCGAATCCACAGTCTCCCCTGGCAGCCGGCTTTCCAGCCGCGCCGGACCCGGATTGATCGGCTCGAGCCTGAAATCGGCCGTCACGGCTTCGCCAACCTTCACCGTGACCCGCGCTTCCGCCAGCATGAAGTCCTTGCCCTCAGCCTCAACGGTATAGTCGCCTGGCGTCAATGATTCGGAGGTGAACGTGCCATCCTTGGCGGAGCGGGCCACAGCACTGGTGCCTTCGGTCTTGGAACGGAACAGGATGCGCACTCCCTCCAGGGGATTGCCGTCAGCGTCCTTCACCGTGCCCTGGATCGTGCCCTGAGTGGGAGCCTCCTGGCCTTGCGATGGCAGGCTGACTAACGTGATGAGAAGAAGAGAGAAAAGGAGACCTTGGAACGAACGTTGCCACCAAACAGGCTTGTGTAACAAAGCGCCACTCTCCTGGGAGCAGAACGACAAGCGATTCTGCAGTGCTAGGGTCTTAGCATCAACAATGGATAGAACAGTTTACTAGATGCAGGTGCGTTCACGGGACGCTGCATGCCAATTTGACGTTGGTGGCGGAGCCCTGCCTAGAACGAGTCCCTCGTAGTGTAGTAGCCCGCTCGATGGCGCGGTTGGTAAGGACCGCCCGCTGGTGGATTGACCAGATCGACCTGAATGCGACGGAAATCCGAGTCCGTATAGCGTTGGCTCGGGTAGTACGCCAGCAGGTACTGGGTGCGAAGCTCGTCGCTGATCTGGCGGAACGCTTCATCCAGTTGAGGGAGGGAGCTCGCGTAGTAATACTTCCCGCCGGTGTCTTCCGAGAATTGGATAAGCGCGTGCTCTCCGCCCGTATCACGGCCGGCACTAGCTTCGACAGGCACGATGATAACGCTATAGATGATTGCCTCAGACTCTTGCGCAGCACGCAAGGCCTGCTGGTAGGTTACTTGACTGATCGTATCGCCACCATCGGTGACCACCACGATGACTTTCCTTCCCTGACGGTTGCCCAAAGCCTGGCTGCCGAGAAACACAACGTCAAACAACGCGGTCGCGGAGCCGTTGCGCAGACGTTCGATGCCGCTGTCGATCCTGCCAAGATCGGCGGTAAACGGCACCACCTCCGTAACCTCCTCACTGAACTTATAAACGGCGAGGCCATCCTGTGAGCGAACGATCGCATGGGCGAATTTGCGGGCTGCCGCCTGCTCCAGGGGCAGATCTTTCTTCGTGCTGAGACTGGTGTCGATCGCCAGCACGATCGACAACGGCAACGCTGATTCCCGGCTGAACACGGCGATCTTCTGTTCCTTGCCGTCCTCTTTGAGTGCGAAGTTCTCCTTCTGCAGGGACGAGACCGGAGCTCCATGCTGGTCCGTCACGGTCACGAACACATTGACCAGCTTCACATCCACTTTGAAGGTGGTATCCGACTCCTGGGCCAGGCACATCGCGGCCACACAACCGAGTGCAAGGGTCAATAAGGTTCGCTTCATGGAGTGGACACTCATTAGGATGCGGGCCGCACTCCAGCCGCGCCTGCCGCACGCGGGATTTCTTCGGGGAACGGCTCGCCATCTGCCCAGACGGCGCCATCTTCAAAGTATTCCTTCTTCCAAATAGGCACCGTCTTCTTAAGCGTGTCGATGACCCAACGGCAGGCGTCAAAGGCGGGGCACCGGTGGGCGGAAGCAACCACAATGAGCACGCTGATTTCCCCGATCTCCAGCCGCCCCAGCCGATGGACCAGGGCCACCTCCCGGATGGAATACTTGCTTTTTGCCTCATCCGCCAGCACTTTCATCTTCTTCAAGGCCATCTCTTCATACGCTTCGTAATCGAGGTAAAGGGTTTGGCGGCCACGCGTGTGGTTGCGCACCACCCCTTCAAAGATGACCGCCGCGCCGTCCTGAGGCATCTTGAGACGCGCCAACTCTGTTTCCGTCGAAATGGGCTCGCGGACAATCCGGACTCGATCCTCGCTCCCTCCACTCACGGGCGGCAAGATCGCGACCTCATCGCCCGCGCGCAGGGGGAAATCAGTACTTGAGTATTCCTGGTTCACAGAAAGTGCCAAGGATGGAATGAGTGCCTCGAAACGCGGCGCCTGACGGGCATAGTGCGACAGAACCGATTGAAGCCGGGCACCTTCGGGAAGTTCCAGGGTTTCCCGCGAGCGCTCCAGCAAATCTTTCACGGCTCCGAAGAATAGTACGTGGACTTGCATCCCAGATGTCGTAATTCCTGAACAGTGTAGCGCGTTTGCAAAGGTTGGCCGGTTCACCTGAACCCGCCTCAGGCTCTCAAAGTCCCCCCGGCGGGCCAATTACCTCCGTAATCGTGCAATAGGTCACTTTCCGACATACCCTTGATCCTTAAGCTCCAGCTACAAGGAGGTAGCAATCTCCACAACGGCCCAAACCGATGCCGCCCGCAACGCGTCTGCCCGCTCCTTTATTCACAGCCTTAACATTCTCGTGAAGTACACCCGCCTGTATGGGGTGAGGCACAAGCGGACCGAGGGGCAATTCCAGACCACGTGGAATGAGCTGCAGGCGTCAATCCCCAAGACCGGCGATGGTGGGTTCCTCCTTGGTGTCTCGGATAACAAGCTGCTCCTGGATGGCATTCCGCTCGAGACCGGCCAAGCTGAACGCAGCTTTGCCCAGTTGCTGACGGCCGCGGGTCTTGCCAGCATTCATTTCTCGAACAAGGTTACTCTCGACGATTTCACCCGGCTCGTCAGCGCCTTTGCGATGGGCGGCTCCAAGGCCCAGGACTTCGCCAAACAGATCAAGGAAACGCTGGGCGACAACAAGAATTCCTCTATCCGCATTAACGAGGTGAAATTCGTTGCGGCCGATCCCGCTACCGGAGAGATCTCGGTAGCCGCGCAGATTGCGGCACAGTCGCTTGGACCGGAATTCAAGCAGTGGCTCAACGATCCGCAGAAGCTGCTGCAGTTGATCGCCGCCGCCCAGGGTGCAACCTCGGGCGGCTCTGGGGAACCCGGTGGCGCGCCACTGGGGAGCGTTCCTACAGTTCCGATTCGCGGCGGCGGGGGCGGAGGCGGCGGTACCGGCACCGGCAGCGGCGGATCTGGCACGGGCGGTGGTGGCGGGACAGGCAGCGGCACGGGAAGTGGCAGCGGCGGTGGCTGGACCGGCGGGGTGGTCCCCCTCCAGGAAGAGGAAGTCATTCAGGCAATCCGCATGCTCACCCATTTCGGGCAGGCTGCGCAGGATCCGAACGCCAACCCCGAAGAATTGATGAAAGCCGAACTGAGCAAAGCGCCGGAAGGCGCGAAGCTCAACCTGGCAGCACTGCTCGAGAACCTGTCAAAGGACGTGACCACCAAAGCCGAAGAGACCGACACTCCGCTGCTCATGAAGGCGGCCGAGCACATGGCGATCCGCTTCGCCCTTGATCGCTACCAGCGTGGTGAAGTCAAAGTCAACGCAGTGCACCAGATGATGGAGCACATGAGCCGGCAGATGGATACTCTGCGCCAGATTCTCCGGGTGCAGGAAGACAAGATGTCCAAGGCCGGCATCCTGGTTGAGTCGCACGCCGACATTCTTGACCGCATGTTCTGGGCGGAAGTTCCCGAAGCCGGCAAGAAGAGCGTGCTGCTCTCCGGCGAAGCAGCCTGTGTGCCGCCGCGCAACATCCGGCAGTTCGTCGAGATGCTGCTCGAACGCGGCGACAACGAGCTTGCAGCCAAGATCCTGGCCAACTACACCGGTTGCCTCGATGCCAAGGAACTCGACCCGCGCCGCAAGACTTCGATCGGCCTGTCTCAGATCGCTGACCTCTACGCCAACGCCTCTGAAGAAGTCATGCCGAACGCCATCGCCAAGATCGGCGAGAAGCTGGCAAAGGAAACCGATTCCGAAATCCAGAGCCTGTTAAGCGCGGCGTTCACTCGCTTCGGGCAAGAATCCTGCGCCCGCAAAAAGTACAAAGCGGTCGCCGAAGTCTGCACCGCTCTAGAAGGTATCGCTCAGGAGAGGCCTCTCCTCGTTCAGGACTTGCGGTCCCGCGTAGGCGTCGAAAACCGTCTGCCGGAGATGATCGAAGAGGCGATTAATGCCCCCGCGGTGGCCGACGACCTGATCAACGTTCTGCAACAGATTCCAAAGAGTTCGGTCGAACACCTCTGCGACCGCTTCTTCCGCTCGCAGAAGCGCGTGGAGTGCGATCGCATCGTCGAACTCGTCGACGAACTGGGACAGCCCGCTGTCATCGATCTCCGCGAAACGCTGCGCACCGGCCAACCCCGGCAGGCAGCCGCGACCGTTGGCCTGTTGAGCCGTCTGGGCGTGACCACACTGCTGGAGTTGCTGCCGACGCGGATGCCGGAATTCAACCGGTTCTATCAGGATCTGGTCGTGCGCCAGATCGCGTATGGAGCTGCCGCGGATCGCGGTCGCACGCTGCTGGAACTGCTGGAACTGCTGGATTCTCTCATCCTGCCGGAAACGATCGACGAGATCGGCATGAGCCTGGACCGCACTGCGAGTTCCAGCCTGATCGCGCTCGCCACCTCGGGAGAGGCCGCGTCCCGGCCTCCATTCGTGCAACTGAAAGCAATCGAAGCGCTGGGCCGTCTCCGGGAACCCGAAGCCGTTCCCGTATTGCGCAGCATCGTCGAAGAGAAGAAGCTCTGGGGACGCTCCCAGCACCGCGAGTTGCGGGTGGCGGCCGCCCAGGCACTTTCCAAGATCGATCCGCGCTACGGCGCACAGGTGATGTCGGAGAGCGGACTCGATTCCGCCGAACTGGCGGTTGCGCCGCTCGATCCCGCCCCGGCTTGTCCCTGGGTCCGGCAGCGGCGCTACGAGCGCGTAATCCTGCCGCGCACTTTCTCGGCTACCCTGAGCAGTTCGTGGGGCAAGTCCACCGTCATCATGCGCGAGATGAGCCTTGGCGGCGGCATGGGCACGCGCAACGACAATCTGCGCGTAGGGTCCGAAGCGAACGTTGAAATTTCGACCGGCGTGAAGAAAATTCGCGGCCAGGTCCTGCTCCGCCGCGCCCGCGTCAATGAAATCGGATTTGAGTTTGTCAGCATGGACCTCGACAGCCGCTACCGCCTCCGCCGCATCCTCGTGGAAGCCCTCGAAAAGGCTCCCGAGAACCGCAACACTGTCTGGGATGGTGAACGCAAGGGTTAACAACCGCCGCGAAGCCGACTTTCTCGAGCTAGAGAAGAACGGAATTCCTGAACAAAACAAAAGGCCCTTGCCAAGGCAAGGGCCCTTTTGTGTCCAATTCTTTGACTACACGACCTTCACGAAGATGATCACGAGTGCGAACAGTACCAGCGACTCGATGAAGGCTAATCCCAGAATCAGCGCCAGCTGAATTCCAGGACGCGCCGCTGGATTCCTGCCCAGAGCTTCGCACGCCGCCGCAGCGACTTTGCCTTGACCTTGCGCGGCCAGGCCGGCTGCAATCGCGATTGCGAAACCCGCAGTCAGTGCGACCCAGTTCGTTGCCGCATGCGCCGTTTCGCCGGTTTGCGCGAAAGCAGGCATGGCCAGCACCGAGAACATCATCATCACAAACAGCAACAACCCGATTTTCCGCATTTGTTTCTCCTTATGAATTTGCCCCAGGAGGTGGTTGACGCCGCGCTCTTCGAGCCGACGCCCTCACACTGGAAGCAGTAGTCAGGAGTCAGTAGTCGGTAGTCAGCAAGATCACTCGCATTTTTGTGTAACGAGGTATTTCGCTGACTACTGACTCCCGACTCCTGACCACTGATCTTAGTGCTCATGCGCTGTCGCCTCGCCGAGATACACGCAAGCGAGCAGCACAAAAATATACGTCTGAATGAACGACACGCCGATGTGCAGACCCTCGAATATGATCGGGACGCCCAGCGGCACCAGCGAAAAGAACACTAATGTCACCATCTCGCCGGCGAACATGTTGGCGAAAAGACGAATGGTCAGCGACATGACCCGCGCGGCGTGGCTGAAAATCTCAATCGGAAACAACAGCAGGGGCAAGAACAGCCGCACTGCGATCGGCATGTCCTTGTCCTGCGGTCCGATGAAATGCGCGAGATAGCCGACCGGCCCGTTCGTGCGAATTCCCTGATAGTGATAGTAGAACCACGTCAACAGCGCGCAGCCCAGAGGAACAACTGGAACCGCGGTCGGTGACTCCAAGCCTGGCACCAGTCCGATCAGATTGCAGGACAAAATGAACATGCCCAGCGCCATCAGGTAGGGGACATACTTCTCGGAATGATGGCCGATCGTCTCCGTCGCCAGGTTGTTCACAAACCCGTAGATAGTTTCCATCGTGTGCTGCAGCGCACCGGGATTCTCCACCGACAGGCGCAGACGCACCAGGACGAAAAATATCGTCAGCAGCAGGACGACGAGAACCTCCATCGCCACGGCGTTGGTGATGGGTGCAGCGGCATTGTGCGGATGAATCCCGAGCAGGTTCAGCAGCCCCAGTGCGGCAGTGCCAAACAGGGAGTTCAGTAGTTTTGTGAATGCCAGTTGTTCCATGAAGAACAGCTACGAGCTGCGAGCTTCGCGCTACGAGCTTGATAGTAGTTTGCTCGTAGCTCGCAGCTCGGGGCTCGCGCTACTTACGAAATGCTACCCACGCCTCTGCCGCCGCTTCAATCATCATGGAGGCAACGGGCAGGCAAAGCCCCCACAGGAAACCGCGGAAGGCTAATGCAGAACCTTTAAAGATAGCATACGCAACGACTGCCACCAACCCGTAGCGAACCAGGAAGCGGAACACGATAATGCTCCCCTTTTCTTTACTTTGGCGGTCCGCCACGCGGTCCACGAGGCCCTCCACCCCGCGCGCCAGCGCCCGAAAATTGATATAGGAAACGGCGCCTCCCGCCCCCACTCCGATCAACCCAGCCCAACCGTATAGCCAGGAAACCGGGAACAGCGACAGGATTCCGACGACCAACATGACACGCAACATTCTCGGAATCGCCTGCGCGTAGAAGGCTTCGATCTCCGGACTGTCGGCGGACGGATTGGGGAGATTACTCATCCTTGAAGCTGGACATTGCCATGCGAATCATCTGCGTAAATCCGACAACGGCTCCAAACAGAAGCCCCACCAGGTACAGCCATCGGGTGTGTAGCCAGTAATCGAGCCCTTTGCCGAGAAGAAATCCCAGCAGCACCGACGCGGGAATGATGAATCCAATCTCGGAATAGCGCGCGAGCGCGACCAGAGGATCTTTCTTTTCGGGGGGCTTGGACAGGTCCCGCACGGCGAGAATTGTAGAACAGCTGCGAGCTTCGAGCTACGAGCGATCAACGCGAATCAGACAATGCTCGCGGCGGTGCACAAGTTGGTTGCTCGCAGCTCGTGGCTCGAAGCTCGTAGCTATCTCATCGCTACACTCGAGGCCTGCACCAGTCCCAGCGACCAGTTCACCATGCGAAAGAACGGTTCGGGATAAATGCCGATCACGATGGTCGCAAGGGCCGTGATGCCCAGGGCCACCCGCATCCCCAGGCTGACAGGTAAGCGGCTCGACTCAAGAGGATCGCGCACGAACATTGCGTTCGCGATTCTCAGATAGTAGTAGAGTCCAAAAACCGAATACAACACGCCGAGGGCCGCCAGCGCATAATGTCCGCTCTCGACCAGGCTGAGGAAGATGTAGTACTTCCCTAAAAAGCCGGCCATGGGGGGGATGCCGGCGAGCGAAAGCAGGAACAGCAGCATCAGGATTGCTTCGACGGGTTGGCGCTGGTAGAGGCCAGCCATGTCGTCGAGTTCATCGCCGATCACGTTGCGCTGCCGCAGCGACGTAATCACGGCGAAAGCGCCCAGGTTCATGAACGTGTACACCAGCTGGTAGACGAGGATTCCTCTCAGTCCATCGATGAAGCCGGGGGTTCCAGGAACAGAC
>Ga0335070_10004672_pt1 | contig 16041 bp, 8 predicted proteins | sample Lox_Sample_13_FD_206722 | JGI IMG/M metagenome (GOLD analysis project Ga0335070, IMG submission 206722) | Soil microbial communities from Loxahatchee National Wildlife Refuge, Florida, United States - Lox_Sample_1.3 | ecosystem: Environmental > Terrestrial > Soil > Wetlands | place: USA: Florida... | reverse complement strand
CGTCTTTACGAATGGGTGACTGGTCGAGGACGGATAGATGCATCGCACACGGATCAAAATTTGGGCAGCGTTCGCATTACATTAACCACTATGACACACGCTGTACGCCGTTTCGCAAAGAATTGCACCGTGCCCGACGCCGCCAACGTGATCAGAGTTGTCCGCAACATACCGGAGAGCGCCTCCGGCGTGCTGCCGCTTGACCAGCTGGAAAGCCCGATCGTCCGCCAGGGCCTGGACTATTGGCAGAAGCTGCGCGGCGCGCGGCCATATCCCTCGCGCGCGGAAATGACGCCGCGCGATCTGGCAAACATTCTTCGTCACGTCGTCCTGCTGCGACTCGTGGACGGCGGCGCGGACTACGAATACCGCATCGTGGGCGACGCGCACGTCATCTCGCACGGCTTCAGCATGCAGGGCTTGCGCGTCAGCGACGTCGACAGGTTTTCCCCGGGCTACGGACCGATACTGAAAAGCCTTTACGATCGTGCGGTCCGCCATCGCGACGCCTACGCGTTCCGCGGCTGGGTCGAGCGCGGCGAGGAGCGGAAGCAGTACATCTACAGCGAAAGCATTTTCATGCCGCTTGGTCCGGACGAGAACACCATCGACCATGTGCTGAACTTCTCGGTCTACATTCCGCGGGACAATTTCGACGGCTGAAGCCCGGCGACGCCGGCCGCGCCGGCTGGCCGGTCCCAACGCCCCCGCGGGGACTGCACATCCGCGCCGCTTCGGCTAGTCTCCCGGCATCCGAGGAGACCCAAATGCCGCTCGACACAGAAACCCGCGACCAGCTTCTGGAAACCGTCCGTCGCTTCGTGCGCGAGAAATGCGTGCCCGCCGAGGCGAAGGTCTCGGAAGAGGACCGCGTGCCCGACAGCATCGTCGCGGAAATGCGCGAGCTCGGCCTGTTCGGCATCTCCATTCCGACCGAATATGGCGGGCTCGGCCTCAGCATGGAGGAGGAGGTCCTTGTCGCGATGGAGCTAGGGCACACCTCGCCCGCCTTCCGCTCCGTCATCGGCACCAATGTGGGAATCGGCAGCCAGGGCGTTGTCATGTTCGGGACCGATGCCCAGAAGAAGGAATGGCTGCCCAAGCTCGCCAGCGGCGAGGTCGTGGCAAGCTTCGCGCTGACGGAGCCGGGTGCGGGTTCGGACGCGGCGTCCGTGCGCACGACCGCGATCCCGGACGGCGACCACTATGTCGTCAACGGCACCAAGCGGTTCATCACCAACGCCAACCGGGCAGGCATGTTCACGCTCATGGCGCGCAGCGATCCGGGCAAGAAAGGGGCCGGCGGCATCTCGGCCTTCATCGTTCCCGCCGGCACGCCGGGGGTTTCGGTCGGCAAGCCGGAAAAGAAGATGGGACAGCAGGGCGCCCACATCTGCGACGTGAACTTCGACAATGCGCGCGTGCCCGCGTCGCTCCGCTTGGGCAAGGAAGGCGAGGGCTTCAAGGTCGCGATGCAGGTGCTCGACCGCGGCCGCCTGCACATTTCCGGCGTCTGCGTCGGTGTTGCGGAGCGGCTGATCCAGGAAAGCGTGAACTATGCCCGCGAGCGCGAACAGTTCGGCCAGAAGATCGCGGAATTCCAGCTCATCCAGGGAATGCTGGCGGACTGCAAGACCGAGGCCTATGCCGCGCGCTGCATGGTGCTCGACGCCGCGCGCAAACGCGACCGCGGTGAGAGCGTGACCATGGAAGCGGCCTGCGCGAAATACTTCGCCTCTGAAATGGTCGGCCGCGTCGCGGACAAGGCGGTGCAGATTTTCGGCGGCGCGGGCTATGTCGCCGATTACGGCATCGAGCGGTTCTATCGCGACGTGCGCATTTTCCGGCTCTACGAAGGCACCAGCCAGATCCAGCAGATCGTCATCGCGCGGGGGCTGCTGCGCGGCGAGTGATGGCGAGCGAACTGGATCGCCTCGTTTGCAGGATCCGCGCCTGCCGCATCTGCGAGGCCACGCTCGATCCGCATCCCGTCCTGCATGTCAGTTCCAGCGCGCGCATCCTCATTGCCAGCCAGGCCCCAGGCCTGCGCGTGCACAAGAACGGTCGATCCTTCGACGACACCAGCGGTGATCGTTTGCGCGACTGGCTCTCGCTCGACCGCGAGACGTTCTACGACGACACCCGCATCGCGCTCGCCGGCATGGCGTTCTGTTTTCCCGGATACGACCAGAACGGTGCCGACCGCCCGCCGCCGCACATCTGTGCCGCCACCTGGCGCAAACCGCTGCTCGCGCTACTGCCTCAGATTCGCCTGACCCTGTTGGTCGGGTCCTACGCGCAGCGCTGGCACTTGGGCGACGCGGCGAAATCCAATATGACGGAGACGGTCCGGGCCTGGCGCGATTATGCACCCGGCTACATCCCGCTGCCGCATCCCTCGTGGCGCAACAATGGCTGGCTGAAGAAGAATCCATGGTTCGAGCGCGACCTGTTACCGTATTTGCGACGGCGTGTGCGGCGGCTGCTCTCGTCCTGATCGCGGCCTGCGCGCCGGTGCTGGCGCCACCCGGCACGGCAAACGATACGCCCGCGCTGACGCAGACCGGTTTCCTCGCACGCGACGGGGAACGGCTGCCGCTGCGCATCTGGGCGGCGGATCATCCGCAGGCGGTGATCGTCGCGCTGCACGGCATGAGCGACTATTCGAACGCCTTCGCCATGCCGGGCGCCTGGTGGGCCGCGCACGGCATCACGACTCTGGCCTACGACCAGCGCGGCTTCGGACAGTCCGATCACAGAGGCTTATGGCCGGGCAGCGCTGCGCTGCGCCGCGATCTCGCCGACGCGGTCGCCGCCGCGCGCACGCGCTATCCCGGTCTGCCGGTATTCGCGCTCGGCGAAAGCATGGGCGGGGCGGTGTTGCTCTCGGCGCTGGCGACGGACGATGCGCCGAAGGTCGACGGTGCGATCCTGGTCGCCCCCGCCGTGTGGTCTCGCGCCGACATGCCGCTTTCCTATCGTGCCGCTCTGTGGCTGAGCGCGCACACATTTCCGGGCATGCACGTGTCCGGCAGCGGGCTCAAGATCTGGCCGTCCGACAACATCCCGATGATGCGGGCGCTCGCGCGCGATCCGCTGTTCGAGCACGAAACGAGGGCCGATGCAGTGTGGGGACTCGTCAATCTGATGGACGAAGCGCGCCGGGCGCCGGCACATCTGAACGCTCCGCCGCCGATCCTGCTTCTCTACGGCAAGAACGACCAGGTGATCCCGGCCGAGCCAACCGAAGCGGTCGTGAAGGCGCTCGGCAATCGCGCCGAAACCCATCGCTACGACCAGGGCTACCACATGCTGTTGCGCGACCTCGATGCCGAGACGGTCTGGAAAGACGCCGCGACGTGGATCGATGCGCGCGCCGCTATGCCGGTCGCGGCGGCGGCGCCTGCAGCAGCTCGATGACGTAGCCGTCCGGATCCTTGGCCAGGCCGACGACATTGTTGTTGAACGAGGGCAGCGGCTCGGGCTCGCGCGTCACCTCGCAGCCTTCGGCGCGGATGCGGGCCGCGACGGCCTTGGGATCGCCGACATAGAAGACGAGCTTGACGGGGTTGTCCCGGTAGTTCCGCTTCGATCCGTCGGTCCAGTGCATGAGAACCACGGCATTCCGCCCCTCGTGACCGAGTATGATCTCGTCCATATAGTCGATGCTGATCTTGCGCATCTCCTGCATTCCGAGCGCGCGGATGTAGAATTCCGCCGACCGCCTGAGGTCGCTGACGCCGATTCCGGTGGCGCCGATAAAGTCCGTCGAACGTGCCATTTCCCGCCCTCACCCTGGTCCGCTGCGATCAGACCAGAGGACGCGGCCGCGCACAATGCGCGCCCCGGCCGGACTGCGCTATCCTCGCCGAGTCGCTGAAGCGGAGTTGCAAATGGAAATCGTCGATGAACTGCAGCAAGGCCTTGCGGAAACCGAGCATCTCCTGCTGGCGGAGCTGCGGTTGTTGCGGCGCAAACTGCGCGCAGCGACAGCCGGCCGGCCGCCGGTCCAACTCACGCTCGGTCAGCGCATCGCCGACAGCGTCGCGGCCAACATGGGCTCGTGGCGGTTCATCATCATCCAGTCGATGATCCTCGTCGTCTGGATTATCCTCAACATCACGGCGTGGGTGCAGAATTGGGATCCCTATCCGTTCATCCTGCTGAACCTGGCACTGTCCTTCCAGGCGGCCTATGCGGCGCCCTTCATCATGATGAGCCAGAACCGGCAACAGGACGTCGACCGACAGGCGGCCGAGCACGACTACCAGGTCAACATCAAGGCGGAGCTCGAGATCGAGCTGCTGCATGAGAAGATCGACGGGCTGCGCGAGAAGGAAGTCGCCCAGCTGACGCAGGCCGTCAGCGATCTCACCGCGATGCTGAGGCGCGAGCAGGAGGCCGTTCACCCGTCGCCGCGCTCAGGCGGGGATGCGGACCGGTAGGCTGGTATAGCCCTGCACGAAGTTGGAGAGGACGCGCTCCGGCTCGCCCACCACGTCGATGCGCGGATAGCGCTTGAGGATCTCCTCCCACAGGATGCGCAGCTGCATCTCCGCCACGCGGTTGCCCATGCAGCGATGGATGCCGAAGCCGAACGAGACGTGATGGCGCGAGCGTTCGCGATCGATGATGAAGTCGTTCGGCCGCTCGATGGCCTCCTCGTCGCGATTGCCGGAGACGTACCACATCACCACGCGGTCGCCCTTGCGGATCTTGTGCCCCTTGAAGTCGACGTCTTCGAGCGCCGTGCGCCGCATATGCGCGAGCGGCGTCTGCCAGCGGATGATCTCCGACACCATGTTGGGAACGAGTTCGGGATTCTGACGCAGCTTCTCGTACTGGTCGGGATTCCGGTTGAGAGCGAGGAGGCCGCCGGTGATCGAGTTGCGCGTCGTGTCGTTGCCGCCGACGATCAGGAGCATCAGGTTGCCGAGATATTCGATCGGGTTGTCGATCATGTTCGCCGTCGCCGGATCGTGGGCGAGCAGGGAAATGAAGTCGAACTTCGGCGGCTGCGCCTTGCGCTCGTGCCACAGCCGGGTGAAATATTGCAGGCACTCCATCAGGATGCGCTGCCGCTCCGCCATGGACGCGACCGCATTGCCGACCGTCTCCGACGACGTCGTCGTGTCCGACCAGTAGGGCAGCAGATGACGCTCTTCCCACGGAAAATCGAATAGCGTCGCCAGCATCTGCGTCGTCAGCTCGATCGAGACCTGGTCGACCCAGTTGAACGTCTCTCCGCGCGGCAGACCGTCCAGGATCTTCCCCACGCGCTCGCGGATCAGCGATTCGAGATCGGCCAGCCGCGCCGGCGCCACGGCCGGGTTGACGGCACGCCGCTGGACGTCGTGCTTCGGCGGGTCTTCGGCGATGAACATGGGCGGGGCGAAGTCCGGCGGATTGTCGCCGATGACGATGTTGTGCTGCGACGAGAACTGGCGGTGGTTGGAGTCGACGGCGACGATGTCGTTGAACTTGCTGATCGACCAATAGGGACCGTGCATGCTTTCGGCGCAATAATGCACCGGCGCTTCCTTGCGCAGCCGCTCGAAATACGGCCAGTGCGTATTGCTCTGGAAGCGTTCGGCCTTGCTGACGTCCAGCTTGTCCAACGGCGTGGACCAGGCGTCTTCCGCGGCTCGATCGAGTGTCGTGGCGTATTGAACGCTCATCGTTGCTCCTCCCCAGGAAACGCCAGCCTAGTCCAACAGCGCCCAAACACAATGTGGCCGCAGCTCGCGCCTTGCGCGGCGGATTGTCCGCTGCATTACCTGGACTTCGACCGATGTAAAGCGAGTCAGGAGTAGACGAGCGACGTAAACTTTCGAACCCCAAACAATTACTTCGTAAAGAAAATGAATCCGTTTGTGAGTCCTGTATTAGTGCGGGACAGTTCGCGCGGGCGAAGAATTGATTCAATATAAAGTGGGGTGTTTCTTGAAAACCGGTATCATCGGCGCGGCGCGGAAGCTGCGCGGCGCGGCGAGCTATTCCGTCCTTGCGGCGTTTGCGATCTCCCTCACCGCGCCTGCGGCGGACGCAGTCACGCTTCACGGCTGGGTCGGCGGTACGGCGTTTTTCACCGACACGGCAACGGCGGGTTCGCCGGTCTACGACGATTGGGCGAACAACGCGAACTGGATTTTGACGCCCTTCCCGAACACGCTGAACGACAGCGCGCAATTCCTCAGTTCAACCAACACGCATATCAGCTTTTCGCAGGACATCACGATCAACGAATTGGCCGGTGCGTCTGGCAATTACAACTTGCTGCTGACCAACGATACGACGGTCAATCCCACCGGTCACACCATTACGCTCGGCGGGGGAGGCACGCTTCCGGGAACTCTCAGTGAAACGTTCGAGCTCCGCGCCTTTGCCACGCCGGGCCCGACCAATACGCTCCAGTTCACCAACAGTGCTACTGCAGGCACACTCGCCGTACTGCTCGACGGCGCTGCGAACTCGACCAGTGCGGTTCTCGCCTTCCACAACAATGCCAGTGCGGGAACAGCCACGATTACCGAGAATTCCGGCGAAGTGGACTTTCACGACAGCTCCACGCTCGCCGGTGCGTTGATCACGGCGAAAAACGTCGTCCAGTTCTTCGATTCGTCGTCCGCCGGAACCGCCACTGGCAAGCTCAATTTGCAGAGCGGTGGACAGCTCTCATTCCACAATTCGTCCACCGGCGGCGCCGCATCTTTGAATTTGCTGACCGGTTCGACGACGAATTTTCTCGACACGTCGACGGCCGGCTCGGCGCGCCTCACCGTTTTCGGCACCGCGAACTTCACCAACAATTCGACCGCCGGAAGTTCGACGATAATCGCCGGCGCGCTCGTCGCGCCGGGGAACTTTAAGGGCACGGTTACGTTTCAGGGCGCCGCGAATGCCGGAACGGCCACGATCACGACGTCGGGAATGAACACCCAGCTCGTCACATTCACCACGACTGCCGGCGTGACGACGGTCAACTTCTCTCCCAACGCGGGTCTCACCGAATTCGAAGGAAATTCGTCCGCGGCCAATGCGACGTTTGCGACCAATGGCGACGGCGTCGTGTACTTCATCGGGAATTCGACGGCAGGCAGCGCCACATTCAATACCCCCGCACGCGGCAACATCATCTTCGACGGATCATCGAGCGCCGGCAACGGCACGTTCAACATGACGGGCGGGCGGGTGGAATTCCTCAACGGCGCGTCGGGCGGCGCAGGTGTTTTCAATACCAGCGCGACCAGCGTCGTCGATTTTACTCACCTCACCAGTGGCAGCAGCACCACGGTCGGCGCGCTCAACGGCACGGGTCAGTACAGTCTCGGCAACAACACGATCACCGTCGGCGGAAGCAATCTGAACAGCAATTTCAGCGGGACGCTCCTCGGCAACGGCGCGCTGATAAAGGCTGGTACGGGGACGTTCACGCTCACCGGTTTCCAGGGCTTCTCCGGAAGCATGACGGTCAATGGCGGAACCCTCCAGTTCGGCGATGGCGTCACCGACGACGTGCTTTCCATTTCCACGATCGCGGACAATGCGAAGGTGGCTTTTGATCTCGGTACCAGCACCACCCTGACGGCGATGGTGACGGGGACCGGACAGTTGAGCGTGCTCGGCAAGGGCACGCTCTCCGTTGTTTTCAACAACAGCTATTCCGGCGGCACCACGATCACGGGCGCCACGCTCCAGATCGCAGATTTCGGCTCGATCCAGGGCAACGTCGTCGACAATGGTGTCTTCGATATCCAGCGCAGCGACAATTTCGTCTTCGGCGGAGCGATCAGCGGCACAGGCAGCTTTGCGATGACGGGAACCGGCACGACGGAACTCTCGGGCGTCAACAGCTTCACCGGCGGAACGATGGTGAGCTCCGGAACGCTGCAGCTTGGCGACGCAATGAACCGCGCCGCGCTGGCCGGCCCGGTCACGGTCAGTGGCAACTCGCTCGTGGACCTCGAAAATGCCGACATCAGCGGCCTGACGAACGTCGACATCGCCGGCGGCATCTTTCACATCAACGAAGCGGCTTCGGTCGGGACGACGACGTTCAAGTTCGACAACGCGCCGAGCAGTTCGGTTCTTGAGTTCGACAGCACGTCCGATGCCGGCCACGACACGTTCACCGGGGCGAACGGCGTCGTCCAGTTCGCGTCGCAATCGTCAGCCGCGAATGCGAACATCTCGACGGGTGTCGTCACCTTCACGGGCACGGCGTCGGCGGGTTCAAGCACGATTGACGCCAGCCAGCTTTCCTTCTTCCAGAACTCGACCGCCGGAAACGCGCAGATCACGGTCAGCCAAGGGGCGTTCGCCCAGTTCGAAAACTTCTCGACCGCCGCCAACGCCAATATTCACGCGACCGACGCCAACGTCTTTTTCACGGACAGCAGCAGCGCCGGGAACAGCACGATTCTGCTGGATTCGGCGGTCGGCGGAGTGGTGAACGGGCCGAATCTGGCCTTTGCGGGTAGCGCGACGGCGGGCGCGGCGAATATCACCGCGATTAACGAATCCATCGAGTTCGCCCTGAACAGCAATGCCGGCACTGCGACGATCAACGTCTCAGGTCCGGACTTCAACGGCAAACTCTCTTTCCTGGACGTGAGCTCCGCCGCGAACGCGACGATCCATCTCGGCAACTTCACCCAGCTTATTTTCTTCAACAACTCGACCGCCGGCAATTCCACCATAAGCGGCAGTATTGCGTCGATCTCGTTCGAGCAATTTGCGATGGCCTTCGACGCTACCTTCGATCTCGACCAGTCGTTCGTCCAGTTCGGGTCCTCCGCGAATGCGGACCTTGCCGTGTTCAACGTGACGGACAGCAACATCGTGTTCGCCGGCCAGACAACGGCCAATGGCGCGACCTTCAATCTCGTCGGCACCACGGCGCCAATGTTCGGGCCAAGTCTCGACTTCCAGGGTACTTCCGAAGCGGGCGCGTCGACCATCAATGTCGGCACGAACCAGGTCCTTCAGTTCGACGACAGCGCGAGCGCCACACAGGCGACCATGATCGTCACCGGCGCGGGCGACGTGCCAGTCGCAATCTCGAACGTGGGGGGCGTCTTCGAAACCGACCCGACGGTTTCGACTGCGGGCAACGTGTTGTTCTTTGAGACCTCGACGGCGGGCGGGTCCTCTATCACGCTCAACAAAGGCGCGCTGGCGGAATTCTACGACCTGTCGGACGCGGGTTCTGCCACGATTTCCGCGAATGACGGATCTGTCGTGCTGTTCACCGGCAACGACGCGATGAGCGGCGCGACCGCCGACGCCGCGACCATTTTCCTGTTCAGCGGCAGTTCCCTGGACTTTCTCAACGGCGCCAGCGGCGGACTCGCGACCGTCATCGATTCGGCCGGTACCAACATCGACATTTCGGGCCTGCTGAACGGGGGAACGAGCCTCGGTTCGATCAACGGCGCGGGCAACGTCGATCTCGGCGCCAACACTTTGACGCTCGGCGGCGACAATTCGGACAGCGAGATCGGCGGCGCGATTAGCGATGGCGGTGTCGGCGGTGGAACGGGCGGATCGCTGGTGAAGATCGGCACCGGCACGCTGACGCTCGACGGCTCCTTCTTCTATACCGGCACGACGACCATCAGCGCCGGCACGCTAGTGCTCGGCGGCGGCACCAACGTGCTGACCGGCGACATCGTCGACAATGGCGCGCTGGTCACAAAGGGCAGCCAGCTCACGCTGATGGGCAATATCAGCGGCAGCGGATCGCTGACGGTCACGGGCGGAACGACTTTCCTCGGTGGTTCGAACTCGTTCAGCGGCGGTACGACGGTTACCGGCGGCACGCTGTCGATCGCAGCCGACAACAACCTGGGCACCGGCGGGCTCGTGCTGGAGGACGGCTCCACGCTGCAGGTGACGGGAAGCTTCAATCTCGACCATGCCATCACTGTCGCCGGCAACACAACGTTCGACATCGAAGGCGAAGCGTTCATCACGGCGCCGATCACGGATGGCGCGACGTCCGGCACGCTGGTCAAGACCGGCTCCGGCATCCTCGAAATCGCCGCCGCGGACACCTTCACGGGCGGCACGATCATCGAAGGCGGTTCGTTCGCGCTCGGCGCTGGCGGGTTGTCCGGCTCGGTGATCGGCACCATCGTCGAGGAGAATGCAGGTTTCCTCGACGACGATTCGGACTTCTCGCACGTTACATCGCTGTCGCTGTCCAACAGCAATGGCGACATCTTCGACGGCGCCAGCACGGCCGCCGCCGCCATCATCCTGACGAACGGCAGCCAGCTCGTGTTCGAGGACACCTCGACCGCGGCCCACTCGCCGATCACCGTGAACACGGAAGGCGAGGTCCTTTTCATCGACAATGCGACGGCGGGCAATGCCGCGATAACGGTAACGGGCAGGGGCTTCGTGGGATTCGGCGGCAACGCGACGGCCGGTCAGTCCACTATCTCTCTTGACGCCAGCGTCGCCACCTTCTCCACAACTTCGACCGCAGGCAACGCAAAGTTCACCGCCACGAACAACAGCGCGATCGAGTTCCTCGATTCCAGCGACGCCGGCACGGCGCAGTTCTCATTGCAATCGGGGGCCGATCTGACTTTCGTCGCGTCTTCGACCGCCGATCACGCCCAGATCGACGTCGGCAACGGCTCGACGCTGGATTTCCTGGAAAATGCGAGCGGTGCTTCGGCGGCCGTGACGCTGGAGACGGGATCCTTTCTCAATATTTCGGACCTGACGAACGGCGGCACGACGCTGGCGTCGGTGAATGGCGGCGGACAGATCTTCCTCGGCGCCGACACGCTGACGATCGGCGGCGACAATTCGAACAGCGTTCTCTCCACCCTCATCCAGGGCTCGGGCGGCATCACCAAAGTGGGCAGCGGCGAACTCGATCTCAACGGCATTCTTTTCTATACGGGCACGACCACGATCACGGCCGGCACCGTCCAGATCGGTGGGCCCGTGTCGCTCACCGGAGACATCGTGGACAATGCCAAGCTCGTCACCGCCTTTGCGACGCTCTCGCTCGAAGGCGACATCAGCGGCAATGGCGAGTTCGACGTGATCTCGGGCACGACCTTCGTCACTGGCACCGCGAACAGCTTCTCCGGCAACGTATTCGTCAAGGGCGGCGTACTGGACGTCAACGGTTCCCTCACCGACGCGGCAGTCGTCGTGGCGGGCGGCGTCCTGAAAGGTCACGGCACAGTCGGCACGCTGACGGTGGGCGCGGCAGGCATCGTGGCGCCCGGCAACTCGATCGGAACGATCCATGTGTCCGGCAACGTGGCGTTCGCCGCGGGCTCGACCTATCAGGCCGAAGTCGACCCGCTCGGCAATTCCGACCTCATCGACGCGACGGGCGCGGCAAGCATCTCTTCCGGTGCAACCGTGACGGTCAGCGCCGCGCTGGGCCGGTACGCCGCACAGACGCACTACACGATCATCGACGCGGCCGGCGGCGTGACGGGCATGTTCGGCGGGGCGACGGTCAATCTGCCGTTCCTGACGGCGCAGCTCGTCTATCTGCCGACCCAGGTCGATCTCGTCCTGTCGATCCAGGATATCGATTTCGCGCCGCTCACCACCACGCCGAACGAAGTGGCCACGGCCGCGGCGGTCAAGGGCGGGGGACCGGCCAGCGTCGTCTATGGTGCGATGCTCGAGCAGACGCCGAACACGTCGTTCGTTCCGCAGGCGCTGGACCAGCTTTCGGGCGAGATCCATCCGAGCGTATTGAGCGCCGAGATCGACGACAGCCGCTTCGTGCGCCAGACGATCCTCAACCGGCTGCGCCAGACGACGAGCGGGGACCTGGACGGCGCGTCGATCGCCGCGGTACATCCCGCCGAGATGCAAATGATCGGCGATCACCTCGCCATGTGGGTGAGCGTGTTCGACGACTGGGGCAACAATGACAGCGACGGCAACGCCGCCGGTCTCGCCCATGCTCTCTCCGGCATCCTGGCCGGCGCCGATGCCGACATCGGCAACGGCACGACGCTCGGCGTCGCCGGCGGCTACACGCGTGCGCATCTCGATCAGCGCACCAGCGTCGCGACCGGCGGCAGCGGTCACATCGCAGGCTATGGCGGCTGGAAAGACGGACCGCTCGCCCTGCGCGTCGCCGCGGCCTACGACTGGGGCAGCGACAGCGTCGCGCGCATCGTCAGCTTTACCGGCTTCAACGACAGCCTGACCGACCGCCAGGACGGCCACACCACGCAACTGTTCGGCGAAGCGGGCTATGCCACGGTTCTCGGACCGATTGCGGCGGAACCTTTCGCGGGTCTTGCCTATGTCGACGCGGGATCGGGCGCCTTTTCGGAGCAGGGCGGTGCTGCGGCGCTGACCGGCGCGGGCGGCAGTCTCGCCGAGACCTACTCAAGTCTCGGCGTCCGCCTTGCACCCGAGGATGACGGCGACGCCGCGCGGATCGTGACGCCGCGTGCCTCCGTGTCGTGGGAGCATGCGTTCGGGCGCCTCACGCCGGCCGAGATCGTGACGTTCGAGGCGACTGGCGAAACGTTCCAGACGCTCGGCGTCACCCTCGACCGGGATGCGGCCAACATCCAGCTCGGTCTCGACGTCCGCGTCGCGCCGTCCGGCCTGCTCAGCTTCGGTTACCAGGGCGTCCAGTCGGGCCGCGCGCACGACAATGCCCTGCGGGCGCAGTTCAACTGGAACTTCTAGCGTTCGGCCGACGGTTTTCTCCTGCCAGGCCGCATCCCCCAATCGAGGGGGTTCTCGCGCGGAACGGGGCTGTTAGTCTTCTCGTTTGCGGGGGAAGTCGAAGATGTTGCACCGTTTCGCAGGGATGGTTTTTGCGGCCGCCATTGTCGCCGTGCCGGCGGCCGGCGCGCCTCTCGAAGCCTACGGCCATCTACCGGCCATCGAGAATGTCGCGATCACGCCGGACGGAAAAGTGCTGGCGTTCACCACGATCGTGAAGGGCATGCGAGTCGTCGCCATCTATTCGCTCGACGAGTCCAAAGCGATCACAGCGCTGAACGCAGGAGAACAGAAGCTGCGCGATCTTCGCTGGGCGGACAACGATCATCTGCTCATCACGATCTCCAGCACGACCACGATAACGGGCGTGATCGCACCCAGGAGCGAATATTTCGTCACGGAGGTCTTCGACCGGACGACGGGTGACCAGCGGCCCTTGATCCGTGACCTGCCCGACACGCTCAACATCAGCGGCCGCCTACCCACCAGCCGCACTATCGCCGGCCACACCACGGTGTTCGTGCAGGGCGTTCACTTCCAGGATGAGAGAGGCGTCGATGCACTGTTTTCGATCGATCTGGAATCCGGACGGGGAAAGATCGTCGAGCCCGGTTCGAGGAACTCCATGGGGTGGCTGGTCGACGAAGCCGGCAACGTGACTTGCGCCGAAGAATATAACAACGACACAAAGGTCTGGAACCTGAAGCTGCGCAGAGGCGACGACTGGACGACCGTCTATTCGGTTCCGGCGGCGATCGATCTGCCGACCGTGCTGGGCATCACTGGCGATGGAAAATCAGTCGCGGTGAAGGCGATCGCAGACGGTAGGATTTCGACCAAGCTGATCAGCCTATCGGGCGATCCGGGGGCGGCGCCGCAAGATCTCGACGCGATGGCGGGCGAACCGATCGACGACCCCAGCACCCATCGTCTCATCGGGACCATGTTCTACGCCGGGAATACGGTCTATCGCTTCGAAGATCGCGAAGACCAGCTCGTCTGGAACAGCGTCCTGCAGGCATTTCCGGGTGAGAACGTCACGTTGATGTCCTGGGATGCCGATCGCAAGCGCGTCGTCGTCCTCGTCGACGGCTTGCGCTACGGCTCGCAATTCCAACTCGTCGATCTCGACACCCATCAAGCGCGCGTTCTCGGATCCGCCTATGAGGGGATCGGGATCGACGACGTCGCGGAGGTGAAATTCATCCACTACAAGGCCGCCGACGAAACCGTCATTCCCGCCTTCCTCACCCTGCCGTCGGGCCGCCCGCCGAAGAACCTGCCGCTCGTCGTCTTTCCGCATGGCGGGCCGCTTGCACAGGACTATCCCGGATTCGACTGGTGGGCGCAGGCGATGGCTTCACGCGGCTATGCCGTCCTGCAGTCCGAATATCGCGGCTCCGACGGCTTCGGCTGGGCGCACGCCGCAGCGGGTTTCGGACAATGGGGGCTGAAGATGCAGACCGACCTGTCGGACGGCGTGCGCTATCTCGCCGGACAGGGGATCATCGACCCCAAGTGGGTCTGTATCGTCGGCGCCAGTTATGGCGGCTATGCCGCACTCGCCGGTCCGACGCTGGACCGCGGCGTCTATCGCTGCGCCGTATCGGTCGCGGGCGTCTCCGACCCCCAGCGCATGCTGCGCTGGGTGGCAGGCCGGGCGCGTGGCTCCGATACGCTGCCGGTTCGCTTCTGGACGCGCTTCATGGGCGTGACGGACGATGACGACCCGAAACTGGCGACGATTTCGCCGCTGGTCCATGCCGGCGATGCCGATGCGCCGATCCTGCTCATTCACGGCACGGACGACACCGTCGTTCCAATTTCGCAAAGCGAGGACATGGAAGACGCGCTGAAGTCGGCAGGAAAGCCGGTGACCTTCGTCAAATTGCATAGCGAGGACCATTGGCTGTCGCGCGCCGAGACCCGCGAACAGATGCTCGCCGCGACGGTACAGTTTCTCGAACAATATAATCCGCCGAACTAGGCGCATCGAACGCGCGCGGGCCGGCAACTTTGCAAGCCGATCCTTTTGCGGCATGCTCCAAATCGCGGCGGCGCGCGTTGCGCGACGGCCTTCGATCGGGAGTGTGAGTGAACAGCGAAACTGCCGCGTCGTCAGCCGACGGTGATGTCCCTTCCGGCGTCGAAGCCTTCGGATACAAGCAGGAACTCCATCGCAGCCTCGGTCTGTTCGATCTCCTGATCTACGGCCTGGTGTTCATCGTTCCGACGGCGCCGTTTCCGGTCTTCGGCATCGTCTTCAACGCGAGCAAGGGCATGGTGCCGCTGGTCTATACCGTCGGCCTCGTCGCGATGCTGTTCACCGCCTTCAGTTACATGACGATGTCGCGGGCTTTTCCCGTCGCCGGTTCGGTCTATACCTATGCTAGCCGCAGCCTGGGCGAGACGGCGGGTTTCTTCGCCGGTTGGGGAATTCTGCTCGACTACCTGCTGACTCCGACCCTCATCTATGTGGTTTGCGCGATCGCCGTTCACACCGTCGTGCCCGGCGTTCCCAAAGGCGTCTGGGTCGTTCTGCTGCTGGCCTTCAGCACGGTCGTCAACTATTTCGGCATCGAGACAGCGACGCGCGTGAACATCGCCCTTCTCGGGTTGCAGCTCGTCCTGCTCGCTGCGTTCCTCGTTCTGGGCGTCGTCGCGCTCACGCACGGCGTCGGCGGCGCGCACCTGTCGCTGACGCCGCTCTACAATGCGAAGCTCGTCTCCCCGTCGCTGATCTTCGGCGCTCTCTCGCTTGCCGTGCTGAGTTTTCTCGGTTTCGACGCGATCTCGACGCTGGCGGAAGAGACCAAGGGCGGCCCGCATCTGGTGGGGCGGGCGACCATCCTGTCGCTATGCCTCGCCGCCGTGCTGTTCGTGGCGCAGACCTACATCGCTTCTCTCTTCGTTCTCGGACGGACGCGTTTCGCGCCGGGCGATGCAACCGAGACTGCGTTCTACGGCATCGTGCAACTGATCGGCGGACCCTGGTACAAGGCGACGATCTCGATCCTGGGCGTCCTGGTCTCCGGCATTCCCGCCGCGCTTACCGCGCAGGCCGCGACCGCGCGTCTACTGTACGGAATGGCGCGCGACGGGAAACTCCCGCGGCTTCTCTCGCACATCGAACCGCGCCGAAAGGTGCCGGATTACGCCATCGCCGCGGTCGCGCTGGTCACGCTCGTGCTCGGTCTGCTGCTTGTCAGCCAGCTCGAACTGCTGAGTTCGATGGTGAGCTTCGGCGCCTTGCTGGGATTTTTCCTGCTTCATTGTTCGGTGATCGCGCATGGCTGGCGCACGGCGCAG
>Ga0335070_10004671_pt1 | contig 16041 bp, 13 predicted proteins | sample Lox_Sample_13_FD_206722 | JGI IMG/M metagenome (GOLD analysis project Ga0335070, IMG submission 206722) | Soil microbial communities from Loxahatchee National Wildlife Refuge, Florida, United States - Lox_Sample_1.3 | ecosystem: Environmental > Terrestrial > Soil > Wetlands | place: USA... | reverse complement strand
TGGCCGCATTGCAACCGAGTTTGTGGCGGTGGTAGTCTTGCCTGGCTGAGCGGGAGTAGTTCAGCGGTAGAACGCCAGCTTCCCAAGCTGGATGTCGCGGGTTCGATCCCCGTCTCCCGCTCCACCTTTCCAACAACTTAGGGAAGTAGCCTTGCGGCTTGTGTGCGCATTTGTGTGCAGAATGTTCTGAGCTTTCGCGTTCATTGAACTCTCGGTGTCGCCAGTTGCGGCCACAGTTCCGCGGCTGACTTTCCCACCACCTCTTCAGTGACGGCATTCACCAGCTTGCGCACGCTCTCGGGAATGCTCTGCGTGTACTCGTTGAGCGTGGTGCCGATGTCGGTGTGCCGCAAGTGCGTCTGTACGTCCTTGGGGTTGCCGTGGCCTTGGGCGTTCGTCGCAAAGGTCCGGCGCAACACGCGGAAGTTAGCCGGCACGCTGATGCCCGCAGCTTTCGCGAAGGGCTTGATGCGACGCCGCAGCCAATTCTCAGGGCGCATCGGCGTGCCTTTCTCGCTCGGGAAAATCAGCGTATCCTCGGGAGCCGTGGCGTTCTGCTCGCGCCAGATTCGCATGGCCGGCAGGAGTACGTCCGGGATCGCGACCGGCGCCTTGCTGTGGCGCGTCTTTGCCTTGCCTAGCCTCAGAACCCCACGCCACGCCGTTCCCTCGATCTGGAAGCGATCGCCGCGCCAGGATGACCAGCGCAGCCCGAAGATCTCGCCCGGGCGCATGGCGCAGAAGGCGGCAATCATCACCATGAGCCGATCGCGGAACTGCAGCGATTGAATCAGACCCCGCGCCTGCTCTTTGGGGAGGACCTGCTTGTCCGGCTCTGGCGTGTCGGGGTTCACCACCTTGCGCGCAGGGTTCTTGCCGATGAGATCCGCTTCGACCGCTTCCTCGAGGATGGCTTTCAGCATCGTGCGGCAGTGATCAACGACCGTGAATGAGAATCCGTGCTTCGCCACCTTGTTTAGGAATACCTGGCACTTGAACTTGTCGAGATCGGCGAGGGGAGTTTCGCCCAGCGCCGGCAGGATGTGTTTCTCGATGTTGTAACGATTCGTCTCGCGGGTTGATGGTGCCCACTGCGGTTCACGCATCGGCAGAAATCGCTGGCGGGTGAACCATGCGAGCGTCTGACCGTTGCCGACAGGAATGCATTTCAAAGCCGCTTGGACAATCTCCGCGATTGTCTTACGCAGTTGCTCGGGACTGTCCTTCGAAGCCGCGTCGATGATTTGTCGCATTTTGTCGCCGGGAATGTTCTTTGACGCCGCCTGAATAACCTGGCGCAGCTTGTCCTCGGCCTCCCACTTGCGCAGCTTCGCCTTTTCCCCGAGTTGCACGCCAACATGCCGGCGCCGTTCCTTGCCCGTCTCGTCCTTCACGTAAAGGGTGTAATGACCGTACCAGCGCTTTGTGCGCCGGCCGCGTTCTTCCAGCCATCCATTCTGGTGTCGTGAGCGCATACGCTCCCTCCGAAGTTTGAGAATGGCGGCCACTATACTCCCCCTTCTACGAGCAAGTGCTGGTCGATGAATTGCTGGACATCCTGTGGCCGGAACCGGAGAAGCGCCCGCTTTCCTCCCAAGCGCACTACGGGAATGCGGGGATTTCTCCGGGTCGCGTGGTCCCTCACCCAGTCATGGGAAACGCCGAGCCACGCTGCGACTTCGTCGAGCGTCAATAAACGCGCGCCGAGGTCGTTCATGGTCGGGCTCGAGTTGTGTGCGATGGATGCCATCTTGATTTCAGTCGGTGGCCGCGTCTGCCACCCCCATGCGGCAACTACTACATGTACCTCTCTCCTGCAGCGCTTTCGCGGCGGCGTACCGTTGCCGGCGCTTCCGCTGTGATCAAACGCTTCATCACAGCCACCTGTCCTTGAAGCGCAGCGAGGGCAGGAGCGCAATCGGCTTGTAGCCGACCGGCCCGTTGCGCTGCTTGGTAATCAGGACCTCGTCCGCGCCCGTGGGCAGATGGTTGTGCTCATCCACCGGCCGGTAGAGCATCACCACCACCTTGGCGTCGTTCTCCAGGCTACCCGACTCTTTGAGATCGAACTTCGTTGGGCGCCGATTTGGGTCGTGACCGGCCGGACGCGGCATCTGCGATACCGTCAGGACCGCGCAGTGCTCTTTGGCGATCCGCCGCAACTGCGACGACACCATCGTCACCTTCTGGCGCTCATCCTTGGCCCTGGCCTCGACCACCTGCACGTAGTCTACGATGATGAGTTCCGTGCAGTGGCGCTTGTGCATCAGCCTGGCACGCGCCGACAGTTCCGTGACCGTCAGCCCCGCCGAGTCGTCGATGTAGATCGGCCACTCGCCCACCTGCTTCATCGCCGCACGCACCTTGGCCTTCATCTCGTCGGTCAGCGTGCCGCGATAGATGGCGTCCGCCGGCACGTCCGCCACCTGCGCCCAGATCCGCTGCAGCAACTTCTGCTTCGCCGCGTTCATCCACGCGATCTGGAGCGCCAGCGTCGTCTTGCCGTCGCCCGTCCTGCCGGCCAGCATCCAGAGGTCGTTCTTGCGGATTCCGGTCGTCGCCTCGTCGAGGCCCGTGATGCCCGTAGTCAGCCCAAGTAGTTCTCCCTTGTGGCTGCAGTGCTCCTCGAGTTGCTGGTACGCCTGGTCCGAGAACTGCACGACGTGAGAAATGGCCGAATCGTCGACGTTGCCCTCGATCGCCAGAAGCGCCTCGTGCAGTCCCGCAGCGCAACTGGCCGGCGACTCGATCTGCTCCAGCGCCTGCTCGATGGTCGAGTTGCAGGCGTAGATCAACTTCCGCAGGTGCGACTTCTTTTTGACCAGCCGTGCCAGGTGCGCAATGGACGGGCGCCGGGGAACGCCATCGGTCAGGCTCGACAGGTACGCCATGCCCCCGATGGCGTCGAGTTCTTTGTGCTTCGCCAGTTCCTCGCGCAGCAGCAGCAGTTCCACCGGCCTGCCGGTCTCACCCAGATCCATCATCCGCAGGAAGATTCGCCGGTTGCTGTCCAGCGCGAAGTCGTCCGGGCGCAGCAGATCGACCGCATCGACGTACACCGTGTTGTCCATCAGGATCGCGCCCAGAATGGACTTCTCGGCGTCAATGCTTGACGGCAGGCCGCGTCTGAGATCCTGCGTCACTTGTCGCCGTCCTTGCGCTTGGGCAGTTTCAGGAAGGTCGATAACTCGCCTTCCGGCTTAAACCCCTTCCCCTTGGCCCGCCACGTCTTCCACACCCCCTCACCGAAGAACCGTCGGGCGCCGTACCTGAACTCCTGGTGGCTCTCCCGGTACGCCTGCCACTCTGCGATCAACGTGTCGCCTACCTGCTGAGGTTCGAGGTTCCCACCGACCGCCTTGACCTCACGGGCAATCACATCCCTCAGAACGTTCAGCATCTCCGTGGTGCCGAACCCACAACTTTCCATGACCCTCTTGGCAGCAGTCGCTGGATCAAGCCCTTCTGAGCATTTTGGGATGCTAGTGCCCCCCCTCGCTGGCGAGGGGGGAAGGGGGTAGCCTTTTTCAGTCTTAAGTTTTGCTTCCTTATTGGCCCGTCCAGCATACGGACGGGACCCGTTCGCATTCTGGACGGGACCCGTACACGAAGACCCGTCCGTATTGTGGACGGGTTCTGATTTGAGATCCACGAGCACGTACTTAGTCTCTTCTCCCTCGCGCGGCCGACGAGCTATGATTGCGTGCTGCTCAAGGTCGCGCAGGCCATCAAACACTTTGCTGCGTGAGCAGCCGAGCGCATCCGCGATTTTCCTGGCACTGAGCCCTACCACTTGGTCAGCCCTGGCGTGCCGCGAAAGGACGTTGTACACGGCCACGGCATAGACGCCAGCAGTCCGCGCCAAGACATCAATCAACTCATTCTGAATCCAGTACCATCCGGGCGCCCGCTGGTCCCGAATACGAATGGCATCCGAGGTCAGGATGCGGCCGCTCATTCGGCACCGCCAGCGCGCCAAGTCGCCATGGAGATTTTGTTTCTTGATATGCATTGCCGCCTCTGTAAGAGTACCGCCGGAGGTTGGAGGTAAGCAGCTACGAACGAGGCGCTGGCATCTGACCTGAAATGCGTTGTAAGGTAGTATTTATGCGGGTTGGAACGATGTCGGCGGAAAAGTTGCTAGAGGTTGCTTTCAGTTGCGCGAGGTTGCTTTGCGCTGGTCTCGGGGTTTCTGGCCCTCGACAGCCTGGATTTGAGAGTCTTAATTTCAAGGCGGGTAGCGTCTTTCAGAAAAACCAATGCGGCATTTCTGGCGGTTAACTCACCAGATCGGAACTTCTGCAGCCATTCCTCCCAATGGGCGAGGGTGGCGACTTTTCCCAGTGATGTGTGCCTGAACCCCTTTGCCAAATCCTGCGGAGAAATCAGCTTAGGTTGGCAGGCCACGGTTCGGATGTCATCAAAACTCCGCACCAACTCGTTATAGGTGTTGAGCAGCGTAGTGTTCGGAATCGCTCTGACTAGCTTGACTACACCGATGGTTCCCCCCGACAACTTCTTGAATGTGAGTACGCGCCGCGAAGTGCTGGATGGGCTGCCGTATGAGGTTGGCAAACCGAAGCTGTAAGCCTGGTTCAACGCTTCTCTAATGGCACTCGAGGGAGCAGCCGAACGAACCGGCACGATTGGTCGGGGACCGCCGCCCTCCGTCATTCTGCGTGCCAGCCCCAAACCGCGGGATAGTGGTCCCCCGTGGAGTTTCACCCCCACCGATTCTGGTGGCTCGTCTGCCGGGACCACGGGACTGTCGGTTGCTGGTGCGGCTACCTTGGACGATGATGTGGGAGGATTCCGAATTTCGACGCGACCGACTACCGGCGATGACTTCGCCTTTTTGGCGCGCGCACTAGGCTTGCGGCTCAGCTTCTTTGCGGATGGCTTCTTGGTCATTCGCGTCACCCCTCCCGAGTGACCATCCCGACTGGGAAACCAGGAAGGGGGAGCGGGAGGCGTCCCCCTTGTCGCGCACGGTGATCAGCCGCGGCTATCCAGTGCAGCGCATACTAGCAAGAAATTTGCTCGCGCGGTAACTCCCGGCTGCTTGCACGGCGGCGCACTCGCAGCTTCGGCAATTGGGAAAAGGGGATCCACCTGAGCCTGGGAGCCTTCCGGCTGTCGGCTATTTGCTTTACCTAGCGCAGTCCGGCGTTACGCGCGTTGAACTTACCGACGATGAGCTGCTGCATGGCCGATGGCGTTCTGTCGGCAGGGGACGGTGGCCAGCCCGTGATTGGCACCCGATTCGAGGCCGAAAAAGTGAACGGCTTACAGGGAGTCCATGAGTTGGCCGCTGGCGCGCGGTCCCCGTTAGCGTGGAAGCGCCTCAGGAATGGGTGGTCAGTTGGCGGTAGACCGTCCACAGTTCCTCTTCAGTTTCTTGGGGGACTTGGTGGACGCCGGTCCCAGTAATGTCGCTGTCGGCAAGCAAGACTGCGCCAGCAACAAGCTCGGCGAGAATTGGATCAATCACGGACTTCGCGATCCCCTCGCCAATTACAAAGTTTATCGGATACCCATCACAAAGGACGCCGACACGGCAACCATCGTTCAGCCGGTACTTCGTTTGCCAACCTTCGATGGCGATATTATCGTCGACTGGATCCTTCACTCTTGAGCGGAGGCCGTCGATATCGAACTCTAGCCGATCTGAAGATCCGCTGGCGAGAATTACGCCGTCGCGCACGGTCAGCATAGACTCCAACTTTAGAGATGTCGTGCCAGTTGTGCCTACAATTAACGCGTAGGGGCTGAGGTCGTCCAGAGTGGTGATGACTGAAAAGTTGTAGGGTCGCTGTGCACTTGCCTCTATCGCTCTGCGGCTGTCGGTGTCGAACACGGAGATGCGTGCGCCCCGGTTCGTCAAAGACATGCACAGACCGCGGCCAACAGCCCCATATCCGAGGACGAGCGCGCTTTGACTCGTTAGCGGCCTGCCTAAGTCCTTCCGAAAGTATTCCTCCAGTGCGAAGGCGAGGGCGTCACCGACTTCTGGGGCCTCGAGGTGCTGCTTGAGCCAAGACTCGGCTACTGAGACGACGGGAATCCTCAACCCGCCGGCGTCTGCGATGGCTCGGACGTTCCGGATGCCTTTCGTCGTTTGCTCTACTACGCCTAGGCACCGTTCCCGGAGCCCAGCGAATTCCTGATTGTGGAGCAGCGGCGCAACATACCCACCGTCCTCAACAACGATGAATCGTTGCGTCGCTGCGATCTGGTGTTGAAGGTTGTGCAAAACCCTGCGGGCTGGTTCGATCGGCCCTTCTGCTGCCGTACAGAGCTCCATGTTGTAGCCTTGGCTCGCGAGCTTAGCCATTGTTTCTTCTACAAAGGGATATCTGTACGGCTTTCGAACAAGCCATGTGCGCCGCGGGTCGAGGCCCAGTGATTCAAACCGCTGCAACAGAGGAGGCAAGTCGCTTAGGAAATGAAGAATCAATACGCCGTGTAAACTTTCGAACGGCTTATTTGGCCGCCTCGATAGCCGGCCCTGCACGAAAGACTCCAGGACTGGCAGGTGCGGGGAAGTGAGTCCGAAGATCCTTCTAGCTCTTGGAGGCACCTCGATGTCAGGGAACGGAGACGGTGGCGCCGGTTTCCGCACCGAGGTCGCAATACTCGAATCTAGCTTGACGCCTAAGGCCGGGGAACTTGCAAGCACTTCGATTGCAGCCTGAGCGGTAGCGTCCGCGAAGTCGAGGTCACCAAAAACATATCCCGCCCAATGCGAGTCGTTGTATGTCGTGAGCCACTCGTCGATGCGGAAAAGGGCGCTTAGAGTTTCCGGCTGAGATCGTCCGCGCAACAAGACATAGGTCTGGCTGGCTTCCCGCAGCGGAGGCGTGCTCGGGAATGCCAAAACAATGGACGAGAGCGCAGGCTTTGTCGTCCCCTGTACCCTTTCCCAGATTTCCCGGCGCAAGTTGCTCAAGCCGTCGGCAGTCTCGTTCAGCCGCTGGAGCTTTTGTATAAAGGATATTGGCTCGTTGGCGGCTTTGAGAGCGTAGGTCGTTACCGCAAGACAGCGGTGAGGCAATTTTCGACGGCGCAGGTTCTCGATAGCCGCACGGATATCTAGTGCGACATTGTCCCCAGGTGCGGCAAGAAGGTCGGTGTCCGTAATCTTCAAGTAGTCGGAAGCCCTGGAGAAGGTTGCACCGCTGAGCGTTGTACCCAATTCCCGAACCTGAGATATCAATGACTGCACGGCTCCGTCCGCAGCAAGGACCTTCTGGTGGCGATAGACTCGTGCGAAGAAATGAACCTTGGTCCAAAGTAGCTGCTCGATTACGTGAGTCGACCGCAGCAGGAGGTGAGGTTTTCCGTCCTGCAGCAGACCAACCTCCATATCGTGCAACAGGCGCTCGACATCCACTCCCGTCTTCAGGCCGGAAAAATAAGCATCCCGGAGTATGTAGTCGATCCGATCGGCATCGAACGGGCCGTTGATGAACTCGGCCAGGAAGCTTCTCTCCTGCGGTGCGAGCCCCAGCACAAGATCAGCTATCAGGTCCAAGTCGAGTTCAGAATTGCACTCTGCGTTGACCTTGGCAACGAAGTCCCGGAACGGCTTGCTAGTTATGACGTGCCACGAGAGCACCTCGCTCGGTTTGGCATCCGCCAGCTTGCCAGTGGAGGCGGCCAGCACTGCAGGAAGCCACTTATAAAGACCCTCGGAGACATGGGACGCGAACCCGTGCCCGCAGTCGTGTAACAGAGCGGCAGCCCTTAATTGAGCGAGGTCGCCCTTGAGCGGATCGAGATCAATCCTGTTCTGGTGTCGGCGAGCGACCGCATGAGCCATCGAGCCAGCGACTATAGCGGCTCCAAGGCTGTGCTCGAACCTCGTATGGGTGGTACCCGGGAAAGTCAGGAATGAAAACCCGGTCTGGTGGATACGCCGCAGTCGTTGGATAACTGGGCTGTCTATGAGAACGACTTCGTGGCGACAGAACCTGTGGGTCCCCCAAATGGGGTCATGAATAACCTTGTCATCTGGCGGGATTCTTGGCTCGTAACCCTCTAGCAGCGACGCCACGAAGTCATCGATGTCGGATCGGAGATCCGGGACGGTTGTCGAGCCACCACTCATCTCAGCCGTTTACGGCCGCTGCCTCACACGCTTCAACTGGGACTGGATCTGCGCCTCCACAGACCTCGCGAATGATTGCCGCCGCGCGGGCTAGGCTCTCTTTCTCGTCCGACGTGAATCGTGGCAACACTTCGGACGCAACATACTGGCGCGCCTCGTTGTCGATAATGTAGCGCTCGTAATCAGTGTTCTCCATCCTGATTATTCTGGACAGCTTTACGATGCCGAGCGCTTCGTCAAACGACCGCGATATCGGCGACACGCCCCTGGCAGAAAACTGGAAGGTGTCAAGCAGCGGACAGACCTTCTTCGCAACAAAAACCGCATTGTGCAGCTTGTGCGGGTCGGCCAGGATGAAGCGCGTACCGGTGTAGAACATGAGGCTGGCAACGATGTCACTCGGGGTCACCTTGGCCGGATTCATAAGCGTCTCCTTCTGATGGTGACGGAGCTCACTTCCGTCTCCTGCTTGGCGTTCGTGTCGGCCGGGGTGGGGAGTGTGACGTGAACCGCACTGTACCCATTGCGCTGCGAATTATACATGGATACATGTTGCGCGGTACGTGATCTGAATCACGACCCCCTAGTCGAGCTTGCCCCATTTCCTAAGCATGCCAAGAATTGCTGCACCACGAACGTGCCACTGTCGTTTTGGGCCAATCTTGCGCGTCTGTCTCAGCTTCTTCTTTCGACAATATCCTGTGACGGTTAATTCTGTCACCCCTAGCAAGCTGGAAGCCTCACGCGCAGAATACCATTTTTCCGGGTTGATATTGCTAGGCATGCACGTTTAAAGGTATCCGTACTCATTGCAAGTTTAACATGTGAACCTATAGGTGTCAATGGGTACGCAAATATGCCAGTAGATTCACTCTCGAATCGCGAGAGACGGGGAAACGACCAGGTTGACGGTTCCATCGACTCGAACCTACATTTTCAGCGCCTCCGCGAACCGTCGAAGTCTGCGAGCGGCCGATCGAGCGCTGTGCTGCAAGAACGGCGGTCTGGCAAGGCGACGATCTGGGCGGTTGCTGCGCGGAAGGTCCTGCCCAAGTCGTAGCAGGTGCGCAGCGTGAGTATTGATCCGGAAAGCACATCCCCTCGGGGGGACGACCGCAGGTTGGAACAAAGCACGCGTTGGAACGGCTCACAGGTAGCGAGGAGCCGCCAACTTGGAGGTAAGCCATGAAGCTATCGGCTGCTGCTTCAGCGGGCGCGAGCATGGGACCGGTTGATGCTGTCCAAACGGGCCCGAGCACGTTCGCAGATGAACCCGTCACCGATCTCAACGAACTCGTCAGTTTGCTCGACTTCGAGGGGGCGGCACAGCGCCGCATTCCTCACATGGTCTGGGAGTACTACAGCGGGGTCGCGGACGAGATCACCCTGCGTTGGAATCGCGAGGCGTATGATCGCCTGCGACCGAGAGTGTTGGTCGACGTGTCGAAGATCGACAGGATCTCAGGTCCCTTTAGGCGCCGCCTGGGAACGGGCTGCTTCTTGGCTTCGGCAAGTTGGTCTGGCTCTAGCGCCGACAGCACCAGCTCTTGCTCCGCGCGATCTATGAAAGCCCCTGAAAAGAGTTTTTCAACAGCCACGCCTGTTTACGACAGTTGACCTGAATCCGGCCTGAATCAGAATGGACGGCCTTCAGGAGCCAACCAACTTACTGCCTGTGGCCGTGATTGCCTCCATGGCCCCAGTCATGACCGCCACCGTTCCAGCCGTGCCCGCCATGGCGGCCATAGCGACCGTAGCCCCAAGTACCGTTCGGATAATAGGCCCAAGTACCCTGATTCGGGTAGGGATAATAGGTGCCATTGGGGTAGTAGCCGTAGTTGCCATTGGGGTAGTAGCCACCGTAGTTGCCGTTGGGGTAGTAGCCGCAGTTGCCGTTGGGGTAGTAGCCACCGTAGTTGCCGTTGGGGTAGTAGCCGCAGTTGCCGTTGGGGTAGTAGCCACCGTAGTTGCCATTGGGGTAGTAGCCGTAGTTGCCGTTGGGGTAGTAGCCACCCCAGGTCCGGTTCCGGTTGTAACCCCACTGGCCGTTGCGGTATTGGTAGTTGGGATTGTTGCGATAACCCCAGTTACCGCCCGGAACGCTTGCACGGCCGTGTTCAGGAGCGCTGCGGTTCCAGCTATGGTTGTCCCGAGCATGATTCGCTTGGCCGTGTCCCCAATTCTGGGCCCAAGCGCCACCACAGAGCCCGGCGACCAGGGCCAGGACGAACGCAATTTTCTTGAAGCAGTAGTTCATAGTCTCCACCCTACCGGGTTAGAACACGGGCAATCTCGGTTAGTTGTTGTGAAATCGCTTTATCACAAGTGACCCGTTGCTGGTGCAATTGCTGGCGTCAGAGCCGCTCGGCAGGGGCGGATTACTGGGTTCAGAAAACCCTGCGGGAACGGCTCGGTCAACTGACGGAATCTAAAGGGGTCCGGCCGCACGAGAATCAGGGTTCGACAATCAGGTGTTTGACGAACCGGGCCCCGTGCCTAGGGTCTTGCGCAGAAGACAGGGCCAGCCGATTGTTCCATTTCACACACAGGCGGAGACCCGCGACAACGTCGGGCCGGGTTGTCGTTGCCGTACAATTGTGAGTTCGCCTCCGCACCGCCCGTACAAGCACGGCCGAACACCAAGTTCTTGGGCGTTACCGCATGAAGTTAGAAGAGATAGTTTCGGGTCTTAGCCTCGCTGGTGTTGAGCCGACCCAAATTGTTACCGTGGTAGCAACAGTGCCACTCGGCGACGGTGCCCTCCAGGTCATCTACCGCGCCCCCGACGGGGCCATGAAGGAGCGGCTGCTCAATCGCGCCGACGAAGGGTCGATAGGCCTAGCCACGGTCGAACGTCCCTTCTCCCTTGATGGCGACGGCGCGGCGTTCCAGCTCACGTGTGAAGCCAAGCGCATCGACCTGGCGTTCCTGTTCGACCCGATGATGGCGGTGCACACTTCGAACGTGGAGCCGCTACCGCACCAGATAACCGGCGTCTACGAGTCGATGCTCCCCCGCCAGCCGCTGCGATTCTTGCTGGCCGACGACCCCGGGGCAGGCAAGACAATCATGGCCGGGCTTTACATGCGCGAACTCATCATGCGGGCCGATGCCCGTCGTATCCTGATCGTCGTCCCAGGCGGCCTTGTGGAGCAGTGGCGCGACGAGATGTTCGAGAAGTTCGGCCTCGAGTTCCCAATCTATTCGCCACTTCTGGAGCAGGCATCGCCGAGCGGCAATCCGTTCGACGATCGCCACCAGCTGATCGTCCGACTCGACCAGCTCGCCCGAAACGAGGAACTGCAGGAAAAGCTCTGTGCCGCCGGCTGGGACCTGGTAGTGTTCGACGAGGCTCACAAGCTCGCGGCCCATTACTTCGGCTCGAAGCTTGAAAAGACGGCCCGTTTCCGCTTCGCCGAGAAGCTCGGCCCACACACCCGCCACTTGCTGCTCATGACGGCCACACCGCACGACGGCAAGGAAGAAGACTACCAGCTGTTCCTTTCCTTGCTCGACTCCGACCGGTTCTACGGCAAGTTCCGAGACGGCGTGCACAAGGTGGATGCCTCCGACTTGATACGACGCATGGTGAAGGAGGAGTTGGTCAGGTTCGACGGCACGCCGCTCTTTCCTGAGCGCAAGGCCTACACGGTCAATTACAGCCTCTCGGACATCGAGGCCGCGCTCTACGAGGCCGTCACCCAGTATGTGCAGACCGAGATGGGCAAGGCCGACGAGTTGGAAGGCCCGCGCAAGGGTTCCGTGGGTTTCGCGCTCACGGCACTTCAGCGCCGGCTTGCCTCCAGTCCCGAAGCCATCTACCAATCGCTAAAGCGCCGTAAGGGGCGGCTCGAAAGCCGCTTGCGCGACGAGAAGCTCAGCGTGCGGGGGCGGCAGGCGGTAGCCGAGACGTTGCTCGAAGTGCCTGAAGACGAAGACGACCTGAACGCCCAGGAGCAGGAGAATCTCGAGGAAAGCCTCGTGGACGAGGCGACCGCCGCCCGGACGATCTCGGAGCTGGAGGATGAGATTCGTATCCTAGACGGGCTCGAGCGGCAGGCCAAAGCAGTTGTCTCCTCCGGGCAGGACCGCAAGTGGGACGAGCTGTCGAAGATCCTCCAGAACAATCCCGAAATGCGCGACGCCTCCGGTCGTCAGCGCAAGATCATCATCTTCTCTGAGCACCGGGACACGCTGAACTACCTGCACGGGAAGATCGCCGGCGTGCTTGGGAACCACGATGCCATCGTCACCATTCACGGCGGCACGCACCGCGACGATCGCCGCCGTCTCCAGGCGCTCTTCCGCTCCGACCCTGACGTACGCGTGCTGGTTGCGACCGACGCCGCAGGCGAAGGCGTGAACCTCCAGAACGCCCACCTCATGGTCAACTACGACCTCCCGTGGAACCCGAACCGCCTGGAGCAGCGCTTCGGTCGCATCCATCGCATCGGCCAGACCGAGGTCTGCCACCTCTGGAACCTAGTCGCGAAGGAGACCCGTGAGGGCGACGTCTATCACCGCCTCCTGAAGAAAATCGAGGCGGAGAGCGAGGCGCTCCGGGGCCGTGTCTTCGACATCCTCGGCGAGGTCTTCGAGGAGACGAGCCTCAAGGAACTGCTCATCCAGGCCATCCGCTACGGCGACCAGCCCGAGGTCCGCGCCCGCCTCACCAGAAAGATCGACCAGGCCCTCGACCGCGATCGGCTCACACCGACCTGCGGTACACAAAAAATGAAGGGATATGGGCAAGCGTCTTCAACCGCGGGTAAGGGGCATCCTGCCAGTGCGAATCTGGGGAGCCGACCACGAGGGCAGGCCCTTCGCCGAGCACGTCTGCACCATTGACATCAGCAACAAGGGTGCGAGCCTGGCGGCAGTGCGTACCCGCCTGTCGCCGGGCGACACCGTGGGATTGCAGTACCACAACCGCCAAGCCCGGTTCCAGGTGGTGTGGGTGGTTCCCACCAGCTCGGGGTCAGGGACTCATGTCGGTCTGGAATGCCTGGAGCCGGACAAGGAACTCTGGCCCTTGGCTACCCCCACGGAAGGGACCGATCCCTATGTCCCGTCTAAGGCGCGTCTTCGTGAAGAGTACAGCTTGCAGGAGGGCCGTCGCGCGCACACGCGCTTTCCGGTCTCAGGCAAGGTTTATGTGAAAAAAAAGGGCAGCGGCGATGGCCAGTGGGCCCAGCTGGGCGACATCAGCCTGACCGGCTGCTACCTGCAGACCAGTCAGCCCCTGGATGTGGGCCGCCGCACCACGCTCTCGATCAAGGTCGCGCACAGCGAGTTCGAAGCGACGGCGATCGTCCGCACCTGCTATCCCGGTACCGCCATGGGGATGGAGTTCACCTTCCTGAGCAATACCGATCGGCGCACGCTGCAACGTCTGATCGCTCACCTGAGAGAATTCGATTTTGTGTCCCGATGAGGTCAGGTCCCGCGTTAGGGGCCAAGTACTGAAGCTGCTAGAATCAGGGCCACTTTTGTGGGCGAAGTCCCGCCGGAGGTCAGTCATGACCATCCTCCATCTGTGCGACCAAGAATCCGCTGCCGTCCCTCCTGAATCCACTGTCGCCGAAGCCATCCGGCTCATGCTGGCACGCCGCGTGGGCGCTGTCGTGGTAGTGGACGCCAACCGTGTCGTGGGCATCTTCACCGAACGCGACGTGCTAAAGAAGCTGGCGCTGAGCGGGCGCGACCCTGAGAAAGTCCCGGTGAGCGAGCTGATGACCACGCCGGTGGAAACCGCCTCGCCGCGAACCAGTCCCGGTGACGCCTTGGCTTCGATGCTGGAACATCATTTTCGCCATCTGCCGGTGGTGGATTCCTCGGGCAGGCTGCGGGGCGTCCTCTCGATTCGCAATCTGCTGCATGGGCAGATGGAGGAACTGAGGCGGCAGCGCGATTCTCTGGAGCAATTTGTCAGCAGCGAGGGACCGGGAGTGCCCAAAGCTAGGGACTGACTTGCCGCTGACACCAGACATTTAAGCACCGGATCAGATCCTCATCAGCGTCACCGCTGCCGCCTAGAATTGCGGAGTTCTTTTTCTCGGTGCTCCACGATCAATGACTCAGTCCGTGGACATGAAACAGTGGAGCGCAGCCCAGACGGGCTTGGCATCACCACGTCTTGCGAGGGTCGACCTCTGGCCGTTTGAAGTGATTCGCGGTTACCCAAATCGAGATTCGGTATAGCCACACAGGGAGAGTTGCTGATGAAGGTCATCTCCTGTGCATCATCGACGACCTGCGCGCGATCCACGGCGCGTCTTGGACCTTGCGCATGGCTTGTGCCCGCCTTTGCAGTTTGAGTTTCTCCAGGACGTGATGGACATGATGTTTCACCGTCGCTACGCTTAAGCACAGCTCGTTTCCAATTTCCTTGTTGGACAGGCCGCGTCCTAGCAGTTCAAGGACCTCGCTTTCGCGGCGCGTCAAGGCCAAATCGGCAATGGACTCCTCCGGAGATTGTTCTTTCCTAAACAAGGCGCGCAAAAGACCGCTCGAAATTTCCGGGGGACACGTCAGGCGGCCCAGGGCAACCTCACGGAGCGACTTACAAACCACATCGATCGACGCATCGCGTGGAATGTAGCCCGCGAACCCTTTGCAGCCACAGGAGATCACCTCTTGGCGTTGCTCATTCAATCCGAGTGCCAGAAGAGGAACGTCAGGGTATTGGATCGCTATCGGACGCACGTCGAAAAGATCGATGCCCTGTGTAACGTCAATGAGAACTACGTCAACGCTATTCGTTTCCAGGCTGTCGCGCAGGATCGCTAAATCACTGGCGATCGCCGCCACAGAAATTTCCGAACGGCTGCTGAAGCAAGCTGCCAAGCCGTCGCCGAACATTCGGATCGGGGTCAAGATAACGACATTCACGATACCTCCCGCTTGCCCCATCATCTCGCCATCAAATCTCGAGAATGACTTTAGATCATCATGCTCGACAGTTTGCGATCGAGAGTCCGCCAATCTTAAAAGGCTGCATACAACCGTCCAAAGCAGATGGAACAGTTTCCGAAAGATGGCAACGAGCTTGCTCATTCTTCTCCGGTGTCGGCTGCTGGTCGAACGGCGACAAGGCCAAGATTGTCGACTGGCCGCAAAGTCGCTGATGATCGTTATCGAAGCCGTTGTAGTCAGTTACAACAAGAGTTGCCGTCGCTGTCAGCGCAATACGTGTTCCGTATAGGATCGGTGTCCTATGCCCTAACGTGCTTGCGACAGTCTGTAAGACTCTGAATGTTGGTGGTAAGGTGTGTTGGAAAACTCCAATTATCTGGCCCAGGTGTCGTATTGTTAGTTGCCGAAGGGCAGAAGTCGCGTCACGGGAGACGGTCAATAACAGGTGCTCTGGATAGATACCAAAGCTGCCCGACAATACTCCAGGCACCAGCGAGTGCACGCGCAAACCTCCGACGCGGTGACTGCCGTGGACCTAGGATTCGCCGCACGTGATTTGTTCAAACCCCCGAGCCAGCAGTCGCCACTTGTTCGGGCCAGAAGGAAGGAAGTAGGCCACTGGATGCACCAGGTGCGACAGAGGCCGATTCTCTTCAATCACACGCCCTTTTTTCCCGGGAAGAGTCGGCGATTAGAGCCCCCTCAGGCAAGAAGTTCGAGCGAACTTCTCCATCTCCTCGCCAAATTGCGAAACAACATAGACCGGAAAGGCAAAAAAGTCAATAAGACTGCCAGCCGCTGACCTGCCCCCTTACTCCGCACGGTTGAGAATACGACAGTTAGTGGTTGTGATCGGTCCCCCTTTTCTGTCACAGTTCCAGAGTTAGTCTCCGGCAGTTGTTGAGCAAGGCAGATCGCGGCTAGCCGCGATCTGCCTTGCAAATTCGTGCGGCGTCCTCTCCCCCAAAGCCCTGTGAGGACGGCTCTCATTGTATTCGCGCCTCCAAGACTCGATC
>Ga0335070_10004670_pt1 | contig 16041 bp, 17 predicted proteins | sample Lox_Sample_13_FD_206722 | JGI IMG/M metagenome (GOLD analysis project Ga0335070, IMG submission 206722) | Soil microbial communities from Loxahatchee National Wildlife Refuge, Florida, United States - Lox_Sample_1.3 | ecosystem: Environmental > Terrestrial > Soil > Wetlands | place: USA... | reverse complement strand
ACCGAATACCAATACCGGCATTCCCGCATCTCCGAATTCTCTTGGGGCGATGTGAATGCCGATTCCCAGAGGGTGAGCTATCCTTGAATTTCTCATACGGAAAAAGGGAGAGATTTCTGAATCCCTAACCACCATACCCGCCAGGTATGGCATGCAAGTACATCCTTGAGGGATTATATTGCCATAATGAATAATATCTTCGTTTAAAAATCATATCAAACGATTTTAATTGATGGAGATAATTAGAATACTTTATATAGTTTTATGGAAAGAAAATACTTTGTCGAATGATTGCAGGAGGGATGTATGGTTGACGCCGCACGCGCAGGTCCCCGTTCCAGGCGGCCCGGCTCCATGACTCCGGAGCAGATCATCCAGCTCATCATCAAAAAGGTTGAGGAGGGCGACCCGGAGGTCCTCGGCCAGATCTCGCTCGTGATGAAGAACCGTGTCCTCCAGAAAAAGGAGGACCTGAAGGAGATCGAAAAGATCCTCAAGGCGACCACGAAACCGCGGGAGTGAGTTGCGAAGGTGTAGAAATTCCTGGGTTCAAATTATCCCACTCGCACTCATATTTGTGGTTATAGGTATCTCACAAAATGCAACCCATCACTTTTGATATCCTATAGGGGAGACTGAAAATTATAGGTTGAAATCAATATTAGTCCATCGATATACTTTATTAATGCTCTAGGAAAAAAGGATGAGCGTTATTCCAATGAAATTCGTTCTGGTTCTCATTATTATTTCCATGATAATGCTGGCATCCGGATGTCTCCAGGAGCAAAATCCCGGAAATATCACCCCCACTTATACCTCCCCTCCTCTAACCCCACCTGCCCCTGCATCCAAATTCTCGGCCACTGATTTCTGTGCCTCTCCGATAATCGCCTATGGGTTCTTCGGAAATGAGTATACCTACTCGGGCATTACGACTCCTCCTCCGAGCATGGCATGGTACGGGTTCCCCGGTAACGGGGTTCCTTACTCCAGCATTGCAGGAGCTGTGTTGCAGGATTGCCGGGCACAGCAATTCCTCGAGAAGGGAGGGAAGATTGTGGAGTTCACGGGCGATTACGCTTTTACCAACATCCCCTACGGGGATGACCCGAATATCGAGATAATCAGTCTTGTCAACGGACCGGCCCTGAGTATACAGTTTCATAATTCCACGATCAATTTCATCGTCGATGATACCTGCATCAAGTATTCCGGAAAGCTTTGCGCAAATGTCCATGCTGGAGATTCGGTGCCGGATGAGGTGTTTGACATTCTGAACCAATCCTGCGAAACCCCGAGTCTGACCTCTCTAAATCTTTCCTCCTACTGCGTCAGGCCAATCCTTGTGTATGGGTACCGGAATCAATGGAAGGACTTGAATGATCAATGGAAGGGAGCCAATGCATCCCACGTAGTGGAAATTGCCCTAGCAGATTGTCGGGTGAAGCAAATACTTGATAATGGCGGGCAAATCATGGAAATTTTTAGACTCGAGGCCGGCAAAGGCACCAGAGAACATCCTGAGCCTGTCGGACCGGGCATGAGGGTACAATACCAGAAGTACGCGGCCGATTTCATCGTCAGCGAGAAGATTGAGAAGATCATCGGTATCATTAATATGACCTCTTACCCCGCGGTCCCCCCGGATGTATGGAGCGTCTTAAATCAATCATGTGGACTTTAACCGAGCCAATACCGGCACTCCCACATCTCTGAATCCTCCCGGGGTGAAGTGAGGACTGACCCGCTACAAGGACAGGGGATCGGGGTTCGGTCCTTGAGGAGAGGGAGAGGTTCAGGTATGTCAGGGCTGGGCTGGAAGAAGGTGAAAGTTACATAGATAAGACATTCACTCACCGGCATCCCAACTTTTTTCCCCCTTCCCGTGCGAAATTATACGGTTCCGGCCCCGGTAGTAAAGACGGCGGGTATATTCACTTCCCTGCTCTTATTTCGGGCTTGGCATAGCGATGAAAGGTTCTGCTGGGAGTTTCAAATTTCGGGTAGAACCATTTCTTACCCATGGGCGACAAAGTCGAGTCGAGGATCATGGTCCGCCCTGAGGCCCGCTGTGTGGCCACGAGAAACCCGCAGGTCACCCCTCGGATAATAAACTCCTCCATAAGCTCTTTGTTGCTGAAGATCTCCCCGTAACGGCAGCAGAGTCCAATAAACCAGACATCCTCCTCCGAGAGCTCCCCCATGTTCATTGTACTCCCTCCCCTTACCAGGAATTTTTCACTTCAATTTTCACCGAAGACAGCCGGAATGCCCCCGGGTCCTTAAATACTCAACAATCAAGCGATTGGAAGACATCGCTGTGCCATTCCTCATGTGAATGCCTTTATACCAGATTAGGATAGCCCAAATTGTTTTTATTTTATTATAAAACTTCCGAAGTATACTAAATAAGAATAAATTGGTCCAATGCCAGTAAGGAAGATAACGGCACTTCCATTTTCATGATAAAACCTAAAAACATCGCTTTTTTATGAAAAGTTATAATAAATGGGAATTTGATTTTAATCGGTGCCAGACGGTGAATAGGACCTCCACAGAGCCTCGCGGTTCCCTTTTCACGGTTACCAGCATGAACATTAGCTGGGTGATGAGGTCTCACTTCGCCGTCGTCTCGTTGCACTCCCCGCGGAAGTAGGCCCAGCCGTCGCAGGCCTTCCCGTTCGGGAAGACGCAGTTGCCCGACTGGCTGCCGTCCGGGTTCGTGACGATCTGGTAGGTGTAGTTCTTCGAAACGCAGAAGGTCGCCGAGGGGTTCGCTATCCCGGCGCCCGTCGTGGTCGCGGCGGTGGGCGTTGCCGCGGCGGGGCACTCGTGCCGGTAGTACGCCCACTCGTCGCACACGGTCCCTCCGGGGAGGATGCAGACCCCGTACTCGCTCCCGTCGGCATTCTTCCGGATCTCGTACCGGGTGTCCGGCTGCTGCGTGCAGTACACCGCCGCGGGGTTCGCGATGCCCGCGGCCGGTGTGGGCGTCGGGGTCGGTACAGGGTTTACTGCGGGGCTCGTGCAGCCCGCGAGGAGCGGCATCGCGATACCTATCAGGGCGATGAGGGTAAGGCACAGAGTCTTTCCTTTCATGATGGTTCTCCGATTTGAATGATTCATATTGAGCCCGGTTTTACATAAATCTTCTTTAAATTACGGAAATTTTCATTGTCTCGCGGAACGAGGCGCCTTTTTTAAAGAGATAGCGAAGAACCGGCGTAGGGAAAACCCTGTATCCGACTGGTTCTCAGCCTCCGAGGGCCTCGATGACCCGCCGGGTGCTCTCCCGGGGTTCCCCCTCTGCCTTCGCGGGATGCCCGCCCCCGAGAACCCGGAAGATCTCCCGGATGGCAGCACCGTGTGAGGGGCCGTAGCCACCCTCGAGGACGAGGGCCAGGGGAAGCCCGCCGGCCTTCACGAGCCGCCAGGTGAGGAGGCCGAGGTCGGCGGGGAAGAGGTCCATCCCTCCCAGCGGATCGTCGGAGAGGATGTCCTGCCCCGCCGAGACGAGGAGGAGCCCGGGCCGGAACTTCCGGATGGCAGGGATAAAAACCTCCCCGAAGACCGCGTCGTAATCGGCGATGGTCGCTCCCGGGTCGAGGGGTGCGTTCAGGGTGAATCCTTCGCCCGGGCCGGCTCCCCGTTCATCGGTCCTACCCGAGTAGGGGTAGTAGTGCCCCCGGTGCACCGAGCAGTAGAGCACCCGGTCGGATTCGTAGAAGGCCTGCTGGGTGCCGTTCCCGTGGTGGACGTCCCAGTCCACGATGGCGACCCGCTCCACCCTCCCGAGGGCCTTTGCCGCGGCGATGGCGATGTTGTCCAGGAGGCAGAACCCCATAGCACGGTCCCGCTCGGCATGATGCCCCGGGGGACGGACGAGGGCGAAGCAGTGCTCCCCCGAGAGGGCCCGTTCCGCTGCCCCGATGGCCCCGCCCGCGGCATGGAGGGCGACCCCGAAGGAGGCATGGGTGATGTAGGTATCCGGGTCGAGCATGCCGAAGGTCTTCGTGCGGTTGCATGCTTCTTCGAGGAGAGCAACATACTCGCTGCTGTGGACTCGTTCCACGTCCTCCCGCGGGGCGGCGGCAGGGGAGTACCTGGGTACCTTCGGCGGAACGCCCTCGAGCGCCCCGAGGAGCCTCGCGTGGTTCTCGGGGTGGCCTGGCATATCGTGGGCAGAGAAGAGATCGGCGGTGATGACCGATGATCCTGGCATGGAGCCTCCTTTCCTCCCGGGGACGCCCCGCGAGGTCCCGGTCACTTTACGGGGAGCCGGATGATCATCTTCATGCGCGCGGGGGTCATGGTCCGGGGGTCAGAGAGGTAGATCTCATGGTGCCTTCCCCGCACCCTGTGGCCTCCCTTCCCGATGAAGGCGTGGAGCCGGGCAAGGGTCGTCCACTTCTCAGACCGCGGGCCGTTGTGGAGGGTCTGGACGGCGAGCCCCTCGGTGAAGACCCCGAACCTGACCTTCAGGATCCCGGGGAGCTGCTTCTCCCGGTCCATGGCCCCGAGAACCTCCCGGGCGAGGGCGGAGGTCACGTACTCGGGCTGGACCATGAGAAGGAGCCACTTCCACTCATCCCGGTTCCCGGGCGCGTACTCCCCCCCCTTCACCCACCAGAGGCACTCGAGGGGCATCACGGCGTACTCGAAGCCGATCTTCGTCCTGGCGATGGCCTTCTTCATGGCCGAGGAGAGGGTGAAGAGCCCCTCGATGCCGCTCCTGAAGTCGTGGAAGTTGTTCCCCTCGCAGGTCCCGTCCACCATGAGGAACTTCATGGCAGGGACCTTCACCAGGTCCACCCGCCTCGTGGTGGCCCGGTAGAGATGGTTGAACTCCTTCAGGGAATCCTGTTCTTCCATCCGGCTCCTTATGTAGTGATTATGGGTGGGGAGAGATAAACAAACCGGTTATCGGGTTATGCCGGGTGGGCCCTGAACCAGTCCATGGTCTCCCGGAGCCCGTCTGCCAGGTGGACCTTTGGCCGGAAGCCCATGATATCCCGGGCCCGGGAGATGTCGGCCACCGATTCCCGGATGTCGCCAGGCCGGGGCTTGTCGAGGACCGGTTCCCGGGAGAGGCCGCCGATCCCCATGACGGCCCCCGCGAGCCGGAGGATGGTGGTCCCGTCCCCGCTCCCGATGTTCATGACCCCGACGGCGTCCCGCTGCATGGCGAGGATGTTTGCCCGCACGACATCCCGGACCGAGACGAAGTCCCTCACCTGGCCCCCGTCCCCGAAGATGACCGGGGGGCTCCGCCTGAGGACCTGGGTGATGAACCGGGGGATGACGGCGGCGTACTCCCCCTTCGGGTCCTGGCCGGGGCCATAGACCTTGAAGTACCGGAGGGAGGCGGTGGGGAGGCCGAAGGAGCGCCGGTACACCTCGCAGAAGTACTCGCCGGCCAGTTTCGAGGCCGCGTACGGGGAGAGGGGCTCGGGCGGGGTCTGCTCCGTCTTCGGGGATCCGGGGGAGTCCCCGTAGACCGCCGATGAGGAGGAGAAGACGAGCTTCTTCACCCCCGCCTGCCGGGAGGCCTCGAGGACCGCGAGGGTCCCCGTGGTGTTCACCTCGTTCACCCCGAGGGGGTCCGCCATGGACCGGGGCACCGAGACGATAGCGGCAAGGTGGAAGACGCAGTCGGCCCCCCTGCAGGCCTCCGCGAGGAGGTTCCGGTGGAGGATGCTCCCCCGGATGAGCCGGGCCTTCCCGGCACCGAGGAGGTCCTGGACGCGCCCTGCCCCGCCGGAGGAGAGGTCGTCGATGATGGTCACCTCCCCGAGGTTCGCGAGCTCCCGCGAGAGATGCGAGCCGATGAACCCGCACCCGCCGGTCACGAGGAACTTCGTCCAGCACTCCCCCTGGGGCTCTTTTCCTGTACGAAAATGGAGAGCGGGCTCAAAAGAACCTTTCCCTCCCGCCCTATCCCGCGCCCCAGGCATGCAAGGTTCTCCGCACGGTCTTCTCCAGCCGGTCCCCGCCGTAGGAGGCGAGGCGGAAGGTGTGGTTCGCGGTGCAGCCGATGGAACGGTTGATACACGGATACCCGATCTTCACCCGCTCCTCTCCATGTTCTCCCGGCACCGTATCCTTCCCCCGCCCCGGACGATGAACCCGTCCCTCTCGAGCCCCCGGAGGATCCGTTCCAGCCGTCCGGGTTCTACCGAGAGACGTTCGCCGAGCCCCTCATCGGCGATCTCACCCCTCCCAAGGAGCTCCCGGAGGACGATCCCCCTCACCTGCCGGTCCGAGCCCTCGAAGGGAGTCTGCCGCGCATAGGAGGCACTCCGGAGGTTCGGGTTCCCGGTGCCCTTCTTCAGGAGCGGGCCATTCGGGTCTCCTGTTCCTCTTTTCAAGAGGGACCCGTAATCCATGAGGGTGTGATAAAACCGCCGGGGCCGCTCCCGGTCGAGGGTCTTCTCGAGGAGCGGTCCGATCTCCCGGTCATGGACCTTTTCCGCACCCGGGAAGAAGAGGTGGATGTAGACCCGGCGGATATTCGTCTCGATGAAGATCTCCGGCCGGTTCGTGGAAAAGACGACGATGGCTCCGGCCGTCGCGCTCCCGATGCCGGGGAAGGAGTCGAGGGTGGCCCGGTCGAGGGGGACTTCCCCGTGGAACTCCTCTGCGATCCGCCGGGCGGTCCGGTGGAGGGCGAGGGCCCGGCGGTTGTACCCGAGCCCCTGCCAGGCGAGGAGCACCTCCTGCACCGGTGCCCGGGCGAGGGCCTCAACGTCGGGGAACCGGCCGAGGAACTCCGGGTACTTCACGAGCACCCGCTCCACCTGCGTCTGCTGGAGCATGAACTCGGAGACGAGGATATGGTAGGGGTCGGTGGTCCTTCTCCAGGGAAGGTCCCGCCCCTTCTGCCGGTAGAAAAGGGCAAGGAACCGGTGGAAGGATTCCACGATACCGGGTGTGAGGCCTTCGCTCCGGTACCCAGCCCTGACAGCCTTCTCCATCGCCGGTAGATTTCCCCGCAGCCCCCCTGCTCGCGCCATCTCTCTCTAGCATGGGGACTTCATGGGATAAAAACCGGGGGAAGGACCGGGCGGAGCGCCATCACAGGTCCCCGGTAACCGGGGCGGAACACCCTTACCGGTGCACATCAGAACCTTTATGAAAGGGGGTGCGGTATTCAAAATGTTGGCCTATGGAGATCGTGAAAATTCCCAAGATGGAGAAGCAGGACTACGACGAGCTCATCGCCGAGGGCTATGTCTCGCGGATCGCCTTCTGCGGCGATAAATACCCCTACATCGCCCCCTTCCTCTACGTCTTTGACGGGAACTTTATGTACTTCCTCTCCACCCGGTACGGGAAGAAGATCAAGTACTTCCGGTCCAACCCCTACGTCTCCGTCGAGGTGGAGCGGTACAGCCAGGACCTCTCCTGCTACATGTTCGTCACCCTCCAGGGCCGGCTCGAGGAGGTCGAGGACGCCATCGAGAAGAAGGTGGTCAGGGAGAAGTTCGTGGGCATGATCCGGAAGAAGAAGCTCTCGAGGAACATCCTCGCCGCCCTCGGCCACCTCCCGCAGGAGCCCCTCGAGACCATCGCCACCGAGGAGCGGTCCATCATCTGGCGCCTGACCGGGGTCACCGACATCGTGGCCCTCCAGAATATGTGAGGGCTCCCCTGCATGAAACGCAGGCAGGACAGGAGCTATGTCCACGGATACTCCCGGCGGGAGGCGGGCCGACTCCTCGACCAGGCCCGGACTCTCGCCGGGCTCCTCCACCATGACACCGGCTACCCTCCCGGGAGCCTGGTCCTCGAGGCAGGGTGCGGGATCGGTGCGCAGACCGTCACCCTCGCGGAGAAGAGCCCGGGGGCGGAGATCACCTCCATCGACGTGTCAGACGCATCCCTCCGGGAGGCCGAAGCCCGGGTGAGGGCAGCGGGGTTCACGAACGTCACCTTCCGGCAGGCCGACATCTACTCCCTCCCGTTCGCCGACGGGAGCTTCGATCACGTCTTCCTCTGTTTCGTACTCGAACACCTCCCCGATCCCGACCGGGCCCTCTCCTGCCTGCACCAGATGCTTGCACCGGGCGGCACCATAACCGTCATCGAGGGCGATCATGGCTCCGCGTATTTCCACCCCGACAGCGAGGCGGCGAGGAAGGCCATCGGCTGCCTCATCGCCCTCCAGAAGGAGAAGGGCGGGAATGCGCTCATCGGCCGGGAGCTCTTCCCGCTGCTCACCCGTGCCGGGTTCCGGGAGGTCTCCGTCTCCCCCCGGATGGTGTACGTGGACGCGTCGCACCCGGAACTCGTCGAGGGGTTTACGAAGCAGACCTTCACGGCGATGGTGGAGGGCGTGGAGGAGGAGGCCGTCGGAAGGGGGATGATGAGCCGCGCCGAATGGGACCAGGGGATCCGGGACCTGTACCGCACCTGCGAGGCCGACGGGACCTTCTGCTACACCTTCTTCAAGGGGTGGGGGCTTAAGGGGCAGTGAAGGTCCTCGTCGTCCTCGCCCACCCGCGCCCGGGGAGCCTGAACCATGCCGTCGCCGAAAAGGTGGTCAGGGCACTCCGGGAAAACGGCCACGAGGTCATCTTTCACGACCTCTACGCCGAGCGGTTCGATCCCGTCCTTTCCCCCGAGGAGATCCCCCGCGACGCCCCTCTGGATCCGGTCATCGCGGCTCATTGCGCGGAGATCGCGGCGGCCGACGGCATCGTGATCCTGCACCCTGATTGGTGGGCCCAGCCCCCGGCGATCCTCAAGGGATGGGTCGACCGGGTACTCCGGCCCGGGGTCGCCTACCGGTTCCTCGAGGGCGACGGTGGTGAAGGAATCCCCGTCGGGCTCCTCAGGGCGAAGGCGGCCCTCGTCTTCAACACCTCCAACACCCCGCGGGAGCGGGAGCTCGCGGCCTTCGGGGATCCGCTGGAACGGCTCTGGAGGGACTGCATCTTCTCCCTCTGCGGGGTCCCCGTCGTCCACAGGAGGATGTTCTCGGTGGTGGTGACGAGCACCCGGGAGGAGCGCTCGCGGTGGCTCGGGGAAGCAGGGGACCTGGTGCAGGAGGTCTTCCCGCGGGATCCGGCGCTATGATGGCCCGTTCCGGCGCTCATCACATTCCGAGGTTCTTCTCAAGAACCGAGGAGGAGCGAGCGGTCATCAGACCGGTGGCGACCCGGGGTTCTTCTCAAGAACCGAGGAGGAGCGAGCGGTCATCAGATCGGGCGCGACCCGAGGAAGAACCAGTAGACGAGGACCTGGACGAGGGTGAGGGGGAGGCCGATCTTCACGAACTCCCAAAAGGTGAGGGTCTCCCCCTCCTTCTCGGCGTTCTGGATGATGATGACGTTGCTCGCCGCCCCGAGGATGGAGAGGTTCCCGGCAATGGTGCTCCCCGCGGCGAGGGCCATGAGGGCGGCGGTGGACCGGCCTGTTCCCGTGATGACCGGGAGGTAGAGGGCCACCCAGGGCACGTTGGAGACGAACTGGGAGACGAGGACGGAGAGGCCGAGGATCACGGGGATCGTCGTGATCCCGCTCCCGAAGAGGCCGATGAAGGACTGGAGGAACCCGGACTCCCAGACGCTCTCCATGAGGACGAACAACGCCGCGAAGAAGACGAGGGTCTCCCAGTCCACTTTTTTTACCACCTCCACCCGGCGCTCCGAGAGGGCGAGGATGGGGAGGGTGGCGAGGAGGGCGATGGCGGGGAGGGAGACAGGGGTGTCGGCGCCGATGAAGAACCCCGCGACCTTCACCACGATGAGGGTGACGAGGATCCCGAGGGAGACCCGGGAGAGGAGGGCGAGCCGGGCGTCCTTCACCTCCTCGTGGCAGAGGCGGATCCCCGCGCTCCAGGGCTCCCCGCGGAAGGCCACCCGGAGGAAGAGGTAGACGAGGACGAGGCAGAGCACCGTGGGGACGGCGAGGTAGTGGGCGAAGGTGACGAAGGGGCTCTCCACGGGGCCCCGGACGGCAACAAGGAGGTTCTGCGGGTTCCCGATGGGGCTCATGACGCTCCCCGTGGTGATGGAGAAGGCGAGGGCGATGAGGAGAAGCTTCGGGGAGACCCGGTTCGTCCGGGCGAGGTAGAGGCAGAGGGGCGTCCCGATGATGGCGAGGGTGTCGTTCATGAGGAGGGCCGAGAGGAACCCGAAGGAGAAGACGAGGAGGAGGAGGAGCCGGCCGGTGTTCCCCGCCCGGCGGCAGATCCGGTTCGAGAGGACGAGGAGCTCACCGCTCTCGTTCAGGGCCACCCCGACGACGAACATCCCGAAGAGGAAGAGCATGACGTCCAGGCTGATGGCCCGGAGGGCAGAGAGGGGGGAGATCTGGCCGGTCATGAGGACGGCGATGGCCCCGAGGAGCATGACCTGCCAGATCCGGAAGCTGAACCGGCCGACCTTCCGGATGGCGATCCCGAGGAAGACGACGAGAAGGACGATGACCGGGATCGCGGGGACGGAGAGCATGAGGTCCGTTCAGGGACGGTCCTCCCTGTCTCCGAGGAGATGGCCGATGATCTTCCGGTAGAGCATCGGGGAGTGTTCATCCTCCCCTCCCTCCAAGGACGGGTTGTCGTTCACCTCGATGACGAAGGGGGTGCCCTCCCGGTCCTTGATGTCGACCCCGTAGAACCCGTCCCCGACGGCCCGGGCAGCCGCGACGGCTACACCGAGGATGTGTCGCGGGACCCGGTCAAGGGGATGGCTCTTCACCGCGCAGTAGACGATGTGGCCGTTCACCGTTGCCTGGATCTTGAAGGTCGCCTCGGGGATGATGTACTGGCAGGCATAGAGGGGCTCCCCGGCGAGGACCCCCACCCGCCAGTCGAAGTCGCTCTCGATGAACCGCTGGGCGACGATCCAGTCCGAGAGCTTGATGAACCGCTTCCCGGTCTTCAGGAACTCCGGGACGCTCTCCACCTTCTCCACCCGGAGGGAGAAGGAGGTGGAGGGCTCCTTGAGGATGAGGGGCGACCCGAGCCTCTGGAAGAGGTCCCCGGCGGCCTTCTCGGTGAGCTCCCCCTTGCGCACGAAGACGGTGTCGGGGATCCGCACCCCCGCCTCCATGAGGTGGAGGTACATGTTCACCTTGTCGGAGCAGACCTGGATGGACCGGGGGTCGTCGATGACCGGAATGCCGCGGAGCTCGGCCATCTTCGCCGCCACGAAGCTGATGTTCAGCGGGTCGGTCCGGCTCCGGATGAAGAGGGCGTCCATCTTTGCGATCTTCGCGATCTCCGTGGGGAAGATAAAGTAGACCGTGTGCCCCATCCCCTCCGCCGAGTCCCGGAGCCGGATGAGGGCCGTGAGCTGCTCTGAGTTCCCGAGGGTCTGCCGGTCCACGAAGAGGCCGAGCTTACCCATGGCACTCGCTCCCGAGGATACCCTCGAGGATCCCCTTCTCCTCCTTCGAGAGCTTCGAGTACCAGCACGGGGTGATGGCCGAGAGCCGGTAGCCCCCGTTCGAGACCGCCACGATCTCCATGAGGGGGATCCGGAAGAGGCGGTAGACCTGTGCGGCGAGGTTGGCGAGGGGCTCCGGTGCCCCCGCGGTCCTCCCGAAGATGGCGATGCAGGGGACGATCTCCGCGGACTCGGGGATGGGCTGGTAGCAGAAAGGGTACTTCCCGTTCCCGGTGATGTACTTGATGACGGGATCGGCGGTCTCCATGTCCCGCACGAGGCTGTACTCCGAGGGGTCTGCGAAGTAGGAGATCCCGTAAAGGATGGAGGGGAGGGGCACCCGCTCGTCGGAGATCCCCCACTCGCAGACCGGGATGCCCGCCTGCTCCGCCCGGGCGAGGCAGACGGGGACCACGTACGCCTCGAGGAGGTCCTGCGTCGAGGGGACGACCTTCCGGTCCTCCATCTCGAGGGCGAGGATCCGGTAGTACGCCTCGGTCTTGTACGAGTAATCCTCGGAGATGAGGTACGTGAGGCCGCCCCGGACCTTCTCGTGGATGATGTCCCGCCGGAGGATCCTGCCCGCCTTTCCTTTCGCAGGAGGCGCCCCCCTTCCTGCAGACCGGCTTTCCCGCGAGCTATCCCGCACCATGTATGCCTGTCTCCCGAGGGGCTGTCCTGATCCCGGAGGAATCCCGAAGAAAGGATCGCACGTGCATCAACGGCATGGGCGGCAGAAGAGCTGAAATACCTGACACACCCTCCCGGTGTCCATGATGTAGTATGGGAATCCCGTTATTTCATTCTATTGGGGGGCGGGATCCATTATCGTCCGGCCACGGGGCATGGATCCATCCCCCGATGGATTGCCGTCATTGGATATCTATCCGTTCGCCCGTGACCATGTAGTGGACCTTCTCGGCAATCTTGCATGCATGGTCCCCTGTTCGTTCAAGATACCGGGCGATCAGGATATAATTGGTGCAGATGGGGATTTTCCTTGGGTCATCGGTCATGGCCGAGATGCACCCGTTCATGGTGGAAAGGAAGAGGGCATCGACCTCGTCGTCACGTTTTCCCATGGTTGCGATGGGGGCGATGCTGCCGGTGGCATACCCTTTGAGACCCTCGTCGACCATGGTGCAGACGATCTTCGTCATCCGGGGGATGTTGAAGAACCCGCGGACCGTCGGCATGCCCTCGCTCTTTTCCACCACCACCGCGATGTCCTTCCCGTAGACCCCGACCCGGGTGAGGTAGGTTATCATCTTCAGGGTTGAGGCGATGGTCCTCATGTCCTGTGCCATGGGCTGGTAGAGGGCTATGAGCCGGATTGCTTCGTCCTCGACGGATTCGTCCCAGTGCTTCAGGCTCTCTCTCCGGTTTTCCACCCAGGCCGCCAGGTTCAAATCCTGGTTCGTCAGGGCGCGAACGGACATCTGGAGCATGGTCCGGGAGAGGGCACCCATCTCGAGGGTATGCTCCTTCATCATTTCGAGTTCAATATGGAACTTTTCGACCAAGCGATCACTCACCCGAACCGGCCCGTGACATAGTTTGCCGTGAGTTCCTCCCGGGGGTTCTCAAAGATCTGTGTTGTCTCTCCAAACTCAATGAGCTTTCCCAGGTACATGAACCCGGTGAAGTCCGAGACCCGGGCGGCCTGCTGCATGTTGTGAGTGACAATGACCACGGTATAGTCCTTCTTGAGGACATCGATGAGGTTCTCGATTTTCGCCGTGGCGATGGGATCGAGGGCCGAGCAGGGCTCGTCCATGAGGATGATCTCGGGCTCGACGGCCAGGCACCGGGCGATGCAGAGGCGCTGCTGCTGGCCGCCTGAGAGGCCGGTCGCCGGCTCGTGGAGCCGGTCCTTCACCTCGTTCCAGAGGGCGGCGTCATGGAGGCTCTTCTTCACGATCCGGTCCAGGTCCTTCTTCTCCCTGACCCCGTGGATCCTCGGGCCGTAAGCCACGTTCTCGTACACGGATTTGGGGAAGGGGTTCGGCTTCTGGAAGACCATCCCGATCTTCTTCCGTATTGCAACCACGTCGGTTCCTGGGCGGTTGATATCCTCATTGTCGATGAGCAGCTTCCCCTCGACCCTGCAGTCATCGATGAGGTCGTTCATCCGGTTGAAGGTCCGGATGAGGGTGGACTTGCCGCATCCGGAAGGGCCGATGAGGGCTGTCACCATGTTCCTCTTCACCTTCATGGTGATGTCAACGAGGGCCTGCTTCTCCGCGTACCAGAGATTCAGGTTCTCGGTTTTAATGATGGATGCATCCGTTTCCATGGTGTTACCATCTCACGCTCTTCTGGTAATGGTTCCTCAGGAGGATCGCGATGCTGTAGATACCGATGACCGCAACGAGGAGGACGACGGCGGTCCCGTACTGGTTCGTCCTCGCACCCGGCACATTGGTGGCAAGCACGAAGAGATGATAGGGGAGGGCCATGACCGGGTCAAACAGGGACCCCGGGAGGAACCGCTGGGAGAAGACCACTGCCGTGAACATGATGGGTGCGGTCTCCCCGGCCGCCCGGCCCACGGCGAGGATCGCCCCGGTGAGCATACCGGGGACGGCCGGGGGAAGGACCACCCGGCTCACGGTCTGCCACTTCGTTGCCCCGAGTGCAAGGCTCCCCTCCCGGAGCCCGTCGGGGACGCACTTCAGGGCCTCCTCCGTGGTCCTGATGATGGTCGGGAGGACCATGAGCCCGAGGGTGACCTGCCCGGCGAGGAGGGAGACCCCGAACCTCAGGTACAGGACGAGGAAGGCGAAACCGAAGAGGCCGAAGACAATGGAGGGGGTCCCGTTCAGGAGGTCGACGCCAACCCGGATGAGCCTGACGAGGCGCCCCTCCCGGGTATACTCCACCAGGTAGATGGCCGCGGCGATGCCCACCGGGAGCGCGATCCCGATGGCCCCTGCCACCAGGTACACTGTTCCCACGATGGCCGGGAAGATCCCCCCGGCCCTCCCCAGGTCCTTCGGGGATGACGTGAGGAACTCCCAGGATATGGCGGGGATGCCGTTCGCCATGATGTTCCAGAGAATGACCCCGAGGATGAGGACGACGAGGGCGGTCGCGGCGGCAAGGAGGAGGGTTGCGAGCCTCTCCGCGAGGTGGGCCGGGACCCTCCCCCTGAGGGAGAGGAAGGCTGCCACAACGGCGAGGATCCCGAGGGCCGCGAGGGGCCCCCCGGAGAGGCCGATGGCGAGGAGGGCGAGGGTGCCGAGGACCGCGAGGGCCGGGAGGCGGGCGGTCCGGGCGACGCCTCCCAGGGCACGCGGGATCCTCTGCCCGAGAGGGACCTTCCCGTTCACAGGGCAGGAGGACCCGGGGATCGGCCCGCTCCGGATCCTCCCGATGATCGCCGTTGCGACGAGGTTCACCACGAGGGTGATGACGAGGAGGAGGAAGGCAACCCCGAAGAGGGCATGGTAATGGTCGCTCCCGAAGGCGACCTCGCCCATCTCGATCCCCAGGGTGCCGGTGAGGGTCCGGATGGGGGAGAAGATATTCCAGAGCGGGCTCGGGATGATGGCCGCGTTCCCGGTTACCATGAGCACCGCCATGGTCTCCCCGATGGCCCGCCCGATGCCGAGGATGATGGCCGCGGTTACCCCCGAGAAGGCGGAGGGGACCACCACCCTGCTGATGGTCTGCCACCTCGTGGCCCCGAGGGCGAGGCTCCCTTCCCGGAACTCCCGGGGAACGGCCTTTATGGCGTCCTCGGAGACGGAGGTGATGGTGGGGAGGGCCATGATGGCGAGGAGGATGGAGCCTGCGAACCAGGTAAGGCCGCTGGAAAGGTCGAAGGTCACCCGGAGGACCTCGGTGAGGACGATCAGGCCGAAGAAGCCGTACACCACCGACGGGATGCCTGCCAGGAGCTCGATGGCAGGCTTCAGCACCGCCCTCAGCCGCGGGGGGGCGATCTCCGAGGTGAAAACGGCGCACCCGAGGGAGAGGGGGATGGCGATGACCATGGCGCCCAGGGTCACGAGAAGGGTGCCCGCGATGAGGGGGAAGGTACCGTACGCGGGCGGGGTCCCCGTGGGGTCCCATTCCAGGCCCGTGATGAAGTTCCCGAACCCGGCGATGGGAAAGATAGGAAAGGCCTCGAGGAAAAGGTACACGAGGATGAAGAGGACGGAGACGATGGCGGCGAGGGAAGCGACGAGGAGGATCCCGTGGACCAGCTCCTCCTTCCCGAATCCGCTGCCTGATGCCTTCTTCCCGGTTCTCGCGGGAACAGGAAGGCTGGTGCAGGTATCCGGGCCGATGGGGGCGTCCGGTTCAGGTTGTGTGAGGGGTCTTGGGAATCGCTCCATGAAGGATACTCTGCGATTCATCCGGGGACCCTATCACTCTTTCGAAAAAGGATAGGTTCAGGACTGGAGGGGCACGAAGCCCTGGTCCTGGACGATCTTCTGCCCGTCAGGGGAGAGGATGAAGTCGATGAAGTCCTTTGCGAGACCCGCCGGCTGGCCCTTCGTGATCATGTAGAGGGGCCGGGAAATGGGATACATGTGGTCAAGGACAGTCGCGATGCTCGGGGAGATCGGCTTGCCATTCGAGTAGAGCGCCAATGCCTTGACGCTGGGGTTGATAAACCCGAGCCCGACATACCCGATGG
>Ga0335070_10004669_pt1 | contig 16050 bp, 12 predicted proteins | sample Lox_Sample_13_FD_206722 | JGI IMG/M metagenome (GOLD analysis project Ga0335070, IMG submission 206722) | Soil microbial communities from Loxahatchee National Wildlife Refuge, Florida, United States - Lox_Sample_1.3 | ecosystem: Environmental > Terrestrial > Soil > Wetlands | place: USA... | reverse complement strand
GGCGGCGATGATGCTGATGGCCGCCCAGAGCACTCCAGATTCGCCATCACCGTTCCGGCGCTACCTGGCGGCGAGGCCTCTCTCATTTTGGGTAATGACATGGTTCTTATTCGAACTGGTGGTGCTCACCGCCATCGGTACTTTTTTCCGCGGACCGGGCTGGTCTTGGGTCTGGCCGTGGCAGGGCTCATAAAAAGGATGCGGCGATCATGAACGGAAAACCTACGTCGCTCTGGCAGAAACTGTTCGGAGATAGCGTGCGCGCCTTCGGCGTCGTAAGCGTGATCTTTCTGCTTTCCATGGCAATTGCTCCGGCGAAGAATTTCTTCAGCGAATGGCGCCATTATCAGCACGGCTACTTGAGCATGATTCGCAACCGCAGCGACGCTAACACACTGAACCGTCACTTTACGGGCGGCATCCAGCAGGTCTGGCTTCCGGAGCTTGGCGTTGTCGATCGCTGCACCAGCTGCCACGTAGGCCTGAAAGAAGCCACCCTGACGGATGTAGCCAGCCAGCCCTACCGTAAGCATCCGCCCATCCCGCATAATCTCGATCAGTTCGGCTGCACAACCTGCCACCGTGGCCAGGGCGCCGCCACGACCGTGTCTGAAGCCCATAGCAGCACGCTGGCGTGGGAACAACCGATTTTTCCTGCCAAGTACATCGAGTCCTCGTGCGGACAATGCCATCGCGGGCAACTCCCGGGAACCCCGCAGCTCAATCTGGGACGGGCACTCCTGGCGCGCCAGGGCTGCCTGCATTGCCATATCGTGAAGTTGCCCGATGGCAACACGCTGAAAGCGACAGACGACCCGCCGTCACTATCGCACATCGCCGACAAAACATCGCGCGAGTGGATCTTCGCCTGGCTCAAAGACCCGCAGGCCTACGCATCCACTTCGACCATGCCCAACTTCAAGCTAAGCGATGATGATGCGCGTGACATCTCCGCCTTCCTTGTTGCCAACAGCACTCCCATAGGAGGCGACACGGTTTCACTGTCTGCCAAGGCCTCCGCCGATCCTGCGGCCGGAGCAAGCTTGTACGGAGAATCGTTCTGCGCTTCCTGCCATGCTGTCCAGAACGCTGCCGGAAACATTGTCGGCGGCGATGTCGGACCCGAATTAACCCGCGTCGGTACCAAAGTGAAGCCCGAGTGGCTGCAGGCGTGGCTTCGCAATCCCCGAGCCTACGACCCCGGCACGGGAATGCCGCACTACCGGTTCAACGATGGTCAGGTGGCCACACTGGCGAGTTTCGTCCAGGGCAAGGCGGATTCTGATTTCCTCGCTCCCGTTCATCTTGAGCCCGCAACTCCCGAGCAGATCGCGCACGGCAAACGCCTGGTCTCCGATTATGGCTGCGCGTCCTGCCATGAGATCGCCGGAATCAAAAAGCCGGAGAACTTCGCTCCCGAGCTGAGCCGCATTGGCAGCAAGCCCGTCACGCAACTTATCTTCCTGTCCGGCATGCAGCATACCTTGCCCGACTACATCGCGGGAAAGATCAAGAATCCCCGCGCATTCTCCCCCGGCCTGAAGATGCCGCAATATACCTTCACGCCGCAGCAGATCGATGCGCTCACAACTGCATTGCTCTCGCTCAACGACCGTTCCTACTCACTGCCTCCTTCGCTCTCGGTGCCAGGCAGAGTTGAAACGGATTATCAACCGGCGGGCAAAGCGGGCAAACTGATGACAGATCTCGCCTGCTTTAGCTGTCACCGTATCAACGGCCATGGCGGAGACATGGCTCCCGACCTCACTTCGGAAGGTAGTTCGGTACAGCGCGATTGGCTGGTGCAGTTCTTCAAAAGCCCCGGGACGTTGCGTCCGGCGCTGATCCGCCGAATGCCGCGCTTCAACCTGACCGACAGCGAAGTCAACGAACTCACCGACTACATCATGACGGTCTATCAAAATCCGAAGGTCGATCGCGATTCCCTGCCCCTAAGCGGGTATTCGCAAGGACAGATCGAACTTGGCAAGCAGCTCTTCTACGGAAAGTATTCGTGTCAGGGCTGCCACATCGTCGACACGAAGACAGACAAGGGCTACATCGGACCGACGTTGACGCAAGTTGGATCCCGCCTCACAGCAGCATGGATTTATGAGTGGTTGAAAAATCCGCAATCTTTGCGCCCCGGAACGGTAGAACCGAACCGCTCGATGAGCGATGAAGATGCCCGTGCTCTGACTGCGTTCCTCATGTCCCAAAAAGGCGGAGAGAAATCCTCCGGCGCAGCGGCTAAAACGACAAAAAACAGCGCGCATGCTCAGGAGGTCGCAAAACGATGAAATCCTACATTGCATTCCTTCTGGGACTCGTACTGCTGGGAACCTCCTGCTCGCGCAAAGCGGCCCTGACCTCTGCACTTAAGCCCACAGGAGTGGGCGCAGCAATCGTCGAGTCGAGCGGAGGCAAACAGTTCGCGCAAACCGGATCCCTGCTGCCGCAACCGGTGGTCGTGCAGGTCAACGACGAGCAAGGAACAGCCGTGGCTGGAGCGCTGGTGGAGTTTTCCGCCGTTCCGGGAGTTACATTCGACCCTGCGAGCGCACTCACCGACTCCAGCGGCCAGGTGACGACCAACGTCTCACTCGGCGGAATGGCCGGCCGATATCAGATCACCGCGTCCACGTTCGACAAATCCCACAAAAAACTCGAACTCAAGCTGCAAGAAGTCGCTCTCGGATATCAGCAAACGCTAGGCCGTCATTTGAACGATCAATACTGTGATCGCTGCCACAACTCCGAATCCACCGCCGAGCGCGTCTCGAACTACGACAACCTCGAAGTGAAGCCGCATCCCTTCAGTGAAGGAGACACGCTGAACAAGATGACCGACGCCGATTTGACGGCGATCATCATCAACGGCGGCCCGGCCCTGCAGAAGTCTGCGCTTATGCCGGCCTGGGGCAATACGCTCAGCAAGTCAGACACACAGGCCCTGATCGCATACATCCGCGCAGTTTCCGATCCGCCGCCGTCAAGGAACGCGGGACCGCTCTATGTGCGGACTGCCGAATAGCAATCGTGGCAGTGGCTGGGCGGCTTGGCCAAATGGGATCTGACGACAGTACAGTCGGCGAGCGATTCGCGACGTACTCTTCATTGGAACTTTCGTGTAGGAGTTTTTGCGATTCCACCTTGCCGAATCATGATAATGCGAATAGCCTAGCGAATGAGTTTCTGAAGTTGCGCCGCCTACTCCGTCCCTGAATACGCCCGAGTTGCGTCAGCCGATATCGCAGTGATCCCAGAGTTTCCAGGACTGCAGCATCGGTGTGCATTGCCTAGGGCACCAACACAATCTGGGGGCTTGCCATGAGAGTAGAGATGCTGAACGTTCGCTTTTTTGTCTTCGTTACGTGTTTGCTTTGGTCGATCAGCGGTTTCTCTCAGCAGTGCGGAATTTCCGGGGACACGAAGATCCATATTCCGGCAAACTATGACAGCTTCGTCCCACCAGCGTTGGGCAAGAGCTATACCGACGCAACCTTTGGTTGCCAAATCACTCGGCTCACTGACAGCGTACACAATCCCGGATCGCAGAGTTGTTCTGCCGGAAAATGCCAGGGGCGGCACTTCTACTCGACGGTTGTGCCCGACAATGTGGACCACACTCTCGTAGCAATCACTTTGAATGGGTTGCCAGCGGTCATTGCAGGTCCCGTTACTACATACGCTTCGCCCGGCACGATCATCGTCAAGCAAAACAACTTCCCCACCCACAACCTTACAAGTCAGGATTTCGTACTGTGGGACCTCGTTGACCCAGCAACTTTCTATTACACTGCGGGCAACACCTTCGTGATGGGAAAGGTTTCGGGTCTTCCTGGATGTGCCGCAACCAGTTCGTGCACGATCAAGTCCACGGTCCTGAAGACATTTACTGGATACAGTTCAGTGTCCCTGCTGGCGGACGAGGACATCTCGGAAGATGGCCTGCATTACTATCTGGCGGGGCAACGGGTTGGCATGATCACTGACTCTTCGTGTGATGCCGTCAGTCAACTTTGCGATCTCTTTCCGATCACCCTAAACGCAAGTGGTGGCAAAGCGACAACGGTCACCCAGGGGAAAAACACGCTATCGACGGTGTATTGGCACAAGGTTCAGGCTGCCGCAACTGACAACCGGGTGCAACTCGAAGCTGTGGATGGCGGCAAGACTTTCACAGAGTACAACCCGAATGGGACCGTATTCGCAACCTTATTCACAACTCATCACGACTTCCTGCACAATTCAGCCAATCAAACTGAAGCAATGGTTGGAACATGGAGCGTGGGCACAAGCGCAAATGTCTGTCCGCATCTGAACGGCGCTGGAGAGATCGATACCGCCTCCGGCGTAATGCTGAATTGTCTTCTCGAAGTGTTTGTTCCGGGAACTTCGACCTACGGTGTTCCGCCAGGCTTTGCTCCCGCCTCGCACTTCAGCACGCGCGACGCGAGTCAAGGATGGGCGATTTTCGAGGCAGAGAGTTATGCGCCGGGAGCTTGTCCGAACAGCGCGAATCCCTACTGTGAGCCGGGCGCAGGCGCGGCTACCAACATGAGGTATTGGGGGCTTTATGACGGTGAAATTGACGCGATCAAGGCCGACGGGAGTCAGTTCCGGCGCCTCGCTCATCACCGGTCCCGTTCCGGAGCCGGATATTGGGCGGGCTCCAGAGCCGTCATAACCCGCGATGCGCAATACATCTACTTTGATTCCAATTTCGACAGCTGCACGCAGACCTGCGGCTCACAGACCCGAACTGACAATCAGAACTATACAGATCTCTACGTTATAAAGTTTTCGACGGCTCAGCCCTGATCCTGGGCAGAAATGAACCAGCCCACGTTGCAAGTCAATTCAGCGGAACTGTGCTCAGCAGTGACAGCGGATGGGTTGTACGCGACGATGTTCATTGCACAGGCTACGCCAACTTGGGTACACCATGGGGTTGCAATTCGACGACGCCGCTGTCGAAATCTTTCGACCTCTGTGAGGCACGTCGTTGTGCTTCTCCAAGATCGGCATCCGTGAATGTATCCCCCAGGCCAGTTTTCAGCTCGGCTATCTGATGGGCGAGATTATTGCAGAACTGCTCCGCAAGCAACAAATGCGAATATGCGATGACCCTGTCTTTGATCACACCTGTTGAGCCCTCAGAGTACAGTTTCGCCAAGTGCAAGTGCGCCGTTCCGAATCCTCTTTCCGCCATTGCTTTGAGCCAATCGATACTGGTGTGATTTCCCTTGCCGCTGGTGCCCATTTCCAAGGGCGGCGATGTGCCCGGACTTGATGACCGGTTGTACAAGATTAGCTCTAAGCGGTTTGATACCCCCAGCTTGTTGAAGGTGTGAAACAGGTAGTTCTTAACCGTATTCTCGCGTAGCCCCAGTCTGGCTGCGATCTCACGATTGGTGAGTCCTTCTGAAACGCACGAGACAATCTCTGCCTCACGTTTGGATAACAACACGTTTCCCTTCACATCGGTCAAACGCGCCGTCGGCGAATCGGCGAGGCATTCGAGCAAGTGCGTCAATTGTTCGGCGGTCGCCCAGATGTCGCCTTTGTGCACAGCGCTGATCGCCTTGCTGAGCTGGCTTGCGGCGTCGGTTCTGCTGATGATGCCTCGGGCACCAGCACGAAAGGCCTCAATCGTGAGTTCGCGCTTTGGGCAGTCGATGAGCGCGATACTCCGAACTTCAGGTCGCAGCTGGCGCATTCTCCGAATTAGCTGCAACCCCAGGAGCTGGTCGTTTTCCAGGCTGGTACTGATAAGCCCGACCTGATGGTCCTCTCGCTCTATCGCAGCTAACGCGTCATCCATGCTCGCGACAGATCGGGTAACGTTGAACTTGTAGTCACGGGCAATGACGGCCGAGAGCAACTGCGCTCCCATCGGTGTGGCATCAACCACCAACACAGATACACAATTCGGCCGAGGCCCTACTGCTGAAGCCATAAGACACCACCTCGCGTGGTACACACAAATGGTTTCAGGCTACAGTAGGGGAGAATCTGGGACTGAGCCTGGTTTTAACGGGAACTCTAACTTCTGATGGACCCCATTGAATACAAAGCGGACACCGCAGTGATAAACTTGTCCACTTTAGTACCACTCCCCCCGCGACCCGTCAAGGAAAAAAATCGGGATTTACCTGCCCAGCTATAGGGAAGAGACTACCCATACTAAGGTGAGTGCGTCAGCGGCGTGTGCGCTGGCGCCTATAAAGGAGGCGATGCCATCTGTCTACATTCCCTACCTCTATGAGAGATGCATCTGCCCATGACACAGCTGTAGAGTGACGTTTCCCTTGCCGGGGATCGGGAACTTGCGGCTGCGAAGCTTACCGCGCCGGCTACGAACCCTACAAGTGGGACTCCTCCCGCAGTTCTGGGAAAAAAATTGGTCGCATCTGTCTCTCGGTGACTACACGGGTATTGCAGTCGGCAAACATTATCCAAACTAACGTTTGATGTGGTCCGGCTAGTGTGGAGAAGAGATGATGAATCCGGTTGCCTGGGATGTGAGACAGAACCCACCCTGGGATTTAGGGTCGAGTTGATGTGGGCATTGCGAACTTTATGCCAGAACTTCATATGAACTTTGTGTTCATTGCGGGAATTGTCTCCGAATTGTATGTTTGCCGCGGTTGCAGTTCTCGAACGGCCTCGTCAGCTGGGGATTGCTAGAAAACAAACGTCAAGAACTCATGCGGACTTCGCTCTCGAGAGCGAGGATCTCAGCGGATGTGGTTGTGCGTCGCTCGCCTGAGGTGGTTCATTGTGACTATGAGGCACGAAGTGCGCTCCGGGCAACAAGGTAGCTCAAATGTACATACATGCAAACAATGGAGATCGACAGCTGGCCGCGTACGTGCCTGGTCGCGAGACTTCCGCTCCAGTTGGCTCGCCTGTGTGGTACGCCATTCATACTCGTGCGAAGCATGAAAGAAAGGTAGCCATTGAGTTGGCGGCAGCAGGAGTGGAGTTCTTTTTGCCGCTCGTGAAGCAAATTCACCGCTGGAGTGATCGCAACAAGACCTTGGAACTCCCTCTCTTTCCCTGTTATCTCTTCGCACGCACGGTTTCCTCGTCCAGCTTCAGGCTGATGCTGTTCAAGACCGGGAGTGTCTTGGGCTTGCTGGGGAATCATGGCTATGGAACTCCCATTCCTGATGAAGAGTTGGAGAATGTACGACGCGTAGTTGGCACAGCTGTGCCGGTAGGAGCACATCCTTTCTTGAAAATCGGACAGCGGGTCGTCGTAAGGGGTGGTGCGCTCGACGGCGTGCAAGGCATTTTGGTTGGCCGCAATGGGGGGCGCCGCCTGGTCGTGTCTCTCGATGCGATCCAGCGCTCAATCGCCATAGCGCTTGTGGGCTACGAGGTTGAGCCTGCCTGAGATCTCCCGAAACTTCACATCTTTAAGTTTGTCTTCCCTGAGTGCAAACCTGACAACGAAAACCGTGAAGACTATCCATGGGATTCCATGGAGCTACGGACAGAAGGGACGACGGAAATCTTACTGAAACACGATTGCGCAAATGGGCGGAGCTGATGTCCCTTACGGTGTTAGGGCAGGTCGACAGGAGCAAGATGTCATCGGAGCAGCCCGGCTCACGAATAGAGGAGCGCAGAAAGAAACGCCGTTTTGCCCTCAGACAAACAGTCGTGCTTAAGCTCCACAAAGATGACCAGTGGATCGAATGCCGAGGAATCACGGAGAATGTCAGCGAGATTGGCACCCTGATCATCTTGCGTTCATTCGATTGTCCGGTGATCGGTTGCGAGGTAGCTGTACAGATCATCGATTCGGCTTATCCCGTTCGATTGTCGTGTCGTGGCAAAGTCACGAGGGTGGAGCGAAGATTCGGAGGGGAAACAGTCGCAATTGCTATTCGCTGTGACGGATTTAGAATCTTCAAAGCTGTGACTGCAACCTAGAATACGTCCGCAGCCAGCTGGCCTCGCCACCGCCACAACAAGCTACGAATCCTCTGTGATTAAAGGATAGAAGATTACGCATCATGGTTCGTCTTCTAAACGTCTACCATCCCAGTCGTACCCTCTTCCTTGTCGGCTACGAAGCCGTTCTGATCGGGCTGTCGTTCGTGGCAGCGGTGATGCTGCGCTGGAACTCAGAATCATTGACGACATTGACGGGCTTTGCGGGTATGCTTCAGCTGGGTCTCACGACGGGCACCTACCTTCTTTGTCTCTACTATCTCGACTCTTACGACGGCAGGATAATTCGTAACCGCGGAGAGCTCCTATGGCGTCTCTTCTGGGTACTGGGGATCGCGTCAATCGCCATCAGCGCAACGGAGCATTTTTTCCCTGACCTCATTGTGGTCAGGGACGTGTATGTACTAGCAATCACGATCTCTCTGGTGCTTCTCATCGCGGCCCGTGTTGCATTCGCCAAGGTCCTGCGGAGCCCAGTCGACCGCGTAATCCTGGTCGGAATGAGTGATTTCGGTTCTGCGCTTGCCGAAGAAGTCCAGATGCGACCCGAGTTCGGTATCGAGTTGATCGGCTTTGTGGACGACGGCTTGTCGAGCTCGGCCAACACTCCGCTGGCTCGCTTGGGTTCGACTGCCGACATTAAGCAAATTGTTGCAGAATCTCGTGCCACTACACTCATTGTCGCGTCTAAGGAGCGCCGAGGAAGTCTCCCTGTTAACGACCTGGTCCGCCTCCGCGTGGGCGGCATGAAGATTTATGACATAGCCACACTTTGTGAGCAGATCGTCGGTAAAATCCCGCTGGAGAACTTACTGCCAAGCGCTCTGATTTTCACAGAAGGTTTCGGTTTACGACCGAAGTTGATCGCGTTGCAACGATTCTATTCTGCGGTGATAGCAGCCCTGGTCTTGCTCGTATCATTGCCAGTCTTCGCACTCATCGCAATTGCGATAAGACTCGAATCCAAGGGGCCAGTTTTTTATAGCCAGGAGCGGGTTGGCCTCAATGGCTGCGTCTTCCGCGTTCATAAGTTTCGTTCGATGTATCACAACGTGGAAAAGGAAACCGGGCCGACTTGGGCGGTTGACCGCGACCCGCGCGTCACGCAAGTGGGTGCTTTTCTTAGAAAATCCCACCTCGATGAGATTCCCCAGTTGTGGAACGTGTTACGCGGAGAGATGAACCTTGTTGGACCGCGGCCGGAGCGTCCGGGCTTTGTGAAAATTCTCGAAGCCGCAAGCCCTTACTACGCGTATCGGCATCTGATACGGCCCGGCATCACCGGATGGCAGCAGGTTTGCCAGGGATACTGCTCTACCATCGAGGAGCAGTTGGATCGCTTGCGCTATGACCTCTTCTACATAAAGAACATTTCGTTGGCGCTGGATTTCTTCGTTCTCTTCAAGACAGGAAGGATCGTGATGTGGGGGCGCGGTGCCAAGTAATCGCTCGAAAGCTGATTCGGAGTTGAAGGGCAAATGAAGGTTCTGTATTTCGGTGAACTTTCGCGCCGACTGTTCGGCATTCTGGACGCTCCGGCCAATGCGAGTGCCGGAATCGTGTTCTGCCCACCCTTCGGCGAGGAAATGATGACAACTTATGCTCGCCTCGCATGCTGGGGTAAGCAGTTGGCTGACATGGGAATTGCAGTGCTTCGCTTTCACCCCTATGGAACTGGCGAGAGTGGCGGACACTTTTCGGATTTCAGTGTGGAAGGCGCGCTTCAAGATACAGCAACCGCCATTAACTACATGCGTGACCGCATTGGTGCAAAGCCGCTAGGTCTCTTCGGCTTGCGTTTCGGTGGTTTTCTTGCCGCGCAAAGCGCGGCCAGGACGCCAGCTGATTTTGTCCTGCTGTGGTCGCCAGTGGTAAAGCTCAGCACCTATTTCCGTGAACTGCTTCGAACACGATTGGCGGCCGAAGCGGTCCATCTTGGTGTTCAGCAGGTCAGTTTTACCACCCAGAGCATGGTCAATGAGTTCGAAGCTGGGCGTTCAGTCGACATCCTCGGCTACGAGTTTTCGCCAGCTCTGTACCGCGACATGGCAAAGGCGTTCTCGTGGCCTGAGACACAGGCCACACGAAACGTGCTCGTTTTGTCCAGATCTTCCGAGCAAGCTTCCATCGGCTCGCTACCACAGAAATGGACGACAGGCGAAACAGTCACGAAGAAAGTAGTTGCAGACCTTCCCTTCTGGGAGAACTTCTCTTCCGTCTTCCCGCGCGGATTTGCGGATTCCACACAATCATGGCTGGATGAGACCCTAACTCATGGAATCAACAATGCCTGAACTGGTAAGTATTCCCGCCGACGGGTGGACGCTTCACGGCGTGGTCGATATTCCCAGACAATCGCGGGGACAGAGGATAGGCGCTCTTCTGTATCACGAAAACTACAACACGAAATTCGGCACCCACCGTCTCTTCCGCGAGTTGGCCGACTGTTTGGCATGCGCCGGTTTTTACGCACTGAGATATGACGACCGCGGAATGTGTGATAGCCCGGGCATTTGTGAGCTCACCATTGCAGACCGTCTCGCTGACGCCAGAGCCGCTGCCAAGTTCTTCCGCGCGGCATACAAACTGGACGTCGTGGTTGGTTGGGGATTGTGTTTAGGGGCGACGCTTGCCCTTCACACGTCGGCTTCGCCGGATCCACAAGAACAGCTCGATGCTCTGATCTTATGCAGCGTTCTGGCCGATCCGGGGATCGTATCGCTTCCGCAGTTTGGGTACGAGCGTGTCGAAGTATCAAAGGTGGCGCAGGAATTCTTCCTCCGTGGAAATGTCCTTCGCAAGCTCTTGAACGCACCACGGAGCTTCCGGTCGTGGATGTCCAAGCTGGGCGTAATCGTTCGGCGTCATTCACGGGGAACGCCCAAGGAGTTAGGGCGGATGAAGGCAACGATCGCGCGTGCAGGCAGCCTGCTAGCCGCCTATAACGGTCCCTGTCTGATGATTTTCGGCGACAAGGATTCTTACTTGACCGACTTCACCGAACGCGTCAATCCAAATGACAGATTAGGACTAAAGAAAAAAGCCAATCCCCCAGAATGGGTTTGGATCGAGAATGGCGACCACACATTTTCCTCTCGAGGGAAGACCGAGCAACTATTCGAGGCGACACTGAATTTCCTTGAACGTTTGCGGGACCAGGAACGCTCAGCCCTAGCTCGCCTTGCTGGCCACGCCCAGGCGGAGCAGCCCAGAGCAGCTGCCGTCTAGATTGCTTAAACCTCACCGACCGCTCGCAGAATCAACGCTAACAATCCAAAATCCAGAAAGGAGCACCGAATGTCAACGCAATCAACTTTGGGAATTTCAGCGCTCAAGAGCTTCGTCGTGGAAGAACTGGCAATGGGCCGACCCGTCAGTGAAACCTCCAATCTCCTCGCCGAAGGAGTGATTGACTCGATCAGGCTATTGCGGCTGGTCAGCTTTATAGAGGAAACGTACGGCATCACCGTTCCTGACCAGGACATGACGGTCGACAATTTCCGCTCCTTGGACACGATTGCAGCCTTCATCGCGCGGCAGAGCGCCAGCACTAAAGCGTAAGACGTCACTCTTGCCGGATCGAACCACAGACTCGATGGGCACCCTGACCCGGGGGATCACCGTCAATAGCGTCGGCAGCGCCTATAACGTAACCAGCCGATTTCTATTCAACATTGTGATCGCCCGCATCCTGGGCCCGCACCAGGCGGGGATTTACTACCTGGCATTGACAGTCGCTTACTTTGTGGGCGCATTGTCAGTCGGTGGGTTCGATGCGACGGTGATTCGGTTTCTGGCGAGATACCGCGTCGACGCCGATTGGGCATCGTTTCGGGGAACGCTACGCTTCGCTCTCCGTTCCGTCGCCGCTCTTGGAATTACCGGCAGCTTGTGCCTGCTGTTTGGAGCTTCGCAGATTGCGAATCTGGTCTTCCACAAGCCCGAACTGACCATTCCGTTGAGGGTCGTGGCCCTGTACGTACCTTTGTACGCGATCGAGGCCGTGCTGCTGGCCGCGACGCAGTCGTTCAAACAAATGAAGTTCAAGGTGTATATCGAGGCGATGCTCAATCCTACCTTGCGCATCGTTCTTGCTGTCACCATATACCTGCTCGGTGGCAGGGTCTATGCGGTGCTGGGAGGGTACGTCTTTTCATTGCTGATCTGTACGATCCTCGCCGTATTCGCATTACGCCGTTGTGTTCCAGTCGACCTGAGCGTATATCCACCCGTCACGCACCGGGGCGAAGTCGTGAACTACTGGTTCCCGATGTTCGGTGTGAGCGTCCTGAGCTTCATGGTGCTCTATGGCGACACGCTGGTGTTGGGTCACTTTCGCACATCTGCAGAAGTCGGCGTCTATTCCGTCTGTGTGCGTCTGATTATCGTGCAGGCCTTCTTCATCGGGGTTGTGGCGCAGATCTTCGGACCAATGGTATCGGAACTCCATCACCGCGACGAACTTGGTCAGCTTTCGGATCTTTCCAAGGTGATTGCGTTGTGGACGTTCGAGTTTTTCGCACCCTTCGCTCTTATATTTCTGCTCGTGCCACAAGAGATCATGGCGGTCTTTGGAGGAGGATTTCGCCAAGGTGCTCCGATTTTGCTGATCCTCCTCGCTGGCCAACTCGCCAACTACATCACCGGGCCCGTAGGGCTTATCGTCAACATGGCAGGGTGGAGTCGGCTTCAGTTGGTGAATATGGTTGCCAGCCTCGCGATACAGGTAACCTTGGCACTTCTGCTGATTCCGAGTTACGGGATTGTGGGTGCGGCGGTTGCCAACAGCGCCGGCGTCATTAGTCTGAATGTCTTCCAGCTCATTGAAGTTCGGCAGCGGCTCGGGTTTCAGCCCATCTCCGTGCTTCTGCTAAAACCCCTCCTCGCTGCGCTCGCCGGACTGGCAGTGGCAATCGTCATCGGACGCAATGTCAAGCTGCCGGCTGCCTGGCAAGCGGTCGTAGTCTGCTCCAGCATGCTGGTGGTCTATGTCGCTGCGTTACTGTTTCTGGGATTCGACAGGCACACCAAACTGGCATGGCAGCAGTTCAAAAATCTGATCCTCGCGCGATATCTGAACAGACCCGCTGCTGCATTAGAAACTGGGACGTAGCCTTAAGGATTTTCTCCGAGATTTAACTCCAATGTGCGGAATTGCCGGCATTTTCGATTCGGATGCGGCCGCTAACGTTGCGCCGCAGACCGTGGAGCAGATGTGCAGCGTCATCCGCCATCGGGGCCCTGACGACCAGGGAGTCCACTGTCATGGGCAAATAGGCCTGGGCGTGCGCCGTTTGAGCATTATTGGCGTTGCGACCGGGCATATGCCGATCCATAACGAGGACAAATCCATATCCGTAGTCTTCAACGGCGAGATCTACAACTTCGCTGATCTGCGTGTGCTCCTGGAATCCCGGGGACATCACTTTTACACGTCGTCAGACACGGAAGTGATCGTCCACCTGTATGAGGATCACGGGGACGACCTCGTCAAGCAGTTGCGAGGAATGTTCGCGTTCGCATTATGGGATTCCAAGCTGCATCGGCTGTTACTTGTACGTGATCGCCTGGGCATCAAGCCGCTCTACTACTGGCATCAGGGCAGTCAGATCCTATTCGGGTCGGAGTTGAAGTCGCTTCTGCAAACGCCGGGGCCGAAGCCTGCGATCGATCTGAAGGCTCTCAACGATTATCTTTCGTTCGGTTATGTTCCAGATCCGGAAACCATTTTTGCCGGAGTGAAGAAGCTTCCTCCCGGACACATCCTGATCGCGGACAAAACCGGGGCCAACACTCGAAGATATTGGGAGTTGCCTTGGCCGGAGCACTCGAACGTCCCCCATGAAGATGAGTGCCGCGAACGAATTTACGAGCTTCTGCAAGAAGCCGTAAAGTTGCGGCTCGTCAGTGAGGTGCCTCTCGGAGCGCTGCTGAGCGGAGGGCTAGACTCCAGCACAGTTGTCGCGTTAATGAGTCGGTTGCTGAATCGTCCGGTCAAGACTTTCTCAATCGGTTTTGCCGAGGAGGATTTTAGCGAACTCAGTTATGCGCGCTCGGTGGCCCAACGTTTTCAAACCGAGCATCACGAGCTGATCGTCAGACCACAGGCAACGGACATGGCCCAGAGTCTGATGGGCCATTTCGATGAGCCATTCGGGGATCCCTCTGCTATCCCCACTTATCTGGTTTCCCAACTGGCTCGCCAGTCAATCACGGTTGCACTTTCGGGGGACGGCGGAGACGAATTGTTTGCGGGTTACACGCGCTATTCGGAAGCACAACGGCAACAGTTCTTCGACCGGGTTCCACGCGCCCTTCGGCGGCGAGTGCTCCTCCCGCTGAGCCGTCGTCTGCCGCATTCGGCATACGGGAAACGCTACTTGAGACGGATGGGATTGCCAGATGGGATGGCGCGCTACTTCGAATGTACTTTGATTCCGGAAGGCTTGAAAGAAGAGCTCGTGTCCGACGATTTCCGGGCGCAAGCGGGGCGCCTGAGTTCATTCCCGGAATTAGGACGCGCAGTGTTGAACGGACACGGCGGCAGTCTGGTTGAACGCATCATGTATCTGGACACCGTGACCGAACTTCCGGGCGACATCCTCACGAAAGTAGATCGCATGTCGATGGCGCACTCGCTCGAGGTAAGGGTTCCTCTTCTGGATCATGTGCTCGTCGAATACGTCGCGCGCCTGCCGGTGAATTACAAGTTGCGCGGAACCACAAAGAAATACATTTTCAAGAAAGCATTCGGCCATCTGCTCCCGGAACAGATCCTGAATAGGCCGAAGATGGGCTTTGCCCTCCCTCTGCAACATTGGTTCAGTAACGATTTAAAAGACTTCCTACGGGATGTCCTGTTTGATTCGCGGGCGATGCAAAGAGGGTACTTCCGCCCCGCCTTTGTCGATAAGTTGGTGGAAGAACACGCACGAGGCCGTCGAGATCACAGCTATCTGCTCTGGTCGCTCATGGCGCTCGAGCTCTGGCATCGCAATACCGGTCTGTGACTTCCTTATGAGTACTCGTCGTCACAATCTCTGCTTATTCACCAACCGGTTTGGGCACGGAGGAACGGAACACCAGTTTGCCGAACTGGTGAGCCGTTTGGATCAGCGGAAGTACAACATTACGATCACTTGCTTTTCCCGCGAAGGAGAGTTCTATAAGAACGTAGAAGACGCTCGCCTGCCGGTCTTCGAGTTTGCACGAACGCGATGGTTCGCAGCACAAACGTTTCGCTGCGCCCTCGATTGGGTTCGTTTGGTCCGCAGGAACAGAATCGACCTCCTGCATAGTTTCGACTACTACACCAATGTGTTTGCCGGCGGACTGGTTGGACTCGCCGGAGTTCCTCTGTTCGTCTCGAGCCGCCGCGATATCGGAACGATGTTATCCCCGAAACAGCGTTGGGCCGTGCGCCGTGTCTTCTTTCGTTCTGATCGGGTGGTTGTCAACTCAGAGGCGGCACGTCAGAGTCTGCTGAACGACGGGTTGCCGGATCTGCGAATTCGGCTAGTCCGTAATGGAGTCGACCTCGAACGTTATCACGTGAACGGCAATGCCCAATTCGCGAGACGGAACCTGGGCTGGAATGGGAACAGCCAACTGATCGGTGTCATTGCCAACCTTCGTCCAGAGAAAGGGCACAGGATATTGTTGCAGGCTGCCCCCTCGATATTGGAGCGATATCCCAACGCGCATTTCATTTTTGCGGGTCCGGGTCCTCTTGAAGGCGAGTTACGGGCTTATGTGGCATCAAACAACTTGAACCGCAAGGTTTCATTCTTAGGAGACTACGCTGCCATCCCGGAACTTCTTGCGGCGCTCGACATTGTTGTTCTTCCCAGTACGTCGGAATCGCTTCCGAATGTAGTTCTCGAGGCGATGAGCGCAAGGCGTCCAGTGGTCGCTTCTGCTGTGGGCGGATGTACTGAACTGATCGAACACAACCGCACAGGCTTGCTGGTGCCAGCAGGTGATGCCAAGGCATTGGCGCAGCAGATTCTACTCCTGCTGGATCGACCGGAACTCCGAGTCCGATTGGGGAATGAAGCACGGAAACACGCTGAAAGCGAGTTC
>Ga0335070_10004668_pt1 | contig 16051 bp, 6 predicted proteins | sample Lox_Sample_13_FD_206722 | JGI IMG/M metagenome (GOLD analysis project Ga0335070, IMG submission 206722) | Soil microbial communities from Loxahatchee National Wildlife Refuge, Florida, United States - Lox_Sample_1.3 | ecosystem: Environmental > Terrestrial > Soil > Wetlands | place: USA: Florida... | reverse complement strand
AAAGGGGCAACAGATTTCGTCAGCAATCTCGCAACAGCGACGGACAGGATGATCAATATGCCGGGCCGGATCAAGGATATCTCAGCCCAGCAGGATGCCATAATTGATGGGCCGCAGAAGAATTTTGAGACGAAATACAAGGACATTCTGCCGAAAATAAAAGATCAGGTGACTTACGATTCTGCGGTAAAGGATTTGGGCCAGTCAGCAGTCGATAGCCTGGGCTGGAAGAATCCGAACTTCCAGTGGGATAGTCGGGAACAATACGATTCGTTCATGGCAGATTTACCGGCGTATCAGAACAATGCATACCTGGTCAATAACCTGGAACAATACAAGCAGGGTCTGGCGGATACGTTGCCATCCAAGACCATCGAGAAGATGATGAATGAGGATCAGGGCTACCAGCAGCAGCTCTATGGGTCATGGGGGGGGAATTTCCCAGTAGTTGGAAAGGTAGGCGGCCAGGGGCCATCCCCGCTGATGCAGACGGCAATAGCCGGAACCCAGATGCCTGGTGCAATCGTCCAGTACGGCCAGGGCCTGACCGGCGGAGAAGGCACCTCGGGATATTGGGCAGCCCAGGTTCCAGCAGGGGCCTCGATGATCCCGATGACCGCCATGGCCCTGCCAGGGGGATTCGAGACAATGGGAAGGGATGTCGGTGTCAGCGGCTGGAACTTCCCGAAATCTTTTGCCTTGCATGCGGCCCATGGGATCACTACAATGGGCGAGGGAATCACCCAGAAACCCCTGGAATCCCTCATCATGGCTGAAACGGCAGGGTATGCGAGCGAGCTGGGCGGAATCAAATACCGGGCCCCCTATGAGACCGGCCTGGAAGCACCGACGCCAAAATACTTCGGGATACTCGGGGAAGAGGTTGAAAAGCCGCTGACAGCGAGGGCGACCTTTGCATATGTCAGAAGCCCTGGTGCAGCATTACAGGAATTTATCAGTGAACCTGGCACCATCCCAGCAGCTACCGGGACAAGGGTTCTCGGAGGCTATATCAAATACCCGGCAGCCCTGGAAGGCGTGGAGATTCCTGGGGTCGGAGGTCTGGTAAAAACCACCTCAATATTTGGAAAGGCAGTCGAAGTACTGGGCGATGTCAAGGAAAAGGGAACTGGTTTGCTAAGGGAGATGGTATCCCAGGGGGGAATCCCATCGGGGAGCAAGAGGGATGTGCTTGCTGGAGCCGAAGCAGAAGTCCCAGGCGTCCTTCAAATAAGGTCGGAGGTTCCCGAACCACCAGTTGCTACGGAAGCACATGTTCCGATGTCCCCGGTAGCTGATCTGGTGAGGGATGGCCTGACCAGGATCTCGGCTGATATCAAATCCTCAAGGCCAGGACTGGTGGCAGGCGGAATTGCCGAGCGTGCCCAGTTCTATGCGCCGAGGGCACTTGAGGCGTTAAGCAGGCCCGTCGAGAAAGTGACCGGGGCACCAATCTACGGCTATACACCGCAGAGGACGTACTACTTCTCAGGGCTGCCAAGCCAGGTATGGGGAAAGATCCTTCTGGGCACGGCGGGAGCAGATCCGGGCACGGGCCTCTGGGGTTTCACATCCTATGTTCCAACGGGGCCGCAGTCGATGCTCTCCATCCCGCTGATGAAGAGGCTGCTGAGAGAGGAAGGGGGATCCTTCGAGGTCGGTGAGGGGGCATCTCTGAAGTCCCTTGATTCTCTCATCACAGGCCCGGCCAGGGATGCAAAGCTCCTGAACTCAATCGACGCAAATGCGATGCTGGATAAGGCAAATACCATCAACGATCCGAAATGGGGCAAGTACGGGCTTCCTCACAATACGAATGTCGAGAAGAATATGTATACGCTCAGGGACCAGATCCCGGAGTTGAAGAATACCGTAACTAACAACGAGATCGAAGCAGCATCCCTCCTCGTCGATCTGGGCAAACAGGATAAGCTCAACGTAGCAGCAGCAGAAGAGGATTTCCCACACGGAACGCAGGTAGCCATCGCACTCCGCCAGGGGGAGCTCGATTCGATTCCGGAAGTTGCCCGTCTGACACCTGAAGAGAAGGATGCAGTCGCCTCGGCAGTGTTCGAGCACCACCAGGCCATGCCGCAGACGCCCCTGGGCCTCATGCTGAAAATGGCTGATTATGCCGATATGTCACGGTTCGGGATGAAAGCTGCCCTGGATGTCGGCGTCACCAAGATGGGAGTGAACGCCCTCAAAGCCATCGAGGAAAAGGGCGGTTCGATCCCAGCCATAGATATGTTCGAGGCAAAGCTTGGGGAAATGGCTCGTGCCCAGTGGGTGAAAGGCCAGGTCATGTTCGATCCAGACACGGCCATCAAGGACGTGAAGACGCTGAAGCCTGGCTCAAACCTCGGACCGGAGATCCTGAACTTCATCAGGGCTTACGACCCGGACGCCATCATGTACGGGTCGTTCTCGCAGTACATCCAGGCGGTTGAGGGCAGGCCACCCCACGACCTTGACCTCGCAGTGACTGACCCGAGGGACTTTGCGAAGAATGCAGTAAAAATCTATGAGAAATACTATGGGAAGGATAACGTCAAGTACACGCTGAACGCCAACGCGCCGGGGTGGTGGGAACGGCAGATGACCCCGGACGTGATGAAGACCGATCCCAAGCTCGCGGTCCTGAAGCCTGGCACGGATGGCGGGTCCAGGTTTGTTGACAACATCGTGAAGACCTCGAAGCAGACAGACCCGAATGCAGTCTTCATGGATGACACCCTGGTAAGGGACCACCTGAATGTGAGGTCCGCCGATCCGGTTCCGTATATCGATGCGATGCAGAAAGTCTTCCAGGATGAGTACGGAAAGGGTAACGTCAGGATTTCGTCCTCTGATCAGGGCGGGTTCATCGAGGTAAGGTCAGGTGCCAAGGGCGAATGGACCAGGGCCATGGATGTCAAATCTCTCCAGATCAAGTCCGCAGGAATTGAGATCATAAATGAGGAAGGGGTTTGGGACTCGGCAGCAGATATCAAGAACAAAAGAGAATGGTCAGGCATTGATCGGTATGGGTTCGCAGTCGAGAAGCCGAACAAGGTCAAGGGCCTGAACATCGCTGCCTGGGGCGAGCAGTACAAGAGAAAGTTGATGTCCACGACGTACCTGACCAGGACGGCAACGCCAGTGGAGGCATACGGGGAGGAAGGAATTCCCCTGGTGCTCAGGTCTGGCGATGTTGACAGGATGCTTCAGAAGGCAAGGACCATCGAGGATCCTGCCTGGGGCCAGCATGGGGCAGCCCACAACGAAAACGTCCTGGACAATATGAAGGGACTGAGGGACAGCATCCCTGCTCTGAAAGGAATATCAGACGAGGAGCTCAGGGCTGCATCTCTGCTCCACGACCTGGATAGGCCAAAGGAAGGAGCTGGCACAGCAAGGCCGGAATATGAAACCGTCCCGCATGCAGTTCGGGCAGCGATAGCACTCAAGCAGGGCCAGCTCGACTCGATTCCGGAAGTCGCTGCCCTGACTGACGAGCAGAAGGGCAATGTGGCGACAGCCATTCTGGAGCACCACCGGAACAACCCGCAGACGCCTCTCGGGGTACTGCTCAAGGAAGCAGACCGTGCAGACCTGGGCAGGTTCGGAGAGAAAGCACCCTCATTGAGCATCTCAAGGGTAACACGCAAGCTGAATACACTTCCGGACGTTCCGGCATCAAAGGTGTACGACAAGATAATTGATAAGACCGACTTCGGGAAGCTGGTTTATCCGGAAGGGGCACCTGGGAAATTCGTGACCATCTTCACGGAGCGGCGTGCCAAGGATATCGGGGATGTTCTGGGTGGCGCGAAGGCGAGGATAGCGGGGATCGAGCAGGGGTACGTCACAAGCGGTCTCCTGCGGAAGACCCCGATGCCAAGTGTCCTGAGAAGCCGGTGGGAGGCCCCGTACAGGGAAAACATCATGTACGGGACTGCCCAGGCCGGGTACGAGCTTCTCCCACCTGGGGAGGCACGGACGAAGGGCATGACCGCGCTCATGGAATATGCGCCCAGGGAGGGGACACCGGAGTACCTGCGGGTGCCTGGCTTTGCCGTCAGGCACGGTCTTGGCCAGACCTTCGCCACCAGGTATTGGCGGGCACCATCGATAGGTGAGGCGGGCGAGGCAGCAATCACCGATCTCACTGAAGCCGCGACAAGGATCCGGGCGGCAGGAACGAGGGCAGTAGGGGCCATGGGCTTCCAGACCAGGGAGCTCCAGGTCACACCGGATGAACTCGCGGCACTCAAGGCAGGCACGCTGACCACCGACGATGTTCTCGCGGCCCACGGGGTTCAGAGCGTCCTGGATATCAAGGCAGGACCAAGATATGCATCGGTCATCAGGGACGTGGGCTATCCGTCGGGCAGGGTGGTCGGTGCCGGGCGTGTTCTTGAGCTCGGGCCAGGCTCGAATCCGATGACCGGCTCAACGCACTTCATCGAGAAGATCCCGGACCTGACATATCCTGGCGAGTTAATCGGGTCAGACTTCACCAAGCCATTCAAGGCCGAGAACAATTACTTCGACAAAGTTGTGACCGCCAAGCCATACCCGGTGGTAACAAAATCCTTCGGTGAAGTGTACAGGGTCTTGAAACCAGGCGGGACGTTCCAGATCCTGTCGCACCGCAACGAGGAAATGGGCCTCGACATCGTTTCATCGTCAGATAAAATTGCGGCCCTGAAGAAAGCAGGTTTCACGGATGTAAGGTTTAGGGAGGGTGCCGGATATCCGAATGGACCGGAATGGACGATAACTGCGAGAAAACCGCTCGCAGGGGCCGGGGAAACCTATGCCCCGGCAGCCACCCGCTCGGTTATGGGGGCCAGGGCGACAATGGCGGTAATGGGCAGGGCCAGAGAGGAGTATGGTGTCACTCCTAGAGCCAGGGCCACGAAGACCATCTCGGACCTCATGGCAGCCGAACAGGTCTCGACAAGAAGGGCGGCAGTCACAGAAGAGGCCAAGCCACAGGAATACCAGTACCCGTCAGCAAGGCGGGCGGGGTACGCTTCTGTCGTCAGAAGCGGCCTGATGCCGTCAACCAGGAGGGTAGCAGCCAGGGAAACTTATCCGAAACCCACAGAGGAAAGGCCGGAAGTCTATCCCGCGCCAGCAAGGACGTATCCAAGCGTCCTGCGGTCCTATCCGGGCCTCCTCAGCGCGAGGCGGGCTGCTTATCCGAGTGGAACACAGGTTGTCGGGAAGCGATATCCGACGGTGTACGGGACCAGGGCGTACCCATCTGCATATGCAAGGACGTACCCATCAACGATTGCACGGGTTTACCCGAAGGCGTATCCGAAGGCGTACCCGAAAGCATATCCGTACCCGAGGGCGTATCCTTACAACTACCCGTATCCGAAGAATTACCCTTACAACTACCCCTATCCAAAGAATTACCCCTACAATTACCCGTATCCCTATAATTACCCCTATCCGTATCCTTACCCCTATCCGTATCCTTACAATTACCCGTACCCCTATCCGAAGAATTACCCCTACAATTATCCCTATCCATACCCCTACCCACCGACGTATCCGGAGCAGAAGAAAACGCCGTACCCACAGCAGGATCAGTACCGGGTGAGGACACAGAAATTGCTGTACATACCCTCTCACTGGGAAGTCGGAGCAGGTGCAGGGCTTGAAGAGGCAAGAGGAATCATCTTCGGCGGGGCGAGGGCGTATCAGATCCCGTCGGCAAGGACGCAGAGCCTGGTGTCACAGGGTAAGTTGGGAACAACAACCCGGACCGGCCTGTTCAGGAGAGTGACGTAAAATGGGATCCCCATTGGACTTTCTGACTGGTATTGGGACAAGTGTAGGTTCCCTGATCGGGGGGCTCGGAGCAACAATCAGTGGAGTCGGCTCCGGTTTTGTCAAGAACATTTACACGGCTCCAGTGACCGGCGGTGGAACACCATATCTATCACCATCAGTGGCTCCCTCAAGTTACGGGCAGGGACCGTCAGCCCCGGGTGGGTCCATCTGGATCGGGCAATACCAACCCCCGGCGGCAGCAAGGCCAGCATCTCTTCTCGGCACGACACCTGCGGACATGATGAGGGCCAGCGTCGGGAATTTGTTCCAGGGCGGAATCCAGGGGGTGACAAACCTGCCGGGCCAGGTATGGAATGCAGCCACGGGCGCAGCCACCGGAGCGGCCCAGGCAGTCCTGGGTGGCGCATATCAGGCAGGGCAAGCCGCAGGGACATTTCTTGGCCAAAGCCCGGTTGGACCTGCTTTGAGAGCTGTAATCCCGATGGCGGGTGCGGGGGCACAGCAGGCCGCAGGGCTCGTGGGTAGGGGGCCGTCGGCAAATCCGCTGACAACCCTGACTTCATTGGCAAACCCGTTCACAGTTCCATTGGCCATTGCAGGTATGGCGGCACCTGTGGTGGCGGGGGCCTTGGGTTTCGGGGCACCTGACACGAGGACGGTATCCGCATCTGGAACTGCACAAACCCCGGTAATGCAGGGGTACATCATGGAAACTACCCCGGGTGGGGGAGCCAGGCAGATCGGGACGATTACTCCGGGGGCTCCGCAGGTTATCCCGGGAGGAGCTATCCCGGTTGACCTGACGGGAAAATTCAAGGATGTAAATATCAATCTGCCCCCGGACCAGAGGACGTACACAACCTGGGGGACGTATAACGCTCCGACGGTTGCCCAGTTCGCCAGGCCAACGTATGGCCTTGCCGGGGGACTCGAAGCAGGTGTGCCGACGAGAGATGAGCTCATCAAGGCAGGGTACAGGCCATCTACGGCAGATGCGATGATTTCCCAGTGGAAAGGGTCGAGCTGGTACGGGCGTCCCGATGTCGAGCACGTCTTCACCCAGGGAGGAGGGTACATCATCTCAGAGGGGGGCCAGGAGGAGGCATCGAGTGGCCTGGCGTACAAGGATGCAGACCTGACCAGGCTCCAGAAGGCAGGACAGATCGGGCCAGCACCCGATCTGACAGGCTGGACATATACGCCCTCGAAAGAGACGGGGACCATAACCTCAGATATTACCGGACCGGGAGCGGGTTCGGTACTCGAAATAAGAGGTCAGCCATCGGCGGGGGCACAAGTATCGCAGGATATGAAGCCCATCACAGCGAAGGCATTTCAATATCAGGGTATCAGTGGTGGGGCGGCCAATCAGCAAGCAGGCGGTTTCGATATCCTGAAGACGCCGGTTCTGGGAACGGTCCTGAAAAGCGTCCTGCCAACAATAGGGCTGACGACAGCGGTTACAGGAAGCGTCCTGAAAAGCGTCCTGCCAAGCGTCCTGCCGGTAGCCAGCCTGACGGCCCCGGTTACAGGAAATGCAGGAGGGGGTTCTGCGATTCCCCTAGTAGGCGACGCCGTGAAGGGGGCCGGGGATATTGTCAGAGGGGGCCTGAACACACTGGAAAATCTGGGGAGTGCGTCTCCGCAGCTCACCCCGGGCCAGCAGGCCAAGGAAGACCAGATAAGGCAACAGGCAACCAGCAGTGGTCTGTTCTTCGCACCGATCTACGGTGGCGCACAGATAGCCTCGCAGCGTATCGCAGCGGGCACAGCAGGATGGAGGGCCAGCGCAGAAGCGGGTGGTGAAAAACTCCTCGGGCCGGTAGGAAAAATAATTGGGGGTTTCGGAGCAGAGTCGGCGGGTGCGCTTGGGCAATTGTTCATGGGCTCGGCAAACATCCTGCCAGCAGTAGAATGGGCGGTCAGAAACCCGGGCAAAGTCGTCGAATTCACAGGTCCGGGGCTGATGAAAGAGGCCACGGACTTCCTTGCTACTGCCCAGAAGGATCCGGTCAAAGCGGCAGGCCAGATCGGGGGGATGCTCCTCCTGGGCCATGTAATTAACACAGGCGGAGAAGCAATATCGAATCTCGATCTGGGCGGGATCTCATCAGGAACGAGGGCCGGGGCAGGTGTCAGCACAACCGGAGATGCGCCGATAAATTCGCTGACACAACTGAAATCCAAGGCCCCCGATTTCGCACGAACACTCAGTCAGATGCCTGAAGTGAAGGCGATCCTGGAAGGGAAGGGCATCAAGAGCCTGGGCGATGAGGGTATTCCGGAATTCACTCCGGAGAAAATGGCTGAATTCCAAAAGGGCATGGAAAAATTATCAAAACTCTCCCAGGAGCCCTCAACGGAGTCAGTACCGGGGCAGGTCAAGGTAAATGGAAAACCACTCAGTCCATGGGAGCAAAAAATATATCAGACCAAGATGGGCCTGCTGTCCCGTGAAAGTGGGGCCACCTTTGAAGAGGGAAGCGACGTTCCATTAACCGAGGGAAACGCACGAAGATGGACCAGTGTGAATGTGCCGACGTACACGGTTAAATTCGGTCAGACCTCGATTCACACACACACGCCTCTGGGAACGGCATTGTCATACCTCAGAGAAATGGGACAAGGCAATGTGGAAATACCGGCAATGGAAGGCGCGTCAGCACCGAGTTTCGAGGATCTGCAAGCATGGGCGAGTACTGCAAGGAGGGCACCTGGCGCAGTCACAGAATTCAAGATCCTCGGCCCAAGGGACGTATTCACCCTGAAACTGACGGGTGAAGACGGGGTGCTCCCGCCCGGCTTTGTGAAAGACGTGTATCTGAGACACATGGACCTGAGAGCCCAGGGATTTTCATACGACGACGCAATCGTTCAGGCCATGAAGGATGTCTCGAAAAAAGCCACGGACTACAACAGCTTCACGGTAGATCAATCCCCGATCACAGTGACGCCATATCCGCCGTCAACCGGGCCAATCGCAGCCGGAACTGTAATAATGGATCGGACGAATCCAACCAGCCAGGCGGCTATGAATGCTGCAACGGCAAAGAGCGTCAATTTCGCTCCAGTAACCAAACTGGCAACATCCCAGGTTCTGAACAGGACTCCGGTATTTGGGTCAGTCCTCAGGCCGGTATTGGGGACGTTCACCGCAGTCATGTCAGAATCAATGGAAACCCCGGCAACCCTGGAGGAAGCGTTAGGCATCAAGCCATACGCCACGGCAACGGCCAGGGTGATGGGCTTCAGGGCAACAGAACAGTTCATGGCAAGGAGGCAGGCAGCAGGGACCGGGCGTATCTGGGCTGCCCGTCATTACCCGAGTGCAAGAAGTGTGGGCTATCCGTCAGTGTATCGGGCCTGGGCATCAGTACGGACAGGAGGATACCCTGGTCTCTCGCGGGATACCACAAGTGTTCGATACCAGACCGGAATCCGGGCAGGAGGATACCCGGGGCTCTCACGGGATGTCACCAGTGTACGATACCTGCCGGTGGTCAGGATGGGTGGGTATCCCGGCCTCTCCAGGGGGGCAGTCGTGACGGGAACCCCGGTGGCAGCAAAGGCCAGGGCATACCCGGCAGCGAGGAAGGTGTCACCCAAGATATACGCGGGCGTCTTGAGAATGAGTCCGGGTATATATGCAGGTGTTCTGAGAACGAATCCGGGCTTGATCAGCACAGGAAGGTACAGCCGGGCCAACCCACCTGCATCTATAAAGGGTAAGCAGAGAACGATGACACGGACAGGGATGTTTAAATAATAACGGGGAGAAAGTAAACTATGCCAACCAACCCTAATGCAGCAAAGGCGGGATCCTCGATCAAGAAGATCCCAACTGGCAAGCAGGTCGCAAAACCAGAGCCGGAACCTGTACCGGAACCGGAACCTGAACTTTTCACGCTCGACCAGCTTCTGATTGCCCAGATCATCGAGGGCCTGGAAAGCCTCAAGTACAATTTCCCTGAGGGAGACCCGAGGCTCGTCAGACTCTACCAGGCCAGGATGTGCCTTATCGACTACGCCGGACTGGAAATTCTGCTTCGGTTAGAAGTGGAAGCAGCCCAGCGGCAGCAGGAGGCAATGGCCCGGGTCATGGCCCAGCGGGAACAGGAGGCCCCGATGCCCCCTCAGACGCCTCAGCGACCCGTCGCAAGAAGGTCAAGGGCCGCTGAGGATGTTGAGGCAGAATTCAAGACGACGGGGGAGGTCGTGAAGAACCTGGTGAGCGAGGAAGGTGATGAAGAAGTCCAGCCTGAGGAGGGTGAAACCGAACCAGTAGCAGAGATGCCGGATGAGGAGGGTGCCGGTGAAGAAGTCCCTGTTGAGGGCGAGGTGCCAGCCGAAGGCGAGGAGCTCCCGGGCGATGAAGGTGCAGTAGATCCCTACGAGAAGGACATCCTGGAGGATCCAGATGCCCAGCTCCCGGGCCTGGAAGGGATCCCACACATTGGAGGCCAGAAGAAACTCCCCCCGGCACCAGTTGAGGGTCCGGAAACCAGGGAATCGAGGAGCCTGGTGGACAAGATCCTGAATAAAGAGAAAGGTGTCGGGCAGCCTATCCTGTCACCCCAGGCGGCCCCGGGGAAGCAGCAGCAGAAGGGCAAGCAGCCCGCCGCACAGAAAAAGGAGCATATCGATTCAGTTGGGTAGGTAAAGCATGACGGTAAGTGCAATCCCCTATGCGGTCCTGACGTTGTTCGTGTTCAGCCTCGTCTTCATGTCTCTCGGCATGGTCTTCGATGAGCTCGGCAAGGTGGACAACGACATGATGGCATCAGGGGGATTGCCTTACTCGCATCAGCGCGAGGACACCATGAACGCCCTCGCCCTGGCAATGAAGGCCATGTCCCTCATCGCAATCATCATCGTCTTCCTGTTCCTCGTGATGAACGGGGTCCAGAAAAGCACAGGTGAAATCTGATGGCAGACCCAGGTTTAACCCAGTCGCTCGTGATCTCGGCTACAGGGATCTTCGTCCTGTACCTGATTACCATGTGTATCGGTCCGGTAGTCGATCTCTTTATCGAGCTCGCGGCGACCCTGCCAATCGAGCATACGTGGGCTGCAAAGCTCATGACGGGCCTGATGGTCTTCGGGACATGGTTCTACTACATGATCGTGATCATTGCATTCATCTTCTGCATCTGGCCCTTCATCTACCTCTGGAAACGGCACAGGTACATGGATGTGGAGGTGTCGGATGCATCCTTCTATCGGGGATGGTAAAATAAGGACCGCCCTCGTCGTAACTGCACTCATCGTTCTTCTCTTCATAGGGATCGGCATCACTGCGGGTGCGGCGTACCAGACCTCGTTCCAGAAAGTCGGGGACGATTACGGCTGGATAAACTGCCACTCGTCAAGTTATTGGGGGTATTTCTACTGCAATAACGAGCTTTCAATTTCCGCAGGGGGTCCGGATAACGAAATCCTATCCGGCTCCAATTCGGCAGGTTGTTTTGAAACAACCTACGAAATCTATGCGAGTTCGGGGCGGGTTTCGGAGGGGAGCCTGAATTACCTGGGCTGTGGAGGTTGGGATGACTATTGTTATGCCTATATCGAGTTCTTCAAGGATGATGGACAAACCGCGATGGCCTCATGCCCGCTCTCGTCTTGTTCATATGGGACTTGCAGTTATAACTATATCGGCCAGTATAACTGGACTATCTCTCCGGATATGGAGGTGCGGTGCTGGGCAAACGGGTCGATGGTCTATCACTGGGAGTCCCTCGATTACTACCCCAAATACGTCGGGATTAGCGCGACACCATATGCTTGCACCTTCTCTACAACATATTACGATGATTTCTGCATCGGATCAGGGTGCTCAACGGATGCGGTGGTGGGGTCGCTTCCAGACTTCTATTACCTCAAGAAAGACCTGTTCAATCCCCTGGATTCAGGGATTTACCTGAACACTTCGCTGATGTCATCGGAGGATTTCTACATCGATTATCAGATATCGGGCGTGCCAAACAACACGCCGAAACATCTCCAGTTGATCAATGAAGAAAGTGGCGTAAGCTACGAACAATACACGACGTATCTCACTTCGTCGGTTGAAGCAAATTATCCTGTATTCCATATGAGCTCCCTGACGAGTTCCGGTGCTCCCTATGGACAATATGCTGTGAAAATTATTGATTCGAGTGGCCCGACAGTGGTAACGAGGGAAGGACAGCCATTCTGGTACATCACTGGCGGCGCATCGATCCAGTGGGACAAGAAGGAATACGTCACCGGAGAGAATCCGGTCATCTCCTGGACCGTGAGCGATGCGTACTGGCAGCCTGCGGATTACATCTACAAGCTGCATATCATGAAGGCTGATGGGACGCAGAAATTGAGCGAACCATATACCATCACATCAAAAACGGGCAGTTATACCGTCTCTGATACCAGCGATTATACCGCAGGCGATTACTGGACCTACCTGGGGATGATCCCCAAGAGCGGGAGCGCAAACGAATCCATCGCGGCCTATGATTTCACTTCGTTCACGAGGGAAGTTAGGGTCAGGGGGTATACCCTTGATGCTTTCAACGACGTGATTCTCCCAAGCGTTGCGATAGGTTTCAATTCAACAACCTGGCATAATACAACGAGCGACGGAACAACGGCATTTTACCAGGTGAATGGGCTGGATGTCAGGACGATTCCAGTACAGGCCACACTTGCTGGATATCAGACTGATAACTTCAATTTCAGGCCGCCGAGCTACGGGTTCTACAATGTGAACATGTCCCTGCTACCAAATTATATTCCGAACAATACGGCGATAGCGGGAACGACGGTGGTTGACTGGAACCACAATGCAGTCCCTGGGGCGACAGTCTATATCTCGAATGATACCTGGAATGACACGACCACGAGTGATGACTGGTCGTATTACATCTTCGATAATCTCCTGCCAGATAGCACGTATCACATCAGGGCAACGAAGACTGGCTACCAGGACTCGATAACGTACTCGGTGAATACAACCAGCCTGGTGGAGACCACCCAGACAATAGAGCTCCCGCCATTGTATACCCTGACGGTGAACCTGGTTGATTTACAGACAGGGGTTCCGATCACAGCCGAGGCCACGGTGAATATAACGGCGGTCAACCAAACACCGCAGTCAGCCACCACGACATCAGGGACGACAGCCTTCTCGGTCCCGATGGGGGTATGGACCGCCACTGCATATGCAATGGGGTACTATGGGGCCATGGACACGGCCATCGTGGTAGGGGATAAGACCCTGGTGCTCTCCCTGTCAGAGAATCAGGGGGCCACCAACTACACCTCGGCCCCAGCAACCAGGTTCCTCACTCCGCCGCACTCGGTCAGGTTCCTCTGCACGGATGTTTTCGGGAACCCGATCTCTGGACTCAATGTAACGGCGACAGGGATGACAACGACCCTCCCGGCCTGGTCCTGGTTCTACTCAATCTTCGGCATTAATATGAACGAGACGCCGATGCAGAATGTCACCATGGCGGGGACCACCGATAGCGCAGGCGGGGTTACGTTCCTGATGCACGAGGACATCAACTATCAGGTCACGTTCAAGAACACGACTACGGGGATAAATGAAATCAGGAATTACTATCCAAAGGAAGACCAGTACTCAGAGGTCTTCTGGCCGAATGCACCGAAACACAGCAGCACCCAGCTCTCATATTCCCTGTACAACGTCACAAATGGGACGAACCTGACCCTGGGACTGCTCTATTCGGATAGCCTCGGCCATACGACGAATCTCACATTCTATGTCGAGGACTGGGACTCCAAGCAGATCCTTTATCAGAATACCACGGCAGGGCCGTTATCGAGTGCAAATCCGACGTATACGCTCCCCATCACGAAGGGTGCAACATACGTCTGGGGCTTCAATTCAACGGTATCGGACTACAAGAAGCCGGTCCACCTGGACAACTACATCAGGTTCGCGGGCCAGAAGCGGCTCATCGATCTCGGCGTCGGGGACAGTGACATGGCCGACCAGATGTACAACTGGCTGGCCGTGGGTCTGATAGTCTCCTTCGGGGCAATCTTCGGGAGGTTCACGCTCAAGTACGGGATGCCCCTCACGGCCCTCTGGGGGGCCTTCTGGTGGATTGCCGGGTGGCTGATGGCACCAGGGCTCCTGGTGGCCATGGCAGCGTGCATAGGGGTCTTTGCGGCCTTCAGGTCTGGACAGGAGGAATCTGGCTTATGATGATGTGGCAGATCACCAAGATCATCATCGTGATCGAGCTGGTGATCGGAATGGTGGATGCGTCTGGACTCTTCAACCAGAACTTCTGGCAGACGAACCAGGCGTCTGGGACGGGGGATGTTGGATACACGACAGGGAGCCTGAGCGATCTGGCGGCCTCGCAGACCTCGGGAGCTTCAGGGATGGACTGGTTCAACCAGGGAGTAGCATGGGTCTTTGCATCCCTTTTGTGGATATTGACGGTGATCAAGGCCGTGGTCATCATCCTGCCAACCCTCATCGACAGATTCCATGTTCCGGCCCCGATTGCCGTGGTATTCCAGGGCCTGATCTATCTTGAATACGGGTGGGGCCTCGCCCAGTGGAGAGCTCAGCGGCCAGGAAGATCCTATGAATAAGTGGGGGAAGGGGGGGGGATTCAGGGCTGGGCTGCTCGCGGCAGCCCTGCTGATCCTGGCGGTGCTGGCAAACCCGGCAGCCGCAGGACCATATCAGGGCTATCTGTACGAGAAGCAGCACTACGTCATCGGGAGCTCGGTGGGCTACCTGGAGAACTGGAACGGGACGTGGATCCGGGTGTACAACACCTCGGGGTCCAATTCAGACCACTATCTCTACGTCGGTGATACGGTAAAGCCGGACTTCTCGGATGTCAGGCTCATCGATGATGCCACAGGCCAGTTACTGAAGTCATGCATCGGTTCTTACGGCTCGGATTACGCGAACATCATCTATGCCTTCCCCAGTCTCTCGATAAACGAGAATCGGACCCTCGATGTATACTGGGGCAATGCCTCGGCGGAACCGTACTGCGATCTCTCGGGCACCGTGAGCGACGACATCGGGAACCTCGCGGCTGATAGCACGAAGTTCGCCTGGGACGGCGAATCCGGGGATACGGACCGGAGCTGGCTCACCTATGTCGAGCTGAACGGGAACGCAGTGGATACGATGTATCATATGCCCCCGGGGTATGACAGCATGGCCCTCCTCCCGTACTCTGGCTGGCAAACCGAAGGCTCGGGTTCAGTGGGCTGGATGGGCGATGTCAAGGGCTCGCAGACCGGAGGGACCATCTACCACCAGTCAGAACTGGCGATGGCGAATTTCACTGGCCTTCGGGCCAACGGCAGCAGTTACGACACGGGTTTCGGCTTCATAATGAAAATGGACCTCAATTACAAGGTGTCATGTGCAAAGGGGAATGGATTACAGGGGCCGCCATATACAGACCAGGCAGGGGCATTCGTAACCAACGATTTTGTATCTGGCCCGGATCAGACAATCCAATGCAGCATCCCGCTCACCTGGGAAGACCCAGATGCCGAGGAATACAATGAAACCCAGTCCATTCTGACGAATTATTACTTCGTCAGGTCAGGTATCTCATCCCCGGTCAATAACTCGAATTGCGGCCCGGGCAATCACTGCGAAGAGATGGGAAGCCTTGATGCATACGTTGCCTATAACGAGTCCGATTCCTGGGAAGCAACAGCACATCTCTACGTCGATAATATCTCCGTAACCAGGTTGGTGGACGATCCTCCGACAGACGGCCCGTGGGTAGACGCCCCGGCGTATGCCACGGCGAACTTCACGGCAGTTCCTGAGAGTGGAACGGCACCGCTGGAGGTCACGTTCACCGATACCTCGGATGCCCAGAGTCCAACGAATTCGTACTATGATTTCGGGGACGGGAATACATCGACGGATTACAATCCAGTTCATACCTACGCCTTTGCAGGGACATTCTTGGTTGCCCACTCGATCACCAATTCAAGCGGGACGTACTGGAAGAATGTCACCGACATGATCACGGTGAGAGAGCAACCGGGATGCGCCAGGCCAATCTGGGCGTTCAGCCATGCAACCGATAGCGGGGCAGGACCGGCGATCCAGGATGGGATCATCTATGCAGGAAGCACCGACGGCAATATGTATGCCATCAATGCGACTACCGGGGAGAAAGTCTGGAACTATACAACCTCTCCTGCGGACACAATGCTCGCCACGCCCTCTTTTGCCCACGGGAATGTGTACTTC
>Ga0335070_10004667_pt1 | contig 16052 bp, 8 predicted proteins | sample Lox_Sample_13_FD_206722 | JGI IMG/M metagenome (GOLD analysis project Ga0335070, IMG submission 206722) | Soil microbial communities from Loxahatchee National Wildlife Refuge, Florida, United States - Lox_Sample_1.3 | ecosystem: Environmental > Terrestrial > Soil > Wetlands | place: USA: Florida... | reverse complement strand
CCTCGGGAAGTGTAATAGGCGACCCGGTTCGCCCCGCCGGTGCTATCGGGGAAGAAGAAATCGGTGAGGACGAGAACGGACCAGTTGGGATCTCTCTGCAAGTCACTTATCTCATTGATCGAGGAAGATACGCTGCCAGACCTCGAGGGTCAAGAGCGCCCAGAGGGGCAAAGAGAGGTCTGCCGCCCCATCCAAATGCGCCCTGACCAGGTCGCGTACGCCTTCAGGCCTTAACACACCCCTCTGCTCGATCACCTTGTTATTGAGATACGTATCGAGAAGGTGGCGCAGAGGTCCCCGAAACCAACGGGCGATAGGTAGTGTGAATCCGCTTCTTCTGCCTGTCAGGACCCAGGCCGGAACGACGTCAGATGCCACCTGCTTGAGGAGCCATTTCGCGTCAAGTCTTCGGACCTTACAGCGCAGCGGCATGCGCGCCCCAAGCTCTACGATCTCATCGGCGCAAAAGGGTAGAGCCAGAGGGAGACCCACTCGGGAAGTCAGGGTTACGACCAGCGGGAGAATGCTATCGACGAGCCAGCAATAGAGATCGACGAGGAATTGTTCTTCAGAGAAACCGTCAGGGCGAAAATGGGTGTAAAAGGAACCGTTCGAGGGATAGAATAGGAGCGTCTGGAGTTGTTCGTTGTCGCGATGAGTATAGAGGTCGGCATAGGTCGAAACCGTCCTTGGGCCAAAATGCGGAGTTGCTGCCGTCCGGGCCGCGAGCTTCCTGGCGAGGTTCCAGATGGGCCGGGCCATGGGCCAGTAACGGGCCAGGATGTGTTTCCGATGCCCTCCAAGCAACTCGTCGCTTCCTAGTCCCGAGAGAATCCTGGCCACATCCTCGGCAGCTCGCCTTGTCACCAAATAGGTGGCGACACTTGAGGGATTTCCTGTGGGGAATCCCAAGGCACGTGTTGTCTCCCATATCAAATCTTCGACATCTCCCGGTTTGATAACGATCTCACTGTGTCTGGTGCCGAAATGACGGCCGACCGCTCGCGCTTTTTCTCTCTCGTCTTCGATTCCGTCAAAACCCACGGTGTATGTGGTCAGTTCACTACCCCGTGCTGTCGCCACGGCGGCGATCAGGGAAGAGTCGACGCCGCCGCTTAGAAGCAGCCCATTCTTCTCCCCCGGGGTTTCCAGGTGTTGCTCGATGCTCTGCACCAGCAAGGATCGGGTTGTGTCGACTGCCTCTCGCGTTGATCCAACTGCCGGCGTAAATCTCGGCGTCCAGTATCGGGCGATCTCTAGTCCGTCTTGGGATACGGTCAAGCAGGATGCAGGAGGTACGATAAAGAGTCCCTTGAGCAACGTAGTCGGGCTGGGTTGGTGGAGGAAGCGGAGGTAGCCATCGAGGCTCGTAGTATCGAGGGCGAGAGGTCCGATCAGTTGCCGGATGAGCTTCAACGACTCGGCAGAGTCGGTAGCGAAAAGGAAGGCTCGGGTATTGTAAGAATAGTAGAGGCGGCACGTGGCTAATCGGTCGGAAATCAGGGCGAGTCGAGACCTGCCGCCTTCATGATTGGATCGCTCGTAGAGCACAATCAAACCTCTCCAGCGGCACTTTGACAAGGATGAGAGAAGGGGAGATTCCGCGAGAGATGGGAAGCGAGGCGACGGGGGATTTTTCAGGGTCGTGCAAAGCTGGAGGAGAGCCTCCGTTCCATCGAAACCACGATCGGGCCGGAGCATCAGGAGATAATGGTGTGACTGAGCTCCGGTTATTTCTTGCTCCGAGTAGCCGCGGCGAGAGTCTACGCTAACCCAGAGATCAGCGAACTCCCTGATGCAGTTCGCTCCTGGCCTTTTGATGGATAGATTCTCCAACCGACCAGAGGGGGCATAGACACCAAGCATCGAGTTAGACATTTCGAATAACTCGGTTCAGGAGTGCCAGCGAGCCATGCAGTGAGCGGTCACAGTTCACGGTAAACCCTATCCAAGTCCTGTGCTACCGTCTCCCAGCTATAGTTATCCTCAACCAACTTGCGTCCTGCCGATCCAATGTTCTTATTCAGTTCGCGATCGCTCAGCAACCTCACGCAATACTCGGCCAGGTTTTCCAGGGTATCGCCGAGCAGTATGTGCACGTCGTGCTTCGCCTCTATCCCCTCTGCGGCTACAGGTGTGGCGACGACGGGAACACCCATGGCCATGGCGGTGAGCACGCGAATCTTGGTTCCCGACCCGCCCCGTAACGGTAGCAGGAACGCATGTGCCCTTCCCAGAATCGGACGCACATCTTCGACATAGCCATGAAAGCACACATTGCGACGCGCGTATTTATCGATGAAACCACCATTCAAGCCCCTGCCCATCACTTCGACCTTCACTCCCGAAATCTGGTGTTCAATGGGAGGCAGCACGTGCTGGAGCAAGTACTCCAAGCCGTCGACATTGGTGTGATCAAGGTCGAATGCGCCCATGTACACGAGCGAAGGACGCCTATGGTCACCACCCTCAACTCTGTCATGGCCCAGCGGGCGAAAGTAACTTGTATCGACGCCATTAGGGCTCACGACGATCCTCGATCCAATTCCCCGATTCAGAAGTTTCCGCTTGTCATCTCTGCTCGTGACGAGACAGACATCGAAGTGATTCAACAAGCGCCGCTCGTAAGTCGCTATTTTCGGGAGATCCAGACGATAGTAGATCTTCTTGAGACCCGGCTTCAATATTTGCACAAGCCTCGTTCGGGATTCAGTGGCAATGTAATGTTCCACGACGACCTTCTTTACGCTCTCCGGTACGCGGCTAACGTAATGGGCCAGTGACAGAAACTCGAATTGAACGATGTCGAACCCCCGCCCACAAATGGCCGTCAGTGTTTTTTCAAATACGGCGTCAATCTCGACAAGCGAGTAAGGCAGATGGGAAAGGAAATGGCGGGCGTGGGAAATCCAGCGGCGGCTTCGATGGTTCCGGGGGATTGCTATGAGCTCGCAGTAGGGAAGGAGTTCTCTCCTGTAATCTTCCTGCTCCCGCTCGCTGTAGCAGAGCAAGGTAATTCTATGGGATGCGGATAGATGTTTTAAAAGATTGTAGATGCGGATCGCGCCACCGGAATCCAGTGGATAGGGGAAAAAGGGAGAAACAATAAGGATCTTCACCACATGTCCCGTTGCTTGACGACTTCAGCGGCGAAGATATAGCCCTCGTCCTTGAAGGACAAGCCGAAGATGTTATCTATCAAATGGGCAACGGGAAAGAGAATCGGGTAGAGAAGGGGCTCGACGAAGTCAATGCGTCGCCATCTAAAGAAGGTACTGGCTTTATACGCCAGGCTAGATACGGGAGATGAAATAATATATCTACCGCGGATCAACGCGAAACCAAAGTCCCGTAGTTTCGCTCCTAACGAGTCCTTGTTGTAGAACCTGTACACAAAATGCTTGGAGCGACAGGCATCTCTATACGATGCACTTATTCCTCGATAATTCATGGTATCGACGGTCAAAATAAACCGGCCATCTTTTTTCAGAACCCTGTTTATCTCCCTGATGGCGGCAGTATCGTCGGCGAAGTGCTCAAGAGCACAAATGCTCAGTACGAGGTCGAAAGTTTGATTGTTGAACGGGAGGGCGAGGGCGTCACCGACCATGTAGGCGGCATTACGAGAACGATTATATGAATATGCTGAAGTAATTCCTTTGATATTTCGATCAAGACCTACAATAAATCCAACACTATTCCGCAATTTCCGTATATGCTGGCCGTTTCCCGAGCCAACATCCAATAACATGCCGTTATTTCTTGGGTTGATCCAGCCCTTGATTGCGCGCCACTCCAGGGCCTTCACCGTATGAAAATTGAGGAAGTATCTATGATAGGTTGGTCTGAGCTTTTTCTTGACCCAGTTGAGCACCTAATATGTTCCTTGTTGGGCGATTTCCTTCGGGCGAAATGCGGAACAAAGCTCCGCCAACTCGGTTACGGACCGACTAGGACCGGTGGCTTGCTGGAACACGCTGACCTTTCCAGCTCGGACCCGTTGAAGGGCGGATAAGTGCGCATCATGACAGTGCGTTCTTATCTGGTTGGTTTGCAAGATCTATTCCTGGAACCGCTCAACCGATCTGGAAGAGCGGCGAGCGAGGGGAGATTTCTCCTCGAGCGATGGTCTGGTTACGTGGCGATACCCGGGGTGGTTCTAGGTGCTGCGGCCGGAGGGAAGGGGGCGGAGAGGTCTCCGCTCAATCGTTCAGAGAGGAGCACAACGATTCCGGTGACGCACCAGAACGGCTCCATGATCCTCACGATAATAAACGTGTTGGCTCCAAGGCCATGGACCAAAAGGCCCAGGAGCCCGGCTATAAGACCTACAGAGAGGACCCAGCCGACATCTCCCGCTTGGGTTCTCCAGGTGTTGAATGCTACGCGAAAGAGGGTGAATATGATCCAGGCAAAGGCACCGAGACCGACGATGCCCGTTTCGACAAGAAGTCGAGGATATTGCGCATCCATGAAGCCATAACCGGTTACCCCGTACCCTAGGATCGGCCTGTTCCGCCAGTCTGAAAGTCCCTCCTGCCAACTGCGAAGACGGGCGGATGCGGAGGTGTCAAGGCGGAGGTCTCCGACTGCGAATTGTCCCGCCTGTTTCTGCTGGTTGAATGTGACGTTAATTCTCTCCTTGGCTACCCTCGGGAGGAGCACCGGACTCAACAGGATGAGGACGGTCAGGGCCGCGAACAGGTAGAACCTCTGTCGGCTCAAGACAGCCAATGCCGCGCAAGCCGGGATGATGGCCAAGTACGACGCTCTTGACTGGGTATACACCAGGCTGACGAGGATAAGAGCGAGCACCAACAGGAGACATAGGCGAACGCGCAGATCCTTCAGGTGCACCAAGAACGCGGTGACCAGAGCCCCCATGAAAACCAGGTAGCCCCCGAATGTGTTCGGCTCACCCTGTTCGCCTTCAAAGGGCGCGCTCACCCGGACTCCGCTCGGTATCTGGGTGAGTCCGTAGATGCAGACGATGAAGCAGGTGAGAAAGAGACAGAAGAGCAGGCGCTTGACCTGATCTCCCGTGTGAATGTAATTGACCACCAAGAAAAACACGACCATGTACTCAAGGTATTTCAGCACGAAGAAGAGGCCTGATTTGCCTTCCACCGTTCCGGTAAGGATGCCCCAGATCGTGGCAATGAAGCATGCCAGAATATAAGCGGCGATAGGTTTGTTAAGGGGTGTCTTGCGGATGAGGCCCGTAGTCTTGTCGAGAGCCCCTCTTGCTAACCAGCTCAGGCCGATACTGAGGAGGAGAAAGTCCTCCATCCTGAGGGTGACTCCCCGGCCGAGTGTGCCCTTGCCATGAAGACCGCCGACGGCGAATTCAGGAGAGAGAAGCATGGAGAAGATCACCGCGTAGATACCGAACTCAGGCCAGATCAGGGCGCTTGCGAAGAGGACGACGAAGACCGCGAGTAGGAGGCTGTGAAAAGGGTTCACCACGGTAAGGAGATACCCCACCGCGACAGCCCCAACTAAGAGCACCGCGGCGGGCACCAGGGGGGACGGGGAGGCCGCATCTCGGATGGAATTACCTCTCATAGTTGCCAGCGCTTCGCAATGATGACGGCAGACGCAGGGGCGCGGCCGTCACCCGGACTCCTTGACAAGACGGTGGTGTATCCAGCCGATATCCCCCTCACGGAGCTCGAGCTTGAGCCAGTCACCATCTCTTGCTATCACGTGGAGCCCCGTACCCTCGGGCACCTGCTGGAGCACCGGCGCGTTCAGAGCAGGCTCAACCCGGATTCGCGCTAGCTGGGGTACGGTCAGATAGATCCGCACCGAGCTCGATTGGGCTGGGGCGGCCTTTTCCGCAAGGCGCTGATGGATCCAGCCAAGCTCCCCATTGCGAAGCCGCAGTTTCAGCCAGTCACCCTCTTTCGCCACCACGTGAAGCTCGGTTCCCTGGGCGACCTGCTGGCGCACCGGTGCGTTCAGGTCGGGCTCAGACCGAATGATGGCTAGCTGTGCCGTGGTCCGGTAGATCCGGTGTCCCCGCGCCTGTGCAGGAACGGTCGCCTTCGCCCCGGCCACCGCCGTGGCAGTCATCGCCACGGTGTCCGAGACCGCCGGCGCTCCTGGCGGCTCGGTAGCCGGCTGAGGACTATCCTGGGCCGAGACGCTTGAGGCTTCTGGCGCTTCAACCGGCGGATGACCAGCTTCGGTCACCTTTGCTGAGGCCGGCTCCCATTCCCGGAAGGGGGGAATAGTAGGCTCTGATGGGCGGTTCGGGGCTTCGATCGCCGCCACGGGTGGGCTCACCTGGTTTTCGGGCCAGATTCGTTGCTTCGTCGCTATCTTATGTGGCTCGACCCCGCCGGCAGGCTTGTCGGCAGACTTGGCCGTTTCGGTTGGCGTTGTAGACGGCTCAGCCGCTGTTTCCTGTGGGTTTGTGCTTGGGACACTCGAACTCGCGGGGGGCGTGGTGTTGCCCTGTTGAGCCGTCACCAATGGGAGCTGGGCCGGGACCGATTCCCTATGGGGTGGGAAGGGCCTCTCGGGAGACGGGCCATGGGCGGTTTGTGCCGCACCGTGCTCGGCCGAGGTCGGCTCTACTGCCGGATTCTCAGGCCTCGCGCCGGATGCCGGCTTGGTCTCCCTCTGCTGAGCCATGAGCACCGGGGGCGGAACCGAGTTTGATTCCCCGTCGGCTGGAAGAGGCCTGTCGAGAGCTTGAGTCTTCGCGGGCAGGGCTGCAGCAGGTTCGACCGAATTCGGTTCCACGGCTGGATTCTCTGAGCCTGATGCCGGTTTGGTGTCCCTTGGTTGAGCCGTGGGCACCTGGGGTGATGCCGAGTCCCTTTCCCTGGTTGGTAGAATGGCCTTGGTGAAGTACTTGCGCGGAGATTTGCTTTTTGCACCCGGTGCCGGGACCTGCCGGGTTTCCTCCTGTGGTGTGACGATGGGAGTCTCTGCCGGTTTGACTCTTGTCGCCGCCACCGGTGATTTTGTCGCTGAGCTGGAGAGGTGGTGATAGCTCGAACGCAGGACAGGGTAGCTCTGCCAGCCGACCACGAGAAGGAAGACCGCACCAAGGGACAAGAGAAGGAGGCGCTTACCGCGGCCGTTTCCGCCGGCAAAGGCAGGGTGCCTCAGCTTGGCGCCGGCCCCACTCATCAGTCCGGCGAGGACTTGGCGCCAACCGGCAGGCCGAGGTGATTTACTCTCGCGGTCGGACTCGCTCTTGTAGTACTCGGTGCGGTAGCGATACAGATCCGGCGCCACCTCCGGCTTGACATTGTTGAGAATCACGCCGAGGACGCTGGCGTTGACGTTCTCCAACTGGACCTTGGCGCGGCGAAGAATGCCACGACCAATGCGGCCGGCTTCATATACGAGAACGACGCCATCCACCTCGGGAGCCACCTCGTAGGCGTCGGCCACGGGGAGGACCGGAGGCGTATCGATGATGACAATGTCGTAGTCCTCCCGGACCTGCCCTAGGAATTCTTTGAACCGCGGTGATCGGAATATTTCCCCGGGGTTTACCGGACTCGAACCGGCAGTAATAATATGGAGGTTGTCCACCCCCGGCGTTCTCAGGAGTTCGTCGATCTCGAAGTCGCCGAGCATGACCGAGGTGATATCGTTGACCACCTTCTTCCAGGTACCCATCCCGCTGTCAGGATCCATGAGATCCCCTGTGGGGGGCAGTGATTCCGCCCCTCCCCAGAAACTCCCGTCGTAGTCACCCAGGATGTATTCGGCGAGGCCCGGTCGCTTCTCCACCCCGAAAATCCGATGGATGATGGGCCGACGAAGGTCGGCATCAACGAGGAGCACCCGTTCGCCAGCCTGAGCAAGACTCAGGCTCAGATTCACCACATTGTAGGTCTTCCCCTCCTGGAGGGTGGAACTGGTGATCAGAAATACCTTCGCCCTTTTACCCTTCCGGATGAACTGAAAGTTCGTGCGTAATGAGCGATAAGCTTCCGCCACCGGCGACCGCGGCAGAAAATGGGTGACCAGGCAGTCGTTGAGGAGCTTGCTTTCTTCCTTGCCCTTCTCGCGATGAAGGAGGATATCCGCTGAGGGTATCACGCCGAGGACCGGAATATGGAGAATTTCCTCGATCTCCTCGATTGTCGCGAGAGATGTATCCATGGTCTCGACAACCAGCGCCAGAACCAGGCCGACCACCAGGCCGATCACCGCACCGGTGGCGGTGTTGAGGGGAACGTTGCGGCTATCCTTTGCGGCAGTCGGTTCAAGCGCCGGCTTGACGACTTTCACCTCTTCGATCAGGCCGGATTCCTGGATGAGCGCTTCTTGATACTTGGACTTGAGCTGAGAATAGAGTTGAGCATTGACGTCAACCTCACGCCGAAGCCTCGCCAGGGTGAGGGCACTCTCGGGGATGGCCATGGCCTGACCTCGTGCCGTGGCGAGCCGGGCTTCCACATCCTGGAGCTGACGATCTGTCGAGATCACCACCGACCGGAGCTCCTTGTCCATCTCGGAGAGAACATTCCGTATCTCGACGGCAACCTCTTTCACCTCCGGGTGTTCTTGGGTGTAGTCGTTGAGAAGGACGTTCCGCCGCAAGGTGAGATCAGCCAGCTTGCCGCTCAACCTGCCAAACTGGGGCGGGGGGTTCTCCATGTAGAAGCCCTCGGCACCCACCTGGGCGCCGGTCCGGTGCTGGTTCAGGAACTCCAGTTGCCGTTGAGCTTCGAAGCGCCGCTGCTGCAAGCGGGCAACTTCGCTCTCCAGGTTGGTCAGCCGACCAAGCACTGCAGCGGTATGGGTGTCGATGGCGACCAGCTTGGTATTCTCTTCGAACTTCCGGAGATTGTCCTCCGCCTCCTGGAGACGGGACTGCACCACTTCCAGTTGTTTCTCGATGAACTCGCGTGTCTCTCGAATCTTTTTGTTTCGGTCCTCCACGTTGGCCTGGCGGAAGACCTCGGCGACTGTGTTGGCGAGGAGCGCCGCCTCCGCCGGGGTTGGCGCCGTGGCCTTGATATTGATGATGTTCGTGTTCTCCTGGAGTTCCGTGGTGACCCGAGCTCTCAGGAAGTTCACGATCCTGACATACTTCTCCGACTTTCGTACCTCGGCGGTGGAGGCGGTCGCGGGGATCAACCCTATCTCCCGCGCGGTCTGTTCCATGACCGGAAAGCTGGTGATGATCACCGCCTGGGTCGCGACGTTATCCCGGATGCTCCAATAGACGGTGCCGAGGAGGAGGGAAGTGAGGTCGGTCACCCGCTCCACTTTCACGGCGGAGGTCGCCTCGTACCGCGGCTCCGGATTGCTGATGAAGGCGAAGAGACAGCTGAAGGCGGTGAAGAGCCCAGTGGCGAGAATGACAATCGTTCGTCTCTTCCGGATGGTCCGCCAGTAATCCCGTAAATTAATGTCATACCGAGCCATGGATCAGCTCCCTCACAAAAAGCCAGCCCCAGGGTTAGCTCCGAGAGACCACGTCATCACTGGTTCCTTATGAAGATCGATTCGCCCTTGTATACCTGATATAGCTCACCCGGATAGAGGAAAAGGTTGAGAATCGGCGAAATCTCCCGCAGGAACTCGCTGATGCTACCTAGGGTGTTCTTTGGGACGTAGAGAATATCTCCATCGTGGAGAGTGATGTTTTGGCTCATATCGCCGTTGTTCAGAATGCTTTTCAAGTTGCAGGCGATGACCTCCGGTTTTCGCAGGTCGCCTCGCACGATCCTGGCGCTTCCGAGAACAGCCGTCTCCTTGAAGCCGCCAGCCATGGATACGGCCTCAATCACGTTCAGACCTCCCTGGCTTGGATACACGCCGGGGCTGGCGACCTCACCCAGCACAAACACCTTGTTCCGGCCCTCAGCCACGGAGGGAACCACCACCGTGTCGCCGTCATCCAGCACTAGGTTCTGGCTCATGTCCCCCTGGGTGATGGTCTTGTACAGGTTGACGGTGAACATCTCCCCGGACTCGCGCCTGACAGTCACCTGGCGGAGATTGGCCTTCGGGGTCGGACCTCCGGCGAGCGACAAGCCCTTGAGGAGGGTCGTCCTACCCTTCAAGGTATAGGTACCCGGTCCCGAAGACCGGTTCCCGACGATGTTGATCTCCCCGAGGAAGGTCACGGCCCTGCTGTTGTACTCTTTGACTGCTACATCCACGAGAGGTTGCCTGACATAGTCTCTGAGCTTCTTGGTGATGAGGTTGTCCACTTGGGTAACGGTCAAGCCCGAGACGGAAACATCCTCCAGAAACGCGAAGGAGAGCTTGCCGTCGCCCCTCACGGGCACGGTGAATTTGTCTTCCTTGAGGCCCCTCCAGAGAGAGATCTCCAGAATGTCTCCCGGGCCGACTCGATACTGGGGCTGGCCGTCCTCCTCGACAAAGACCTTGTTTTCAGGCGGAGCCGTGGGGATCGCCTGCTCTCCGGCTATTCCACCCGGAAAGGTCCCGGGAGTCGCAGCAACGGGGACTCCGCCGCCCTGAGAGGTCCAGAGTTGGACGCCCCTGCCGTTGCTACCGGCGACGAGATCCTGAATGCCGTCACCGTCAAGATCGGCAAGCACGATGTCATAACAGCTCATTGGGGAGCGGTAGATGCCGGTGAGGGGAACGAACCCCGTATCTTGATCCTGCCACTTCCAGACCTGGATCCCATTCCACTCCAGTGATGAGGCGATGATCTCCTGGACCCCGTCGCCATCGACGTCCCCGGGGATGACCTTCCAGTAATTCCCTTCAAGTACCGGTGGCTTCAGGCCGACGAAGCCGCCCCGGCCATCACCCAGGTAGATCCGAATCCCATCCCGGTAGGTCCCGGCAAAGAGATCCAGGTGCCGGTCCTTGTTGAAATCCCCGATGGAGAGGCCATAGAAACTGCCCCGCTCCAGGGGGTTGAGCTCGGACCAGTTGCCGGCGCCGTCGCCCAGCCACACCCGCACGGCGCCATTGAGGCTCCGGCCCGAAGCGGCGATGTCCAGGTGCCCGTCCTCATTGAAGTCCGCCACTACAACGTCGCTGTACTCATCGTTTACGGTGGGCCCGATATTGGCGAGCCAGCCGCCGCGCCCGTCGTTGAGCCAAACCATCACGCCCCCCGGGCCCTCGCCCATGCTGCAGGCTGCGATGAGGTCCGGATAACCATCGCCGTTGATGTCGGCTGCACGGATTCCGTTGAATTCACCTGACTCGACCGGAGGCCGGCCTTTCTCCCACTTGCCCTTGCCCCGGTTCAGCCAGATCTGGATTCCGGTGATTTCACCCCTGGTGGTCGCGGCGATATCCGGGCGCCCGTCGTCATCGAAGTCGGCGATGGCCAGGGACCGGACCTCACCCTTGAGTGGCAGAAGCAGGGGCGGCGACCAGCCGCCACGGCCGTCTCCATACCAGATGCCGACACCTCCCGGAACCGAGGACCCGGCGGCGATGTCAGGATGCTGATCGCCGTTCAGATCGGCCACAGCAACCGCCTGATAGATGCCGGAGGTCGTGAGGCTCCAAGGAGAGAAGGGGAACTGGTCTGGAGGTGGCACGATGACCGGCATGTACGCAGCGCACCCAACGAGGAGTGGAAGGGCAGAGACGAGGGAGAAGAACACGACGATTCTCAGAGGACCGAGCCCTCCTCGTGAGCCCCGACCTCTACCCCGGAGGGTCACCCTGTCCATCACGGACTGCGCACCCCGCTTGCATTCAATCCAAGCTGAAAGGGATCTGGTGGCTGACATGACGTGACCTGACATAAGAGTTCCTGGGCCCAAGGCCCGCTCGCAGCACCTTTACCCGTATTTCCTTCTGATGCCAGAACGTTACATCCTGGCGTCGACACCTTCGATGCAAGCACTGTGCCGCACAAGGCAAGAGGTCGGTCGCGCTCTGCTGGGGCCTAGGATTTTGGGCTCGAATAAGCCGCAGGGCAAGCGGCTCATGGGCGTGGTGGAAATGTCCTGGCTCTGGGAACTAAGGGAGCTCCGGGTGCCTCAAATGCAGCAGGGGCAGGAGTTGTCCGGAGCGTAGTTCTCCAAACGACCCATCGAGCGAAGATCATTAACTTGTACAAAAAAACGTGCTACACGTATTCACGTGATCAGAAATTATCTTCGAGGAGGATGTGCATGGAGAAGCAAAACGCGACCCTCTCGCTCCCTAAGGCTCTGCTCCGAGAGGCCAAGATTCTATCGGTTGAAAGGGAGACCTCTCTCAGTCAACTCCTTGTCGAGGCTCTCGAGGAGCTTGTTCGTCGGCGCCGTGAGTACGAGCGGGCTAGGAAGAGGCACAGCGCGATGCTGAGGAAGGGCGTCGATTTGGGAACCGGTGGGCAAGTCCAGGTGCGGAGAGAGGAACTCCATGAAAGACGCCCTAACCTTCGTTGACACCAACATCCTCGTGTACGGTCATGACAGGTCCGCCGGGCAAAAGCACGAGAGGGCGGCCCGAATTCTCCTGGACCTGTGGGAGACCGGTCTCGGCATCCCCAGCACCCGAGTGCTTCAGGAGTTCTTTGTCACGGTAACGACGAAGATTCCCCGACCCCTCGATCTCGATCAGGCTGAAGAGGTCATCAACGATCTGCTTCTATGGAACGTCGTCGTGAATGACACTCGAGCCATACGCTCCGCAATCGACCTGCAACGCCGCTACCGCTATACCTTCTGGGATTCTCTCATCATCCAGGCAGCCATTTCCGGTGGAGCAGGGGTTCTCCTCTCAGAAGACCTACAGAGCGGGCAGGTGATAGACTCTCTAAAGATTGTGAACCCCTTCGAATAGGAGGTGCCTGGGTATCAGGTAAGCCATTCGATCTTGCCAAGATGTTCGACCTTGTCACCGATGTGGCCAAGCAATTCCTGCTGCATTGGGATCGCCCGCTCGTCCCGCGTAAGAAAAAAAGATCTCTCACAGAGCTCTCAGAGGCCACAGAGAAGTATTGCTTTGGCCTGACTTCTTGAGAAGAGAAATCAGGCCAAGCGCTCCTCGCTTTCCGGCGCATCTCTGGGCCGCCCACGGCCCCATCCGTCTGGCCGCAGGCGGATGCTCTATGCCTCTCCCTTGCCTCCAACCTCAAGCGAAGCGATCCTCCAACCTATCCCCGCGCAGCGCCCGCCGCCAACCTTCTCCCTTTTATCCTTCTGCCTACTGCTTACTGCCTACTGTCTTCTGTCCTCTGTCCTCCGCCCTCTGCTTTCAGCCGGCCGAAGGCCTCCTTCCTTGCCACCTCGCCATTCCGTTTGGCTAATTCGTCATCCACGAGCACAAAACGTCACAGCGGGACATCGTCGTCAATCTCGGCACCTTCCTGGAATACAGCATAATTGCGCATCCGCTGAGTATCGTTCAAATTCTCTAAGAGGAACGGAAATTGCACCGACCCTCGCCGGATTACCATATTTCACGTCCCTTGAGGGCTACGACCTGTGGCGACGATACGTCGTGAAGAAAAGAAAAGACGAGAACGGGGAGAAGCGTCCCGTGTCTTCAGCAAGCTGTTGCTGGGGGCGTTGATCGCCGCCTGCTCCCTGATTCTTCTGCCGAGGATAGCAACGGCGACTGTCACCCAGTCCGAATTAACACGTGGCGCCAGCGGCACAAATGCCAATTCATATACCACGGCAAGCATCACCCCGACCGCGAACAGGCTCATCCTCGTCTGGGTCACGAACGAAAGAGGCACATCGCCACCGACCATCCCAACGCTCACTGGCAATGGCCTCACCTGGGTTCAGGTGGCAACGGTAACCTGGGGGACCATCGCGACCCCTCTGCAGCGGACGACCCTGTTCAGGGCGATGGGCGCCGCTCCCACCGCCGGCACCATCACCATCGCTTTCGGTGGTGTCACTCAACAAGGGTGCCTGTGGACCGTCCAGCAGTTTGGAAACGTCGACACCTCGGGGACCAACGGTTCGGGGGCGGTAGTGCAGGCCGTCACCAACCGTACCGACAGTGGCACCGCCTTGTCCATCACCCTTGCGGCGCTGGCGGACGCTTCGAATGCGACGGCAGGGGGGTTTTCAAACGGCCTCAACAACGCGACATCAATTACGGCAGGAAGTGGCTACACGGCACTCACCGGTCAAACCCATAACAGCCCTGCGACAAGCCTGAGGGCGGAGTGGAGGGCGGACGGGAACACGACCGTCAATGTCACGAGTACGAGCTCTGCCATCGCCGGCATCGCCGTAGAGATTAGACAGACTCCTCCTTCTGCGCCCGTCGCGACCGCCGCCACCAACATCCAGACGACCAGTTTTTCGGCCAACTGGAACGCATCGTCGCTGGCGACCGGGTATCGGCTCGACGTCGCCACCGACAGCGGCTTCACTGCCTTTGTAACGGGCTACAACAATCTGGACGTGGGGAACGTCTTGACATACCCGGTTAGCTCCAACATCTCCCCCGGCACCACCTACTACTACCGGGTGCGGGCGTACAACGGGAACGGGACCAGCGGCAACTCGAACACCATCAACCTGACCACCGTTCCTTCTGCGCCCGTCGCGACCGCCGCCACCAACATCCAGGCGACCAGTTTCTCGGCCAACTGGAACGCGTCGACGGGGGCGACCGGGTATCGGCTCGACGTCGCCACCGACAGCGGCTTCACTGCCTTTGTAACGGGCTACAACAACCTGGATGTAGGAAACGTCCTGACGTACTCGGTCAGCTCCAACATCTCCCCCAACACCACTTACTACTACCGGGTGAGGGCCTACAACGGCTACGGGACCAGTGGAAACTCGAACACCATCAGCCTGACCACGCTGGTCTGCGCCAGCACCATCCTGAAGGGCGTTCAGAGCGGCACCACGACGATGGCCGACGGCAATCCCTCTGCCACCGCCACGATCACCTCAGTGGATACCACCAAGGCGTTCCTCGTCTTCGGGGTGAGCGAAGACACCGACTATCCCGGATCAGGACAGATCACGGGCCAGATCACGGACAGCACGACTGTCACCTTTCAGCGAAACCCCCCCAACCCCACGACAGCGGTGACGGTGAAGTGGTACGTGGCCGAGTTCACCAGCGGGGTCGCAGTCCAGCGGGGCACAACACCAGCCCTGAACGGCATCAGCTCCTACGACATCACGATCAGCAGTGTTGATCTTAGCAAGAGCTTTCCTCTTATCAGCTACCGGATCCAAGGAAGTCAGTTCGGGGGCAATGACCTTGTCAAGGCGAAGCTCACGAGCAGCACCAACCTGAACGTCAGCCTGGGAGCCAACGGGGATACCACCGCCTTCGTCGAGTGGCAGGTGGTACAGTATGACTGCGCGAGCGTCCAGAGCGGAGATGTGACCTTTCTCTACACCGACACCTCCAAGACCGCTACCGTCACCAGCGTGAACACTACCAAGAGCTGGCTGATCTCGTCGCATAACGGCCCGGACGGGACGATTGCCAACATCGCCCAGAAGCTCGTCCGGGGCCAGCTCACCAATGCCACCACCCTCACTTTCGACCGCGACGGCACCTATGCCAACAGCGGTGAGAATCTCAACCTCACCTGGTACCTGGTCAGCTTCACCGATGGGACCACCGTACAGCGTGGCTCCCAGAGCTTCACCACCACCGATACCCAGAAGAATGTCACCATCACCGGTGTGGACACCACCAAGAGCCTCGCCGCAGGCGGCTACTTCGGGCGGGGAGGCAAGTCCAACTACACCACCTCTGGCAGAGCCGGCGTGGGCTGGTTCACCCTGGATCTGACCAGCGCTACCAACCTTCGCATCACCCGGGGGACCACGGTCACGGCCACGGCCGACGTGGGCTGGTTCGTCGTGCAGTTCTTGGATAGCGGCTGCCGCTTCAGCTACCGGAAGCCCCTCAGCGTCCAGAACGGGCAGGTCTCAAACGGCCCCCACACCGATTTCCCGATGCTCGTAAGCCTCACGGATGCCAACCTGAAGACCACGGCCAACGGTGGGCATGTCACCAATTCAAGCGGCTATGACATTATCTTCCGGGCTCTCGACACCACTACCTGCAACGGGACGGCGCCCTGCACCTTATCCCATGAGATTGAACAGTATGACGGATCAGCAGGAACGCTGGTCGCCTGGGTCAAA
>Ga0335070_10004666_pt1 | contig 16054 bp, 17 predicted proteins | sample Lox_Sample_13_FD_206722 | JGI IMG/M metagenome (GOLD analysis project Ga0335070, IMG submission 206722) | Soil microbial communities from Loxahatchee National Wildlife Refuge, Florida, United States - Lox_Sample_1.3 | ecosystem: Environmental > Terrestrial > Soil > Wetlands | place: USA... | reverse complement strand
CGAGATGTTTTTACAGATTACTTTTTCAGGACTTCGATGACTTCGATCTGGCTGAAAAGCCATTGCTTATCGATTTTTCTTAAGACGCATTCCAGTTCCCGAGTTTCGTCCATCCGCTCCCCGGCCGTCGACCTTCCCGTTAACCTAGCAGTCGAATTAACTCTCGCTATTTCCTTTTCCGGGAAGACGATGCGAAGGTCATAAAATTTCAGGTCGAGTTGGGAGAGATAGGAACGGGCGCTCCCTGCATAGGTGGATACCTCTTGCCGGGTATAGCTTCCCGAAAGAGATTGGTCCTGGATTTTCATCTCACAGTGCTCATCGAATAGGGTCCCGATATTTTTCATCTTCTGTAACATGGTAAAGGCATTTTCTTCGGGAGACTTCGAGACCCATTCCGACAGGAGATGGAACTGCCTTTTTACTCTCTTTTCTTCGCTCGGGATGAGAGTGATGGCAAGCACTATGCCGACAACCACAACCAGCGCGCCAGCGACGAGATATTTTATCCACCTACGCAGAGGACCACGGTCTCTGTTCATGGATGAATGCGTAAAAGGTATTTTATTACTCATGTGCTTAAAGCTTGATGCTTCGGTGGATTTCGCCACCGATGGATAGCCCTCCGAAGCCCGTGGGGGCTCCATTTTCACCAGAGTGACACCCCAATGATACGACTCTTTAAAGTTTGTCCAAAATGATGATTTTCTATGGGCATATTCCGATTATCCCCTACCACATAGACACAATCCTTTTCAACCCGTCGAGGAGAAAGATTCCACTGGCATGGATAACGGACATAAGGTTCCTCCAATTCCTTGCCGTCAACCAAAAGTCTTCCTCCGCGAAATTCAACCTGCTCCCCCTCGAAGGCGACCACACGTTTCAGAAGCATCACTCTGCTCCCTGCCAAGCGAATCGTCACGACATCAAACCTTCTCGGCTGCGAGAAAAGATAAGGCACCCGCCAGCAGAAATTCACCCCCCGGTTGTGATAGGTTGGCTCCATACTGATTCCCTGAATGGTGAAGGGAATGCAGAGATAACCGAAAAAAAGATAGGCGAAGAGCCCGACCAAGAAGACCCTGATCAGGAACTTCCGTGTTAAAGAGGGAAAAAAGAATTGTCGAATCCTATTATGGATGGTCATTATATAGGTTCCCCTATCTCTGCAGACTGTGGCTTCCCCTCCTGCTATTCCGGCTTTCCGACATATCAAATATGCCCGAAACCAGTATAGCGTAAAGCTTGCCAATCTGCAAAAAGTTGGATGGAGTAAAAATGGGAGGACAGTTCCTTCAGGTTATCTGAAATTTAAAACATAAAGAGAGCGTCTTTTTGAAGTCACGCGCTGGCAGCCTGGTTTTCACCGAATTCCAATGCGTCATGAATCGTCTCTAACAACTTTTCAGGTTGATACGGCTTCATTACGTAACCCGATGCACCAACTTTGTAAGCCCTGTCTTCTCCTCCAGAAATTCCTGTTAGGAAGATGATGGGGATATCATGGGTAGCGGCATCCCGTTTCAACCGCTCCGCGACAACGAATCCACCCCCTCCCGGTATCATAATATCGAGGATGATCAGGTCAGGCTTCTCCTTGTTGGCCATCGTATATCCCTGAACGCTGTCATAGGCCAATACGACGTTGTATCCATTGGCTTTGAGCCGAATCTTTAAAGCCTTCGCAACATCTAACTCATCATCGACCACGAGAATTTTTTTCTTCATCGCCCTTTCCTCTCCTTCACACTTTTACTCCTCTTCGTAATCCTCATCGGCCATCTCATTGAGTCGGCTGAGAATCCTTGCCTCGTTCTCCCCGGTTTGAATAGATATCTCCTTCGACAATTCTTGTGTCCACTGATCGAAGTTTTTCATCCCTTTCCCCCCGGCCGTATTGAGTTACCGTGTATCCGTAAGAGCAATTTCTTTGCCAATTGGGCTAAACTCAGAGAGAGTGAAAGTAACTTCCTGAAATCTAAATGAAATTTTCTACCAGGCTGAATGTCAAATTATAATTCGGATTTACGGGATGCCGTCAATTGTCACCTGAACAGCAAAATTTATCGTCTTTCCATCTGGAACGAGTCCATTTTTGAAATCTGATCCAAATCCTAACATGACGTCTAAACTCATTATCGTTAGGCGTAGATTCTAACATCAAGAATCTGAGAATTTTCTGAGCCAGTATTGTAATGTGATTTGTCGATTCAATACATACGATATGTTGTAGGGGCTCAATTCATTGAGCCCCATTGATGGGCTTGATAAATCAAGCCCCTACAATTTATGACACAGTCTGGGGAGAGGGAGGGTGAGAGGAAATTTAAAACACCTTGGAGAAGCGGAGAGTAATTTTTTTGCCTTCGGGCCTGTTCTCGACACCTGTCTCATAATAAGCGTTAAGATATACGAAGAAACTTTTTCTTGAATACATCAAGCCAGGACCGATGGCAAAAACCTCCTCTTTTGAATGGGGCCTGTTATGACCATTGACTTTGTCGGGGGTTGTCTGAATCAGATAATAGCCAGCAATGCCTGCCCTCAACCCATTCAGGATTTCATAAGAAAAAGCGTAATTAAAATGGAAGGCCTGGCCGGGTTGAATACTGTCGGCATGAAAGGATTGTGGTGGACTGTTATTCTTTGAATTCCAGAGGTATTGTAATCTCCAACTTGTTTCCAATTTAGGCGTGATGAAAAGGGTGAAGGCATAGTAAGGATTGAAGCTATAAACATGGCTGCCAATATTGACAGCAGAATCTTTATCATAATTGCCGGTTGGAAGAATGAAGACAAAATTGAATCGATGGAAATAGGGCATGTTGAAAATCTTCTGGTCTACCCACTGGATGATAAAGGGGCTTAAGATTAAGTCGCCAAGGCCTCCCTTGTGACCGTCGATTCCCAAATCAGTGTCGAGATCAACCCATACAGCGGGCAACAGCGCCTCGAAGCCATAATATCCTCCGAGGATCTTTAATTTCGTCAAATAGGCCAAGTGGGTGAGGCTAAGCCAGTCCTCAAGAGAATTATTCCCAGGAATCTTATCTCCTTTGGAGTCGGTGAACCTGTTGGCGCGGTAATATTCGATCGTCTGCTCGAAGAGAAGACCTGGGCCAGCCACACCATCCAAAAAATTTGTTTCTCCGAGGTTAACCGGGGGCAGTGGAACCTCCTGTCCGAAAACGAAGGAGGGAATGAGGATAAGAGCGATGCGTGAAACGAGGGTGAACATTTTATGCGAGATCATGCCCAATGTCCATCTTCAGCCAAGCGGAATGGACAATGATAGAAGAAGATAAGCGAAAGATCAATAGGGGGTTGATGAAAAGATTTGAAGAAAAGAATCGGGGCGACTCCGGAAGATTTATGATAGAATGAAACTGAAGGTGACGGAGAGGATTGAGTTAGGAGGATATGGACAAAGAGAAGAAAATAAACGACGTTGAATCGGAAGCGGAGATCACTGAGGGTATAGAGAAATCCGAGGCAGAGGAAAAGAGAATTTTGATCCGGATCCCGGCTCGGCACAATCCAAGGCTTCAACAGATGATCGACCGTATCAATCAGGACGATGAGCTCTATACCCTCTGGCAGGTAATGAATGTCAATGCGGTTCAGCGTCTGGAGATAAGCGACCACGGCCCTGTCCACCTTCAGATTGTCGCCAACATCGCGCTCAGACTTTCGAGGTTGCTTGTTGAACATAATGTCCAGCCCAGCGTTGTTACCGATCACCATCTTACGGTCGAGGACGCTGAGGTGATCGTGACCTTGGCGTCGCTCTTTCATGATTTAGGAATGTCTGTCCATCGCGTCGATCATGAACTCTACAGTCTCTTTCTCGCGCATCCGAAATTAAAAAAGTTGTTGGAGGGTATCTACGATATCCCTACCCGGACCATCATCGTTTCAGAAGTTCTACATGCCATCATCTCTCATCGAGCTGAAGGTCATCCCTTGACCCTTGAAGCAGGGATTGTCCGTGTTGCCGATGCTCTTGACATGGCTGAAGGCCGCTCGCGAATCCCCTTCCAGGAGGGCCTGGTGAGTATCCATTCGGTCTCTGCCTCTGCCATTGAAAAGATCAGGATTGAGAAAGGAGAGCTCAAACCCGTCCGGATCGTCGTATTAATGAACAACTCAGCAGGCATTTTTCAGATCGACGAACTGCTCAAGAATAAATTGGAGGGTTCTGGATTAGAGCGCTATCTGGAGGTTGAGGCGATGATTGAAGGAGAGACGGAGAAGAAGCTCATCCACAAATTTCGAATTTAGGTCAAGTAATGGGCTTCAATACACAAAAGATTTTCCGGACACCGGTAGGAATCTCGGTAGGAATTCAGATCAAAGCAAAAGAAAGGAGTGAAGATGGGAGGGATGCGAGGAAAGGCTCTGGTAACGGGAGCAAGCAGCGGTATCGGAAGGGAAACAGCGAGGAAATTGGCCCATGAAGGTTTTCAAGTGATCGCCTTGGCGAGGAGAAAGGAACGCCTCGCTGAACTGGCGAAGCAAAATCAGAATGTCATCCCTAAGCCCGTTGATCTCTCAGATGAACAGGCGTTAGAAAAATTCTGCCAAGAAATCTCGACTCTCCCCGAACCCATCTCAGTTCTTATCAACAATGCAGGATTCAGCGTGCGGGGAGCGATCGAAGACGTCTCCGTTGCCTCGGTCAGGCGTCTCTTTGAGGTCAATCTTTTTGCTCTCATCAGAATCACACAAGCCTGCTTACCGGGAATGCGGCGGCTTCGGCAGGGAACGATCGTGAATCTCAGCTCGGTGGTCGGAAAGTTCCCTTACCCCACGAGCGGACCCTACGCCGCCACCAAGCATGCTGTGGAGGCCATCAGCGATGCTCTCCGGATGGAAGTTCGTCCCTTCGGAATTCGGGTGGTGACCATCCGGCCGGGCGTGATTGCAACTGAACTTAATGACGTGGCCAACAAGTTGACGGGTGATCTCCTCTCTCGAACCGATCCTGACTACAAACCTGTTTACCAAGCTTACGGCGCGGCCATGGGTAAGCTTTTTTCCAATCTCACCATTCCTGGACCGGAGATCATTGCAGATCTCATTATGGAGGCTGTTCTCTCCGACTCTCCCAAAGCAACTTATTGCGCTGGACCCATGGTAGAAGAGATCCTTGGCCCGAGAATGAAGTTGGATGACGATGCCTTCCATCAGTTTATGAGCGAGAAGACAGGACTGTGGAATCTAAAGGTCTAGGAACAGACTGTAGCGATCAGCTTTTAAGGGTTTGATAGACACCCAAAAGGATGAGAATTCCACCCAGGATTTGCTGAATGAAAATCTTCTCCCCCATCATGAAGGCGTTGAAAAGAACGGCCCATATGGGTAAGAAATAGAGGTAGGCCATCGACTTCGTGACCCCTACCCTTCCGAGGCCTTCGTACCAGAAGACATGACCTAACATTCCTGAAAACAGCACTGCATATCCCATTGACCACCGGGTTTTTCCCCATGCCTCATTCCAAAGGACGGGTCGGGCCGAAAAGGGAGAGGCGATCCAGAGGACGAACGAACCAATGATCATGCAATAACTCATCAGCCGCAAGGGGGAGTAGATTTTTAAAAGAGGCTTAGACCAGACAGAAAAGAAAATGGCCCCGCAAAAAGCTGCCATTAAAGTTAAGAGGTCACCGGGAAGAGTTTCTACTGAGAAATGGAGTCTGGCCGTGGGTTTCAGAATAACGAGAAACACTCCTACCAGGGCCAAAAACATACCCCAATATTGTCCCCTCCCTACAGGCTCCTTCTTAACCAAGTCGACATAGAAAACCCCTAATAGGGGCTGGATCGAGAGAATTAAAGCAGAATTGCTCGGAGAAGTTAGGTTGAGTCCCAACGACCAAAGTATCTGATATAATCCGAGACCCAGCCCTCCCACGAGAGCGACCTTTCCCAAATCTTCCCTTCTGACCCGAATTGCCTTTTCCCGCCAGAAAGTAATGGCCAGAAGCAAAATCCCCATGACAGTGAATCTGATGGCTGCAAAAAGAACTGGGGGCAGGTAATCAAAAGCGGATTTGACGATTCCGAAATTGGCCCCCCAGGTCAGAACAACGATCACGAGGAGAACGTGACCGATTCTATAGTCTCGCTCATGAACCATTCGTCTACAGTTACTAAGAGAATAAAAAAAACTCTAACCGATATCCGAGTGGGTAGGGGCGACTTTAGTCGCCCTAAAGGGGAGGCTAAAGCCTCCCCTACCCCGCGCCAATTTTTGTCGTTCGCGCCTGTCTGCCCCGTACCATCTCAAGCTCGGGGCCTGCCGTGGGCAGGCTTAGGAAAGGAAGGAGTAACTTCCCCCTTCAGAAAAGGGGGGAGGATTGTCACTCCTGCTTACGACCCCAGTTTCTTACAGAGCTCAGCCACCCGTCTTCCCAATTTGCGGCCGTTTTCGCTAATCTTCTCATCTGGAGCACCCACGCAAGCCACACCGTAATGACCCGTTGCATCCATCGGGTCTCCCACGACGATCATGCCGTAAATGAGTAGGCACTGGATGATTGAAATGATGGTGGTCTCCTTCCCGCCGGATGCATCCCCTGAAGTGGCAAAAGCAGCTCCCACCTTGTTCTCCATCTTCTTGCGAATGACCACAAATTCATCGAACACACGTTTTAAATCCCAGGCCATAGCGCCAAAGTAGACCGGTGAGCCCGCAATAATTCCGGCGGAATCAACAAAATCCTCTTTCTTCACTTCTTGTGTTGATTTTAATAGGACTTTGACACCGGAAACGGATTCAACTCCCTCCGCAATTCGATCTGCCAGTTTCTTCGTATTGCCTCCTTTAGAATAGTAAAGTACCAAAATCTGCATAGCTCTCCCTCCTTTGAGTGGATTGGTTATTTAAATTGCATAGATGATAACTTTCCCTCTATTTTCTCTTCAAGACAGGATCAGAATAATAGGCAGTGACCTTCTCGTTGCTGTGATCCGTATCCGTTTGAATCCCAATCGCTAACAATCCCTCTGGATCTGTACCAAAAGCAGTCTTATGGTCTTTATGAATATTTCTCTCTTCGTGAACCCACTGCCCTGCCTTGCTTTCTCCGGACTCTAACACGAAAACCTTGCATTCCTTCTCTCCGGGATGATCAAAGATGTGACCTTTTGGTAAACGACTGGCCCAGATATATTCGATTTTAAATCCTGAAGGTTCCCCTCCAAACCCTCTGAACCCGCCCGCTCTTCCAAAAATAACGATGACTCGCGCGGCAGTATCGAAGCGGTCTTTTCTTGTTTCAATCGCAGAACGAACCACATTCGAGATCTTCCATTTCCACGACAGAATTGGGAAACTCTTCTGCTTCTCGTCAATCTCCTTAAAAAGGGAAGCACTGCTTCCCAGACTTTCAGCCTTGATGACTCCCTTCCCAGCCCTTGAATATTGAGTGGGAGGCGTAGCAAAGGACGTGACCAGCTTCCACCCCTTAACAGGCGACTTTTCTTCCTCAGGTTCCTTCGATGGTTGAGGGCCAAAGGGGAGCTGGGCAAAGATGAGAATCAGGCTGAGCGGGATCAGTAAACTTTTCATTTCTTAATCCTATTATATATCACATTTTAATCTTGGGTTGAAAAGAAGAAAGAATCCTGTTAAATTTCACCTCAACATGAAAAGGGGCGTGAAGCAAAGTATTCCTCTTTTGATCGTTCTGGCCTTTTTCAATTCCATGGCCTACAGCCAGGAATCGAATGAAATCCCTTCCGCTTACCAACCTCTCTTCTCTCGACTTTCCCAGGAAGGATTTGATCCTCAGCTTCTCTCCCTTCTGTTAAGCGACCCCCGGGCAGAGCTAAACCTCTCCATGTTGACCGTTTATTTGAAGCTGAATTCGAGAGAGGTCCCGGAAGTTTATTCTCAATTTCTTACGCCAGAACAGATCCTCCTCTCCAAGAAATTCCTTCGGGAGAATATGAGCATATTGAAGAAAATGGAGAAAGACTTCCAGGTGGACAAGGAAGTGGTGGTTGCCATCCTCCTAGTCGAGTCAAGGTTCGGGGAGAACATAGGGAAACACCGGGTCATCCCCACCCTAGCCAGCATGGCCGTGATGGATTCTCCGGAGAACCTTGAGAAGAATTACCGGACATTGAAAGAGAATAACCCGGAACTCACCTACGAATGGCTGGAAGGTTTTGCAAAGAGGAAAGCAAGCTGGGCTTATGATGAATTGAAATGTTTCCTGAGGATCATTCAAAATGAGAAGATCGACCCCCTTGAAGTCTACGGGTCTTATGCGGGGGCTCTGGGTATGCCTCAGTTTATCCCTTCGAGTTATGTCGCTTTTGCCAACAGCAAACAGGGGTTTGAGAATTGGCTTCTCGATAAAGAGGCCGCTATCTTCAGCATCGGGAATTACTTAAAATCACATGGATGGAAAAAAGGCCTGACAACTGAAAAGAAGAAGAAAGTCCTTTGGTCCTATAACCGCAGCAAACCCTACGTAGAAACCATTCTCGAGTTAGCTCAAAAAATAAAGAAACGGTGATTACTAATTTATGCGATGTGTTATTAATCTCGTGAACTCTGAAAAATTAAGTTCTAAAAGGGGAAGATGTTGCTCTTCCCCTTTTATTTTTTCTGCTGCTCACTTAGGATCACCTTTACTTCTACCCTAGAAGATGTTGGAAGAGGCTCTCTATGGCTGGGGATGAATGGTCATGTCAGATTCCTCCTTTTGAGATTCGGACTTGTCAAAGAAATCCACTCTCAGATATATTGGTGACAGGAGTCCTGAAATGGTTATGACCCTCTTTTCAAGGCACGGAAGTGGGGCCGACCTCTTTTGAAGACAAGGCTTACAAGATTTGGAGAAGTTCATGACATTTTTTAACATCATCGCGGTCCTGATCGTCATTTCGGCCCTGTTTGCGTATATCAATTTCCGCTTCATCGGGCTTCCCTCGGTCATCGGGGTGATGCTTGTTTCAATACTCGTTTCGCTTGGCATGATCCTGGCTGACCGGCTGGGCCTAGGCATTGCACGCGAAGGAGAGTATTTATTAAAAAATATCGACTTCAAGAATACGTTAATGGTATGGATGCTCGGGTCTCTGCTCTTTGCCGGCGCAATGCATGTAGAACTCAACGCGCTCCATGAACAGAAATGGAATGTTCTGGTCTTCTCGACCGTTGGCGTCATCTTATCCACGATATGTATTGGGACCCTGATGTATTTTGTTTTGAGATGGATAGGAATCCCAATGGGATATATTTACTGCTTGCTCTTTGGAGCCCTGATATCCCCCACCGATCCGGTCGCAGTCATGGATCTCTTGAAAACGGCCGGTGCTCCCAAGCCCGTTGAAACAGCCATCGCGGGCGAATCACTCTTTAATGATGGAATCGGCGTGGTCATATTTACACTCCTCTACGGCATCGCTGTGGGGGAACACGCTTTTTCCCCTGGTGGCATCGCCCTTTTGTTTGTCAGGGAGACATTCGGAGGAGCAATTTTAGGACTGGCATTAGGTGGAGGCGCCTATTGGCTTTTGAGAAGTATTGACAACTACCAGGTGGAGATCCTGCTTACCCTGGCTCTCGTGATAGGAGGGTATGCTCTCGCCATCACCCTTGATACATCGGGACCCATCACCATTGTTGTCGCGGGTCTCCTCATCGGCAACCAGGGCCGGAAATTTGCGATGTCAGACCAGACCCGCGAACGACTGACGATGTTCTGGGAGCTGGTTGATGAAATCCTCAATTCCATTCTGTTCGTATTGATCGGGGTCGAACTGCTGGCCGTGACGTTTGCTCAAAAGTACATTCTGGCTGGTATGGCTGCCATTCCGGTTGCCCTTGCTTCGAGATACGGCTCACTGGCATTACCTAAATACATCCTAAGGCTGGGAGGGCTTCCGAGTGGCGCCCTCAAGATCATGACGTGGGGAGGGTTACGCGGAGGCATTGCGGTAGCCCTTGCCCTATCCTTGCCCTTAGGCCAGGAAAGGAATCTGATCTTGACGATGACATACCTTATGGTGGCTTTCTCAATTGTTGTCCAGAGCCTAACCATAAAATACGTTGCTACATGGGATGTTTTGAACACGATCCAGTTTGATACGATCAGGGGAAGGTTCCGAAATCACCAAGACAATAAGCCTGCGTCCAATATAGAGCAGCGAAAGGATAACAATACAACGTTAAAGTTGAAGAGTTAGTCGATGCCCTGGAGAGAAATGGAAAGATCGAATGTACTACATTTCCAAGAGAAAGCGTTTTGGTACAGGGGAAATTCACTGATTCCCAAGGCCCTTTCCGACATGGAGAGAAGCTAAATTTCGAGACTGTCCGATTTTTTAAAGCGGATTCTGTTCGCAGAAGCAACCAAATGTCCCCATGGAACAGCAGTTTGATATGTCCTCCAACCTAACATGCCAATGAGATTCTCAATTATTTTTTAATTCTGCGCAGAATTGTCGGAGTATTTCTGGTTTTCTGGCAGGAGCTGAGATCCATTTTAATTAATCTATCGTTTCAAAAAAGGCATCTTTTACACCATCCAACAATTGGAACGATTTTATTTTAATGGAAAAGATCTCTGCTCCGGGATCGTTCAAAAAATCCGTTAAATGAGGATGTGTTTTCAAAAACTTTTCACGGATAAAGCTTTTCTTAGTTTGGTCTTTGATAATTTGAAACTCTCCCACGACGGTAAGAGCCTTTATATCAATTCGTTTTTGACCTCTCTCTTCCTCACGAGTATCAATGAGGAGACTGACTGTGGGGTTTTCCATTAAATTGAAATATTTCTTGGTTCGTCTATGGGAAATCAAATAAATCTCCCGCCCTTCCTCATCTGAAACATAGGACATGAGAGAGCAATGGGGTTTCCCTTCAGAAACCGTTGCCAAGACGCACAGATTATTTGCCTTAACGATCTCTTTCATCTTTTCAAGCATTTGTTCTTATCTCCCCCCGAATAGCTTATAAATAACCGCAGAGTTTGAAAAAGTCAAAGAAGAAATGGTATTGTTTTCTTTATGAAGGAACTCTGGGATACGATTATTGTTGGTTCTGGAATAGGAGGGCTTACAGCAGCAGCCCATTTGGCGAAGGCAGGCCTCCGTGTTTTGGTATTGGATAGAAACCCGCATCCTGGCGGTACGGCCTATGCCTATCACAGGAAGGGCTTTACCTTCCCCATGGGACCCCTTGGATTCAGCCATCCAGGCCTTGTTCAAAATACCCTCAAGGATCTCGGGGCTGGAGAAGATCTGAAGTTTTCTCAGGTCCACTATCGTATAAGAGCATTTGATCTGGATCTTTCACTCTCACTTCCTTTTGCAGACATGATGGAGGAATTGTCAAGACTCTTCCCTGCCGATGCCGAGGGAGTGAAACATTTCTTTTTGGATATGAATGAATTGACATCCAAACAGAACCATGATCCCAATCGGCCCAGACTTAATCAAAAGCACGACATTTCCGCCTTAGATTATCTTCAAAATCTCATCAAAGATGGGAGGCTTAGACGAATTCTGGGAAGCATTGGCACACGAGAACCCTACAGTGGCCTTCCCCTGCTTGCGGCCATGTGGAATCTCATGTGCCATGAAGGAATATGGTTTCCGGAAGAGGGAATGCAGTCTTTCTGCCAGCGGTTAGCCAGGGCAGTGGCTGGAAATGATGAAACCAGTGGTGAGATTCAATTGGACAGAGAGGTTGGCAAGATTCGAGTGGATCAGGGGAAAGTCTTGGGTGTGATCCTCAAGGATGGAACTCAGATTGATTCCTCCTCTGTCATTTCAAATGCTGACTATAAAACCTCTTTCCTCAAACTAATCGAACCCAAGGTGATTCCTCCTGAGTGGTATGATGTAATATCCAGTGGCCGGCAAACGGGCTCTGTCTTTCAGGTCTGTCTTGGAGTGGGGACAGGTAAAGCAGATCTATCAACATTTAAAAAGGCAAGCAGGCTAATCTATAGAAGGAGTGGAAGGAATGTCGAGGAAAGAGAGAGCCTCGACTGGAACGTTCAGGAGATTGACCCTGAAGTTCTGGCTGGACAAGAGCTGGAAGTCAGCCTATGGGGAAAAGATTGGGAAAAGACCTCCTCTGAAGGAAGAGCACCCATTGTGATCCGAGCCGAAGCAGATTACAACCATTTTGCCAAATACCGATTGGGTTGGAGGCAAAGGTCCCCAGAATATCAGGGGTATAAAACACGACTTGCCCAAGCTCTCATTCGAGAGGTTGACCATTTAATTCCAAGCCTTGAAAAAGCGATCTTGGTGACGGATGTGGCTACCCCTCTCACATTTGAGGATCAAGGTGGTAGAAGTGGAGGTGCGGTTGCAGGATGGTCTTGGGATTATGAAGACCTTCGAGACGAGAAACCAAAAGAACTGATTCGTACACCCATTAAAGGATTATATATGGCAGGCTATCAGGCCTTCTCAGCACTCTTCATGGGAGGTGTACCAACGGCCATGGAAAGTGGAAAACGGGCAGCTAAGGCAGTGCTTGAGGGAGCCGATCCCGTGGAAGAGATCTCGATTCCTGGTAGAAGGTAAATCATTCCTCTTTCGATGGATTTGATTCAAAACACGCCTTCGATAGTTTTGAAAAGTCTAAGGCTTCATAAAATCTCTCGATTTTTGTAGAAAATTCCTCAATTGCCCTATACAGTTCCTCTGGTAGAAATAAGGTCGTTTTTGCCACTTGATCCTCGTAAAGATTATGTCTCAAATATGGAGGATCGTCCTTTCCAAACCATATCTCTGCTTCCCAGGATTTTTGATTAAAGAATTCTGTTTTGAATTCTCCATCGCCAAGTCCGAAACGAACTCCTTCGGATACATAGCTCAAGATCCCGTGGTTGGAATGGGATCGAGTAGAGAGATTGGCATACATGCACATAAATTCCCCGCCAAAAGCAACAGCACGGATCGAAAAGACATAGCTATCAATTTTGGACTCAACATATTCCTGGAGAAGATAGAGATGATTTCCTGTGTCGATCTTTAATAACTGATCAGGCTCGGTAATGATCTGAAAATTTCTGCCCCCCCTTCCTACTCGTCGCTTCAGAACTGCCCTCCCCTTCCTTTTAAGAAATGCTTCTGCCGCGGAGAGATCCTGAGGATCAAAGATCATTGTCTCAGGCATTGGGGCAATCGATTTGACCAATTCGTACTGAACCCATTTGTCTTCGAGCCTCAAACCCGGATGAAAAGCAGTTGGAAATGGACCCTCTCCATCCATCCAGATCTTGAAGGGTTTTAGACTTTCTATAAAAGGAAGCGAATGAAGATAAGCCTCAAATTTTTTTCTATAGATCCTCAGAGAGGTCTCTTCAATTCTCGTAAAAATATCTGAAGGTCTTCCTAAATATACCATATGGGTGAAGTGATATTCCTGGGCTCCACCTGGAAGGCCCACATTAACCTCAACCACATAGGGTTTAAGTTCAGGACTGATTAGAAAATCGATTCCGAGATACATCGCTACAAAAAATCCCCCTCCTCTTTTATTAGCAAGGAGGGGGATTCATTAAAACGTTGTCATTTAAACTCTTCTTTATATCAAACAGGCCTTCGGACCTGTCATCTTCAATGGGTACTTTATCCGTCAAATGAGAGGCTCCCTCTTTTCCTAAGAGGGAGCCTGTAATAGACTTCAGCAGGATGCCTTGCATTTGCAGGTCGTAGAAAACTTTTTAGAGATTTTTTTGATCGTCATTCTGTTCACCTCCTCTCAATACCCCTCTAGCATAACATTGAAAAAAGTCAGGTTGCAACAGGCCTCCAAAATGTATCGCCCTGAAACGGCATCCTCCCCGACAATCCTTTAGTTCTGCACAATTACAATTCAGTTCATTTAATGCAATTCGGGGAATCCGCTCCCAACAAACCCTGAGCCCTTCTTCAATAAGTCCCACCGGGTCCTGACTAAAGAGCCCGCACTTGCAAACCTTACCATTGGCGAGTATAGCGCAAAGATGGGCCCCACAGCAAGCATCTTTTTCTGAGCTGTGAAGCCCTCCCCCATAACCGCATTGTAAAAAAGGCCCGGCCTCGGAGGGCGAAACCCAGAAGTCTTTATTCTCCCCCATTCTCCCAGCGATAGAGGGGACATCTACATTCCACTCCCTTACATCCTTGGACTGGATCAAAGACCGCAACTCACCTAACTCTTTCAAGTCTTTTCGATGAATCATCGTTGCGATGGACACCCGTATATTGGCTTCCTGAAGATTGTCGATCGCTTGTACAGCTTTCTCAAAGGTCCCTTCTCCACGGATCGATTCATGCCCTTCCTTCATTCCATCCAAACTGACCTGAACCTCATGGACACGAAGCTTTTTTGCAGTTTCTTTAGTAATCAGCGTGCCATTAGAAAGCAAGATAGAGCGAAATGGGTACTCTCTCAGAATCTCGTTGATCTCCCAGAAATGGGGATGGAGCAAGGGTTCTCCGCCTGATAGAAGAAGCCTTAGGCCTTGAATCTCTTCAAATTCTTTTAATACTTTGGAAATTCTCTCCAGAGAAAGATCTTGATGGAAACCGTCTCCAATATAGCAGTGGCGACAGCGGAGATTGCAGCGATCGGTGATCTGAAACTCAAGATACCGAAGAGAAGGTATGGGTGAAGGTTGAGGAATTCCATTTCTCTTGACTGAATTCTCTGAGAGAATAATAAGATTTTCAGAGAGACAGTATTGAATGAACTCCTCATCTTCTTTTCTAACAGAGACACGTTCACCTTGTGAGCATTTCAGGAGAAATTGATAAGCCTCTTCACCCAATTCATAAAGCTCATCATTTTCAATGTCATAAAGATAGGGTTCTTCGAGCCTCTTCAGACAACAGTGGGGGGCAATCGTGAAGAACTTATTTTCGTAGGACATCTTCAATCTGTTCTGGAGTAATGGCTCCTTTTTCAAGAAGGCCTTTTAGGATTTTATAGGCACCACACTCTAAATCCTTTTCGGATTCTTTATAAAATTCACAGTGCTTACAAATGAGATCGATTAGGGTGTCCTTATCCAAGCCCAAACCACTTCCTCCAACCCTTTATTTATAATCAGTGGAAGACTTGAATTCAAGGACACCTTATCGTTTTTAGGAAAGAAATCATTTTGAAATTTGGACAATTCAAACAAGAAGGATTAAAATGATTAACTGTTGTGGCCATCCAGGAGAATGAGGTTGCTGACAGGCCAAAAAAAATCCTCGGTGAGGGTTGAATGAACAGGAGATTGTCATAATGGAAAAGATTAAATTGGGCATCAGTTCCTGCTTGTTGGGTGAGAATGTCCGTTACGATGGTGGTCATAAACTGGACCGGTTCCTTACGGATACCTTAGGACAATATGTGGAGTATGTCCCTGTCTGTCCTGAGGTGGAATGTGGTCTTCCCATCCCAAGAGAATCCATGCATCTGGAGGGGGACCCTGAGTCTCCCAGGTTAATCACTTCAAGGACAAAGCAGGATATGACGGATCGCATGCTCAGTTGGGCTAAGAAACGTGTTGTTGAGCTCGAGAAGGAAGGCCTTTGCGGCTTTATTTTTAAGAGCGATTCTCCGAGCAGCGGCATGGAACGGATCAAAGTCTATAATGAAAAAGGAATACCTGTGAAAAAGGGAATCGGCATGTTTGCCAGGATATTCATGGAACATTTTCCATTGCTCCCCGTTGAAGATGAGGGACGCCTTCATGATCCAGGACTCCGTGAGAATTTTATTGAAAGAATCTTTACTTTAAGAAGATGGCGAGAAGTCTTGGGACAAAAAGAAAATCGTGGAAATGTAGTGGATTTTCACACAAGACATAAATTATTAATTCTCTCCCACAGCCCAAAGCACTATCAGGCCATGGGAAAGCTGGTGGCTAAGGCAAAAGATCTTCCTCTGAAAGAACTTTATAGCCAATATAAAACCCTTCTCATGGAAGCCCTAAAATTGACGACCACATCCAAAAAGAATTCCAATGTCCTGATGCATATGATGGGTTATTTTAAGGAACAGTTGACCTCTGATGAGAAAAAGGAGCTACTGCAGATC